>Ga0307378_10009043_pt1 | contig 13133 bp, 8 predicted proteins | sample UN1MG_FD_202238 | JGI IMG/M metagenome (GOLD analysis project Ga0307378, IMG submission 202238) | Soil microbial communities from Risofladan, Vaasa, Finland - UN-1 | ecosystem: Environmental > Terrestrial > Soil > Coastal area > Acid sulfate soil | place: Finland: Risofladan, Vaasa | collected... | reverse complement strand
TCAACAACTCGGTAGAGCCATCTTCCGCATACACGACGAAATCACCCTTGACCTCTTTGTCTTTCGGAACTGCGATTATCTGACGATCAGGCCCAAGAGCGGCCGCCGGCTCGTAGCGCGTGCCGTCATCTGCAATGAATGCGACTTTCTTCTGAAGCCACCGTGCGAATATCCGATTTCTATCCAGGCTGGGGACTTCCCCTGCCCCATAGAGAAATCCAAGAACCCGCTGATCCTTCACCACCCAACCGACGGCAACGATATAGCGGTCTTTGTCCCCCAGGTTTGCAGCAAGCTCTCTTGCCGAGTTGAAATGAATTCCATCATTCGAGAGGCTGTACCAGAGTTTCTGCGTATTCATGTGGAGGCCCATGAGGTAGTAGACCTCGCCAGCGACCTGGAGCTTCTTCACGTCATTCACGACCGAGCCCATTTCCAAGACCGGCCCTTCGAACCGGAAGTGCTTGCCGTCCTCGGAGGTCGCCCGGTAGACTTTGCCGAAGTCGTGGAAGTTATTGAAGTAGAGGCGATAATGCCCATCCTCGTACAAGAGGACGTTCATCCCATTGATGTCGGCGTCGGGATAAGGCGGATATCGCTCAATCGAGATGATATCCGCCTTCCGGGCAGGATACGGCGCTCGCCGGCCGTTCCAGTATCTGCCGTCGGGACTGGTGAAGAGGGCCGGCTTATTCTGATCTCGGGAGTCGGGGTAGACCGTGCACATAAGGCGATATTCGCCGGTCGGCAGGCGGATGGCGCTCACATTGCAGCAATGGACGAACTCCCCATGCTCGATCTCTATTCGGCGATCGTCGAAATCAATGAAATCGCGAGTAGTTACCGAGTAGATCCGATCATTTCCGGTCGGCACACCATCCCAAGCGCCATAGAAGAGACGCCAGCCGTCTTCCGTCTGGACTGCCGAAGGAGCGTAGATATTGCGAAAGACACCTGACTTTCTCGGCTCGATGATCGGGGAGCGGACGTCGGGAACGAAGTTGAGGCCGCCCTTCTGCCAGAGATGGGGGTTGAAATCACCAGCGCCGACGCCGTGGATCTCGACGGTGCCGAGTTCCGCCTGACCTGGAATCTGCCGGATCTCCATCGTGGAGCTAGCCACGCAGGCCACACCTGCCATGAGACTTAGAATCGCAATCCATGCTATTCTCATTGGGTACCAAGCAAAGCGTCGTGATTATACCTTGCGCTCGGCTGGGTGTCAAGCGTATATTTGGATTAAAGATCTGATTTTCAGGATAAGAGGGAAACATGAAATACTTCTGTTTGGTGATACTGATGGCGTTGGCGGTTCAGGCGGAGAGTGCAATTCAGGTGACCAGTACTGCATTTCACGAGGGAAGCCTCATCCCGGCGAAGTACACGTGTGACGGGGAGAATATCTCTCCGCCGCTGGCATGGACCTCAGTACCTCGGGGCACTAAGAGCCTGGCGTTGATCGCAGATGACCCGGATGCGCCGATGGGGACTTTCGTCCATTGGGTGATGTACGACATCCCGGCGACTGAGCGGAAGCTTGGAGAGAACATCCCTCGAGAGAAGACCCTCACGAACGGCACGAGGCAGGGCGTAAACGGGTCAAAGAAGATCGGCTACACCGGCCCTTGCCCGCCGAGCGGGACGCACAGATACTACTTCAAGCTCTATGCCCTGGACAAGATGCTCGAACTGCAGCCCGGCGCGACGAAGCAGCAAGTGCTTGCTGCCATGAAAGGGCACGTCCTCGGCCAGGGGCAGATCATGGGACGGTACAAGAAGAAAGGCTAGGTTTTGGGTTATAGGTTCTAGGTTATAGGGGGGAGAGCCCCAAAAACCCAAAACCAAAAACCAAAGACCCCCATCCGTCACGCTGCCTTGCGCAGGTCGAACCGCGGCTTATAGTCTGCGCACTTGTAGGATGGAGAATGGTCGTCCGGGGAGTCAGCGTCGGACATATAAACGTATGACTCCGAGATGCCGCACTTCTGGTAGACTTTGTCGTAGTTCCCGCAATCCAGGCATCGGCGAAGTACCGTTCCGCAGACTACGCATTTCATGCTGCCGATCAACTCGATGCGTCCGCACATCGGGCAATGGATATAGACTTCCTTCCACCCATCGTCGCCTTTCTGGAGGGCATAACGCGCCTTTTCGCTCAGGCCGTCCAACTCCGCCAGCAAAGCCTTGCACGTGCTGAGGAGCTGGTTCATCTGAGTTTCCTTGAGGTAGTCAACCAGCCGCTCATCAATCAGGTTCGAGAGCTGGCCGGCCGCTTTCTCGAGGGCAGCCAGACGGAGATCGGCGGTCTGGGGTTTGAAGGGCTTTATCTTGTTCTTCGCCTTGCCCATGGAGGCGAGGATTTCCTCGGTGGCGCGGAGAGGAATGCGCAGGAATGCCTCCTTCTTGGCAGGGACTTCGCATATTGCCTCGACGAGCCTGCGGGCTTCGGCGACGGAGAGGTTGTCGGCGTTGATCTTCCCAACGACTCGAAGCTGAGTCGCCAGGTCTCCGTTGAGGCTCTTTAGGACCCGGGCATGGGCCTCGGTAAAACTGCCCGAAGCAGTCTTATCCCATGATTCCACGAGGGCACGCTGGACCTGTGCCGGCAATTCCAGGAGCTCGAGATATCGGCGTAGGGTGCTCTCGCTGACGCCGAGCGCCTTCGCGCACTGCTCCCAGGTCATGAACTCCAGCAGGCCCTCGATGGCCTTCGCCCGATCAACCGGGTTCAAGTCCTCGCGCTGGAAGTTCTCGAGGAGGGAGTCACAGGCCATGTCTTCGTCGGACATCTCGCGAACGACGGCCGGTATTTCGGCCAATCCCGCGAGCTTCGACGCCCTGAACCTTCGCTCGCCCATGACGATTTCGTACTTGCCGTCTCTTGGGCGAACGACTATCGGCTCGAGGACCCCGCGTTCCTTGATTGACTGAGCAAGCTCGTTCAGGCTGGTTTCGTAGAATGTCTTCCGCGGCTGGCCGGTATGCGGAATGATATCGTCAAGCTTGATGTGCTCCATGCGCCCCTCCGGATTCGTGTTCAATGGTCGAGGGTCCATGGTCTATGTTTCCTTCTCCCATTGACCATCGGCCATAGACCATTGACCATCTGCAGTGTGCCCTTAGTATAATTATGCCCGGAAGGCGGCTGAGGGTCAGATGGAAATGCGGAAAACTGGTAATTGTACGGAGGGATGATAGGACAGGAAGGCAGCCCCGACGAGAATCGGGACTGCCTTTTTTAGCTAGTCGTGCTGCAAGCAGACTACGGAACAATCATGGACTTGTAGTTCTGGAGCCATGTGAACCAGTAGCCATGCCATGCGAGCAGCCTGGTATCGTATCCCCAGTCCTCAACGACACCGGTGTCTCGCGAGCTACCCGCAGCATTGTCCCACCAGAGGCCGGTGGACAGAATCCAGCCTACACCGTACTGGCTGGCCTGGTAGAATGACAGTACCTGAGCGCCGTCGCTCATCTGAACGCCTGTCGCCGGGTCTTGCGGCGGTTCCAGGTTCGCCGGGTCGAGCTCGACGTTGTAATTCTGCGGGTTGGCGATCAGAATCTTGGTTGCGCTCGCGGGCGAAATCCACTGCGGGATATTCTGAACTCTTGCCTTGTAACTACAAGTAGTCCAGGCTGAATCCGCAGTCACCCAGTAGCCGTCACCAAGTGTGATACCGCCGAACTCGCCGTGCGGCTCGGACCACATGTCAAAGCCCTTGGAACTTACGGTTCCGGCGTCCCATCTGAGGATGCGACCGTCAATCAGCTCGGCTCGCATGTACCAGTCTTCACTGACTTTGTCCGGCGAAAGTACTGTGACCGGGTCATAGGCCTGGAAGAAGCCACCGGAGTCGCCGCTGCCGACATCGCCAGGAGTGTGGGGCACGCCGATCAGGTTCTTCCCTGTGAGGATAGTCCCTGCCGGGAAGTTCACCGTCGTGAAGTCGGATGCCGCCAGGATAACAGGCGTGACGGACGGGATGATCTCAGGGATCGTGATTATGCTGCCAGTGACCGCAGTCTGGTTGACGCTGACGACACCCTCGACCTCTATCCAGCTCGTCCACGGCGTCATCGCAGTAGTCGGGGTGGAGTTGATCCTGATACCCCATGCGCTATCAGCATTCCCATCGTTGACGGGCGAGGTGGTCTTGTTGCCGCCATCCCAGATGTAGAAGTACGTCGGAGTAGTCGCGGTATCCTTGTATGTCAGGATACCGTGGAGCTTCACGAGCAGGCCCACGTTCAGCGCACCCAGACCGTTGGTAACGCCGGGATCGTTCACGCCATACTCATGACCGCCGATATCCCTGTTGCGGATACCGAGGTAAGGAAGCGCGTTTCCACTGCTCACAATGTTGAACGGAGTGGAAAGCGTGATCTGCTTCTGACCATCCAGAAGTGCTGTGTCGCCGGTGAACCATACTCGGTCGCGGACCTTCACGAACGCCTGTGCAGCAGCAGAGGCGATTACCGGTGCTCCGGATGACCTGTCCTCGCTCTCTACGTAGATGCGGTCGGAGAACTTCGCGGTGACGATGCCTTCCAGATTCAGGCCGGAAGCTGCCGGGCCTCGGATCGAGCCGATGTTGTCCGCAGTCGGAGGAGTGTTGTCGGTTGTCTTCTCAATGTCCGCAGACTTCCGAACCCGAATGCAACCTACGGAACCTCGGGCATGCCTGCCGCCTGCGCCTGTGAAGGTGTAGATGTCGCCTACATCAACCAGAGCTGGTTTCGGCGGAGTTCCATCCCACAGGCCCAGACTGGTGAGAGTCTGAGGTGTGATCACACACCAGTTGTACGCATCGTCCATCACGATGATGGCGTCAATGGCTTCCTCCCCGGCAGCGACCGTATACGTAGCATTCTCGGGTATCTTCCCTGCGTCGGGCCACCACTTGACTACCCTTGCATTCGCCAGGGTAGCATACGTGCCCCAAATGCTGGGAATCCCAACGAAGGTTACAGGATGGTATACCTGCTCGACAGTCTTCGCCGCCGGTGATGGTACTGCGCCAGCCTCTTTATTCCAGTAAGTCTGGTTGTAGGTCTGAGGATAAGTTCCAGACTCGGCGAGGAAGTCGGTATCCTTCACCGTCAAGCGCTTCTCGTAGCCGCTGATGTATTGGACCTCACCCTTGACCCAGATGACTCTGCCTTCTGCGGGCCTGGCGCCGATATAAAGCGATACGCCAAAGTCATCCTCCGCGCTCGGGTCGTCCCATGTATACACATTGGTAGAGCTTGTGAGTTTCAGGTGGAACAGCATTCCACTATTCGGATCGCCGGCATCGCACATATACCACTGGTTGTACATGAAGCTTGTCGTGTCGAGGACGGAATGCACTCGGTAATCCAGGCCGTATGCCGCCGTGGGAGCAAGTCCCTTGGGCTGTGCATAGCAGACGCCTGCCACGCTGGCCTCAGTGCCGAGTGGGAGCGCCTTCGCCTCGGCAATGGTAATCGGGCCGAGCCAGACATCTCTCGCAGTCCCCCCGCCATAACCGGTGATGCAGAATGAACTCGGCGACTGGGTCTTGTACCCTGTCTTGGTCGCAATGACCGTGAAACAGCCCTCGCTGATGTTGCCGGTCGCCTGGCCGTTGTCGTCGGTTAGACCGGTGGTGTAGGTGAACGGATATCCGTACACTCCGTCCGTACCACCGATAATCGTCATTGTCGCGCCGGAAATGAGGGCTAGGTGTGACAAGTGCTTCACAGTACCCGTGAAGTCATTACCCATCACATCCACCGAGACCGTGTCTGCGTTGGATGCAACGGTCGGATAATCGAGATCCCTCGGCTCGAGGATCAGGTCGGTATGCACGCCGGCTTTCGTTCCGGCAACAGCCTTAAAGGTCGCTCTGCAGAGAGCGGTCAGGTTGTTGGTGTCCGAGGTATCCTGTATCTTAGAGTCAACGTCCACCAAAGTACCATTGTCACTCTGCATTCTCAGCGAGCTGGGGTTGACCTTGACGTCGCCGATGTCCGTGTAGCCATTGGCATCCAGGACCTTGAAGTCCACCTTGGCAGTGGATGTATCGTCCGGCAGCAGCTTCCCACTCACGTCGCTGTATGTCCAGGTAGCACTTCCGGGAACTACTACCGGAGCAGAGTCAGTGAACACTTCGAATGGCCGATCAGCCTGCTTGGTAGTGCTGTATGTCCCAGCTTCGGTAGCCAGGGCCCAGTAGTATGACGGCCAGGAGGTTGCAGCCTTACCGTATGTGAGCAGCAGGTTGCCTACTGCGTCGGACTGTATGCCTTTAACACGGCCGGGCAAAGTCGGTCCTGGGAACATGTAAGGCGTGGCCTCCTCCCATGTGACACCGCCATCGGTGACTGTGGCCTGTGCCGCTGTCGGCCATGTGGGCTCAGTCGTGTCACTTGTGCCGGCAACGATGCAAACGAACCTTGCCGAGGCAGCGGTCGGTTTGACGACCTGGCCCTTGGTATATGCTGTGGAAGCAGCCCATGTCGCAGTATTGGCATCATTGTAGCATGCATTGACCCATCCCTTGATGATCGGGCCGTAGCTCACGGTCTCGAACGTACCTATCCACAAACTTTGGTCGCTCTCGCGTACACACGCATCCATGGCGCCAGCCGCCGGCATTATGGGTGAAACCCAACCTGTCGCTCCCACGTAGGTGTCGCCCGTTGACTTGTTGAATCGCCAGACGTGCTGCCCACCTGTGTCGCACGTCAGAAGGTAGCTGCAGTCGGGGGAAGCCCATACGCCCCAGACCTCATTAGCCGGGTCGCAGGCGGTCGTCAGATCGGTGAAAGACAGGTGGTCGGCAGAGCAGGTGCTGTGGTAAATGAACGCGCCACTGCTATGGAAGATATGGGTGACCTCATCACTCAAGTCACCATCAGCGTCACTATCGAACTGCCTCACGCACATAGAACGGTAGTACGCGCCGGTACCATTCGAGGTCATATCGCCGGTGCCTACTTTGCTGCCATCCGGGGCAAAGACATAGACCTTGACCAGTGATCGGTCGCCTACGTAGACGTAGCCGTCCGCTGCAACGTAGGTATCCCACGGAGCGCTGCCACCCCAACCAATGCCGGCATCGTCGCAGGTGCCTAGGTAGGTGCCGTCGCAGTCATACATGTAGATGTCCTGAAAGTTCGTATTCGGCGCGTATATGCGGCCATAATAGTCACTGTCGGGATTGGTGTTGATCGAGACGCCGTAGTAGCCCCAGACGTCCGCCATCGGGGTCGGGGACCAGACTGGGTATTCCGTAACGTTCTCGTCGGCCTTGAACGTTCCTATGATCGGGGAGAACGTTGTAGGGCTGGCAGCCGCTGTAAGCTTGGCTACGTAGTAGCCGGGGTCCGCCGGTATGCCGCCATCCTTAATACAAGGCCACAGGTAGGTGTGGGGCCCTTTGGCTTGGCTAGTGGGGCCATCGGTCCTGATCTTTGCGCCAGTGATGTTGCCGTCTACGTCGGACGGATAGATCTCAACCGTGATGTTGGCCGTGCAGTTCAACTGGTAGTTGATGAACGCAGGCGCCTTCGGAATGGGATCCGAACCGGCCAGCTTCACGTTGTACAATTCCGGTACCGCAAATGCGGTGGCCATCATTGCCATCAGAGCCGCGGCCAGGACGCACACCAATAGAGTGCGTTTCATTATAGGTATTCCCTCCCTTTCATCGGCTCGCACCTGTCCGCCCCCTCCTGCCTGCAAATGCTGGATTCGGTAAGGAGGGTTTGGTTCCTTGAGTGCGGCCGTTAATAATTCACACGTTTTTCAAAAATGGCCGCCGACTCCTTGTGGACCCGGCGGCCGCCGATTGGTGCACCAAGAATCGGTTATTCCAGCAACCTCTATTCTTGGATACTTATCCGTCTCTTGCTTTAGACTCTGCGTCTCCTGGACATGAAGCCTACCAGACCAGCGAGGCCTGTGCCGAGAACCAGCAAGCCGGCGGGCTCTGGAACTGGGGCCTGGATGTACTCGAACTCATAGCCCTCAGAGAGCATATGCGCAGTATCATCCACGCTCAGTCTGATCGTCGGCAGGTCTACCTGAGCGTAGTACGTGCCAAGAGTCGTCGGGACGTCGAGGACCACATATTCCCCCTCAGCCCACGTGCCGCCGCCTGGCTTATCGAAGGTCCGCCCACGGGCGTTCACCAGCTTCAGCCGCCACTCCCATACATCGTCTACCGCCGCCGGATTCTGGATGACTGTGGAACTCCCAGTCTTGAATACCATCTTGATGCCGGTACTCGTCTGAGCCTGGCTCAGACCTGCGACTCTAAACGACCAGATTTTCTGCTGGTCCGGATAGGTCGTGTAGTCGGCTGTCGACAGGAAGTTCCTGTCGTAGGCGGTAGTGGTGATCGCGTCGATCTGCTGAGAAGCCGCTTTAATGGTATTCGCGATGTAGAAGGACTCCGGGTCATAGAGGGAGTCCACTCCATCCGTCGCAGCCGGCTTCACACCGAGCTGGTTGTAAGTGCCAGCGCCGGTGCCATCAGGATTCGAGACCTGAATGTACGTTATCCAGTTGGTTTCCGATGCCAGCGCCGCTCCTACCGTCACGAAAAGCAAAAGAACAGCGATTGCAAGAACCTTCTTCATCTAAATTCACCTCCCTTCGTTTAGCATGAATCTTATTCAGTGCATCCGCCCGAAAGCCCAGATCTCCGGGAGAGAACACCGCCCGAGATCCTTTCGGAACCCGGATTATCTCCATCGAGCGGATATCTGAGTACCCAGCGATTCAGATCGGGCCGCTCGTTGTGGACTCAAGCACATCCTTAGCTTGCAGGAATCGGACCAAATGCGTCCTTATCGTATCGAACTGGTAGTTTCGCCTGTACGCTGTTTGATAGTAGAGTGAACGTTTGTCCTGGTCGAAGATTAGCTTACAGTCACACTATACTACCACGCCGTGCACTTGTCAAGGCTGTTACCGTAAAACTGGTAATAATACCAGGTCTACCCTGCGGTATGGTTAATGGTCGAGGGAGGGGTGATGAGTGAGGGGAAAGGGAAAGGGAGAGAGGCCGCCGAGTCCTTGCGGATTCGGCGGCCTTCGATTGGTGCACCAAGAATCGGTCTGCTCGAGCATCCATTCCTGGGTGCGTATTCTCTTTTGCTTAGCTTCTGCGTCGCCTGGACACGAAGCCCACCAGTCCGGCGAGACCTGTGCCGAGGACCAGCAAGCTGGCCGGCTCTGGGACTGCTGCGGCCTGGATGTACTCGAACTCATAGCCCTCAGAGAGCATATGCACAGTATCATCCACGCTCAACCTGATCGTCGGCAAGTCTACCCGTGCGTAGAACGTGTTCAGGGCTGTGGGGACGTCGAGGACCACAGATTCCCCCTCAGCCCACACGCCGCCGCCTGGCTTATCGAAGGTCTGCCCCCGGGCGTTCACCAGCTTCAGCCGCCACTCCCATACGGTTGGTACCGCTGCCGGATTCTGGACGACTGTGGAGTTGGCAGTCTTGAACTCCATCTTGATGCCGGTACTCGTCTGAGCCTGGCTCAGACCTGCGACTCTAAACGACCAGATTTTCTGCTGGTCCGGATAGGTCGTGTACGCGGCTGTCGACATGAAGTTCCTGTCGTAGGCGGTAGTGGTGATCGCGTCGATCTGCTGGGAAGCCGCTTTAATGGTATTCGCGATGTAGAAGGACTCCGGGTCATAGAGGGAGTCCACTCCGTCCGTCGCAGCCGGCTTCACACCTATCTGGTTGTAAGTGCCAGCGCCGTTGCCATCCGGATTGGACGCATAAATGTACGTTATCCAGTTGGTTTCCGTTGCCATTGCCGCACTTGCGGTCAGAATCACTAACAGAACAGCGATTGCAAGAACTTTCTTCATTTTTCCTTTCACCTCCATTGCGAATTATGGGACTTTTTTTCAATCAAAATTCGCCCGGGTCCCCAAACCGGACTATCTCCTAGAGCGGCAGTTCTGAGTGCCCAGCTTTCGAAACCGACGCGCTCATCGTAGACACAAGCACAATTCTCTGTTGCAAGAATCGGGCCAATCATGCAAAATCCGGTATTTTTGCCTGGGGGTTTTCGAAAATCCGCACTTTGGAGATTAGAAGTTAGAAGGAAAGGGGTGAGTATCATCGAACAGAGTGCTGGAGGGATTATCATGCCTGTACGCCGACCTGCAGTAGCGGGAATGTTCTACAGTTCGAGCGCATCCGAGCTAAGGGCTGAGGTGGAATCGTGCTTTGCCGATCCGCCGGCCGCAAGCCTCACAGGTCCGCGAAAGATAGCGGGGCTGGTGAGTCCTCACGCGGGATACACATATTCCGGGAGTGTGGCAGCCGAAGCCTATCACCGCCTGGCAGAGGACGGGCTGCCGGACATGGCGGTGATCATAGGCCCGAACCACCGTTCATACGACCCGGCCGTGGCCCTCACGGATGACGATGCCTGGCTTACCCCGCTGGGGGAAGTGACGCTGGACGGCCATACTATATATGATATAGCCGCCGTATACCCCGAGGCCGTCATCAGTCCGGTTGCTCACATGGCGGAACACTCACTGGAAGTCCAGCTTCCGTTTCTCCAGTATATATACGATGGCCTGAAGACATTTCGCATCGTGCCTATCCTGATAGGCTCTTCGGGGTGGAGAGAAGAGGGGGGCGTGGTGGGATTCGCACGGAGACTGGGGAAAGCGATCGGCGGGGCGCTGTCGGGAAAGGACGCGGTGATCATCGCGAGCACGGACTTCACCCATTACGAAAGCTCGGCCTCCGCCCAGGCAAAGGACTCGAAAGCCATATCGGCGATAGTAAACCTGGATGAAGAGGCGTTGGTGGGGACAGTGGCGGAGATGGACATAAGCATGTGCGGCGTGCTGCCGACCGCCATCGCCATCGCCGCCTGCAAGGAATGCGGGGCAACATCGGCGCGAGAGCTGGCCTACCGAAACTCAGGGGACGTGACGGGCGATTATACGGAAGTCGTGGGGTATGCGGCGCTGGAAATAGATAGGTAGTCAGGCCGGGGAATATGGAATACTCCAGTTGAGAGAACTCCACGGGCATATTCTATGAACTGGCTTGATTTAAGCATAATCTCCGTATTCGTCTTGGTTATATTCATTGAGGCCAAGCGAGGTCTTGGCAGGGCACTGTTCGACTTCGCCGCCCTCTTCATAACGGCATGGGGCATCTCCCGGATCGAGCTGCTGTGGAAAGCGGCGAGCTTCTCTTCAGACGTGCAAGTGGCGTTATACGCTGGGTCGTTCCTGATCATCGGCGGGCTCTTGATAGTAATCGGCCGACTGGCTCACCAGTCAACGCTGATATCCGCATACCCGTTCGATATGATACTGGGAAGCATCCTCGGGGTCGGGACGGCGATGATCCTCTGCTATGGCATAGTGCATACCATGGCGCTGACAACACGTCCCGACGGGCTGCCGCCGGTATTGAGTTGCTCCGCGCTCGGCAAGGAGTTTCTCACCTTCGATACCTATCATCGAGTGCTATACGTCCTTCAGCACTTCGATAACGCCCGGCCGAACCCAGGCTAGTAAGGCGCTACCCCAAGTGAGCCATTGACCATGGACCATTGACCATTCCCCGGAACCTGGTATTATTACCAGTTTATGCCTTGAGAGGTTGACAATCGGATGGCAATGGTGTATTTGTGAAACAGTAGTCTAATGCAAGAAGCATGCCAAAATGCTCATGGAGACTACTTGGAGGAGGAGGAATACCTGGTATTTATACCAGTTTATGGCTCCAGAGGTTGACAAGCGGGGGATGATGTTGTATGATGCAACTGTAGCTGGCACCCGACGGACACCGTCGAACCGCACAAATAGCATCGCAGGTTGACCATCGCACAACTTACTTCATGGGAATTCACCCCTTGCTCTAAGGGGGGGTTCTATATAGTGGGACATCGGTCTCAGCTTTATAAACCAACACGAAAGGAGGTGAAAATCCAAACCTAAAAGAGCAGTCTGACAAATCAGACAGCTTTGCTAACAACGGTTAGCAAGGGAGGAGAACAAAGATGAAGAAGGTATTGATTCTGTCAGTAATGCTGGTTGTTGTGCTCTCGCTGCCTGCGGCAGCAGTGTATCAGGTCAACTGGACCGACAACTTCGACTCGTACTCCGCTGGCGCGCTTAACGGCCAGGCAGGTTGGGTGTCGTCCGGTATCAATGTGGTCTATGACATCGCGCGCAGCACCCCGAAATCGGTGCAGCAGCCTGCGGCCGGAGTAACGACTGCCACGAAAAACATGCAGTTCGGGGGAGTTCCTGCGTTCCAGGTTGGCTATATGAAAGCCTGGATCTACGATCCGGCCAGTGGCGGAGGCATTGACACCCGAGTAGGACCGCACTCGAGCGCTGGAGTGGGTGTAAGCAACTGCTTCACCGCAAACGCCACCGATTCCCGCTCGACAGCCTTCTGGTATGCCCAGTGGAGTTGGAGCCCGGTCCCGATCGACGGGACAAATGCTCCGATCGGAGCCGGCTATTACTTCACAGCAGTGGCTCCCGCCGCGCGTGTTAGTGGCTGGAACTACGTGATCGTTTCATGGGCGTTCGACTACGTCGCGGGCACCGGGCAGGTGCAGTGGCGCATAAACCAGGCTACGCCAAACCTGCAGCTCAACCTCGACTCCACCTCAGGCAGGTGGGCTGCCAGCCATGACGTAGCAGGTATATTCCTGGGCTCGGCTTACGCCGCGACAGGTACCAACATAGTCCAGGGCCACATCGACGACCTGGAGTTCCATGGCATCCCAGAGCCGACCAGCTTGCTGGCGCTCGGAACGGGCTTGATAGGCCTCGCGGGGCTTATCCGCCGCAAGAGATAATAAATCGGACAAACCGATAAGCAGCATCTGCAGCGCCGGGTTTCAAAGACCCGGCGGTTTTCTCAAGGGAGCGGATCAGATGAAAAAGGTATTGATTCTGTCAGTAATGCTGGTTGTTGCGCTCTCACTGCCTGCGGAGGCGATGTATCAGTTCAACTGGACCGACAACTTCGACTCGTACAACGTTGGCCCGCTTAACGGCCAGGGAGGTTGGGTGTCGTCCGGTATCAATGTGGTCAATGACAACGCGCGCAGCGCCCCGAACTCGGTGCAGCAGCCGGCGGTCGGAGTA
>Ga0307378_10009042_pt1 | contig 13135 bp, 8 predicted proteins | sample UN1MG_FD_202238 | JGI IMG/M metagenome (GOLD analysis project Ga0307378, IMG submission 202238) | Soil microbial communities from Risofladan, Vaasa, Finland - UN-1 | ecosystem: Environmental > Terrestrial > Soil > Coastal area > Acid sulfate soil | place: Finland: Risofladan, Vaasa | collected... | reverse complement strand
TAGAACAAGAAGAATACAATTCCACCTTCTCGATACTGTTCGCTCTGGCGGGCATATTCGTACTGTGGGTCCTGCTAACAGAGGAAATATACCTGTATTGGTACTGTCAAAATCGATACGCGGAAAAGATAGCCAACTGGCGATTCCTGGCGAATATGTATATATCAGTGATGTGGGCGGTTTACGGGGCTGCGCTGATGATAATCGGCTTTTGGCGAAAAGTCGGAGTTTTGCGATATATCGCTCTCGGATTATTCGCCCTTCTATTAGCCAAGGTGTTCATCCTGGATACCAGTACGGTCAAGAGCGTGTATCGGATTGCAGCGTTTCTGGCGACGGGAGTTACCTTAGTTGGGATATCCTACCTTTATCAATTTTCGAAAAAGAAGGGATTCTTCGAGGCGATGTTAGCTGAGAAGAGTGCTGATAAGTGATTGCGAGGTTTAATATGACAAAGTCAAAAATCCTGTTCACAGCCGTGGTATTGATTGGCACGTTCAGTAATGTCTTCGCGATTGACCTGGCTGAGTGGAAATATCGGGCTGATGTCAGGTTTCAGGGATATTTCGTCGGATATCATAAATTCGTACTCACAGATGAGATTTATAATGTTGCCAGGGGAGATTTGGGTGATATCAGGCTTGTCGGGGAAGACGGCGAACAGATTCCATACGTGCTGGCCAAGCCAAAGGATATCATGGAAACAGTGAGATATGAACCGGCAATAATTAACCGTTCGACCGATGAGAACCTGTCGGCTCTTGTGACGCTGGATTTCGGCAAACAAACGGTAAAGACTTCCATTGAAGTTAAAACAGGTGGCAATAATTTTCGTCGAGCTGTGAAAGTAGAAGGGTCCAATGATAACGTCGAGTTTTTTACGTTAGTCGAACAGGCATACGTTTTTGCGATTGGTGATGAAAGGGACCGGCGATTCAACAGTATTGATTTGCCGGCGAATGATTACCGCTATCTGCGGATTAGCGTCGAGCCGATGGCAACAGAAAAGGAGAGCCCGGTTATAAACGAAGTGGAAGCCTTCAAGATAGAAAAAAGCCCTGTAGAGCGACAAGTCATAGAGTTGGTTCAGATGGAACACCATGAAGACGAAAAAACAAATTCGAGCGTTTATGTGTACGACACCGGCTACCTTAATCTGCCGATAACCGAAATAAAAGCGGATATATTCGACGAATCGTTCTACAGGTACGTTACGGTCGAAGGCAGAGATGCAGCTACGCGTAAGGTTGAAGTTTACAGTGAAGATAACAGGCAGCGGTTCAAGGACGTCGAGGTGAGATGGAAAGGAATCCTCAGCAACACGATTTACAGATATATCACAGAAAATGGTAAAAAATATGAAAAGCTGGTTTTGCATATACCGGCGGGGGGACACGTTTACCGGTATCTAAAAATTACTATTAAGAATTACGATGATAAGCCTGTTACAATAAGTTCGGTATCGGCGAAAATGATAGCGCACAGGATAGTGTTCGAGAGCGACGGCAGCAGTGAGCCGACACTTTATGTCGGAGCAGAAGATTCGAAGAAACCACAATATGACATTGCTCGCAGACTAACTAAGCCATTGGAGGTTAAAGCAGGAACTGCTATGCTGGGTAATATCAGCGATAATCCGCTGTTCGGACAGGCTGAAGCTAAGCCACTTGCCTGGACGGAAAAACATAAGGTTTTGCTGCTGATAGTACTGGGGACAATGGCGGTTATACTGGGCGGTTTTATATTTAAATCGTTCAAGTCTATTCAAAGCGAACAGACCCGGAATTAATTCCGCCGTTACAAGGTACTGTCGTCTAAATCAGCTTACTGTTTTAGACGGTTCAAAATATCATTGCCGATAAAGGCGAATATCGTCAAAGTATACCGCCCCTATGCCAGGGACTGGGTCAGGGGAGACAGGCTCGCCAACGCCAAGCTCAATCGTCTTAACAGCGTCCATATCAAAGGCGGGATTATCGTCGATGAAGAGCTGCAGGTCAATATTCCACTGCTGCCACAGCCCAAGCTGCAGGTCGCCGGTATCCCAGGCATCGCTGTATCTGACTATAGCTATGTCATCGTCACTATCCGTGAGCCTTACATACATCTCGTAGATATTTGCACTGCCCTTATACCAAAGGGACAAACTTTCAGCAGTGCCGCCGATAGTCCAGTCTTCGGGTGTGGAAGTGCGACTGACGCCGCAATAATACGGGGGTTCGGTGTTTAAATACGAAATGTACAGCGACTTGTCTCCGGTGTGCGCAATACCTGTCGAAAGATAATAGTATTTGTCCGTAGCACCGGCGGGGTTCCAGGTGTCCCAGAGGGGGTTATCACCTGTATCTTTGCCGGTATAAAACTCAAAGCCTTCGAGGTGCCAATAATCAGGCTCCTGTTGATTTTCGAGCCAGTGGGCGGCCAGGACAGCGAAATCAGGAAAGTCAACCTTTAAATTAAAATTAAGGTCTGCTCCATCACAGTTGTTGGAGCCGTCGCAGTCCTGCATGAGCCATTTGGATGTCAGGATGTCAAGGTAATCGTAGTAATCTTCGACGTGGGGTTTGTAACGGCCTTTGAAGACGCTTCCGCCGAAAGTCGTAACGTAAATTGTGTCATTATCGGCAGGGTCGAAGTAAACCCGCTGGATTCTTGAGAACGGCAGTTTCAGGAAAGGCTGCCAGGAAGTACCGTAATCTCTGCTAAGCCAGAGCGAGGCATCCTCCGGCGCACCCCAGTCACCCATAGTTGCATAGACATAGCCCGGGCGCGAAGGATGGAGGTAGGCGCCAAAGTGGTATGTGCCCATATTTGCGATTTTAGTCCAGGTTGTGCCGCCGTTACGCGTTCTCCACAGCCCGCCCTGGGTATTACCGGCGTTTGCCGCCCCGATGTAAATGATGTCGCTGTCTTCGGGGTCAACGACGAAATCCTTCGGCCAGAGAAGGAAGTCATTTATTCTTGTCCAGCTTTCAGCCGCATCAGTGGATTTATACAATCCGACCCCGGTTGTGTCGTATGAGCCGTCATACTTTGCGGTGACAACACAAAAGAGTGTGCCGTCATTATGGCGCCGGACACGATATGTCCGCCTGTTATCCATTGAGCCAAGTCCGCTGTTCTTGCTGACCCAGCTTGCCCCGTCGTTGGTTGACTTGTAAAGGCCGTTGTTGAAAGTAGCGGCATAAAGGGTTCGGTTGCCTACGGGAGAAGTCGGGTCAACTATAACCGAGCAGACCGGCCCATCCGGAATACCGGTTGTGCGTTTTGTCCAGCTTGCACCGTAATTAGAACTTACTCCGACTCCGCCGGACCTGTTTGTGTTGTGTCCGCCCAATATGACATTGGCATTGGGAATATCGTGCGCCTCGGAAAACGCCCCCCAGATTTTTCCGGCGGTATCCGGGTCGAATGCCAGCTCGTAAGTGGTGTTCGACCATGGAATCGCCGTGAATCCCCACTTCCACGTCTGGCCGGCATCGAGCGAACGTGCAAACCCGATATCCGTGTAGCAGATATAATGGCGGTTTGACTGGAACGGGTCGATGTAGTAATGCCAAGAGGATGTTACGACCAGGCCGGTATTTAGAAAATCTGTCGGCGGAGTAGGCGAGCCCGGAACCGGGCGTGTCTGGCCGTTAAACCACGACACCCCGCCGTTATTTGTGATGTAGCACATCTCGTTGTCGGTATGCATCAGGATATTGGGGTCCGTCGGGGCTATCGTCGCGCTGTTGGGAACGCTCTGCCAGGCCTGTCCAAGGTAAGCAGTGTGATAATTGTATTCGACGTTGTATAGTCCGGTGAAACGCGGGTCCTGGTAAAAGATGGCCGTCCAGTTGGCCCCGGCGTCCGTACTGCGATATACGGTGGGGTGATGCGGAGGCCAGAAACCGGTACTGCTGTTGTAGGTATAGACAATTTGCGGGTCAACATTGGTTGTCAGGGTGTGGGAGTACTGCGCGATGTCACCCATTGCATATGAGTCATCGGCCACAGTGTCTTTATTTATTCCATTACCCATAGCCGATACCCACGTTTCCCCCTTATCGGTTGATTTATACACTCCGCCCTGGAAGCCGCCGATGTCCTGGCTTAATATAGCGCAATAAAGGATAACGGTCATACTGCCGGCATTCGAGCCGCCGGCAAAGCCCTGAACGTCATTCCATGGCAGTCCCCCCGATTTGTCGGCCCAGTTGACCCCCCTGTCGTCGCTTCTCCAGACGCCGTTTTCGGTGCCGGCGTAACAGACACGGCTTAAGACAGAGCTGGTCATATCAAGATGGATAGCGATAACTTTGCCATTGGGGCCGCTAACCTGCGTCCAGTTATATCCTGCATTGTTGCTTCTCCAGACGGCATCGCCGGCGCCGACTAACATAAAGTTCGGGTCTTCCGGGTCGATGGCAATCTGGGTTTGCAAAGTTGAGCCGATATTGGCGATTTGCTCCCAGGTTCTTCCCCTGTCATTGCTTACTCGCACGGTACCGCCGATGCCCGAGTAAATAGTATTGATTTTTAATGGATGAAAGGCAGCCGGTATGCTCGTACCGCGTAACTCGGAGTGGCGAATCATCGTCCAGTTGTAGCCGGCATTGTGCGAGATATAATCGCCGCTCATATCGCACTTTATCATTCTCAAATCCGAATCGATGGGGCTGACCGACGGCTTGAATATGCCCCCCCCGCCGGATAAACCAATTGACTCCCACCCGCCGTTAGGGTCGAACATTAGACCAACGTCGGCGACATCGCCTGAGGCTGGTAAAACCGCAAAAAGTGTTACAACACTAACTAATGTGAAAATAACGTGCCTTTTCATTCCTTCCTCCTTCTGCTACAAACGTGAAGAATTTTTTATGCCTGATTGAAGTTAACATACTTACAAACTATATATATGTATTGTACCATATTCCGGGTGCCAAATTCAAGAGATTTCCGAACCAGCCGCGACATCCGGCCAGTCAATATACATCCAATCCCGCCTTGTCAACTACACTTATATTAGTCTAAACCCTTGTTATCAAAGAACTTGCCTAAAGAACACCGGACAGAAACAATATTCTCTCTGCTGACAGCTATAATTTAATACGGCGGGACCTAAAAATTGTTTAGATATTCGCCTTTGCCGAAGTAAGTCAAACCGGCTGCGCCTTGTTCTGCTTCGATGACGTGAGATAGCTTACTTAAACGCAGACAATACTATCCGCCAAATCCTGGCGGTTCCTTTGTCCGTTACATCCAGGTCATTTTCGTATTCCTCGTGATTGCCCTGGGCTTCCGGAGTAACCATACGCACAAAGACAAAATCTCCGGCAGGGTCAACCAAACAGATATTGTGATAGGCCCCGAGAAATCCGTAACCGGACCTATCCACGCCTTCGAAAATACCGTTGGTGTTTACAAACATCTGGAATCCGTATCCGCGGCGGCGAAAATCATCCTGCCCCCCCGCCACCGGTATCTTCTGCAGCAGCGGGTCGTTTACTGTCGCCTCACTTATAAAGTTTTCGCTGAGCAATTGTTTCCCGTTCCAGCGGCCTTTATTAAGATAAAACTGGCCGAACAGGGCCAATTCACGGGCGCTGATAAGCACGCTGCGCCAGCCAAGGCAGTCGCCCTGGCGCGAACGCAGCCAGTCTGCTTCCACTATCCCAACTTCGTTAAGAATACGTTCCCGTAAAAACACTATGGGCTGCTTTCCGGTTATTCTTTTAACTATTACAGATAATGCATGCGACGTTGCCTGCTCATAGGACCAGGCCGTGCCCGGTTCTCTCTCCATCGGCCAGTTCAGCATCGCTTCAGTCGGGTTGGCAACGTTGGTATATGTTTCATAATCCCTTTTTAAACCGGAAGTCATGGTCAAAAGGTTGCGAACAGTAATATTGCGTTTTTCGTCGGTGTCCCATTCCGTTAAAATTTTACAGGCTGGCTCGTCAATTTTCAGTTTTCCCTCATCCACCAGTAAACCAATGGCGGTGGCGGTAAAGGCCTTGCCGGCCGAATAAATATCAAAACGAGAATGCGGCCCGAAATCGTCCCAGTAATGTTCCCACACAAGCCTGCCTTTGACAAGTAAACAGGCGGCTCCGGTTTTATTGGCGCCGAGCAGCTCCGTCAGTTCTTTTTCCAGGACTTCACTCTTTAATCCCATCTCTTCCGGCGTAGCGGTTTGCAGCCGGACATTTCTTGCCTCGTCCGAAGCACCCCCCGGCCTAAAACCAGCCGGTTGACTGCACGAGCTGATAAGGGTAAGAAAAATTACTGACACAAGAGCCGATAATTTAAGTTGTAATTTCATAACTGACACTCCCGGCTTAATCATTTATAACTCACATTTCCAATTTAAACACTTGTCTGCGAAACCTAAAACCACAACTGATTTTTTACTAACCGCCAAACACTGAGAACCTTCCCCTCATCGTCATCTCCGGAATTATAAACTAATTTTCCCCAGCGCCATATCTTTTTCTTACCGCCAAAATGCGCATAAAAAAAGGGCTGGAAGAGCGGAGGGAAAAGAAGTGAAATTATCCAGCCCTAAAATTTAACTTTTGTATTATACATAAAGACAAAACCTCGTCAAACATTTTTTATTTTTTTTCCATCATTCCGTTGCGCAAAAAGCACGGTGGAATTGAACGGTTCCCTCAGGAGTTCGATTGCAAAATCCCAGCGCAAGAAAATTCTCTTGAGGGACGCCTTCGTGTTTTAGTCCGTTAGGGCTTCGAAAACCGAAGCGTTCATAATACTTTGGGTCTCCGACAAGCACGCAGCCTTCGGCGCCCAATTCTTTTAACAGGCCGATGCCTTCATTGACCAGCCTTTTCCCGATACCTTGTTTCTGGTAATCAGGCGCAACGGATATTGGACCCAGGCCATACCAGTTCTTGCTTCCATCTGCAAAGGTTACAGGCGAAAAAGCTATGTGTCCCACTATTTTTCCGTCAATTTCTGCAACAAGTGAAATAGTTAGTGCATTGTCGGCCCGCAAGGCATTGATGATGAATTGTTCGGTATTTTTACTATACGGGTGATTTTCAAAAGCCAGTTTCGTTATATTGGATATTGCTTCAGCGTCCGATTTTGTCTCTTTACGAATAATCATCTGACTTCTTCCTTTTACACGTCTTAAAGCATTCCTTTCTACGTATCAATAATAATAACATTGCTCTGGCTTTTCCAGAGCTTTCCTTATCACTTAGCCCCCGAACGACAGTTCGCGGGGTTCCACTCTATCGAAAACAATTCCCTGGGGCCCTGCACCCTAGGTGCAGATACCGTATCCCTAAAAATTTATTCTGCCTTTTCTTTTGTGTTTATTCGTGGGTCTGTTTTATTCTTTTCTCTGCGCCTCTGCGCCCCTGCGGGATTTTATATTATCTGTATTTGTTTTCATAATATTTATCTTTTCTTTGCGCCTTGGCGCCTTTGCGGGATATAATCTTTCTTTTGTTTTTCCATTTGGCTTTTCTTCGTGTTCTTCGTGTCCTTCGTGTTTCAAAAATAATTCGTTTCTCTGCGCCTCTGCGGGATACAATCTGTCTTTTTTTTCTCTTTCATCTTTTCTCCGCGCCCCCGTGCCCCAGGTATCTGCGGGATAAAATATTTCTTTTATTTTTTCCCTTGCCTTTCCCCTTCCTTTCTGTTATTTTACTATACCTAAATGCTTAAGACACCCGAGAGCGGAAAACACCTACGAAACTAAAGATATGAAAATTGAACCGAACCAGCGGCTAAATTGGCAGCTAAAAGTGTTATGTATAATAGTATTTTTGGCGTTTTACAAATGCATAAATAAGGGGAAAAAATGACTCGTAAAGAAAAGAACTCCACAAATAAAGTTCAAAAAAAAACTAAAAGAGCATATTTGTCCCAATCGGATGTACCGGGAACTTCTCTTGAAGAAGCACTTCGAATACCTCGTGCCATAGTTGAGAACTATGCAGGAGGACCAACTACACCACTTCAACTTGCTTCTGCGCTAAATGTTGCTCCTACTTCTGGTTCATTTAGGCATCTATGTGGTGCTGCCATAGCTTATGGTTTGACAGAGGGCGGTTGTCAAGCAACAGAGATAAAAATTACTCCACTAGGGAAAAGAATTTTAAAACCTCTTGAAATAGATGATGACATTGAAGCAAAAAGAGAAGCTGTGTTGAAGCCAAGAGTAATGAGGGAATTTCTTCAAAAATACAGTGGTTCCCCTCTTCCAAGACACGATATTGCTATGAATGTTTTAGAAGAATTAGGTGTGCCGTCAGATAAGACTGAATCAGTTTATTCCCTTATACTTGAAAGTGCCAAAGCGGTAGGTTTGCTTCGAGAGATAAAAAACAAACAATATGTGGATCTAACAGGCGCAAACGTTACAGAAGAAGAAAAATCTGAAGAGGAAGGAGCAGATGAACTTGAGCAAGGACAAGTAAAAACAGAGACCCCTACAAAAGAAACTCCGAGCAAAACTATTCCACCTATAACCCCAATACAAACTAATCGGCGAGTATACATCACACACGGTAAAAATAAAACTTTTATTGAGCCAATTAAGAAATTACTTGGATTTGGAGAGCTTACCCCAGTAGTTTCGGTTGAAAAACAATCTGTATCCAAACCTGTACCAGACAAAGTTATGGATGATATGAGAAGTTGTGGTGCTGCAATTATCCATGTAGAGGCGGAACAGAAGCTAATAGATCAAGAAGTAAAAGAGCACATAATTATAAATCCAAATGTGCTTATAGAAATTGGGGCTGCCATGGCACTTTATGGTAGAAGGTATATTCTTTTAGTACGAGAAGATGTAGATTTACCGTCTAACCTACAGGGTCTTTATGAAGTAAGATACAAAGGCGACTCGCTTGATGGAGATGCAACAATAAAGCTTTTGGAAGCAATAAACGATATTAAGAACAATCCAATGCCTAACAGATATAAAGGTGATTCATAACAGCAAATTATTTCTGATGGGCTACAGGAAATGAAATACTTGTAACTATGCTGATGAACTTGTCGTTATACGGAAACAATTCAAACAGCATTTAGGCAGAGATTAATTTGAGGAATAGTTATGGCTGTGAATGATTTATTGAAGGACTCTTATAAACTTGCTAAGTTGGCTTGGCATCAACGATATTTTATAGGTTCATTACCTGCCCGTTGTCATACAAAAAAAGTTAAGCGAGGTGCTGCAAGTCCTCTCTTGATTAAGTTTTTGCAAAAAGAGTATCCAAACGTTCCTTTGCTTGAGTGTAACAGCGAATTTTATCCTGTTACTATCTTCACTCCATCAGAGCCTATAAGGCTTATGGATATAGAACCAAATTCTCGTCCTCTTGTTAACAAAGGTATACTAACACGTGAGAATTGGGCGCCTTCTATTTTGGATAGTGACACAGCATTCTATTGGTTGCAGCAGTCAATAACTGAAAAAGTAGATAAAAATACTATCGTTATGAAAAGCCTACAAACAGAGCCTACTATATCTATTTCCTGCGGGACATCAACTTATTTCAGCGGTATCGAAACTTCCCAAGCCCTCGAATGGGAGATATATAAGGCTGCTGGATGGGCTGCGGATAAAAAACTTGGGATAGAATCCATGAAGAAGCGTCTCAAATTAAGAGAGAATATTCTTAATGGTATTACAGATCCTGTTAGGAATGGAGAAGGTCGTGCTGCAACAGTTGGTATCTCAGTACTCTTATCATATATGCACGAGAATAAGGTAAAGATTCTTCTCTGGGAACGTGGACCACTTAGTAGCTATTACGATCGAGGAAAACTGCACGTACTGCCTTCAGGTTATTTTCAGATTTCCTCTCAACTAAAAAATGAAGAGTTCTCTGCTGTGCACAGTGCACTGAAAGAATTCGCCCATGAACTTTTTGGTTATGATGTGAGTAAAGATTCGGCGCTTACTCCGTATGGTATCTATAACCAACAATATATTAAAGAGCTCATGCAATTGGCCAAAGATGATAAGATTCTGCTTTATTTTACCGGGATTGCCGTGAATATGTTGAGTTTGAGGCCTGAGATAATGCTCTGGCTACATATAGACAGCAAGGAATGGTTTGACAACCATGCGCAAGAGAAAGATGGGTTCAAGCCTTTCGATATTGATTTTAAAGAACTCAAACAGGAGCAAAAAACTAAAAAAGGTAAAAATCCTCTGAAAAATGAAGCATACTTTATAGACTTTGATAATACACCTGATAAGATATTTAGGTTATGCAACATTAAACCAAGTAATGTCGTGCCAGTTGGTGCAGCTTGCATATACGCAGGTGCCAAAACGAGAGAAAAAGTTTTTGGAAAAGTTAAGAAAATAATCAAAAATGACTAAAGAAAATAACTGGTGAGAGCCCCCTATTTTCAAAGCTGTGGATGAGATAACAATTGGCGGGAAGAGAACTATGGACCCTAATTCTTTGATTTCACAAGATGCACAATCTTGGATTATAGAGTACAAAGACTTGCTGCTTGTTTTAGTTGGTGGTTTCTGCGCTGCCTTTGGTGGTTTTGTCAGTACTTTGTATCGAGCGAAAAAAGCTCGTAAAATAAAAAGGGAAGAAACAATAGGGCAACAGCAAGTTGAGGTATTCAAAAAAGCGCTAAGACTTGCTGATAACTTAAGCTCTATTTTAATCCAAGGATTAGAATACGATGTTTTAAAATATATTAGCAAGCATAATGAGTGGGTTATAGAAAATGAAATACTTTTACCTCCAAAATTTGTACAGTACTGGCATTCAGTTAGAACTAATGTTAAATCTATAAAAAGAAAACGACAATTAGTAGATAGGATGAAAGAAGGCCCAAAGAGAAATGAGAAAATTGAAGAGCTTGCTCAACTAGAGTCGTTCGCAGACAAATTAGCAGATGATGCTGAAAAAGAAATCCGAAAAAAACTAAAATTGCCAATTTTCAAAATTCATCGTCCACCAAGATGAAAAATAAATGATCGAGGATTCCCGCGCCGGTTGGTTCGCTTAGAAAAGAAAAGCATTCCTCTCGTGGAAATAATTAAATGATGAGGAAGTTGCTATAAGTTGCGGGGGTAAGCAGGCGCGGCCTGTTTAAATTACCTATTTTAACATTTTAACAAGCCTCATTTTGAGATAGAAATTTTCCCCCACAAAATCTTACCTATTTTAACATTGAACGAGGCATTTGTATCGGGTGTGCAATTTTGTACAAAAACACACAATAAAACGGGTCATTTTTTCACTTTTTTTTCAATTTTTCCGCTTTTTGTTCGTTTTTTCGTCTTTTCTTGTCATTTTTTGACTTTTTTCCCCCTCATTTTTTCTAAGATTGAGCGAGGATTTTCGTTCAAATGCAAGGCTTGCAGTCGCGGCCGAGCGGAGTCGTACTATTGTACTTCGAGCATCAGCCGTCGGCTGTGTAACGCAGCAGTTGGGCGAAAGGGCCGCTCAATCAATCATTTGCGCAAGTACTCACAGAAAATTTCGTAACAAAATAAAATTTTTCTTACTGCTTTAATCACAGGCTGTTAAGCAAATTCCAACGCAGCGTATTGGTGGAATTTTCGTATCAATTGCGCAAGTCCATCTAATTATAGGGAGGCGTCTTTTTTAAAACCCCCCCTTTATTTGGAGATTCTTTCTATGACCACCGAACCACAAACCACGAACCACGATTTACGGGGCACAAATCACGAATTGAACAAACAAACCCAATTTTTTAAATATCCCAATGACCATAACCTTTGGTTTAACAAAGCATTACGAAAATATTTATCTCCTCGGACGATGCAAAAACAAAGCCAAAACAAACCCAATTCAAACCCAATCAAACCCAATTTCAAACCGTTTGCAGGGGAGGTCGTACGGAGATTTTTTTTAACCGTTTAAATGTGAAATATCAGATAATCAGAATTGTGGAAGGAAAACTAAAAATTATTGAAATGTTCCGGCTTGCCGTCGTCGCTGTCGTAACTGGTGGATTCGCGTAAGTCAGAGTCAATTTTGATTCGCTCGATACGCTCAGCCGCCTTAGTTGAGCTATCGACAGTAACCAGGATAGCATTGATTTTTACATCGTCTGTGGCTACTTCGAATGGAAACGGCATCTGTGTTCTAAAGGACTTTAAGACACTCTGTGCCCCCCTGCCGAGGACAGAATCAGCCGCGCCGGTCATACCGACATCCGTAATATATGCCGTCGCCTTGGGGAGAATTTTCTCATCGGCGGTTGTAACGTGTGTATGAGTGCCAAAAACGCAGCTGACCCTTCCATCGAGATGGTAGCCCATGGCAATTTTTTCACTGGTGGCCTCTGCGTGGAAGTCAACAAAAATGATGTCCGCATCTTGCTGCATCCGGGGCAGAATTTTATCAATAGCGTTATACGGGCAGTCCGCGGGCTTCATAAAAATTCGCCCTATCAGGGAGACGACGGCCACCGTCGGCCCTTTTGAGGTTTTATAAAGTGCGACGGTCTTTCCGGCGGCGTGTTCCGATAGATTGGCCGGGCGAACAATATTGTCTTCGTTTTCGAGAGTTTGAATTATGTCTCTTTTGCGGTAAGTATGGTCTCCTAAAGTAATTAGATTTACCCCGTAGCGCATTAATTTGGCATAGATTTGCGGGGTCAGGCCGGAACCGCCTGCGGCATTTTCAGCGTTGGCTATTACACAATCGACGTCTCGCTCCTCGACTATGGTTTTTAGTTTATCGGCGAGAATCCTTCTTCCGGGCCGGCCTACTATGTCGCCAATACATAGAATATTAAGCTTCATAATCCCCTATTCTTACGGCTTACCAGCCGTCTTTATTATGGTTACTACTACCCGTCCCAGAACCCCTAAAAAGGCCATTTACGGCATTTAGAATGCCAAAAACGAGGCTTTTGGGATAGGTTCTAACAATAAAATTTCTACTTGGCGTATTCGATGCAGCGTACCTCACGCAACAGCGTTACCTGAATTTCACCGGGGTAAGCCATTTCATTTTCAATCTTATTTGCTATGTCACGGGCGATTTTAAACACAGCTTCATCATCGACCTCTTCGGCATTGACAATGACGCGGATTTCACGTCCTGCCTGAATTGCATAGGCATTCTCGACGCCTTTAAACTGTGTGGCGATTTCTTCGAGCTTT
>Ga0307378_10009041_pt1 | contig 13136 bp, 2 predicted proteins | sample UN1MG_FD_202238 | JGI IMG/M metagenome (GOLD analysis project Ga0307378, IMG submission 202238) | Soil microbial communities from Risofladan, Vaasa, Finland - UN-1 | ecosystem: Environmental > Terrestrial > Soil > Coastal area > Acid sulfate soil | place: Finland: Risofladan, Vaasa | collected... | reverse complement strand
TCCTGCAGGGCAACCTTGCCGCCCGGAGCGTCACCGGTTTCAACGCCGCGAAGCTGGCCCAGGGGCTCGCGCGCGGCATCGCGGACATCGTGAAAACAGGAGTCGGCGTGGGCGGCGTGACGGGCTCCCCGTCCCCCGTCGCGGCGGTCAGCACCAGCGTCTCGCTGGTATTTTGAGAGACCCATGGGCTTCGACTTCTCAGGATTCGTCCTCAGGGCGCCGCGGACCGCCCCGTCTAATTTTCGGACGACGGACGAGGCGTCGAACGGCGTGGACCGCGACTTCAAGCCGCTGTCCGCGGACTACCTGCTGAGCTCGCCGGAGCTCGTGGAACTCTCGGCGGACCAGTACCGCGCGGCGGTCCTCCTGCGCCCGGATGACGGTCAGACGGAGTACCTCCTCTGGGCCGCCAACACGGCCGACTTGGCCGACTCGATCCCGTTCACCGTGGACAACGGGGGGACCGTCACTTTCCCGCGCGGCACGACGCCCGTGACGAACGAGAACTCCGCCTTCGTGACCACCGGGTCAAACCGCGCGATCATCGTGGACGACGCGGACAGGAGCATCTCGTCGCTCCAGAGCCTGATCGTGCGGCGCGGTGACACGGGCGAGACCTTCCAACTCGTCGGGAACGGCACGTTCAACTCCGTCAGCGGGGTGTTCACGATCACGAGCGAGACGCTGCTCGAGGAGCTCGGCGGCGGCCTCTCCCAGGGGCGCGGGGACAGGGCCCTGTCCACTGAGTACACGCTCTCGGCCCCCGCGTTCTGGTGGTCCCGGAACGACAGGTACGAGAACCGGTTCAAGTGGGATGGACGCGTTCAGCGTTGGAGGCCCCTCCGGGGCACGCCGCCTCGCAACCTGGGCGCCCTTTTCGCGGAGACCGACTACACGCTATCGCCGGCCCCCAGTCTCATCCCGGCGGGAGACTTCCTGCCGGGCGACAGCGCCGATCCCGACGCGTACGCGATGGTGCGGATCGGCACGCGCCCTGACGCGTCCTCGATCCCCGTGGCGGAACCCGTCGCGTCGTCCGGGTTCGGGGGCATCAAGGTCATCACGGAGGAGGAACTCGAGGAGTTCGATTTTTCCCTCAATCCCACCCTCGCGGGAGCGGTGGGGCAGGCCACGGGGGTGCTCAAGTGGAACCCCGCGTTCGTGGACGAGTACGCGGGACAGACGATCTTCTATTCCTACCAAGGGTTCACCGACCAGGAGCAGATCGAGGCCCTCGGTTTCTTGGAGGATGCCAACCTGCGCCTCCTTTTCCTCGCGCCCATTCCGGGGCCCACGGACTACCCGTTCCTCCGCGTCGGGTCCAGGACTTCGATGGAGATCGTGTTCGCGGACACGGAGGCGCTCCTCGCCGCTCTCACGATGAACGAGGGGCAGGTCGGGGTGGCCCTCTCGACGGGCCGTCTCAAGTTCTCGCCCGAGGATCTGGCCAAGGCCGACCCCGACGACCCAGGATTCGACAGGGGATTCCTGGGTGCCCAGGTTTTCTACGACGGCGTGAGCCTCACGCAGCGACCGGTGCCCATGCGCGCTCCCGTCGCGCTCGTGGACGGCGGCGGGACCCCGACCGTCGTGGACGGGAAGAACCAGAGCATCTACATCCCGGACGCGGCGCCGACCCCCATGCCGGGCGTCTCCGGGGTGACCCACGTCCCCGACACCACGGGCACGATCCCGAACACGAATTCCCCCGCCGGGATCCGTTTCGGGAACGGCTCTGGGCTGCTCCGCGAGATCGAGGGGCCCTGGGATGCGGTCCTTTTCGCGTCGAACGGCCAGATCCGCACCATCCGCACCTACGACGACGACGACGAGATCCCTCGTTTTCGTTTCCGCATCCCTCGGGGCGTCGCGTACGTGGACAGACGGAAGGGGTCCGGTGGCAGCGAGGTCATCCTCGGGCGCCAGGACCTCAAGCGGTTCCAGGGAAAGCAGATGTACTTCCTCCAGTCGGGCGCTCAGCCGGCCGTGTTCGCCCGCGAGGCGGCCATGTGGGGCCGCGTCCGCAACGACTTCGAACTCGTGGGGGACGAGGTGTTCGTGTTCGCCGTGGACGGGGTCTCCGCCACCTGGGACGCCTCCACCGACCCGGGAGGCATCCCGACCTCCGAGGGGGGCACGTTCACGGCCGAGCAAATCGCTGTGAGTTTGAACGCCGTGGTCGGCTCGGGGGGCGTCCGGGCCCACACCGGGCGCGTGGTGATCGAGACCTCGACGGTCGTCAACAACGTCCACTACGGTCGCATTGAGATCGGCTACGGCCCAGGCGGCGTCAAGGACCTTTCGGGACCGGCGGCCCTGGGATTCCTGCCCGGCTGGCTCGTCCAAGTCTCCAACCCTTCAGACGAGAATGCCGCCCCCGACATCCAGTGGCTGCCCGACGACGGGTCGCACCTCGGAGTGTTCCGTAGCCCGTTCAACCTCGACGGCAGCAAGGACGACATCGCCGACATCAACCACGTCGGCCGGTTCGATGACGTGGTGCTCCTGAGCTCGATCTCGGCGTCACCCATCGTGTTCCTCGACCGGCCCCCGTTGCAGGACGTGGCCGGCTACGACGAGGGGATCTTCTTCCGCCTCCAAGATGGCCTGGTCTCGTTCAACCTCGAGAACTTCGACGAGGCCTACTACGAGTTCGGGTTCCAGCGGTTCTCGTGGGCCAACACGCACGTCGAGAACGCCACGGTGGAGCAGCCGGTCGACAGCCTCAACATGGCGCGCACCGACGTGATCGCCGAGTCGTTCAGGCTCCCCTCGAAGGGGCTGCGTCTCTCCGTGGCGGGCAGCCCGCTGGAGGAGCAGATCTTGGACGAGGACTTCAAGATGTTGGCCGATGGCGCCCCGGGCCTAGCCGTCCTCGTGGACACCGTGGGGGCCCTCAAGCAGCTCGGCGGCCGCGGCACCTTCGCGCAGGGCACCACGCTCTTCACGGACAACTCCGGCGACATCGACTTCGTGGAACTCGGGGTGAAGGCCGGTTGGCAAATCAAGGTCTCGCAGGGGGAGGGCCAGGGGACCTACATCGTGGCCGAGGATGCCACGCTGACGAATTCCCTCACGGTCGAGCAGCAGTTTCCCGTCACCGATGGGCCGGTTCCCTGGGCGCTCTACGACGGCGTCACGCGCGCCGAGTTCGACCCGGGCATCATCGCGGACACCCAGTACCTGACGTTCCAACACCTGCCGGAGGAGCCCTTCAAGGTCCGCGTGCTGTCGCTGCTGGGGGATGTTCCCGCCGACGCGGCGGCGCAGGAGGCTGGGCGCCTCGTGGCGGTCCTGGGCGACGCCCTGACGAACGGGCGCCCCATCAGCATCCGGTACGGGCTCGAGCCGACCGACCCCGTGGCGGGCATGGTGGCCCTCCAGCAGGAGGACCTCGGGGAGATCGTCAACTCCGCGCTGGAGGTCCCGGACCCGACCTCGGTCCGGTTCGCTGACGACGACTTCTCGATCCGCGTGGGCGACAAGACCTACACGTTCGCGGACGGCACCCTGATCAAGGTCCCCGGGGTCCTGTCGTTCCCCCTCGTGGGGGACGTGATCGAGGTGCAGGATGTGTCGGGACTCCTGAACTTCGGCACCGACGTCTTCCTGCAGTTTGACGGCCAGAACGCCATCTACGTCGAAGAGTTCCTGACGCCGGCCGATCTCTCCGGGAGCACGGTCGAGTACCGCCCGAGCGACGGCGAACTCAACTTCTCCGGGGCTGACATGCAGGCTCAGGGGGGCGACAAGGTGTACCTGGTCGAGCAGATGGTCACGGATGGGGGCCAGGACGCCACCCTCAACCCCATCCAAGGCTCCCTGTTCCTCAGCAAGTCCCTGCGTGAATTCCAGATCGTGGAGGTCAACTATTTCCGCGCGGAGGAGGGCACCGGGAGTCTGTTTCTGGAACCCATCGACCCCGGGGACTTGGATGCCGGGGCGCAGCCCGTCGAGGTGACTGAGAAGCTGCCGCTGTTCGTGCGTCTGGACCCCGCGGCTCCCGAGGGTACGGACAGCACGGAGAGTCGCTGGGTGTTCAATCCGACCGACCGCACCGTGGACCCCGAGGTGGAGCCGGCCCTCTACGTCGGTTCGACGCTCTACAACGTCGGCAGCTCGCCGGTCGCCACATTCGAGATCGACAACGACACGGGGCTCTACTTGGCGCTCCTGGAGGAGCCGGTGGACAGCGCGAGCGAGGTCCTCCTGACCTACGCCATGTTTGAGGCGTTTGGAGGGGAGCAGGCGTTCACGGTCAGCCAGTCGCCCGTGTTCCGGCCGCCGTTCGCCATCGACGCGGACCGGACGCAGTTCGGTTTGGACACGGATCGCACGGAGGACATGACCCCGGGCAAACTCCTGCGCGTCGGGGCTTTCCCGTTCTACATCACGGAGGCCACGTACGACTCGGACTTGAACGCCACGACCGTGAAGTTTGAGCCCAAGACGGAGGTGGACGTCGGATCCAACGACCCCGGATCTGCTTCGCTGTCGTTGATCACCGACATCCCCCTCTCCACGGCGATCTCGCCCGACGCCCCCGCCGGGTTCTGGGCCGATGTGTTGGCGCCCTACGAGCCGGTGAACCGGGGCTTTCGGACGATCATCTTCCACGCGGACGTCACGAGCCTCGCGGTCGCTGGGCACCTTTTGGAACTCGGGGAATTGCCTTTCATCATCGCGGGCTCGGACCTCACGGCTGACGGCACCCGGACCGAGATCGAGTTGACGAGTTTCTTCCCTCGGGGATTCGCCTTCGGACAGGACGCCGCCAAGATCAGCGTGCGTCCCGTCTACCAGCCGCAGCCCCTCGCTTTCATCGGGCGCGGGGCCGTGTTCGCGGGCGACCCCACCGAGTTGGTCCTGTTCGGAGAGACAGATGCTGATGGCAACGTACTTCCTGGGCGCACGCTCCGACCTTCGATCGACTACACGCTCAATTTCGATGACGGCTCGGTGGAATTCCTCGACCCTCCGCAGGGCCCTTTCCAGCCTACGGAGGTTCTCTACCTACGGCACACGCGCCAGAAGGTGGTGAGCCCCGTCGTCTCCGACGAATTCATCCTGAACCCGCGGTTCGTCGGATCGTTCGTCTACGTGGAGGAGCCCTCCGAGGAGAACAACCGGCTCGACAAGATCCTCCGCGGCACCTACACGTTCTCGAACCCGGACACGTTCTTCTACCGGACGGTCCCGTTGCTCACCTACCTGGGCGAGGTGGCCAATCAGGTGGCGCAGGATGTTGCTGCGCTGCTGCCCTCCGTGGGCCCCGCGCCGGCCGTCATCCCGCCGGCCGACAACGCCACGCAGGGGCGCCTGGGCCTCAAGTCGCAGCTGCGGGATCTCGAGGATACCGACCGCGCCGCGCGGGTGTTCCTCGATTTCTACAACGTGTCCATCTTGGCTTTCGAGCAGATCACCGAGACGATCACGGGCAACATCATCGGGGACCGCGACGGCAAGTTCCGGTTCTTCGTCGGCAAGAACAAGGAACTCCCTCCGCCGGGCTACGAGGACCCCATCTCCGGCGAGATCAACCCGCGCAACCTCTTCTCCGAGGTCTTCTTCGGCTACAACCCCAAGGCCACGTTCATGCGCCGGGATCCAGTGGTCGATCCCACGGACTTCGTGATCGCGGGCGACCAGCTTGAGGGCCCCTTCATCGACCCCGATTTCCTCGCGGACCTCCAGAGGGACCAGCGACAGCTGGCGATGAACGACGTCGATGACGTGGTCCTGTACGCCCGGACACGCAAGCGCCTGCGGCTGTTCCCCCTGCGTCTGGAGGCGTTCGGAAAGTTCCGACGCATGGGCGAGCCCAGCGTGTTCTCCCGCATCTTCCCGGAGCGCGCCGAGTTCTTCACGTTGACGGACCCGGGCATCGGGGCTGATCTTGAGGCCGATCCCATCAAGCCGGGCGTCTACGCCTTCCGCAAGCGTGTCAAGCGTCTGAGCATCAAGGGCAGCGGCGGCGACTTCAAGATCGAACTCCCGAAGCGCGCGAGCACGTTTTTCAAGTCCATCGCGGACATCGGCAATCCCGTCCTCGGCCAGATCGAGAACATCGGGTCGGTCCAGGTCCGCAACCGGCTCCCCCGCGCCAGGATCTTCCTGTACTCGCCCACGGGCTTCCCGGAGTTCGATGACTTCATCGTCGGGTACCCCACGTTCGCGTCCAGCCCGCGTCCCGCCGTGATCGCCACCCCGCTGCCCCTCCACGAGTTGCCGCTGGGCCCGGACGGCCTCCCAGACGTGGCTCAGCTGGCCGCGCAGGGAGGTGACGTCATCGACCTGACTACGGGCGATCCCGACCTGTTCACCCCCCAGTGGGGCGAGACGAACGCGGGCAAGAATTATCGTCCCAAGATCACTTTCGGGCGTCCTGACGGTCGCATCATCGACGTGCAGACCGGCGAGAGTTTCTCGTTCGATTTTCCTTCGGCCGCCGTCGGCACCGGGGACCCCGAGACGTTCACTGTCGCCAAGTCCGTGTTCGTGGGCGAGATCATCCTCGGGTGCATCGTGACGTTCGCCACCGAGGACCACGTCCCCGGCGACAACGACACGATCATCAAGGGGGACGGCGACCTTTTGGAGGTGGCCGAGGACCCGGCCGCGTCCAATCCTCCGATCGAGCTGTTCCGGGGCGACACCGTGTTCGTCACGCCGTCGGATGCCGACGTGAACGACGGGGCCGACCCCGACGACCCCTCCACGAAGAGCAACACGGAGGCGCAGTTGGAGGGCCTCCCGAGCTACCGCGTCGGGTTCGACGTGGGGGTCGACCGTCCAGAGGGCGAGTTCCGGGACATCACGTTCCCCTCGTTCGATGACCCCTCCATCTTCGGCATCAAGGAACTCCTGGGTCAGCACCCCCCCAAACCTTTCAGCAACATCGAGGGGGACGCTAGGTTCCGCAACGGGGCCACGGAGCCTGCCTCGATCCCGGCGCTCGTGGGCGGTTTCACGAACGACAGCGGGGACTACTCGCTACCGTATCTCTACGCCCCGAACACGGAGATCGAGCAACTCGGGATCGTGCGGGGCGCCTTCCAAGACATCTTCGCGGACACGGGGATCCCCAGTGCGGCATACCCCGACGAGATCGGGGGCACCGACGGCGAAATCCTCGGGGTCTTCGCGGGAGGCGTTCCGCCGGCGGCGCTCGTCACCCAGTTCGATGCGACGCCCGTCGCCACGGCCGGGGCTTACACGCCGTTCACCGGGATCGGGGACGTGCGCCCCTTCGACCTGCTCCTGATGGAGACGGGTCAGGGCGGCGCGGGCCTCCCCGGGGGCTCGCAGGGCATCTTGGGCGTGGGTCACGTGGAGGGGGGAGCTTCGGGGAGCGCCATCGAGCCGCCCCGTTTCGTCACGCCCACGGCCCTTGGCGACACCATCAAGTGGCGGCTCAAGAGCGCGATGACCTTCGTGAACCAGACGGTCGTGGCGAACCCGCCTGGCATCGTGATTCGCGAGCCCGCCGTGGGCGTCACGGAGTTCGACATCACGCAGATTTCGACGGGCATCCTCGTGTTCAACGATGGCACCCCGGCCGTGGCCACCGGGGGCCTCAACAACTTCATCGTCCCCGGCAGCGGCAACGTCATCACGATCACCGTCTGGACCGCGCCGTCCTTGGTCACGCCGGTCCCCGTGGCCGTCGACACGATCGTCTTGGACTTCGGGGCGAACACGGCGACGAGCAGCACAGGTGCTTCGGGGATCGTGGCCGGCTCCACGGCCACGGACAACATCCTGAGCATCACGACCGCGGGGTCCTTCCTCGTGATCGGGTTCGCGGCGCCCCCGGTCATCCCCGAGGACCCGACGATGCCGGGGGACTCGCTCCCGCTGTGGTTCACGATCGACATCGACCTGTCGGCCGGCGTGAGCACCACCGGATTCATCGACACGGATCGGCTCACGCTGGATGAGGAACTCGACTTTCGCTCGGTCCTCCCGCGGAACGAGCCCAACGTCCTCGCCACCCCGGTGTTCTCCGAGCTCAGCATCCTCGAGGTGGAGACGGCCACTACGACTTCAAACACGGTCAACGGGGATCTGGAGACCAACGGGGGCGTTCCTTTCACGTTCCTGGCACGCAGCGATTTCTACCCGTTCGTGGGGGGTTTCGATCCGTTGCCGGTCGGGTCCGGTCGCGGAACCCTTCGCGTCATGGGTTTCGAGGGACACGGCAACACGCCGATCCTCACGACCAACCCCGTGGTGTTCTCCGCGGTCCCGTCGTCGGAGTACGCGGTGGGGAGCGCGACGGAGATCGCCCTCGGGAACGGCCTCGTTGGCGTGGCGACCGACCGGAACTTCCGGGTGTCGAGCGACGGGGTCACTTTCTTCTCCGCGACCACCGGCGACATCGGGAACATCAAAGGGGGCGACGTCCTGAACATCACGGGGGTCGCCGGGGCCCCCTCAAGAGGCATCACTCAGGCGGGGTCCTACCTCGTCAAGCACGCGATCGAGCCTAACAACATCATTTTCACGCTCACCCAGTACCGCGATCTCATCCTGCAGACCAGGACGCTGCCCTCCAACACGGAGGCCGGGTGGGCTGCCGTGGACTTCCCCGAGCTCGTGTCCGCCTCCGTGGACGCGGACGGCGAGGTCGTCATCTCTCGCACGCTGCTGGAGTCCGACGGGACAACCGACGCGTTCGACCCGGCCGGGGGCACCCTGTATTTCATCGTGCAGCCGGATCCCGAGGCGGTGAACTACGTGACCGCCAACCTCAAGATCGACTACACGGCCGTCAACACCGGCACCAACACGTTCACCGTGACATTGGCCTCGGCGGAGTCTTTCGACGGGGTGACCCTCACGGGATCTGACGCGGTGGCGGCCATCGACGCGCTCCCCGAAGGAACCCTTGTTGCGGGGTTCTACCGGTTCGACGTGTTCATGGACCGGGTCTCCGAGAAGTTTGACCAAGTGGCCCTCACGTTCAAGACGCCGGAGCAGCTGCCTCGTAACACCGTCGGGTTCGACAGCGGGGGCACGACGGCCGCTGGGTTCTTCTCCATCACGATCCAAGGCAAAGGGGGTGCCACGCCGCTCGGTGAGGCGTTCGTGTTCGGGGGCGTGCAGCCCATCGTCCTCGACGTGGCTCCTGCCGCCGACGAGTTGGCGGTGTTCACCGCGACGCCCATCGCCAACACGGCGTTCGTGAACAACCAGAACGCGTACGTCTACGACGACGTCCCCCAGTACGTCCAGGTGAACCTCACCGCTGTCACGTGGGACAGCATCCACGTTCCTGCCGTGGCGGGGCTGGGTCTCTCCACGCTGTTGCCCGGCGACAGGTTGACCACGGCGGACATTCCGGCAGACGACCCCGGGCCCTTCGCGGCCGGGTTCCGGGCTCAGGCCGGGGTTTTCCTTGAGCCTTCGTGGCCCCGTCCCACGCTTGATCTCAGTGGCGCGGATGAGCGCGTCGTGGACGCGGGCAACTCCGTGGTCGCAGCCAACATCGGGTTCCGCGACGGCGGCGTATTCGGTGAGGGGGCGACGGAGCCCTGCACCTGGGAGATCCGTCGCCTGCGCCGGTTCAACGAGGTGCTCACCACGGCGGGCGAATTGCTCGCGCCGCTGCGGTACGTCTACGAGATCCGCCGCGGAACGGTGACCGCTTTCGGATCGGGCATCGTGGGCCCCCAGTCCACGAACTACCCGTTCGTCGTCACGTCCACCGGCGGCACGCAGCTGGGCGGTTTCGATGATGAGTTCGTGAACGTGAACCCGGGCGATTTCTTCCTCCTGTTCGATGACGACGGGGAGACCCTCCTGGAGGAGGTCGAGATCGGCGGCATCGAGGGTCCCGACCAGATCTGGCTCAAGCAGCCCGGCATCACGGTGATCCCGGAGGCGGACGTGGCGGGCAAACCATTCCAGATCTACCTGCGCCAGCCCCCGGTGCCACACGAGCAGAGCAACAACGAGTTGTTCGACCTGATCACGCAAGAGGTGGTCCTCGACCGCCGGGCCGACATGACCGCGCAGACCGGAGGCATCGTCAACGTCGAGTCGAACCCCACGGACCCCAGGCGCCTGCGGGACACGGGGGCCCCCGACGAGATCAACTACGCCGCCTTGGGTGTCCAGGAGGGCGACATCGTCGTGATCGACTCGGCCGGTCTGCTGGTGGGTCCCGGGGGCGTCCCCTCCACGGGGCCGGAGCGGGCCACCCGACCCTTCGGGGACCGCAGCGTCCCCAACCGCATCGTCGCCACCGCGGGCCAGGAAGTCCCGTTCATCGCGGGCGCGCCGTCCGAGTTGGACGACAACCGGGGCTGGTACCGCATCACTGAGGTCGGCCAGGATAACGTCACGGTCAGCTCGCAGACGGATTTCAGCAACAACCCGGGGGGAGGGTTCGTCACCTTCGGCGTTGACGTGGAGTACGCGGTGCTCCCGACGGTCTCGGCCTCGACCGCACCGTTCGCGGACCCCCCGGGGGGCCCCGGCGTGGAGGGGCAGCTGGACCTGCGGCCCACCGCGCTGGCGGGGGATAACGGCTCGGCACCGAACTCGTTCCTCGGCAACCTGTACAGCATCGCGCCGTTCTCGTACCGGATCATCCGCCCGAACACGCTGTTCTCCGATGACGCCATCGACCTCGTGCTCCTGATGCGCGAGCGCACCTTCAGCTTCTTGGAGGAGTTTGACGTGTTCTTCCGCGGGGACAAATTCGGTGACTACTTCGTTTTCCAGAGGGACGAGCATATCGGGGACCTCGGTAATCCTCTGATCCCCGACGAGGGTAAGGGGGTCATGAGCAACGAGTTGATCGATGGGGTGCGGGGGTTGATCGGGATCAGCCCGTTCGCCAACACGACGGACGCGTTGTCCGTGCTCGACCGTCGGTTCTGGGTGAACGACTTCCGCCTCGACTCGGAATTCCCCCCGGGGGCTCTGCCGGGAACCCCGAGCTATTCCACGCTCGAGAGCAACGCGAACAACCCGGCGGCGGACGAGGGGGACGGACGTCCGGTGCTCACGGACCGCATCGATGACATCCTTGATGATAACGACCAGCTGCGCGAGTTCCGGTTCGCGTGGCTGGATTTCCGGGTCAACCGGGAGGACGGGATTCTCGTCCAGGTGAGACGGTTCATCGCGCAGCTGCCCAAGAAACGTCGCGAGGAGCTCCGGCAGCTCCGGCTGTCGAAGTCGCTTGAGGAGGCCGGGTCGTGACCGACAAGAAAAAGTACCAGTACAAGAGCCCGTTCGACTTCGACGTGTCCAAGATGACCGTTGAGCAGGTCGAACAGCGCCTGCGCGACCAGGGGTTCCCCGTGGGGCACTGGACCGACAACTACGACCAGAAGACCACCGACGAGAAGGGGGAGCCGAAGAAGGCATCGATCCCCACTTTCGAGTTCTACGCGGAGATGCTCGGCCAGATCCGCGACATCTGTCAGGACCAGGTGAAGCACGACGTCCGGGAGATCGACAACCTGAACTACCAGCTGCGGCGTCTCAAGCGGGGAGGGGGTCAGTAGGTGCCGAATCCGGAACAGGGCCCCGAGGAACTGGGCATAGTCGGCAAGTGGCAGACCGTCTCGCTGGAGGTCCCCGACTTCCTCGAGCCGGTCCGTCAGGCGATCGACGCGTTCTTCTCGTTCCTGATCAGGATCCTCAACATCCTCCTCGCGGTGCTGGAGATCCTCAAGGTCTTCATGACGGGTCTCCTCGACCCGCTGATCGCCATCATCGAGGCGATCAAGCGGCTGATCGAGGCGCTGCTCAACGACCTGCGCCAACTCGGCATCTACATCCACGGCGATTTCTACTCGCTGGACGGTCCCGACTTCCAGGCGCTCAAGGGCGGCTACCGGGCCTACCAGCAGCGCATGGTGGCGCGGCTCCAGGATCGCAGCGACCCCAATCGGCCGAACATCAGCTCGTTTTCGACCTGCATCGCGGTGTTCCTCTACGTCGGCGTCGACCTCCGCGGCGTCAACCGGATCATCCAGCTGATCAAGTCGATCCTCTCCCTGTTCAGCCGTCGGTTCCCGATCCGGTCGCTCAACCAGGTGGTCCGGGTCGATGCGACCTACGGTTACGATGGGGCGACGATCTTTTCGTTCAACAAAAGTTTCTTCCGCGGTTTCGATTTCAAGCACGAGGACGTGGACGAGAACATCAACAGCCCGTACAACGCGGTGAACTTGACGTGGCAGATGGCCCCCATCCCGGGCCCCACGTTCCCGGACACGCCCATCATCCCGCCCGCCGGGTTTCTCGTGGAGTTCTCGACGGCCGAGGAGGGCATCAAAATCGTCACCGAGCGCGTGATCGAGGGCTCCGCGCAGAGCATGACCCTCCAGAACCAGCCCGCGCGCACGGAGATCGTGGAGTGCCTGGATGAGGACGGGCGCCCCGTCATCCTCCGTGGGGGCGCGCAGCAGCTCGACCTCCGTGGAGCCGTCAACTGGAACGACGCGGTGGACATCACCACCGGCGAGATGAAGACGGACGCCGTCCGGGTCTACGGGATCAAGAACCTCAACGACCAAGCTCCCGTTCAACTTTCCGACCTCCGGGAAGGCAGCAAGCACTACATCCAGAAGACCTTCTTCGTCGGAGTCGCGCAGAACATTTTCTTCCCGGGCAAGGGGTTCGGCGCGACGTTCCAGTTCGATGACATGCCTTTCGAGGCTGAGTGGAAAATCAACAGTTTCACGAAGAGGCTGCAGCGGTTCAACGACAACCGGCAGCCGGAAGAGTACTTCGTCCGCGTGCGAGCGGTGAACCGCTCCATCAAGAGCGCGGACGGTTTCCAGTACACCATCGACCAGACCTCCCTGCGCGACCGCGAAGGCCCCGTGCTGCCCGTGGCGCGGCAGCCCGACGTGGACCTCAACGACCTCGGGCCGCCGTCGCCCGTGGCACGCATCCTGTTCCCCGACGCGAGCACGCAGCTGTACCTGCGGGCCGTGGCGGAGGCCCTCGCCGTGATGGCCCTCAGCCGCTCGGACATCCCCGTGACCCTCGGGAAGCAGGGCAAACTCGTGAACTACCCGCCCGGGTTCGGGGACGTCCTGGCGGACGGCCTCATCGCGCCTTTCTGGGAGACATACCAGGACACCGCCCGGCGCACCACGGGCCTCGAG
>Ga0307378_10009039_pt1 | contig 13137 bp, 7 predicted proteins | sample UN1MG_FD_202238 | JGI IMG/M metagenome (GOLD analysis project Ga0307378, IMG submission 202238) | Soil microbial communities from Risofladan, Vaasa, Finland - UN-1 | ecosystem: Environmental > Terrestrial > Soil > Coastal area > Acid sulfate soil | place: Finland: Risofladan, Vaasa | collected... | reverse complement strand
GAGCACCTGATGTCGCTCCCTGGCATTCAGAAGATTGATCGGTTCACAGAGTTGTTCAACTTCTCCGGCACCAACATGCGTATCGATCAGCTTTTTGATTTTGGGTTCATATTCTGAAAAATTAATTGTCTCCTGATAGCGCTGGGTGACCGCCGCCCTTAGATTCTGGAAGAACTTAAGGTCGGCCTTGTATGTGTTGATCGTTTTAGGTGGGGTGGTTTCCAAAAAGTTGGCAGACGAGAGAGCAAGAGCAAGCGTGCGCGCAAAGAGACTGAATCGCTCATAAAACTTGTTGCGCAGGTCAGCATCGCGCAGATGCACTTCATAGACTTCCGGGTCCTTTGAGCCTTTCACTTCACTGAAGAGTTCCCATACGTTTGAATGCAGTTGCGGCAATTCAGCAGCCTTATCAGCAATGTAAGTCACCGTCTCTTCCAAATCCGACCGGTCATAATCGGCAAGCAGGCTGTAAAAGTCGATGGCTTGATCCAGCTCTTCAATAACCCCGCTGTAATCAAGAATCAGCCCGTATTCCTTGCCCTGGTGCAGACGATTCACACGGGCAATGGCCTGAAGCAGAGTGTGCTCTTTCAGCTTGCGGGCAAGATAAAGCACCGTGTTTGCCGGCGCATCAAAACCGGTGATCAGCTTGTCGACAACAATGATGATTTCAGGATTGTCACCATGTTTGAAGGCATTGATGAGCTGCTTATTATAATTCTTTTCAGAGCCGTACCGGTCCATCATCTCCTGCCAGAAAGCGCTCTCTGTTTGAGACGGCTCGAATCCTTTATCTTCGCCTTCACGCGCGGCCGGCGCAGAAATCAAAACCTCGGTTGAAACCAGGCCGAATTCGTCCATGAACTGCTTGTATTTGAGCGCCGTTTCCTTGCCTGGTGTGACAAGCTGTCCCTTAAGACCGGTTCTCTGATAGGCCATGGCATAATGCAGACTAACGTCCCAGGCTATCATGCGAACCTTTTGAACGGCTTTGTTGAGCTGGCGCTCGGTGGAAAACTTTCGTTTCAGATCGGCTTTCTGGTCTTTGGTCAGCCCTAATGTGAGCTTTTCAAACCAGCCATCGATAGCATTTTTTTCTACTTCTTGAGGCACATGCCGTCCCTCGTAAAGGAGTGGTACAACGGCCTTGTCTTCCACGGCGCGTGCAATCGTATAGGCCGGACGGAAAAGGTCTCCGAATTGGGCAAAGGTATTCTTTTGGGCGGATTTAGCCAGGGGCGTTCCGGTAAACGCGATGAAACAAGCGCCTTTAAGTGCCAGCCGCATATGCGCATGCTGTTCATGGTACTGACTTCTGTGGCCCTCATCCACCAGAACGAAGGTGTTGCGGTCCGCCTGGGTCAACTTTCGGTTGTAAACAGCCGTAGCAAACTTGTGAATCAGTGTGGTGACCACGTGTGAGCGGTGATCCAGCAGCAGATCCACCAGATGCTTGCCGGTATTGGCCTGTTCCGGTTCCAAACCGCAAGCCCTGAATGTTCCGCAGATTTGATCGTCCAGGTCGATCCGGTCGGTAACCAGAATAACCTTGGGGCTTAGAATATCCGTTCGCAAGGCCAGTGATTTTGCCAGCATGACCATGGTCAGCGATTTGCCGCTGCCCTGGGTGTGCCAGACCACCCCGCCTTGTCGCGGCTCATTGGCTGCCGCGCTCATAACGCGATCCATGATATCGTGCACGGTAAAATACTGCTGATACCGGGCAATTTTTTTTATGCCGCCGTCATACAGGATGAACTTATATGCTATTTCCAGCAGGCGCTCCGGGCGGCACAGGGAATAAAGTACCCGGTCCTGTTCGTAGACTACTCTGCCCTTCTCAAGGATAGACAGAAAATCGTTGCGGACATCTGCAAAAAGTCGGGACAATAGTTTGTCGATATCTTCTTGATCGAGCGGCTGATGAATTAACTGTTGAATGGGAGGGTCAAGATGCTCTTCCCTCCAGACCGCCCAGAATTGCCGCGCCGTATTGGTTGTGCCGTAGCGGGCCTTGTCGCGCGCCAGAGCCAGCAGCAGTTGGCTGTAGAGAAAAAGCTGGGGGATACCGTCCTTGGCTTGATAGTCGTTAAGTTGGTCAATGGCAAGATCGATTGGCTTCTTTTTGGTCTGGGTATACGCGGACCGCTTGCATTCGATCACAACCAGGGGGATGCCGTTTACAAACAACACAATGTCGGGAATATAATGTTTCTGGAACCCGATTCGCTCGACCTTGTATTCCGCGGTGCAGTGGTAGAGGTTGTTCTCCGGGTTCTTCCAGTCGATAAAATCGATGGTAAAACTCTTGGTGTCTCCTTCGACGGTCTGCGGTACACTGGTTCCAAGGCATAACAGATCATAGGCCTGTTCATTCTGGTGGGTTGCACCGGTAGCCCGGAATCCTTTGAGCGCCTGCACCGCGTTTTGGATGGCATTTTCGGTAAACGGATGTGTACTGCCTTTGAACTCATAGCAACAGTGCCTGCGGATGTGGTCAACCAGAATCGGCTCCAGGATCGTTGAACCCAGCCGTCCGCCCCGGAACTCAACAGTCTCTTCCGGCGTCAAATACTGCCAGCCAAGCTGCATCAATAAATGCAGGGCCGGCAGCTGCGATTGAACTTTCTCCCGATAGTCCGGCAGCCCGTAATCAGATTTTCCAAAAGGGGTTTGTTCTTCCATAGGCGTTTCCTATGTCTTAATCTGAGTTGCTTCCGCCAGCGATTTCTGCAACGCCAGCCCTGTTTCCGTAAGCCGGTACTTTTGAAGACGACTTTTCGGTTTTTCCGGCAATGTCATTTGTACAAATTCAGCGTTTATCGCCGGCAAGAGGTAAGCTTTTCGAAAATACTCAGCGTTTTTTAACCTGAGTAGTTCTTGAAGCTCCTTGCGAGAATGCTCACCGGTCATAACATTCAGAAGCCGCTTGACTTCCGTGGTGACTTCCGTGGTGACTTCTGTGGTAACTTCTGTAACATCCTCTTTTTTCAAAGCTTTTGCAAAAACCGGATGAACAGGAAATTCAACCAGGAAAAACGTCCGATCATCATCTGTATGAAATGTCGGCTCTGGAGATCCGTTTTTCTCGATTTCACGCAGCATTTTCGGGATGCCGGTTCCACGCCCCTCGGTCATTTCAAGCTCTTTTAAAAACTCGCCCACCCGCCGGTTGCGATAGCGGCGTGCGAGAAAGCGGAATTCGCGTATGTCCTGATCGCGGATGGAACGGTCCGGACCTGGAAAACTGCCGATAGTAATAGAGTCCGGCAAAATACGCACTTCAACGGGCTCACGCATTTCATAAGATCTATGGTACACCGCATTGCACAGGGCTTCTTCTAAGGCGGGAAAAGGATAATTGAAAAAGCGGTCTGCTTCAGGGCGGTCCGGGTGCTTTACCACCTTTTCCTCAATCACCATGGAGCGGATATGGGAAAGGGCATACTGAAGCATGGTATGAAGCGGCCCTTTGAATGTCTTTTCAGTAAATGAATTTGCACCGAGTCCCTCGGGAAAATGAACAACATCGATCTGGGTTTGTGGAAAAAACTGTGAGGGCTCGTCATTAAAAAACATCAGGCCGACATTTTTAGGCCATACGAATTCATCCGGCCCATCAACAATGTTCATTTGTCTGCAAAGCCGGTCAAAATCCATTTCAGCAGATTCCCGGAAAAGATCGCTTTTAACCTGCTTCAGATAGGTGCGCATCAGCCCCAAATCCAGATTGTCCAAAGAGGCACCCTGGTTCATGCGATCGTCAAACGGAACGGTGGCAGCCAGAGACATCAACTCAGTTTCATCCTGGTGCCTGGCCCGAACCGTTACCGAGCCTTTCCGAATGTAATAAGCAAACCTCTGTTCGCCTTTTGCCAAAGATACCGGAGCCCTGTAGGGTCTGGTCTGTCCACCCATAGCCCAAAGCACAAGGATATGTCTTCCATCAACCTCGCCGGGGGCAATGATGGGGTGATAATAAGGAACCATTCGATGGCCAAGCTCGACAATTTCCTTTTGGACGGCATCGAGTTGCGTCACCTGTAGGCCAACAGGCGGCAGGGTCGGGCGGCCGTTGTCCTCGTCGACACCTATTATTATGTAGCCCCCGCCAAGGTTGTGAAAATCATTGGCAAAGGCACACATGGTATGCAGCACAGCTTCAGGGTTCCAACCGGCTTTAAACTCCAGCCGTTCCCACTCGACCGTGCGGGCGGTGAGAAGATCGTTTATGTTGATGGGAAGGTTCAAGATATTTTGTTGACCTTTTGTTGTTCAAAAGTACCACAAGAAAATAATGTGAAGGCTTTTACCCTCTTGCCTATTGACATTTCTTTTCCAGACAGCGATTATTTTGTTACTCATTGGCCATTCCAGTTGGATGTAAGCGCTAAAGGAGATGGGTTCGCCGTCCGAGCGAACCTTTTTTATTTAATGCGCAACGTAAAATGCAAAATGATCAACCGCCTTTTGCCGTCAGGATACTTTTTCATGATTTCGGCAAAATCATAGTTTTTGGTATTATCACTTCAAACACTTACCCGAACTTCACCGGTCAGCAGTTTTTGCATCAGGCCGCGTTTTTGTTTTTCGAGCTTTTTAAGTTTTCTTTCAAGTTGAAATAGTTCATTGTCAACAACGTTGAGAACTTTAACAATAGCTTGCTGTTCTTTTATTGACGGCAGAGGGACTCGAATAAGTGAGAATGCTCTCCAACGAAGGCTGCCCCGCCGATCAACCGATGCATTCGTCGAAATAGCGAAAATGTGTTTAAATGTAACTGTTTTAAAGACTGCATAAAGGTATTCGGGAATAACGCTGTCATTGCACTGAAAAACGGTATAGATCGGACTCACTATGCCGATGTCGTGGGAAAGAAGGAGCCCGATTGATCCCTCTTCTATATGGTTTGACGGGTATCCGAAATAATTGCGGCGGATTACTTTGTAGTTGGAAGTGTCTGCACTAAAGACTTGTTTTCCGAAATATTCGGAGGATTCAACAAAGCCAAGATGTTTCGAACAAGATAAAACCGTCCGTTCATCTCTGCCTGTATTCCGTTCCGAGTATTCTTGGGCAATATCTCTTATCTGAGAGCACTTCCAGTCTTCCGGGAGGTCGAAAAATCGGTAGGAATTGCGGCCTTTTGATTTCGAAAATCCTGACAGTCGCTTTTTGCCTGTAAGCAGTTGCTGCATGAGAGCTTTTTTGCGGCGATTTTTGGCATCGATGAGCTTGCGCGTCTGCTCGAGAGCTTCATCCCATGTGGCAAGGATTGCGGCGATTTTTTTCTGCTTGGGTAGATGGGGAATATGGATAGGAATCGCCGCAAAGTCTTTGAAATAAAGACGCAGCCTATCGCCGGTTATCCCATAGGAGTATGACTTTAGCCTATGGAGAATGCGTGTAGTCTTGAAAAAATAGTATGCAAAAAGCGAATCTATTTTACCATACGGCCTGCATACAACATAGGCAGGGCTCACTACTCCCCTTTGCTCACATACAGCAACAGCTCCTTGCCACATACGCATCATATTATAAACAACATCACCAGGCTCGACCAAAAGGCTCTTCTCGGGAGAAAGATCGGGAGCCATTTTACGATCCAATGTTTTTCGGTGAACCAAACCAGCGTTCATTGTAACAGATAGGACAGGCAACCCCTTTTCGCCCCTCTCTTTTCTATTTATAAATAAAGTTCCTAACTTAGTTATAAGAGCGCTTTTATCTATATACATCCGCTTCTATTCTTTACTTCGTGTTTATGGACGAGCCCAATCTCCAGCTTAATTGTGCCGACAGTGTCGACACAATTTCCTATTGGGGAAAAGCCTTAACAAACCGGACCATTCGGGTTAAGGTTGAGTAGTTGAAACCCTTGCCGTACTCTGCATTCAATTCTTGCGACAGCGTCGCAAGAATCTGTTTTTCGTATTCTGAATGAGTTTCTTTCAGAACCCCAACTCTTTGAGATAGCTGTTCATTTTGCCCTGTGTTTCAGAGAGTTGGGTTTCAATTTGCTCGATCTCCTTCTTCACGGCAGCGATATCGATCTCTTCCTCCTCCTCAAAGGTATCAACGTATCGCGGGATATTGAGATTGAATTCGTTTTCCTCAATCGTAAAGTAACTCGCAAGACATGAATATTTATCAACTACCTTGCGCTTACGAAATGTGTCGATGATTTTATCGATATCCTGCGGTCTCAGCATATTCTGGTTGGTGTTCTGCGCAAACTCCCGGCCGGCATCGATAAACAGAACTTTGTCCTTGGCGTTGGGTTTTCGGGATTTGTCAAAGATCATCAGTGCCGCCGGAATACCGGTGCCGTAAAATAAGTTTGCAGGCAGGCCGATCACTGCATCAAGTAGATTCTCACGAATTACAGCTTCGCGAATTTTGCCTTCCTGCCCTCCCCGGAACAGAACACCGTGGGGTACAACAACACCGACGCGTCCTTTGCCTTCCACGGCCGTCGCAAGCATGTGGGAGATAAAGGCCCAGTCGCCTTTGCTTTTGGGCGGAATGCCGCGATAAAAACGTCCATAGCGATCTTCGGCAGCAATTTCCTGGCCCCATTTGTCCAGGCTGAATGGGGGATTAGCGATCACCACGTCGAATTTCATCAACGCGTCGTCTTTCAAAAATTGCGGATGCCGGATGGTGTCTTCCCATTCGATGTGGGCGGAATCCACATTGTGCAAAAACATGTTCATTTTACACAAGGCCCAGGTGCTGCCGTTCATCTCCTGTCCGTAAAGCGAAAAGTCGCCCGATCCAACCTTATTGGCAGTTCGGATCAGCAGGGACCCGGAGCCGCAGGCCGGATCGCAGATACGGTCGCCAGGCTTTGGCGCTACAAGTCGAGAAAGGGTTTCCGAAACTTCCGCCGGCGTATAAAACTCACCGGCCTTTTTTCCGGCGGTGGCGGCAAACCGGGCAATCAAATACTCGTAGACATCGCCGATAATGTCCATGTGGCCAATATTTTCGGGCCGCAAATCCAATGCAACAAGATCTTCAAGCAAGTTTTTCAAGCGCGCGTTTCGCTGGCGCGTCTGTCCCAGGTTGGCCTCACTGTTAAAGTCGATATTGCGAAACACATTGTGCAGCTTGCTTTTGTTGGCATCTTCAATGTGTTCCAGCAGGATGTTGATCAACTCGCCGACATTCGATCTGCTGCGCCGCTCATACAAGTCGTCGAACAGGGCCGGAAAGATGTCCTCCACTTTTCCACTGCTGTCTCTGATTTCAATTGTCGGAATGATAAAACGCTCCCGGTCAAGATCTCGCTGTATGCGTACCGGATTGCCCTTATATATTTTTTCAAACTCTGCCTTTTTGGATTTGTGAATATCGCTGAGGTACTTCACAAATAACATCGTAAGGATGTAATCCTTGTATTGGGCCGGATCGATAACGCCGCGAAACGTATCGCAGGCCTGCCAAACCTTGTTGAAAATTCCATTGCGCTTTTGTTGGTCGTCCATATTTTTGTCCTTTGTGTCAACTGTATCGAACGGTTTGCAGACAGGCCGCTGTTATCATTTTCTTTCTTTTTATTGTCAGTTTCTCGATCAATTTCTGTTCCTTTTGCATGAGCATATCCATTCGAATAATTTTCTTTTGAATTTCGAGGGACGGGATGGGGATGTCGATGCTCTCCAGCACCGATCGTCTGACAACCGGCATGTGAACCCCCCTGCCACAGTGGCGTCCAAAATAATGATTCACCGGAGCCTGGTTAAGATACCAGCACAGAAAATAGGGCAAAACCTGATCGCTCGACACCCTGACGATGAAAAAACAGGCGGCCGCCAACACTCCGCCGGGTATGTCTTGGATCAAAATCGAATAATTACGAGCTCCGCGAGCCATGAATAAGATATCGTCCGGCATCAGCACCCAGTCTTTACGAGACAAAGCCGGGCTAAAGCGGACCAGATTGTCAGCTTTGTATGTAAGGCCTTCAGCATCTACATCCCTGGCTTGTAAAAGAAAATGGGTACCGTCCTCACGGGGTTCAATTTTAAAGCGGCTGATGTAACCACTTTGAATTATAGCCATTTTTTTTAGTTTCATATCAGCTCTTTATTAGCACGGTATAGCCAAAACTGCAATAAAAATGATTGCGAATTTTGCTTTATCTACAGTTAAACATATCTTGCATAAATTTTATGTTGACAAATTGTATTTGTGAATTACAATATACGTTATCTTGTAAATATTTTGCGAAAGGAGAAACGAAATGAAATCGACAATTACATTTTTCCCGGTTGACAACGGGGACATGGCGCTCATCAAAATAAGCGACAACACCACCATCCTCATCGATATAAACCTTCGGGAATCGGCTGAGGATGAAGAGAATCTCTCTTTCGACGCCGTGAAGGGATTGCGGGATAGATTAGGAAACGATAATGATGGGCGGCCCTATGTGGATGCCTTTCTTCTAACCCATCCGGATCAGGATCACTGTAGAGGACTCAAAAAACATTTTCATCTCGGCCCTTTATCGGACTACAATTTTTCTCCTCCCGAGGGAGAAGAATTGAAGATCGTCATGCGAGAGATGTGGTCCTCTCCGATGATTTTCAGAAGAGCTAGTAAAAATAATCCGTTATGCGAGGATGCTAAAGCTTTCAATACCGAGGCCAGGAGGAGGGTCAAGCTCTTTAGAGATAACAGATTTAGCATGGAAGGTGATCGAATTCTTATCATTGGTGAAGATGAGGAGGGTAAAACCGAGGGGCTCGAGCCTATTCTTGTGAAACTCGATGAAGTGTTCAGCAAGATTAGCGGAAAAAGAAACGATCACATTTCCATGCGTGTGCTCGGCCCTTTTCCGATACAGGAAAATTCAGAGGAAGAGGAAAAATTAAGGAAAAACCATTCAAGCGTCATCCTTCAGTACTCTTTTGTAGCCAACGGTCAGGATGATGCCTGCCTTTTTCTATCAGGTGGCGATGCTGGGGTCTATATATGGGAGAGATTGTGGGACAGGAAAAAGGGCAAAACTTCTGATATTCAATATGATCTTCTGGTTACCCCACATCACTGCTCATGGCGCTCCCTGTCCCATGACAGTTGGAGCAAGAATGAAAATCCTCAAGTAAGTCAAGCCGCAAAATCAGCTCTTTCTCAGGCTCATGATGGCGCCTTCATTGTTTCCAGCAGCAAGCCCATTAAAGACGACAAAAGTGACCCTCCCTGTTGGGGAGCTAAAATGGAATATTTATCCATTTTAGAGTCAGTGGACGGCAAGTTCTATTGTACTGGTGAACACCCTAATGAGGAAGCGCCAAAACCTCTCACCTTTAAAATTTCGAAGGAAGGTCCGCAACCACCCTCCAAGAAGAGTGAATCCATTACAGGGGCAGCCGTCGGAGCAGGGAGTGCAAAGGAACCCAGTTATCATGGGTAAGAAAAAGGGAAAAGGAAAGAAAAAAAACAAAGGCAGAATTTGTTCCCCCAAAAGAATTCTGCATCGGGAGGCAGAATGTGCTCGAAAAATAATACAATCCCATCCATCTGTTAATGAGGAAGTGGACGTTCCCCGGTCTTTAAACAATGGGGGCTTCGAGATTAATTTCGAGGTGAGTGTTCCCTTGCCTTCTCGATCAAACAAAAAGGGAGTGACCGAGACCGGAGTAAAGTCGAGAGAACCGGTTATTGTTCACTTTCCCCCGACATATCCTTTTCAGGCACCGGCAATCCTGTTGAGACCGGATTTCAACAAATCTCTCCCCCATCTCCACCCAGTACTTAGATCAAATGAAAAGGATCATATTGTCCCCTGTGTATACGATGGCCCTCTTGATGATCTTCTCCATCAACAAGGTGACGGCTTGAGTGAGATTTTGAATCAGCTTTCGGAATGGCTTGCTAAGGCAGCTATTGGTGACCTCATAGATCCAAGACAAGGCTGGGAGCCTATTCGCAGAGATGATACCTTTGGATGGATTGTGTATGATCTACCGGGGATGCGAGCACTTGTTCAAGATAAAGAAGGGGCCTTGATCTATCAATGCAGGTTCTGGGGCCGGAAAAATCAAATGTATTTTGTGGGTGGAATCAATCACCGCAACCCTAAAGATTTAACATCCTGGATGGCAAAAAACTCTTTTTTTGCAGATAAAGATCCTTTAGGCTCTTCATATGGTTCTTTGATGATATTTGCATGGTCAAATTCAGAGATAATTGTCGATCGATATCTTCCCGAAAGCATCTATAGTCTTCACCAACTCCATGAAAGAGCTAAAGAATATGGTTGTTATGAACCCTTGAGAAATGTGTTTGTTAGCCTATGCTGGGCGATAAAAGAGGCATCATTGAATATGCCTATTTTCCGCATTTTTATCATTTTATGTGCCCGTAGACCCTGCGTTTTGATTGGTGACGATTCATCGCACGAACTTATTCCTTATGTGGTTGAATGTCATGTTGAGGATGCGCAATTGCCATTCTCTGAATCAGCGATAAGAATCAGGAAAGACTCTCCAGTATTTCCCCTGGGTCACCGTCACGCACTGACCAGTAATCTGCTTAGGCGTATGTCAGGAGGAACCGATACAATGAAAGATGGTCCAATCGTTCATATAGGATGTGGTAGTGTCGGGTCAAAAATAGCCATGCATCTCGCACGGTCTGGACATGGCCCTTTCAAGCTGGTAGATAAGGCAGCCTTTTCTCCTCATAATGTTGCCAGACATGCATTGATACCTGTTCCAGAGATCCCTGGGCAGCCAAAAGCATCTTTTCTATCAGAACAAATCAAAATGCTCCGTACGGAAGCGGAACCTTACAATGACGACATAGTCACATTATGTCAACGCTCTGATATAAAGACATTAGTTTTTCCTCACGACACTCGTTTAGTCATTGAATCCACGGGTTCAATGGCAGTTAGGGAATTGCTGGTCGCTTTGTCTCCCAAAAAATTGACAGGGAGGTTGCTGCATGCTGCTCTGTATGAATCTGGAAGGATGGGGATTATGGCGTTTGAAGGGCGCGGTCGAAACCCGAATATATGCGATTTGGTTATTCGATTCTGGGACGAGCGGGTTGATAACCGTGACATCAGATCCAAGCTTCAGATTTTTTCTGATGCAATGAGCCGTCAGGAAGTCGGATTGGGCTGTGGATCACATACAATGGTGATGCCAGATACTCGGGTTTCTTTATATGCTGCCGGAATAGCTGAACGCGCAAGACAGTTCCTTGAAGGCGGTGCAACTCAAAACGGCGAACTCTGGATAGGAACGCTCGAAGCGAATGAATTACAAGTTTCTTGGAGACTCGTTGAATTGGGTCAAACCAAGGCATTAAGTGTTAAGGCCAAGAATAAGTGGGAAATTAGAATCCTGGAGGAGGCATCAAATCAAATCTCAAAGGAAGCGGAGAAATACGAAGAAATAGAGACAGGTGGTGTTTTAATAGGCAGGATATCCCTCACTCGTCGTTGTTTCACCATTTCCAGAGTGATCGAAGCACCTCCAGACTCTAAGAGATCTCAGAATTCATTTATTTTGGGTACAGAGGGTTTAAAAAAACAAGTTAAGGAAATACACGATAAATCCGGTAGTTTCTTGAGCTATGTCGGCACATGGCACAGCCATCCCAAAGGTGGAGATCCTTCTGCATTAGACAAAGATTCCCTTGAGCGAATGAAAAGACTCAGATTTGGGGCGCCGGCAGTCAGCTTGATTTGGACGCCATCCGTTTTCAAAGCAATCATAGATGAAGGGAAAATATCATGATTTCCCGGAACTTTGACAACAGAATTTACTCCGTGAACTATGGGCGACAGCCGGGTAAAGTTGTTTAGGGGTTAAATAAAAATGCTTGTACAAGAAGGAAACTTTCAGAAAGAGTATATTTATCACGGTGACCGGTATCAGTAGATAAGGAGGGAACGAATATTGGTAAAGGTCAAACAGCGATATATAAAAAGCGAAAACCGTAAATGGCTTATTAGCTATTTCCTGCTTCACATCGTTATTTTTGCCCTGTTTTCCAGCCATATAAACTTCTGTCTTGTAGATGCCGATCAGCTCATCTCAAAGATTAAGAACCCTAATGGTTTCATACCACTAGTCGCTGCCGTTTTTATCATAGTGCTCGAAGGAATCTTCAAAAATAGTATAAAAGAATTCTTTGTATTTTGGAGGTTCAAAAATCGGCTTCCTGGACACCGCGCCTTTTCACATATCGGACCTCATGATCCAAGAATAGATATGGAAAGGATCAAACAGTTGTATCCTAATGGGCTTCCGTCAGATCCAAAAGTACAAAACAGTGAATGGTTCCGGCTTTATAGGCAGTATCAAGATGAACTTCAGGTTTTTTACTCTCATAAAGCATTTTTACTTACTTGCGATCTCACTTCATTAACCGTCGTATTCATGCCATTATCAATATTGGGGCATTTTCTTTTAGGAAGCAAACCCCAGATGCTCGTCTATAACCTATTGATTCTTGTAATGTTATTTGTGGGTATTTCGTTATCGGCCAGGCATTATGGCGAGCGTTTTGTGGCAAATGTTCTGGTTGAGACTTCTATTAAACAGCCTTATTAAAAAATATTTAACGCTTTATTGGCGGATCTCTTCCAAAAACATAATCCCCCAAAACCAACCCGAAGGTTTCCATACCGATTGACAAATATGATCTTAAAACCTTTAACAATTCCCATGAAATCTTGATTTTTAAAAGTAACGATGTATATACTAAAAAGATTTCAAATTCAGTATCCTTCAGTTCAAAAAAATTTTTAACTCCCTTTGATCTTTAAATAACGATACATCTCTTGGTGGCTTAACAGATACCTCAAATGGTTTTACATATTCCGGACAGGAGTGATGTTGCGGTCGGCTACAAACACAAACAACAATCCCTCGATAATATTCGATTCAACACTTACGCAAAATAACACCAAAATTGTGGAGAAGTCCTATGAAAACCATTCGTATTCATTTCTATGTATTGTTATTTTTCGCAGTATCTTTTTCCTTTCCCATATTTTCGAGCGTTGCCGCCGATCAAAACATCCCGCCATCCGAACCCCTGACCATGGCGGAAGCGATTCAGATCGCCGTCAATCAGAATCCCCACGTCAAGGCGGCCAATTTTCAGGTA
>Ga0307378_10009037_pt1 | contig 13138 bp, 11 predicted proteins | sample UN1MG_FD_202238 | JGI IMG/M metagenome (GOLD analysis project Ga0307378, IMG submission 202238) | Soil microbial communities from Risofladan, Vaasa, Finland - UN-1 | ecosystem: Environmental > Terrestrial > Soil > Coastal area > Acid sulfate soil | place: Finland: Risofladan, Vaasa | collected... | reverse complement strand
TGTCCGAACGGCAGTTACGGACGAGGAGCGGACCCCGGAATATGGCCTGGCCGTCGAGCTCGACGATGTCGCCCTTGTGAAATCCCAGGGCCATGAGGCGGCGGCGGACGCCCTCGCCGCCGACGAGATCGGCGATCCTCAGGGGCGTGTTATGGGGTGCATTGACGAGGTTCATGGGACACTGGCTTTCAAGTTTATCCAATACGGCGAGCGAATCAAGCGATTTTCGCCGCCCCGGTTGAAATATCCTACTAGAATTATAGGGATTAGGGCCGTCGGCGTCAAGTTGCCGTCGTCAGATGAACGCGCCTAGTAGAGGACCTTCGCCTCGCCGAGTTCGGCGATGCGCTTGTCGAGCCAGGCGATGATCAGGTCGCGGCGAGCCATCGTCGCCTTGATCTCCTCATCGGTGAGATACTCGCCGACGACCTGGCGGATGGCCTCGGGAGTCAGGGCCTTCATGGCGTCCACAAAAGCCCTCGGCAGCTCGGCCATGATGAAGTTCGGGCCTTCCTTGAATTTTTCGTCGTAGATCAGCTTCGTGGTGAATTTTTTCGTCGTCCGGAACGACCGGGAGTGGTCGATGAGGATCATCCGCCAGTCCTCCATGATCAGGTAGTTGCGCTGATGACGGTCCTCGTTGGCGATCAGGTTGTCGAAGGCTCGCTGGAGGAACAGGGCCCGGAAAAAGCCGTTGACCTTGGGGCCCGGCGTTTTGATCTTCTTGCCGAGAATGGTCTCCAAGGTGTTCCAGGAGTCGACCCAGAGCTGGCACGACCCCCGGCTGCCCTGGAATTCCCGTTCGACCGTCGGCGGGACCATGTCCAGCCCCAAGTGGCGGCTCAGCCGGTAAGCGGCAACCTCGCCTTTCCAGGTCTCCTTGTAACCACCGACTCTTTCCCCCAGAACGTCCTTCCAAAGACCGCGGTGCTGGACGCCGTCTTTCTCGAGGGTCAGCTTCCACGGGTTGGTCACGGCCAGAGGCCCCGTGAGCTGCTCCTGGCCGACGATCTTCGCCGTCTTGAGGAAATCCTCCCACTTTTCGAAATCGGCTAGCTCCGCCGCGGTGAACTGTCCGAACGCACGGACCCCGGCGCCCAGGCAGACGAACGCTAAAAGCACAACGACGGCTCTTTTCATGATATTCCCCTCCCTATGTCCGGAAATAGCCTCGTGCCCCGAGTCTAGGACGGCCCGAAGGAAATGTCAATATTCTTCCGACCAACTTGGCATACTCGCGAATCCGGGCGGCCCGGACCGGGTCAAATTGACTTTGAGGGGCCTTTCTGTTAAATAATGCTAAATGTATAAGTGGATTTCCCGTAAGCTCTTCGGTAACGATAACGACCGCACCCTCAAGAAGATCCAACCGCTTGTCGCCGTCATCAACGGCTTCGAGCCCCGCCTGGAACCCCTGACCGACGACCAGCTACGGGCCAAAACCGCTGAATTCCGGGAAAAGCTCTCGCAGGGCGCGACGCTCGACGATATCCTTCCCGAGGCCTTCGCCGTCGTGCGTGAGGCCTCCCGCCGGACGACCCGGATGCGCCACTTCGACGTCCAGCTCGTCGGCGGGGTCGTCCTCTATCAGGGCAAGATAGCCGAGATGAAGACGGGCGAGGGAAAAACCCTCGTCGCCACGCTGCCCGCCTACCTCAACGCCCTCGACGGCAAGGGCGTCCACATCGTCACCGTCAACGATTATCTGGCCAAGCGCGACACGGAGTGGATGGGGGCCATCTACAGGTTCCTGGGCCTCTCCGTCGGCACGATCCAGCACGACATCAGCGACGCCGAGCGCTACACGGCCTATCGCGCCGACATCACCTACGGTACGAACAATGAGTTCGGCTTCGACTACCTCCGCGACAACATGAAGTTCCGCCAGGCCGACCTGGCCCAGCGCGAGTTCAACTACGCTATCGTCGACGAGGTCGACAGCATCCTCATCGACGAGGCGCGGACGCCTCTCATCATCTCCGGCCCGACCAACGAGTCGACCCAGCTCTACACCCGCGTCGACGCCCTGGTCCGCCGCTTCCAGAAGGACAAGCACTTCACCCTCGACGAGAAGAGCCGGACCGTCTCCATCCAGGAGGCCGGCGTCGCCGAAGCCGAGCGTTTCCTTGGAGTCACGAACCTCTACGACCTGGCCAACATGGAGTTCGTCCACGCCACCAACACGGCCCTCAAGGCCCATCACCTCTTTAAGCGCGACGTCGACTACATGGTCCAGGAAGGCAAGGTCGTCATCGTCGATGAGTTCACCGGCCGGCTCATGCCCGGCCGCCGCTACAGCGACGGCCTCCACCAGGCCCTCGAGGCCAAGGAGCGCGTCCGGGTCGAGGAGGAGAACCAGACCCTGGCCTCGGTCACCTTCCAGAACTACTTCCGCATGTACAAGAAGCTGGCCGGGATGACCGGCACGGCGGCGACCGAAGCCACGGAGTTCCGGCACATCTACGGCCTCGATGTCGTCGAGATCCCGACGAACAAGCCCCTGATCCGCCTGGAGAATCCGGACGTCATCTACCGGACGGCGGGCGAGAAATGGAACGCCGTCGTCGAGGAGATCGTCGACCTCAGCCAGAGGGGCCGTCCCGTCCTCGTCGGCACGATCTCCATCGAGAAGTCCGAGCACCTGAGCACCCTCCTCCGCCGCAAGGACATCAAGCACGTCGTCCTCAACGCCAGGTACCACGAACAGGAGGCCCAGATCATCGCCCAGGCCGGCCGCGTCGGGGCCGTGACCATCGCCACCAACATGGCCGGCCGCGGCGTCGACATCCTCCTCGGGGGGAATCCCGAATACCTCGCCCGCGAACAGATGAGGAAAAGCGGGGTCGACCCGGCCAAGGCGACGCCTGAGCAGTTCGAAAAGGTGCTCCGGGAAGTCACCGCGGTCATCCAGAAGGAGCACGAGGCCGTCATCGCCCTCGAAGGTCTCCACATGCTCGGGACCGAGAGGCACGAGGCCCGCCGAATCGACAACCAGCTCCGCGGCCGCGCCGGCCGCCAGGGCGATCCCGGCTCGTCGCGATTCTACCTCTCGCTCGAGGACGACCTCATGCGCATTTTCGGCAGCGAGCGCATCTCCGGCCTCATGGCCAGGATCGGCATGGGCGACGGCGTCCCCATCGAGCACAACATGATCACCCGGGCCATCGAGCGGGCCCAGAAGCAGGTCGAAGGCCAGAACTTCACCGTCCGCAAGCACCTCCTCGAGTACGACGACGTCATGAACAAGCAGCGGGAGACGATCTACGGCCAGCGGCGCAAGATCCTCAAGGGCGAGGACCAGCACGAGTATTTCGTCGGCCTCATCGACAGCTTGGTCGACTGGATGCTCGACACCCACGCCAACAAGGACAAGCCGCCGGAAGAATGGGACCGGGCCGCCCTCCGCCAGGCCGTTCTGGCCCAGTTCGGCCTGGACATCGAGACACTCAACATCGACTGGAACACGGTCGCGTTCGAGGATGTGCGGGACGCCCTCGTCAAGGGCCTCCTGGCCGCTTACGAGGCCAAGGAAAAACAGCTCGGCCCGTTCATGCGCGAATTCGAGCGGATGATCCTTCTCCAGGTCATCGACTCCCAGTGGAAGGACCACCTGCTCGAGATGGACCACCTCAAGGAGGGCATCGGCCTGCGCGGCTACGGCCAGAAGGACCCCCTCATCGAATACAAGAAAGAGGGTTTCGAGATGTTCCAGTCCCTGCTTGACCGGATCGAGGAGGACGCCGTCCGCTACCTCTTCCTGATCCAGCCGGTGGCCAACGAACCCGCCCCGGTGCGCAAGCAGACGCCGGTCTATTACCAACAGCCCCAGGGGCCTTCGGGCCAGAGGGCCAAACAGGCCCGGGGCATGATCCCCGGTAAGCGTCACAAGCACTGATTCCGGGAGCCAAGGAGGAGCCATGCTCGACGACAAGATCAGGGAAGCCCTAACGTTCGATGACGTTCTCATCCTCCCGGCCAAATCGGACGTCGTTCCCTCCACGGCCTCGGTCGCAACCCGGCTCAGCCGCAACATCTCGCTCAACATCCCCATCGTCAGCGCGGCCATGGACACGGTGACCATGTCCCGGATGGCCATCGCCCTGGCCCAGCAGGGCGGCATCGGGATCATCCACCGCAACCTCACGATCGAAAGCCAGGCCGAAGAGGTGGACAAGGTCAAGCGCCACGAGAGCGGCATGGTCGTCGAACCCATCACGCTCAGGCCCCAAGACAAGATCTCCCGGGCCCTCGAAGTCATGAAGGAGCACCACATCTCGGGCCTGCCCATCACCGACGAATCGAACAAGCTCGTCGGCATCCTGACCAACCGCGACATCCGCTTCGAAAGCCGCCTCAACCTGCCCATCGCGGAGATCATGACCCGCAAGCTCGTCACCGTCCCCGTCGGGACTTCGCTGGCGGACGCGGAGAAAGTCTTCCACGAACACAAGATCGAAAAACTCCTCGTCATCGACGACGGCCATCACCTCAAAGGGCTGATCACCTACAAGGACATCCTCAAGAGGATCCAATACCCCGACGCGGCCAAGGACAGTTTGGGCCGGTTGAGGGTCGGCGCCGCCGTCGGCGTCGGCTCCGACTTTCTCGACCGGGCCGGGGCCCTCGTCGCGGCCAAGTGCGACGTCCTCGTCATCGACAACGCCCACGGCCACTCGCAAAGGGTCCTCGACACGGTCCGGACGCTCAAGAAGGAGTTCCCGGCGCAGGAACTCATCGCCGGCAACATCGGCACGGCCCGGGCGGCCGAGGAGCTGATCGACCTCGGCGTCGACGCCGTCAAGGTCGGCGTCGGCCCCGGCTCCATCTGCACGACCCGCGTCATCACCGGCGCCGGCATCCCCCAGATCACGGCCATCGCCGACGTCTTCGAGGTCACCCGGAAAAAGGGCATCCCGCTCATCGCCGACGGCGGAGTCAAGTATTCGGGCGACGTGACCAAGGCCGTCGCGGCCGGGGCGGATACGATCATGCTGGGGAACCTGCTCGCCGGGACCGAGGAAGCCCCGGGCGAGGTCGTCATGTACCAGGGCCGGGCCTACAAGCTCTACCGGGGCATGGGCTCGCTCTCCGTCATGAAAGAGGGCAAGAGCCGCGACCGCTACCAGCAGGACATGCAGCCGAGCGAGAGCAAACTCGTCCCCGAGGGGATCGAGGGCCGAGTCCCTTACAAAGGGAGCACGATGGTCACCATCCAGATGCTCGTCGGCGGGCTCAAGGCCGGCATGGGCTACGCCGGCTGCCGGACGGTCGAGGAGCTCAAGACCAAGGCTAGGTTCATCAAGATCACCCAAGCCTCGCTCAAGGAAAGCCACGTCCACGACGTGGTCATCACCCAGGAAGCTCCGAACTACCACCTCGACTGAGGAAGCGGCGGGCCATGTCTGAGTATCTGCTGAAGTCCCTGATCGCCGTCATCTTTCTGGCGGCGGCCCTCACGGCCTTCCTGAGCATGATGGCCCGTTTCGGCAGGCCGGGCGACGAGGCCCGGGCCGAGAGACTGCGAAAGATCCACCAGGCCTCCGGTGCTATCTACATCTTTCTGCTGGTGGCCCTGGCGTTCAAGGGGGTGGACTTCCTTATCGAGATGGGTGACGGCCTCACGACGAGGGGGACGTTCCATTTCGTCCTGGCCATGACCCTCCTCGCCGTTCTTTTCCTCAAGATTCTCACGGTCAGGACGCACCGGCAGCTGATGAAGCACGCGCCCGCGCTGGGCATGATCCTTTTTTCCCTGACCCTGGTCATCTTCCTGATCACGGCAGGCTTTTTCTTCCTGCAGCACGTTTAGTCTTCGCCAGGGTGAACCGGAAGGTCGTGCCCTTGCCGGGGCCGCCGCCGACGGCATTGAGGGAGTCCGTTGCTCGACGCTACCGTCGTCCCTCCGGAAGCTGGCCATGACCCGCCGGATAGACGCTTCCTGGGTATGGAAGTTATCAAAAGAGAGTTCATGGGCGATGTTGACTTGAGATAGTTCATGACCATGATGAACATTGAGTTCGCAAGAAGCATGCCAGGATGAGTCTCGAGGCAGGACCTACGGGACCATGACTCCGCCCGCCCTGGGACGAGGGAGCTTGGCGCCCGTTTCTCGCAGCCAAGAGTCAAGCTTGCGCCCGAGAATTTCGAGGAGCTCAGGCCGCTCTATAGCCAGGTCTCTCGACTCGCTCTCATCTTCCTCGATGTTGTAGAGCTCCTGTCGGCCGTCCTCATAAAAACGGATGAGCTTCCAATCGCCGGACCGGACGACGCTCCAGGGCTTGACCCGGTCTCCTCCCCAGTAATGCGGGTAATGCCAGAACAGGTCCCGCTCCGAAAGGGACTTGTCTTTGCCCGCGAGGAGGCGGGAGAGGTCGAAGCCGTCGATCGTCCGATCGGTAGGGAGTTCCCGGCCGGCCAGCCGGACGATGGTCGGGAAGAAGTCGATGCTCGAGACCCGGACCGCGCACCGCTCCCCTTCCGGGATCGTGCCCGGCCAGCTGACAGCCAGGGCCTCCCGGATCCCGCCTTCGTAGGGGTAGCCCTTGCCCAGCCGCAGGGGCGCGTTGTCCGTGACCGTGGCCAAGCCGCCGTTGTCGGAAAAAAAGAAAACGCACGTCGTCTCGGCTAGGCCGAGCTCGTCCAGGACGCCCATCACCCGGCCTACGGAGTCGTCCACGCTCTTGACCATGGCCGCATAGACGGGATTTTTCTGGCCGTCGACGACCGGTTTCTCCTTGAACCGGGCCACCTCGCTCTCCTTGGCCTGCAGGGGCGTGTGGACGGCATAGTGACACAGGTTCAGGAAGAACGGCCGGCCCTTGTTGGCCCGGATGAACACGCAGGCCTCGTCGGCCTCGCGGTCGGTCATGTACTCGCCTTCCCGGCGCGGCGCGAGGGACGGGATCGGCGCCCCCTCGTTGAGATAGGGGTCGAAGTAATGTTCCGTATGGCCGATATCGGCGCCGCCCGTGTTGGAATCAAAGCCCTGGCCCGCGGGAAGGAACTCGCCGGGCCCGAGGTGCCATTTGCCGACGTGTCCCGTGGCATAGCCGGCTTTCTTGAGCACTTCGGCGGTTGTGACCTCACCGAGCTCCATGAACAGGGCGTTCCGGGGGGTCAACAGTCCAAAATCCGGGTTGTCATCGAGGCCCGATGGATTCTTCCTGTCCGGCCCGATGACCCCCCCGTCCCGGGCCGCGCGGATCCAGTCCGTGATGCCCAGCCTCACGGGGTAGCGTCCGGTCAGGATGGACGCCCGGGTGGGCGAGCAGACGGCCGCGGCGGCGTAGGCCTGGGAAAAGACCATGCCCCGCGCAGCCAGGCGGTCGATATGCGGCGTCTCATAGTATCGGCTGCCCATGAACCCGACGTCCCGCCAGCCGAGGTCGTCGACGAGGATGAAGACGAAATTGGGGGGCCGGGCGCTCTGGCGGCGGCAGCCGGCCCCACCCAGAATAAGGGCCGCGGCAGGACCCGCCCCGGCTGTTCTCAGGAATTCCCGTCTGTTCATGGCTTCGCCCGCCTTCTCGGGCTGTCGACCCCTTCGCCCGCATAGGCTTTATCGATGATCGCCCGGGCCTCATCGAGGATCTGATCGAGGTGCTTTTCGCCGAGAAAGCTCTCCGCGTAGATCTTCGAGATGTCTTCGGTTCCGGAGGGACGGACCGCGAACCAGCCGTTTTCAGTTACGACCTTGATGCCCCCGATCGGGGCGGCGTTCCCGGGAGCGCGGCTGAGAACGGCTTTGACCTGTTCGCCGGCGAGCTCCCGGATATCGAGTGTCTCGGCCGAAAGCCCCTTCAGCGCCTCCCTTTGTTGTAGGGTCGCGGGGGCGTCGATCCGCCGGTAATGGGGCCGCCCGAACTCGGCCACGAGGCTCTCGTAGAGTTCCTCCGGGTCCCGGCCCAGGCGGGCCGTCATCTCGCAGGCCAGCAGGTCGGCGATGATCCCGTCCTTGTCCGTCGTCCAGACCGTCCCGTCCTTCCTCAGGAACGTCGCCCCCGCACTTTCCTCGCCGCAGAAACCGAGCGAACCGTCCAGCAGCCCTGCGACGAACCACTTGAATCCCACCGGGACTTCGTAGAGCCTGCGGCCCAGGCTGGCGACCACGCGGTCGATCATGGAACTCGAAACCAGGGTCTTGCCGATGGCGGCCCCTGCCGGCCAACCTTCCCGGTTCCGGCACAGGTACCAGACCGCTGCGGCCTGGTAGAAGTTGGGGTTGAGCAGGCCGGCGCTCGGCGTGACGATGCCGTGCCTGTCGGCGTCGGTGTCGTTTCCGAAAGCGACATCGAAGCGGTCTTTGAGACCGATCAGGCCGGCCATGGCGAAGGGCGAAGAGCAGTCCATCCGGATCTTGCCGTCCCAATCCACGGTCATGAAAGAGAAGGTCGGGTCGATCTTCCGGTTCACGACCTCAATGGAGATGCCGTATCTGTCGATGATCGGGTCCCAGACGTCGATCGAGGAACCCCCCAAAGGGTCGGCCCCGATCCTGAGTCCGGCCCCGGCGATGGCCTCCATATCGATGATCGTGGCCAGGTCCTCGATATAGGGCGTGATGAAATCGTATTCTCCCGTTGTTCCGGCCTTGAGCGCCCGTGCGTAAGGGGTACGCCGAACCCCTCCAAGACCGTTCTCGAGGAGTTCATTGGCCCGTTTCTCGATCGCCTCCGTCGTTTCCGCGTCGGCCGGTCCCCCTTCGGGCGGGTTGTACTTGAAGCCGCCGTCCCCGGGCGGATTATGGGAAGGGGTGACGATGATCCCGTCGGCGAGGCCCGACGCTCTCCCCCGATTATAGGCGAGGATCGCGTGGGAGACGAGAGGCGTGGGAACGAAGGGCGACCCTTTGGGAAGGAGCAGCCGGACGCCGTGCGCCGCGAAGACCTCGACGGCCGTGGCCAGGGCCGGTTGGGATAGAGCATGGGTGTCCATTCCGGCGAAAAGCGGGCCTTCGATACGCTTCCTTTTCCTGTGCTCGGCGATCGCTTGGCAGATGGCCAGGATATGATCCTCATTGAACGAGGCCTCGAGGGAGCTCCCCCGGTGGCCGGAAGTTCCGAACACGACACGCTGGCCGGGAAGGCGAGGGTCCGGCCGGATGGAAAGATAGGCGGCCAGCAGCCGGGGGATGTCGGGCAGAATTGACGGCGGGGCCGGTTTCCCCGCGAGATCGTGGATCATCGCCATCCTATTTCATCCCGGCGATCCGGTTTCCTTTTTCCATCAACACGATCTTAGGAGTGAAGGATTCGACCTCGTTGTCCTCGAGATAGGCGTAGGCGGCGATGATGATCGTGTCGCCGACCTTGACCTTGCGGCCGGCCGCGCCGAAAACCCCAACCTGGCGGGAGCCCTTTTCCCCCCGGATGACGTAGGTCGAGAACCGTTCGCTGTTCGTAACGTTATAGACATCGATCCTCTCGAAGGACGCCAGCCCAACCGCTTTCATGAGGTCTTCGTCCAGGGACAGACTCCCTTCATAATCGATATCGACGTGGGTCACGGTGGCCCGGTGGATCTTCGACCGGAGGAAGGTTCGGATCATGATGGTTCTCCTCAGACGCGGAGGCGGAGGTTGTCGATGAGTCGGGTCGAGCCGATGAAAACGGCCAAGGCGATGAGGACCTCCCCGCGGATCTCGGCGACCGGTTCGAGATCGACCAGGTCGACAGCCTCAACGTAATCGACCCTGGCCAGCGGCTCGGCTTCGATCGCGGCCCGGATGCCGGCGATCACTTTGGCCGCGTCCCGCTCCCCCGCCGCGATCGCCCGCTCCGCCCAGCGCAAGCTTATCGACAGGGCGAGGGCGGCCTTTCTTTCCTCGGAAGAGAGGTAGGCATTCCGCGAGCTCAGGGCGAGCCCATCGGGCTCACGGACGATCGGACAAGTCACGACCTCGGTATCGAGGTTGAGGTCGACGGCCATCTTCCCGATGATCAAGACCTGCTGGGCGTCCTTCGCTCCGAAGAAGGCGAAGTCGGGCCCGACGATTTCGAAAAGCTTGAGGACGACGGTCGCGACGCCCTGGAAATGGCCGGGCCGGGATTTGCCGCAGAGCCGGTCCTGGAGGCCTCGGACCTCGACATAGGTCCTGTAACCGGGAGTGTAGATCTCCGCGGCGGCGGGGTAAAACAGGCAGTCGACGCCGCCCTTCTCCAGGTAGGCCGAATCCTTCTCGAGGTCCCGCGGGTACTTTTTGAAGTCCTCGGTGGGACCGAACTGGGCCGGATTGACGAAAATGCTGACGACCGTGACGTCGGCCCGTTTCTTCGACTCCCGGACGAGGCTCAGATGTCCCTCGTGGAGATAGCCCATGGTCGGGACAAAGCCGATCTTTTTGCCCTCCGCCCGCCATTTCGCGGCGAGGGACTTCATCCCGGCGACACCGGTGACGACCTTCATCTCTTCCCGCTTCCCTTCGGGCTCCGGCCCTTGGCCCGCGCAAGCTCGGCGGCCGCTTCGGGCTTCAGGTGGTAGGACGTGGCGTCGTCCGGAAAATGGCCCTCCCGAACGTCCCGGGAATAGGCCTCGACCGCCGTGCTCATGACCCCATGGAGGTCGGCATATCTTCTGACGAACTTGGGCATGTATCCGGTCGAAAAACCCATCATGTCGTGGAATACGAGGACCTGCCCGTCGCAGGCAGGGCCCGCTCCGATGCCGATCGTCGGGATCTTGACCGCCCGGGTGACGGCAGCGGCGATCTCCACGGGTATGGATTCGAGGACGACGGCGAACGCCCCGGCTTTTTCCAGGTTGGCGGCGTCGGCGATGATGCGCCGGGCTTCCTCCGCGCCCTTCCCCTTGACCCGGTAGCGGCCCAGGTGGTGGATGGACTGCGGCGTCAGCCCTACGTGGCCCATGACCGGGATCTCGGCCTCGACCATGGCCGCGACGAGCTTGAGACGCTTTTTCGAAGCTCCCTCGATCTTGACCGCGGCGGCGCCGCCCTCCTTGAGGAAGCGGGAGGCGTTGCGGATGGTCTCGTCGGCACTCAGATGGAACGAGAAATAGGGCATGTCGCCGACGACCAGGGCCCTTTTGACCGCCCGGCTGACGGCCCGGGTGTGGTGGATCATCTCGTCCATGGTCACGGGCACGGTGTTCGCGTAGCCCAGGACGACCATTCCGAGCGAGTCGCCGACCAGGATGAGGTCGACGCCGCCCTCGTCCAGGATCTTCGCCGTCGGGCAGTCGTAAGCCGTCAGGCAGACGATCTTCGGCCCCGAGGCCTTCCTGGCCAGAAGCTCGGGTATGGTGATCTTATCGACGCGCGGGTCTTTCATCGTCCGTCCTTTCTCCCCACCCCGCCTTCCCCGCGGGATTGAGGTAAAGTCGTTTCCTAAGAGCGGAGTATCCGGTCCCAGCCCCGCTCTTCGCGGGGTCCGGGCCATAGCCGTTGGTTCAGCCTTTTTTCGCGCCCTTCCCTCCGTAGCTCTGGGGAACGTAGTAGAGGGAACTCTTCTTCATCTCCCGGAGCTGGTCAAGGAGGTCGAGGACGTCCTCCTCGCGGCCGAAATCGATGTCATCGGCCTTGACCACGAGGAGCGGCGCCCCTTGGTAGTTGAAAAAGAAATAGTCGAAGGCCTCGACGATGTCCTCGAGGTACTTCTCGGAGATGTTCTTCTCCAGGCTGTCGCCCTCCTTGGCCACCCGCCTGGTGAGGGTCGCGAGCGAGATCTGGAGATAGATGACCAGGTCGGGCTTGGGGACGCGCTCGGACAGGATGCCGTAGATCTTCTCGTAAACAAGGAGTTCATCGTCGGACAGGGTCTGGTAAGCGTAGATCTTGTCTTTCTCGAAGAGGTAGTCGCAGATGATCCGGTCGATGAACAGGTCCCTCTGGAGAAGGCGGATCTGCTGGTTGTAACGGTTGGCCAGGAAGACGAGCTGGGCCAGAAAGGCCGATCCCTCTTTCTCGCCGTAGAAATCCTTGAGGTAAGGGTTGCCGACGTTGTCGAAGATGACCTTGCCCCCGATCCTCGGGGCCAGGACGTTGGCCAACTGGGTCTTCTTGGAACGAAAAACGCCCTCGACGGCGATGTGCTTGAACGGAATCTCGAGAGCGCTCTTCATGCCCATCTTGAAAGCCGATTAGTTTATAGCCGATGTCTGACTATATGTCAACGGCCAAATCCGGGCCACCCCTAGGGCTTGGGCCCCTCCTGAGGGACGACGATCCAGGCGATGATATAAAAGAAGGTCATGGGCAGAACCGCCGTGACCAGACCGATGCCGATGAAAAACAGGCGGACGAGCGACACATCGAGGTTGAAGTACTCGGCCAGGCCGCCGCAGACGCCGCCGAGCATTTTCTGGCTGACCGACCGATAGAGCTTCTTGGTCATGGAAATTCTCCTTTCCGGGGGAAGGCCAACCCTTCCCGCCGTATATTATACGTAATTCCGGGCTTTTTCGCCCTTTTCATCTTGACTCCACCGCTGAGCCCGGCTAGGATTGGGGAGGAATTTTATATCATTTGGAGGATGGAACATGAACGGCTGGACCGGCCAGATCCTGAGAGTCAACCTGACCGCGAAGACCTTTAAGAAAGAGTCGTTTTCTGAGGAATTCGCCCGGAAGTGGATAGGCGGACGCGGCTTCGCCGCCAAGATCCTTTTTGACGAACTCAAGCCCGGGATCGACCCCCTCGGTCCCGACAACAAGTTCATCGTCGCCCTCGGCCCCATCGCCGGCATCCCCGCCCCCAACACCGGGAAAGCGGTCGTCGCCGGCAAGTCCCCGATGACCGGCGGCTACGGTGACGGCAATCTGGGAACGCGGGTCGCCGTGGAGCTCCGGAAGGCCGGCTACGACGCCCTCATCGTCGAAGGCAAGGCCGAGCGCCCGACGATGCTCTATATCGAGGACGACAAGGTCGAGTTCCTCCCGGCCGACGCCGTCTGGGGCCAGGGAACGTACGTCACCAACGATTGGATCTACGCGAAATACGGCAAGGGCGTCGGCGTCCTCAACATCGGACAGGGCGGAGAGAACATGGTCCGCTACGCCGTCGTCCGCAGCCTCGAGGGCCGGGCCGGGGGCAGGACGGGCATGGGCGCCGTCATGGGCTCGAAGCTCCTCAAAGCCGTCGTCGTCAAGGGCACGAAGCCCATCCCCCAGGCCGATCCGCAGG
>Ga0307378_10009035_pt1 | contig 13138 bp, 12 predicted proteins | sample UN1MG_FD_202238 | JGI IMG/M metagenome (GOLD analysis project Ga0307378, IMG submission 202238) | Soil microbial communities from Risofladan, Vaasa, Finland - UN-1 | ecosystem: Environmental > Terrestrial > Soil > Coastal area > Acid sulfate soil | place: Finland: Risofladan, Vaasa | collected... | reverse complement strand
AGACGGTAAATATGTGGAATGCAGATCATATATACAGGCATAGCGAAAATGCAATAATAGCCTTTCTGCTACTGCTTTTTATTGTTGTAAATATCTTTAATATCTTCCGCATAAGAAACATTAAAGACAGGTCCATAAAAGCAAAGGTCTTCCTGATGAATTTGATAAAATCAGGATTTCTTACTACTAAAAAACCTCTTCCACCTATCCCAATACCGATATAACACCTCTCCCGTTTTAGTATTTTAATAAATCAGCCACACAACTGCTGTTAATATTATCATAAATCCTGGCAGTTTAGGTACTCCAAAATCAAAAAAATAGCATATTTTTCCTTATAATAATCTCAATTCAGAAAATGGTTTCTAAAAATTATTTTAAATTTATGCTGATTTAACTGGTATTTTGTGTAAAATAGAGGGAAGATGATTAATCGCTGTAAAGCAATTCGAACACTTGACATGAATATTTTTGTTTGTTATTATTTCTTTATTAGAAAGAAATAATTAAATTAAACTTTATTATGGAAAGATCACTCAAATTTTTAAGGACGGCAAGCGCAGAGCTGCAATATAAAATTAATATTTCGATAATATTTAATTACATTCGTGAAAATGAACCTATTTCAAGAATAAAAATAGCAAATGATTTGAAGATCAGTCCTTCTGCAGTATCAAGGGTAATTGGCAAACTTATTGAGGACGGTTATGTTGTTGAGGCAGATAAGCTGAAGACTAAGAGCGGCAAAAGACCGACACTTATTAAGATAAAACAGGATAAGAGTTTTGTTATAGGGATGGATTTGGGGAAAGAAAAATTTAAACTTGCCTTGACTAATTTTAAAGATGAAATAATTGAAAAATATAGTGGCTTTAAGATTTCAAATGATAAAAACATAGCAGAAAAAATAATAAATGAAATTAAAAAAATCTTGAGTAAATATCATCAGGATAAAAAATTAAAACAGGATAAGCTTAAAGCCATTTGTGTTGGGATTCCGGCTGTTATTGATATAGACAATGGAAAAATTATTAGCGCTCCTCTTTATGGAGATTGGAAGGATTTAAATTTAAAAGAAATTCTTGGCAGTGAATTTAATATCCCTATATATGTAGAAAATGACGTTAATCTATCTGCCCTGGGAGAAAAACATTACGGGAAGGGAAAAAATTTTAAAGATTTTATATTTGTAGAAATAAGTAATGGTATTGGGGCAGGGATAGTTATTGATAATCAACTGTTTAGAGGATCACTGGGATCAGCAGGTGAAGTTGGATTTACAATAATTAATGCTGATAATTTGGGTTTTAAGGTAAAAAATAAAGGTTTTTTAGAAAAATTTGCATCAGTGGAGAGCATTAAAAAGAAAGTAATAAAAGAAATCAAAAATGGTAGAAAAACCATAATCACTGAAATGGTAAAAAATGACATCGAAAAAATAGAACCCTACATGGTGTGCGAAGCAGCAACCCGCGGTGATGAGCTTGCAAATGATATTATAACAGAGATGATTGATTTCCTGTCTATTGGGATAATTAATTTAATTTTAATTCAAAATCCCCAGATTATAGTTTTAGGTGGTGATATATGTAACCTGCCTGAAGTAAATAGATTATTTTTAGAACCTATTATAGAGAAAATTAGGAGTTCAATACCTTTTGAGATTCCCTGGATTGAACTGTCTTTGCTCGGTGAAGATGCTAGTATAGTGGGTGCTTCTTATATGGCAATAGAATCGCTTCTTCTGGGTGAATTTCCTTATAAGATTGAACAGGAGGTGGTTTCTTAGAAAATGAGATGTTTGGTAACTAATAAAGGAGAAAAAATAAATATATTTAAACTTAGCCAAGAAGAAATTTTAAGCAACAATAAAATAAAAGTGTATCTAGTAGAAGATAGAATTGACATTTATAACGATATGGCAAGAGTTATGGCAAATAAGCTTAAAGAAAACAACCAGAAGGGCAATATTACTTCATTTATATTACCTGTAGGGCCAAAAGGACAATATAGAAGATTTGCAAGAATCTGTAATATGGAGAAAATAAGTGGTAAAAATCTAATTACTATTAATATGGATGAATATTTGGATGATGATGGAAGCTACATTCCAGAAAGTAATCCGCTTAGCTTTAGAGGATTTATGAAAAAAATTTTATTTGTCTTATTAGATGATAACTTAAAAATAAAGCCTGAAAATATATATTTTCCTAATCCTAACAATACAGAAGAGATTGAAAAATTAATAAATGAAATAGGCGGTGTTGACATTTGTTTTGGCGGTGTAGGGATAAATGGTCATGTTGCTTTTAATGAACCAGTAGATGAAGAATTGATGACAGCTGATGAATTCAAGAAGTTAAAGACAAGAATATTAAATATTTCACGGGATACAATTGTAATAAATAGCATAGAGTATGGAGGGCATACTGAATTCATTCCTAGAAGGTGCATTACTATCGGGATGGCAGAAATATTTATGGCAAAAGAGCTAAGATTTTATTTAGAATATAACTGGCAGTCGGCTGTTTTAAGAAAAGCTATTTTTGGTAAGCCAGCCTCATCATTTCCAGCAACATTTTTAAAAGAGCATAAAAACATAAGTATTACAGTATCAGAAAATGTATTAAGAAGGTATGTGTGCTAGCGATGGAATTATTGTGTTAGTAATAAGTAGAGAAAAAGCACAGGCAAAATTTGGAACTGAATTTAAATAATATAATTATTATATTATTAATAAACTGGGGTTATAGGGATATGTAATTGTAACAGATTTACTTGAGACAAATAGGAATAGAGATACAAGTATCTACTAAGGACATGGAAATAGACAGACTTAAGAAACTATTTGGAAAAGATTTATGTTTTCACGGAGGTCTCGATGTTTAAAATTTTTTGCCATTTACAACTCCTAATGAAATTCACAAAGGGGAGTAAAAAATGATACAGTTGAAAGCAGCCATTGTTGGTTTGGGTTTCATGGGAGGGACACATCTGGAAGCACTCCGCCGTTTGGGTGTTGAGGTCACTGGTGTGCTTGGCATTTCACCCGAGGAAGGCAAAGTGTTTTGTGAGCGCATGAGTGTGGCTAAAGCCTATAGCGACTTTGAAGAACTTGCTGCAGATACTGAAGTCAAGGTGATACATATCTGTACGCCGAATTACTTGCACTATTCTATGGTAAAGAAGGCACTGTTCTCCGGGAAACATGTGATCTGTGAAAAACCTTTAGCCATGACAAAGGCAGAAGCCTGCGAGTTGAAACAACTGGCAGAGGAAAAGGCACTGATTGGGTCGGTTAACTATAATTTGCGGTTTTATCCATTGTGCCGTGAAGCGCATGATCGCGTACGGAGTGGTGAGCTTGGCGATATTCGCCTGATACATGGACAGTATTTACAAGATTGGCTTTTCCTGCCTACAGACTGGAATTGGCGCTTGGAACCCGATTTGGGTGGCGAATTACGGGCTGTTTCAGACATCGGAACGCATTGGCTGGATATGGTGACCTGGGTCACTGGACAGGAAGTTACGTCTGTTTTGGCAGACCTTCAAACTGTTTTGCATACTCGATATAAGCCCAAGAAAGAGGTGGAGACTTTTGCCAGCAAGATCATTAAATCGGAAGATGTTGAGCCAATGGGAATACAGACAGATGATTATGGGGGTATTCTGTTAAGCTTTAGTGGCGGCGCTAGAGGAGTGTTGATGGTTTCGCAGGTCAGCGCGGGCCGTAAGAATCATTGCTGGTGGGAGGTCAATGGGGCAATATCTTCACTTGCTTGGGACCAGGAAAATCCCAACCGCTTGTGGTTAGGCCATAGAGATGATCCCAATCAGGATTTAATCAAAGATCCGGCATTAATGGGTCTAGGTGCACGTTCTATAACAGCTTATCCAGGCGGCCATGCAGAAGGCTATCCTGATACATTTGTGCAAGCTTTTAAAGCTATTTATCAATATATCGAAGCCGGAGACTTCGATAAAGAGCGGCTTTTTGCCACATTTGAAGATGGGTGGCGAGAATTGGCGTTATGTGAAGCGATACAGCTCAGCGCACAAGAAGGGCGCTGGATTGAACTAAAAAATTAGATTTTTGAGGAGTGGAAGAAAATGGAAAAACTTGCGATCCTTGGTGGCACACCAGTAAAAAATACTTCGTTCCCAGTGTGGCCGATCTATGATGACAACGAAAAAGAAGCATTGATAGAGGTTCTGGAAAGCCGGAAGTGGTGGCGGACACCGGGTGCCCGAGTCTTGCAGTTTGAGCAAAACTTTGCAACATATCATCAGGCCAAGCATGGCATTGCGGTAACCAATGGCACAGCTGCGTTGGAGGTTGTGATAGCTGCTCTGGGAATTGGCTTGGGAGATGAAGTAATTGTTCCTGACTTTACCTTTGTTGCAACAGCCAGTGCGGTGCTGTTTACCGGCGCGATGCCGGCCTTTGTTGATATTCTTCCAGATACTTTTTGCATTGATCCGGAAAAGGTTGAAGAAGTAATTAATGAACGAACCAAAGCAATCATTGCAGTTCACACCGCCGGACATCCGGCGGATATGGACCGCTTGCGAGAGATTGCAAAAAAGCATGATCTATACCTGGTTGAAGATTCTGCGCACGCACATGGTGCCGAATGGAAGGGGCAAAAAGTTGGCGCTATCGGAGATGTAGGAACATTCAGCTTTCAGCAGAGCAAATTGATGACCGCCGGAGAGGGAGGAATCATTATTACTAATAATGATGAGATCGAAAAGTTTGTCCGTTCTACTCACGACTGTGGTCGGATGCCGGGTGAATGGTTCTATTCACATTTTATTTATGGTTCGAATTATCGCTTGAGCGAGTGGCAGGGAGCGATATTGGACCAGCAGTTAAAACGTTTGCCCGAGCAGACAGCCACCAGGACAAAGAATGCAGCATATCTTAATGAAAAATTGAGTGAGATTGAAGGCATCACACCCCAAGCACTTGACCCGCGGGTGACGAATCATCCTCAATACTGTTATATTTTCCATTGCGACCGAATAGCGTTTGCCGATATACCCACAGAGCGCATTATTGAGGCTATAAATGCAGAGGGTATTCCTACCCAGGCCAGTTATCCGCCTGTACATGCGCTGGATGTTTTCAAGAGTGGTGAATACAAGAAACGTCTGCACCCGGGTCACGTGGAAGCATCGGCATATGTGAGACGTGATTATCCAGAGACTGTACGTGGCGCCTGGGAGACGATTTGGCTGCCTCAGCCGGTTCTGTTGGGATCACAGAAAGAAATGGATCAGGTCATTGAAGTTGTCAAGAAAATTCAACGGAATGCTTCTGCATTGAGAAAAGATTAATCAAAAGGGAAGGTATGGGAAAGGCAAATCTTTTTCATACTTTCTATTTAATTTAAACTATGGAAAAGAAAATGAACGAAGAAAAAAGAGGAAAACGGGTTGACCAATATCTGGAAGTGTTTGACTGGGGAGGCGTAGGGTATAAGCCCCTTGCCTTTGAAGAATATTGGCAGATAGCTATTCTAAACTGGGAGCCCATCTTTGCGTTGGAAAATGCACATGAGATTGAAGCACATCAGGATACAGATGAAGCATTTGTCTTGATGCGCGGTAAGGCTATGATATTTGTTGCAACTGCGACTGGCCTGCGCTGCGAGGTTATGGCACCTGGCAAGATTTATAATGTCACGCGCGGTACTTTTCATAATTTGCTGGCAACGCACGATGCTTCCTGTGTTATTGTTGAAACTCGAGATACGGATTTGCGGGATACGACTATACAGCCATTGACTGAGATTGAAAAAACACAGCTACGAGCAAATGCCCCAGATTGGGCTTTGCATCAGGATAAGGCTTCATGAGGTAGAAATGATTAAACCTAAGGTGGGAATTTACGCGGTTTATGAACCGTCGGAAGAGGGATGGCAGGACTGGGAAGCACAGCTTGATGAAGTTGCGGATATGCTAATCAGTGCAGGTGCTGAAGTGCTAAAAGCACCTGAGGCGGTTTATGACGATGCTTCTTGCAGCAGCGTAGGGGGTTGGTTTAAACGTCAGTATATCGATGTGCTGTATGGGTTGGTGGTATGCTGGTCGTTCGATCATTACACCATTCGTATCCAGCAGGCAGTCAATGCACCGGTGATCATTCGCAGTATTCCCGGAATTCGCACAGGCTCGATTGTGGGAGGACAGCAGTTGAATTGCATCCTCACAGATATTGATATCGAGCATATGTATTATTATAGTGAATTAGGCAATGAGCAGGTGACCAGGGATGCAGTGGTTTACGCTACTGGCTGTGCCATGCGAAATCGCCTTAGGGGTACCAGAATCGGTGTAGTCGGGTCCAGAACGCAGGGGATGACACCCACAGCCGTGGATGAAGTGGAAATCCTGCGGCTTTTTGGAGTACAGTTGATTCATTTTGGATTTGACGAACTTCTGGCGAATGCCAATAATATTTCACAGAATGCGGCCGAAGAAGCTTGGCGTGAGGTCAGCACTGCAGCCAAAGAAGTCAGTAGTGGACACGAAGCCGGGTTGAAGGCTATGAAGAATTATCTTGCTGCGAAGCAGTTGGTTCAAACCCTGGATCTCCATGCACTCTCGATTGGGGCTTACCCCCACTGTCAGGGAACCATGTGCTTACCAATTGCTTTATTAAACGATGAGGGGATAATTGCAGGTTGTGAAGGGGATGTAAATTCTACATTGAGTATGGTATTGCTAAGTTTATTAAGTGATGCCCCCGTTCATTTTGGTGAAATGCTGGAAATTGACGAGGCTGCTAATACTGTGGTGACCTCGCATTGTGGGGCGGGTGCTCCTTCTCTGGCAAGCAGTTCCGGTTTCGTGCTTTGCCCGGTGCGTTTAGCCAATGATGGTGTGTGCATCCACTATTCCGCAAAAACTGGCCCTGTAACCTATGTGAACCTGGTTGGCCGGAAAGGAAATTATCGCCTAGGTGCTTTTGAAGGAGAAGCAGTAACCACCGGGATGGTCTTTGAGGGAAATCCTCTGAAGATTCAGATGAAGACCTCTTTTCATACGATCATAAAGCTGGTTGCAGAGAACGGATTTGGTCATCATTGGATGACGGGCTATGGCCATTATAGTGAGATATTACAGGCTTTTTGTAGATTGGTGGGAATGATTGGAGTATTCCCCGACCTTTCATAAAAAGCATTTGTGGCAAATTGTTATTTTATTAGTGTAGTCTTTTCATGAAAATTAGAAGGAGGTGGTAGATACGATTAATAAAAGAAACGACAGAATAATTATTAACTATTAAGAAAAGGAGAGTGTAAAAGAAATGAAAAAGTCATTATTGTGGTTGTTAATAATGCTACTGACTGTATCTATGGTAGCAACTTTTTCACTTGCAGGATGTAAGGAAGAAGAAGCTGCAGCACCTGCTGAAGAGGAAGCAGCTGAAGAAGAAGCCCCTGCAACAGAGACTTCAGAAGAGTCACTTACTCCGATCGTTGTAGCTTGCTGGAGCAGCCCGGAGCATGATAACCTGGTAAAAGTCGCAGCGGAATATCAGAAGCTAACCGGCAATGAGGTTATCATCGAAGAAATTGCCCGTGAAGCCTATTTTGATAAGCTCAAAACGGTTTTGGTTTCCGGTACCAGCGACTACGATGCTATCTATGTTGACGCGAACGAGGTTCCTGCATATATTGCAGCGGAAAGTTTGGCGGATCTCAACCAGTTCATGGATGACCCCAATATTGTGGCCGATTTCTTTAGCCTGGAAGCTTTAGAACCAGGGGTTGACTTTTTATCCATGGATGGTAAAACTTATGGTTTTCCCTCCGAGGGTGATACAGCCTGGATGTTTTACCGAAAGGATATTCTCGAAGATGCTGGCATTGACGTTCCGCAGACCTGGGATGAATTTCTGGCAGCAGCAAAGGTATTGAACAATCCGCCGGAAATTTACGGTGCCGTGTTTGGATGCAAACCAGATGAAGCTGTTTGGGATTTCATGCACTATGCCTTTGCCTTTGGAAGTGGAATTGTTGACAAGAATTACAATGTCATTATAAACAATGAACAGGGCGTAAAAGCTTTGGCGTTCTACTCAAATATGTTGAATGAGTATGGTGTTGTACCTCCTGATGTTGTGACCTATGGCTATAATGAGATCCTGACAACTCTCCAAGAGGGTAAGGCCGCTCTGGGTATTGAATGGATGGCCGCTACCCAAGATCTCCAGAACCGTGAAAAGAGTCCTAAGGTCTTTAAAGACAGCGAACCGCTCTTGCAGTACACCTTGATTCCTGGTATTGCTGATGAAAATGGTGAGGTAATACGTGGTATGGGTGGTAGCCAGTGGGGTTGGGCCATCCCGATAGCGGCTGAGAACAAGCTGGCCGCATACAAGTTTATTGAGTGGCTGACCAGCAAAGAAGGGGCTACGCTCTGGGCGCTGAATGGTGGTATCCCCTCTAATACTTTAGCGCTTTCTGACCCTGAAGTGGTTGCGATGGTACCGCAGTTTGAATTGCTGGCAGAGGCAATGCCTTACCGCAATATTTTCCCAGTAACTACCGTTACACCTGAATTGATTACAATTTATAATGAAACAGTCAACGGCTGTGTTGCTAAAAACACAGATCCGAAAGAAGATCTCGATAGAGCTGCAGAGAAGATGACAAAACTTCTCACAGATGCTGGTTATATTAAGTAGGGATGTGGTTGAAAATGGGCAGTGGAAATATTAATCTCCGCTGCCCATTTTCATATCATTTTATTATTGCGCGATTAGCATACAAGAAAAAATGCCAAAAGCCTTATTAATAGGTAGGATTGCTTGTTACAGCAGTTTTAGCATTAATTGACTATCAGTAAGTATAGGGATGGTGATTGCTTGTTACAGTAACAGGTAGCGCCATAATCAGATGCTTACGATCTATATATTTTTTTTCAAACAACGTTGTTGATAATAATGGAATTAAGACGTATCATAAAAAGGGTTGAGCCATATTTATATATTAGCCCGGCATTATTTGCTTTATTTATTATTTTAGTTTACCCGCTTGGGTATTCCTTCTGGCTGAGCTTCCATGATTGGACAATTCAAACTTTTAGAAAGGGCGTCCACTTTGTGGGGTTCGATAATTTTATTAATTTGACAACCAACCCTGAATTTCTTCATTCACTCTGGGTAACTTTTAAGTTTATGGCTTTCGCAATTTCTCTGGAGTTCATTTTGGGCATGATATTAGCTTTGCTGATGAACGAGGATATTAAGGGAAGAAATTTCTTTCGGGCCATGATCTTGTTACCCATGATGTGTACCAACGTCGTGGTTGGTTTGACGTGGCGTCTGCTTTACAACCATCAGTTTGGTATTTTGAATTATTATTTAGTGGATTGGGGGTTTCAGGCAGTTCCCTGGTTGAGCAAGCAAACAACAGCATTTATTTCCCTGGTCATCACCGATGTTTGGAATACGACTTCGTTTGTAGCCTTGCTATTGCTGGCCGGTTTACAATCGCTGCCAATTGAACCATATGAGGCAGCCAAAATCGACGGTGCTACTGGGTTGCAAGTGTTCAGGTATTTGACTTTACCGTTGCTGAGGCCATTCATTTTGGTGGTGCTTCTATGGCGTATGATTGATACTTTCCGTATTTTTGATGTACCATATATCCTCACAGCAGGTGGGCCCGCAAGGGCCACTGAAACCGTGAGCATTTATATTTATCGGTACGGTTTCAAAAATTTTAATTTGAGCTTTGCTTCAGCTGCTTCATTTACTATGATCATCATTATGATGCTCATGGCAGGCGGATTTATAAAAATCATTGGCCGTCGCCAGATATAGGGAAATAATATAAATCTGGAATGAAGTTTTCTCCAGTTGGACATATGGTACACTAAAAAAACTTAAGTTAGGATAGATGGTGAGAAAAAAGGTTAAGACAGACTGGGAAATCTTTGAGGATATGAGAGTAAGAAGAAGTTTTTACAGGAGAGTTTAGAAAAGAGATAGCAGAAGTTATAGTTGGAGAGAAAGCAAGTGTAGCAGAACTTGTAGGAGAATATTCTATTTCACCTACGATTATAACAAGATGGGAAAAAGATTACATTCTTCACATGGCTATATGCCTCCTGAAGAATTTGAAAATATAATTAATATTAAGAGAAAGGGAAATGAGTCTCATCAACTGGCTTTAACTTAGTTAATTTGGTATCTAGTTTTTGAGGTTCATGTCGATATGATGCTAAGCAAAAGAAAAATTACTCGAAAAACCGTTACCTATATTGGTATTATTATTGCTGTTACTCTGTCTATTTTCCCGATTTTTTATCTGGTCTTGACATCGTTCAAATCTCCACAAATGACCTTCAGCATCCCGCCTGTGTGGTTTTTTAAGCCTACGCTACAGAATTATCGGGAAGTTAGTGGAGACTTTGTAAAATATTTGTTCAATAGTTTAACTGTGGGAGTCTCTACAGTTCTTATTTCGATGGTCCTGGGAATTTTTGCGGCATTTGGTTTTGCACGCTTCAAATTCCGTAGCAACTTCATGATGCGTATGGCTGCTTTGATCCCCCAGATGTTGCCACCGATCATCATTGTTGTGCCAATATTCGTACTTTTTACCAGTTTGAAATTGATGGATACAAAACTTGCATTGGTGATTACCTACTTAACTTTCACCATGCCATTATCCATGTGGATGATGATAGGTTTCTTTGAAGAGGTTCCTATCGAATTGGAGGAGGCAGCTATGATTGACGGGTGTTCGAGATTGCGGGCCATGTTGACAATTGAATTGCCTATAGCTGTACCCGGACTTGCGGCTACGGCAGTGATTTCTTTCATTTATTGCTGGAATGAGTTTCTTTATGCTGTCATTCTAACCGGGAGAGACGCTCGAACGTTACCAGTAATGATCACCAGTTTCATGACCACTAAGGCTATTCTGTGGGGACGCATTGCTGCTGCAGGTTCTTTAGTGCTACTACCAGTATTGGTATTCGCATTGATTTTCCAGCGATATCTGATACGCGGGTTGGCTTTTGGCAGCGTTAAAGGATAGCCAATTGTAAGAAAGTCTAGAAGTATTATATGAGTTTGCAAAGAATGGACTTTCATTAGGATTTGGTCCTGTGGCTATGACTTCTGCCATTGCAACGGGTACACTGGAAGGGATTTTAGCTGTTGAGGATGCGGAAATATTATCAGGAATTATAATATTAAGATTAATAAATAAAAAAGTCCCGGTTTGCTACTGGAGAATACAACATATTATGGATATGCAAACAGACAATATATCATTTGGCTCACCTGAGCAATTATTAATGGGTTTAGCATCCATTCAAAAAATTCATAAGAACTTGCTCGTATAATAAGATAATAATAAATAGTTTATTTAGGGTAAAAAAACAGTAACAGCAGTCCCAGTAATATAATTAGGGTAAAATTTATAATGGAAAGATCGCTTAAATTTTTAAGGACGCAAGTGCAGAGTTGTAATATAAAATTAATATTTCAATAATATTCAATTACATTCGTGAAAATAAACCTATTTCAAGGATAAAAATATCAAATGATTTAAAAATTACTGGTAAAGAGTAAGAAAGAAATGGTATAAGATGAATTATATTTTAGGTGTTGATGGTGGTGGTAGTAAAACTGTAGTGCAGATTGCAGATGCTACTGGGAAAGTAATTGCTGAAACTATTTCTGGCTCTAGCAATTACAAAAGTATAGGGATGGAAAATGCAATTAAAAATCTTACTGATGGAATATTGAGAGCAATAAATAAGCTTAATATTTCAAATAGGATTATTTTTAAAAGTTCCTGTTTTGGACTGTCAGGAAATGATTCTTTTGAAGATAGGAATATTTATCACAAAATAATATTTGATAGTAAAATAAAAGATTATCTGGACCCTGCCAATATTATTATATGTAATGATACAAGAATCGGTCTTGCTGCAGGGAGTAATAGTAAAAATAGTGTAATAATTATCTGTGGGACTGGCTCTAATTGTTTTGGTATAAATGAAAAAGGCAGAGAGGCAAAAGCAAATGGTTGGGATTATATATTAGGTGATGAAGGAAGTGGATATGAGATTGGTATAAAAGCGCTCAGGGCTTTTATGAGAGAGTATGATGGAAGAGGCAAAAAAACTCTTTTATCTAAAACAATATTGGAAGATTTAAATATCACAGATGTGTTGCAGTTAACAAAATGGGCATACAGTGATACGTTTTCAAAAGATAAAATTTCCTATATTGCTAGAACGGTCTGCCGAACAGCTGAAATGGGGGATAAGATGAGCATAAAAATATTAGAAGAGGAAGTGAAAGAGGTGGTTACAACCATAACTGCTGTAGTAAATAAACTTGCTCTGGCAGATAAAGAGTTTGACCTTATTTTTGTTGGAAATGTATTTAAGTGTGAGAAATATTTTAGAAATGTTTTGGTGGAAAGGCTGAAAAAAAAGTTTAAAGGAATTAATTTTATGTCTCTTACAAGTAGGCCAGTTAAAGGGGCAATTAAACTAGCGATAGAAATTTTATGATTTTTTACTTCTGCCTGATTTTTATTTTTTTAAATGTATTACAATTAATTGCTTTAAAATATTAAATTTAAAGAAAGTGGGTAATATTATGAGTAAACTTGCTATTAATGGAGGAAAAAGTATAAGAACGGTAACTTGCCAAAATGGCCGGTAGTAGGAAAAACCGAAATAGAGCTTATGAATAAAGTCGTGAGTTCAGGTGTGTGGTCTTATAATGGTCCAAAAGAGAAAAAATTTGCAAGGAAATTTGCAGATTATATTGGAACTAAATATGTAGTATGTGCTGCTAATGTAACGGTTACTCCTCAAATTGCTCTTGAAGCTCTGGGCATTGGTTATGGAGATGAAGATCAAGGTATTGATGAAATTTGCCTAGGGGATTTAAAAGATAGTTGGTATGGGGTTACAAATCTAAATAAAAAAGTTGGCTTTGGAATTCGATGGGATAATAATACTATATAATAAAAAATTGATAGGAGTTTATTATGCTAAAAAAAATAGAATGTTTCATCCAACCATTTAAACTGGATTCTGTAAAGGATGCTCTAATAGGAGCAGGAGTGGAGGGTATGAGTGTAACTGA
>Ga0307378_10009034_pt1 | contig 13138 bp, 10 predicted proteins | sample UN1MG_FD_202238 | JGI IMG/M metagenome (GOLD analysis project Ga0307378, IMG submission 202238) | Soil microbial communities from Risofladan, Vaasa, Finland - UN-1 | ecosystem: Environmental > Terrestrial > Soil > Coastal area > Acid sulfate soil | place: Finland: Risofladan, Vaasa | collected... | reverse complement strand
AACAGCGCGACCAGGGTCCACATCTCGTTCAGCAGAAACCACCACAGAAACAGCGTCAGCCGGATGCCGACCATCGGCTTGCCGGTGCTGAGCTTGAGATAGAGGTCGACGAGCAGCGCCCCGAGCAGCAGCAGAGGCAGCAAGGCCGTTACGAGGACGAAGCCGACGAGCTCCATTGCGACGCCTCGCACCCGCCTGATGATCCGCTTGCGCTGTGGACCGGGAGCCTCAAACAGGGGGCCGTTGCCGATCTCTCCGAGGCGCATTCGCCCAGCCTAGTCGTCGTCGCCGAGCTTGAGCACCGCGAGGAAGGCCTCCTGTGGGATCTCGACCTGGCCGACCTGCTTCATCCGCTTCTTGCCCTTCTTCTGCTTCTCGAGCAGCTTCTTCTTGCGGGTCACGTCGCCGCCGTAGAGCTTTGCGGTGACGTCCTTGCGAACCGCCTTTACGGTCTCGCGGGCGAGGATCCGCGAGCCGACCGCGGCCTGCACCGGCACGTCGAACTGCTGTCGGGGGATCGTCTTGCGTAGCCGCGAGACGAGCTCACGACCGGCGCCCTCGGCACTGTCGCGGTGGACGATCATCGAGAGTGCGTCGACGGTGTCGCCGGCCAGCAGCACATCGAGCTTGACCAGCTCCGACGGCTTGCTCTCGAGCGGCTCGTAGTCGAGCGAGGCGTAGCCCCGGGTCGATGACTTGAGCTGGTCGAAGAAGTCGAGCACGATCTCACCGAGCGGCAGCTCGTAGCGGATCTGCACCCGCTCGGGGCTCAGGTAGTGGAGATCGATGTGCGTCCCACGGCGCTTCTGACAAAGGTCCATCACGGCGCCGACGTGCTCGGTCGGGGTGATCACCGAGGCCAGTATGTAGGGCTCCTCGATGCGCTCGATCGATGCCGGATCGGGCATCGCCGCCGGGCTGTGTACCTCGAAGTCCTCGCCGTTGGTCTTGAACACGTGGTAGCTGACGTTCGGGGTGGTCGCCAGCAGGTCGAGGTCGTACTCGCGCTCCAGCCGCTCGCGGACGATGTCCATGTGGAGCAGCCCGAGGAAGCCGCAGCGGAAGCCGAATCCGAGCGCGTCTGAGGTCTCGGGCTCGTAGGAGAGCGCCGCATCGTTGAGCGAAAGCCTGTCGAGCGCCTCGCGAAGATCGTCGTAGCGGTCGGTGTCGATCGGGAAGAGGCCGCAAAAGACGACCGGCTGGACCTCGCGGTAGCCGGCCAGCGGCCTGTCGGCCCCGGCGTCGCCCGAGGTCAGCGTGTCGCCGACCCGGAGCTTGGCCAGGTCCTTGAGGCCGGTGATCACATATCCGACCTCGCCGGCGGAAAGCTGCGGGGCGGCCGTCATTTGCGGCCGGAAGTAGCCGATCTCGTCGATCTCGGCCTCGGTCCCGGTCTGCATGGCGCGGACCGCCTGGCCGTTGCGGAAGCTGCCGTCGATCATCCGCACATAGGCGACGACGCCCCGGTACTGATCGAACTCCGAGTCGAAGATCAGCGCCCGCGGCGCCGCCGAAAGCTCACCCCGCGGCGCCGGCACCCGCGCGACGATCGCCTCCAGCACCCGTTCGACCCCTTCCCCGGTCTTCGCCGAGATCGGGATCGCGTCGCCGGGGTCGGTGCCGAGGAGGTCTGCGATCTCGGCCGACACCCGCTCCGGCTCAGCGCCCGGCAGGTCGACCTTGTTGAGGACCGGGATCAACTCCAGCCCGGCCTCGACCGCGGCGTAGGTGTTGGCGACCGTCTGCGCCTCCACGCCCTGCGCGGCGTCGACGACCAGCAGCGCTCCCTCGCAGGCGGCAAGGCTGCGCGAGACCTCGTAGGAGAAGTCGACGTGGCCGGGGGTGTCGATCAGGTGCAGGTGGTAGGTCTCGCCGTCGGCGGCCTTGTATTCGACCCGCACGGCCTGGGCCTTGATCGTGATCCCTCGCTCGCGCTCGAGATCCATCGAATCGAGGATCTGCTCGCGCATCTCACGCGCGGTTATCGCCCCGGTCATCTCCAGGATCCGGTCGGCAAGCGTCGACTTGCCGTGGTCGATGTGAGCGATGATTGAGAAGTTGCGGATCTTGTCCATGGTCTGGAGCCGTCTCTGATGCGCAGGCCGATGCTGAGACGCGCGAACCTTAGACCTCCCTCTCCAGAGCGCCCGAAGCTGACCTCCCGCCGATCACCGATCAGCCCCGGCGGACGACGTTGATGATCTGCCGGGCCTCGGGCACTCTGAGCGCGAGGATCACTCCCAGGTAGGAAAGGCCGCCGGCCACGAGACCGCCGCCGACGGCAGCAATCTGCCCGAGGGTGCCCTCGCCGAGGGCGCTGTCCAGCCCGGACCAGACCGCGTAGGTGACGCCGGCAAGCACCAGCGAGCCGATCGCGATCCGGATCGCGCCGTCGATCAGCGAGCCGATCTCGAGACCGTTGAGCTCGCGGCGGAGGATCACGCCCTGGGCGAACACACTGACGCTGGTCGCGATCGCGGTCGCGGCGACGATGCCGCTGATCCCGAAGGGCTTGTAGAGGGCCAGCGATCCGAGCGCGGTGAGCAGTAGGTTGAGCATCGCGATCACGGTCGGGATCCAGGGCCGCTGCAGACTGAAGAAGGTTCTGGTCATCAGCAGGAAGAGGCCGTTGAACGGGAGTGAGAAGGCAAACCAGAAGAGCGCCGTGCTGACCAGCTCGGTCTGGGCCGCATCGAACTCACCGCGCTGGTAGACGAGCTGGGTCATCGGGTCGCTGAGCACGAGGATCGCGGCGGCGGCCGGCAAGAGGACGAGGATGATCATCCGCATCCCGTTCGCCATCGTCGCCCGCAGATTGTCGTACTCGCGACGGGCCGCGAAGCGGGAAAGCGTCGGGAAGATCACCGTCGCCACCGCAACCGAGAACATTCCCTGCGGCAGCATGTAGATCCGGAAGGCCTTGTCGATCGCGGCCGGGGCGTAACTGCCAAGCGGCTGTAGCGTCCCGTCTGGAGCGACGATCGTGCCTTCGACCAGCGTGCCGAAGAGGCTGTTGATCGTCAGGTTGAAGTTGATCAGGCCGAGGCTGATCGTCACCGGCAGCATCAGGATCAGGACCCTCTTGACCAGCGGGCTGCGCCAGTCGAAGACGCGCTGCAGCCGGAAGGGCGTGTTGCGCAGGTCCCAGGCAACCATCGCCAGCTGCAGCGCCGTGCCGACGATGACTCCGATCGCATAGGCGTAGATCTCGTCGCCCTCGGGGAAGGCCGGGGCGAGGCCGACGAGCACGGCGATGATCGCGATGTTCCAGAACAGCGGCGCGATCGCGAAGACGCCGAAGCGGTTGTAGCTGTTGAGGACACCGACGACGACGCCGGAGATGCCGAGCATCACCAGGATCGGGAACAGCAGCTGCGAGAGGCTGATCGCGAGATCCTCGGTGGCGCTGTCGAAGCCCGGGGCGACGAGCGGCACGAGCACCGGCGCGAGCAGGATGAAGGCCGCCGTGATGAAGCCGAGCACGACCGTTACGAGGAAGATCAGGGTTGAGGCGAGGCGGAAGGCGCTGGGCCGCTTGCCCGCCTCGAGCTGCTCCGTGAAGACGGGGACGAAGGCGGCCTGCAGCGCTGCGTCCGCGAACAGCATCCGGACCAGGTTCGGGAGCTGGAAGGCGATCGTGAAGGCCGACATCGGGCCGGTGACGCCGAAGTAGCTGGCGGCGACGATCTCGCGGATCAGTCCCGCAACCCTCGAGAACCCGGTCGCAATCGAGAAGAACGCGGTCGAGCGGCCCAGCCGGCCGCTCTCGGGGTCGCCCTCGGGGCCCGGTTCCATCGCGGTCTCGACGGCAACATCGGTGTCGGGCGCTGGCCGTCGGTCGGCGGGATTTTGGTCGTCGGAATCCATTACGCCCGTGAATGTCTAAAGTACGCCGCCGCTGATGGCCAACATCGCATCACAGAAGAAGCGAATCCTTCGCACCGAGCGCGAGCGACTCGAGAACCGGCGCCTGACGAGCGTCGTCAAGACGCGGTTCCGCCGGCTCGAGACGGCTGCGCAGGAGGGCGACGCCGAGGCGATCGCCGAGGCCCACCGGCTGCTCGTGTCGCAGATCGACAAGACCGTCCAAAAGGGCGCTCTGCACGCGAACACCGGGGCCCGTAAGAAAAGTCGCGCCGCCCGCATCGCCGCCGGCGCCGGCGCCTAGGCTCAACGCCCCCCACGCGGCTCAACCCCGGCCTTCTGCGCCGGCCGCCTCCCGCACGGCCAGCGTCAGCGCCACGCGCTCCTCGTAATCGGAGCCGCCACGCGTCCACCACTCGAGGTCGGCGATCGTGCCGATCGCCTCCGACAAATCACCCGGAGGGACCCCGCGAACGGCGCGGACCAGCAGCTTCGACGGATAGGGCGCCATCGGCAGCGAGGCCTCGATCTCCCTCGCCGCCCGCCCGCCCTCGAGTCCCGCGGCCGCGATATGGGCGCTGCGCAGGCGAGAGGCCATGCCGTAGATCATCGGCGTCACCGCCTCGCCCTGGTCGAGCAGGACATCCGCAGCCGTGACCGCCTCGGCCGCGTCACGGGCGACGATCGCGTCGCCGAGGGTCCAACCGGCCCGCTCGGAGGCGTCGGAGGTCAGCTCTTCGACCTGCTCGATATCGATTCGCTGCCCCGGCTCGGCCCAGATCGCGATCCGGTCGAGCTCGGTCCCCAGCCTCACCGTGCTTTCTCCAAGCCTCGCGGCCAGGGCCCGCGCCGCCTGGACCGTGAGCTGGAGGCCACGGGCGCGGGCCGCGTCGGCGATCCAGGTGGGCAGCTCGCGCTTGCTCGGAGCGGCGTAGTTGAGGATCTCGCCACCGACCCTCTTCACCGCCTCGGGCAGGCCCTTGGGCGCCGACCCGCGGGCGACGAGGACGATCGTGAGTTGCTCCCCGATGCCCGCCAGCGCCTCTGCCAAGCGCTTGATCTGGGTGGCGCGCCAGGGCTGAACCCCGTCGGCCAGCAGGTAGCGGTGCTCGCTGATCAGCGACATCGCCGGCATCGCCCCGATCAGCTCATCGACGTTCGGACCTGCCGAGCCGGTGCCCTCGAACGTCTCCAGCATCCCCCCCTCTCGCTCGGCTCGCGCCCGCAGCCTAAAGAGAGCCGCGTCGAGCTTGGCGCCGTCGTCGCCGGCGATCAGATAAGCGGGTTTGAGAGAGTCGGCCACGCGGCCGAGTCTAGATCGCGCCGCGGTCCCCATCCGGAGGGGGCTGCAGCGAGCCGCCGCCTGTCCCGCTCATGGTGGTGTCACCTGGCAACCGGGGAGCCCCGCCGGATCGCCACGCTCGGTCCCCAGGCGGAGACCGGCCGGGCCGAAGTCAGCCCAGAGGTCGCCGGCGAGATCGGTTCGCAGAACGCAGACCCCCCGCTCAGCCAGGCCCTCCAATGTCTCCGGCGTCGGATGCCCGTAGGGATTCCCGGCGCCAACGCTGATCATCGCCACCTGGGGGGCACTGTGGTCGAGCAGTGCCCCCAGACCCGCGTCGACGCTGCCGTGGTGGGCGACCTTGAGCAGATCGATCGGGCCAGGGTCGATCCCCGTGGCCTCGCTCTCGCCGTCGCCTGTGAGCAGCGAACCCCAGCCTCGGAAGCGGGCGGCGATCAGCAGGGACTCGTCGTTGGGATCGATGCCCGGAACGCTCGGGCCCGGCCGGGGCCCGAGGACCTGCATGTGCAGCGCTCCGATCGCTATCGACGAACCCTCGCCAACACGAACCACCTCGACCCCGGCGGCGCGGGCGATCGCGGCTGCCCCAGGTGCCGGTCGGGCAAGGAACAGACGCTCCACCCGGGCCACCTCGAGGGCGTCGCTGAGCGCACCGACATGGTCGAGCTGGTCGTGGGTGAGGAACAGGGCGCCGATCCGATCAACACCCAGCCGACGCAGGGAATCGGCGAGCTCGCCGCCGGGCGGACCGGTGTCGACCAGGGCGGCCGGCTCGCCGGCCTGTTGCAGCAGGATCGAGTCTCCCTGGCCGACGTCGATCGCGGTGACGCGCAACGCCCCGGGCGGCGGGCCGGCACGATCGCCACCGGTCCCGAACAACACCCAGCCGAGGAGGAGCGCGGCGAGCGGCAGCGCTGAGCGCGCGATCGCACCCGGGCCGAGCCCCTCGCGCCGGCGCAGCAGGCGAAGCGCCGAGCCGAGGCCCGCGATCAGACCGGCGTAGATCGCGACCAGACCGGCGGGCGTCGGCGTCGGCGGCTCGATCACGCCCCAGTCCGGTGTCGCCAGCAGGCGCGCGATCAGGGCGATGTAGTCGAGCAGCGGCCCCTCGATGGCGGCGAGCGCGGCGGTCGGGACCAACGGTATCTGCCCGACGATTGCGGCCAGCATCCCGAGCCACATCACGGGCGCCACTGCGGGCAAGGCGAGCAGGTTGGCGGGTAGCGACGCGAGCGAGACGGCCCCGAAGTGGTGGGCCATCAAGGGTCCCGTGGCGAGCGTCGCGGCAAACGTCAGGGCCAGACCTTCCGCGAGCGGGCGCGCCAGTCGCGTCGGAACGCGGCCCGCCTCGAGTGGGCCTCTCAGCAGCGTCGCCAGCGGCGCCGTCCAGAGCGCTATCCCGATCACCGCCGCGAAGCTCAGCTGCCAGCCGATCTCGCCCACCGACAGCGGGTTGAGCAGCAGTGTCGCTGCGGCCGCGAGCAGCGGGAGGTAGGCACGGTCCGTCGCCCGTCCGGCGAGACCGGCGACGATCCCGGCGGCCCCCATCACCCCGGCCCGCTGGATCGAGGGAGCTCCACCGGCCACCGGCACGTAGACGGCAATCAAGACCAGAATTGCAACGAGCCGCGCAAAGGGTCCGACGCCGATCGCCGCGAACAACACCCCGGCGAGCACGGCCAAGAGGATCACGTTCTGGCCGCTTACGGCAAGCAGATGGGCTAGGCCGCTGCGACGGAACTGCTCGCGAGTGAGCTCATCGATGCGGTCGTCCTGGCCGAGGACGAAGCCGCGGGCGAGGGCCTGCTGGGGCTCGTCGAGGCCCGCGGCGACGCCGGCCTCAGCCCGAGCCCGCACCCGGTCGAGGAAGCCGGCGATGCCGTCGCGACCGCCCGGGGCGCGCGCGACCCGGCGGGCCCGCAGCTCCAGCGCGATGCCCCTGCGGCGGAGCTCCGCCTCGCGCCAGGTTTGCGGCTCCGCAAGGCGACCGTGGACCCGAAGCCGCTCGCCGACCGCGGGCTCGAGCTCGTTGCCCCTCATGGTGACCAGCAGCTCTCCGTCCTCGGTCCGCAGCGGAAAGCGGAGCTCCCCAAACGTAGTCCGCGGCTGAGCCGCGACGTAACCGGCGGCGACGACGGAGTCGCCGGGCGTCCCCGGCGCTCCGCGGGCGTCGATCGACTCGAGCCGGAGACCGCCGAGACCGACGCCGGCCAGCGTCGTCGCCGCGGTCAGCAGCGCGAGCCAGATCAGTGCCGCGAGGAGGCCCTTGCCGGTTGGTCGGGTCAGGGCAAGCAGAGGGGCCCCAGCGGCGGCGAGTGGCCAGCCGTCAGGCGCCTCGATCCCGGTCGAGGCGGCGAGGCCGATCACCAGGCCCGCCAAAGCCAGGTGTCGCCACCAGGCCAGCGCCTGCATCAGGGCTGCAGGCGGGCGCTCAGTGATTCGATCGTCGTCGGGCCGATGCCGGGCACGGCGTCGAGCTCCTCTATCGCACCGATCCCGCCCTGTTCGTCGCGGAAGGCGATCAGCTTCTCGGCGGTGATCGGACCGATGCCGTCGATCTGCTCGAGATCAGCGGCGCTGGCCGAGCCGAAGCTGATCGGTCCTTCGTCGGGCGTCTCAGCCGAGGTACCGGTGGCGGCCGGCGGTGCCCGAGAGGGAACAACCACCTGCTGGCCATCGCTGAGGCGGGCGGCGAGGTTGATCGCGTTCGGCTCGGCCCTTCGGGACGGGCCGCCGGCACGATCCAGCGCCTGCGCCACCCGTGAGCCGACCGGCAGCCGATAGACGCCGGGCTCATCCACGGCGCCTGCCACGTGGACCACGAGATCGCCATCGGCCGCCCCAGGGCCCGCGCTCCCCACCGGCTCGGAGGCGACCTTGACGCCGCCGGACTCCGGTGCCGGACCCTGGGTCTCGGCGCCGCGCAGGGCTCTGACTCCGAGCAGCAACAGGACGACGCCAAGGCCGGCGTAGACAGCGACCTGGCTCTTGCTCAGCCCGCTGCGACCGTCCACGGCGACCCGGGCTCCGCTCCTCGCTGGCCTGGCAGGAATCCCACGTGGTCAGGCTGCGCCCTGAGGGCGCAAGGGTGGGTGACGAGCCGCGCCGAACCAGGGACCGCAGTGTGGCTTTAGTGAGAACCCGGCCTGAACCCGCGCCGGCGGTGGATCATCGGACCCTGAAGCCCCGTATCCCCTGCGGCTCTTCCTCGATCAAATCGAGCCGGCTGACGCGGGCCTTCTCGGGTCCGTCAGCGCACCAGGCGACCAACTGCTCGACCGCCCAGGGCGGGCCCTCGAAGGCGGCCTCCATTGCCCCATCGGCGCGGTTGCGCGCCCATCCCGCGACCGCCTGGGCCTCGGCGTGCTCCTTCAACGCAGCGCGGAAAAAGACCCCCTGAACCTGCCCGTGGGCGACGACGCGCCGGCGGGCGACGTCACCGTCGGCCATTCTCAGTACTCGTCCTCGTCGTCGTCGTAGCCGACGACCTCCGCGAGCTGGCGGCCGAAGGTCTCCTCTACGGACACAGCCGGTGACTGCACGGAGACGAGTGCCAGCACGCTCTCGCCCTGATTGGCGATCGCGTGGTCGCTGGCGGGCGGGATCAGTGCCAGGTCGCCGGGCTCCAGCGTCTCCGTGTCACCGGCCGCGGAAAGCGTCCCGGTTCCGGCGACGACGACGTAGACCTGCTCGGCCTCCTCGTGGGAGTGGAGCGCTTGCGAGACCCCGGCGGGGACCTCGAGCCAGGTAACGGTCAGATGGCGTGAGCCGAGCTCGCCCGCATCCATGAGGATGTGGGAGCTGAGCTGATGCCAGTCCTTGACCGCCGCATCCGAGAGTCTCCTGACGAGCATGGGCTCCAGACTTGTACCAAACGCCTGATCAAGCGCGCGTTCCGGTGGCCCTTCGCAGGCGGCTTCTACCTAACGACTATGTTGACCAGGCGGCCCGGGACGACGATCTCCTTGACGATCTTCTTGCCATCGAGGTGCGAGGCAACCTGCTCCTCGGCCCTGGCAAGCGCGAGGAGCTCTTCTCCCTCCAGGCCGGAGTCGGCTTCGAGCTTTGCCCTGACCTTGCCGTTGACCTGGATGACGAGCGTGAAGGTGTCGCGGCTCAAGAGCGTGGGGTCCGCTTGCGGCCACGGCTCCTCCCAGACCCGCCCACCCTCGATCATCTCCCAGATCTCAGAGCCGAGATGGGGGGCAAAGGGGAAGATCAGGGAGGCTGCGGTCGCGGTCGCGAAGCGCAGCGCCGCGTCACCCTCAGAACTCCCGAAGAGCCCGTCCTTGAGCCTGTATGCCTCGTTGACCAGCTCCATCACGGCGGCGATCACCGTGTTGAACTGGAAGCCCCGCTCAAAGTCCCTCGTCGCCTTGTCGATCGACCAGTGCGCCTTGGCGAGCAGCTCCCGCACCTCCCCGGTCGGCTCGGACGGGAGCTCGGCCCCCGGCTCCGTGCGCTCGTCGACTTCGACGCCGAGGCGCCAGAGGCGTGAGAGGAAACGGTGCACCCCCTCGGCTCCCTCGTCGACCCAACCGCCGCCGCGCTCGGGCGGCCCCATGAAGCAGATGTAGGTGCGGGCGGTGTCGGCTCCGAGGCGCTCGACGTACTCGCGGGGGCTGACGACGTTGCCCTTCGACTTCGACATCTTCGCCCCGTCGCGGGTGATCATCCCCTGCGTGAAGAGGTTGGTGAACGGCTCCTGGACGTCGAGGTAGCCACCGTCGGCGAGCGCCTTGACGAAGAAGCGCGCGTACATCAGGTGCAGGATCGCGTGCTCGACGCCGCCGATGTACTGGTCGACCGGCATCCAGTGGTCGGCGATCTCGCGGTCAAACGGTCGCTCCTCGTTGTCGGGGTCGAGGTAGCGGAGGAAATACCAGGAGGAATCGACGAAGGTGTCCATCGTGTCGGTCTCGCGCCGAGCCGGACCCTCGCAACTCGGGCAACTCGTCTCGACCCAATCGTTTGCCGCCTCCAATGGGCTCTTCCCCTTCGGCTGATACTCCTCGACCTCCGGTAGCTCGACGGGAAGCTGCTCGTCGGGGACCGGGACGATGCCGCAGGCCTCGCAGTGGATGATCGGGATTGGGCAACCCCAGTAGCGCTGGCGGGAGAGCAGCCAGTCGCGGAGCCGGTAGTTGACCGCCGGCCTACCGAGGTCACGCTCCTGCAGCCAGGCGACGATCTCTCGCTTCACCTCGGGCGAAGGCCTGCCGCTGAACTCGGCCGAGTTGATCGCCCGATCGTTCTCGGAGTGGGATAGAAAGGCCTCTCCGATAGGTGCCGGCACGTCCTCCGCCTCGCCTCCGGGCACGCCGGCGTCGGAGCTGGGGGCGCCTGCTCCCTCGGCCGGCTCGACCACCGGGCGGATCTCGAGCCCGAACCTGGTCGCGAACTCGAAGTCGCGCTCGTCGTGGGCGGGCACGGCCATGATCGCTCCGGTGCCGTACTCCATCAAGACGTAGTCGGCGACGTAGACGGGGATCTCCTCGCCGTTGACCGGATTGGTCACGGTGCGGCCGATCCGGACGCCGGTCTTCTCGCGTGCCTCGTCGCCTCTGTCCTCGGCCGAGGCCCTCATCGCGGCAGCAACGTACTCGCGAACTTCTTCGACGTTGTCGGTGCCCTCGATCAGACGCTCGATCTCGGGGTGCTCCGGCGCGAGGACGAAGAACGTCGCCCCGAAGAGGGTGTCTGGACGGGTCGTGAAGACCTCGAAGTCGAGCTCGACGGCGGCGCAGCGGAAGATCGCCTCGGCCCCCTCGGAGCGCCCGATCCAGTTGCGCTGCATCGTGACCACGTTCTCGGGCCAGGACTCGAGCAGGTCGAAGTCGGTCAGCAGCCGGTCGGCGTAGTCGGTGATCTTGAAGAACCACTGCTTCAGCCGGCGCGGCTCGACGAGTGTGCCGCAGCGCTCGCAGCGACCCTCGACGACCTGCTCGTTCGCAAGTACGGTCGCGTCCTTGGGACACCACTGCACGGCGGCTTCGCTGCGATAGGCGAGCCCCTGCTCGTAGAGGCGGAGGAAGATCCACTGGGTCCAGCGGTAATAGGAGGGCCAGTGTGTGGAGACCTCGCGGGTCCAGTCGATCGAGATCCCCCAGCGCTTGAACTGCTCGCGGAACTCCTCGATCGAGCGCTCAGTCGAGGCCCGGGGATGCTCGCCGGTGCGGATCGCGTGATTCTCGGCCGGGAGCCCAAAGGCGTCGTAGCCCATCGGGTGGATCACCTCGTAGCCGTTGCGCCGCCGGAAGTGGGCCACGGCGTCACCGACCGAATAGACCTTGAGGTGGCCGACGTGAGGCTCGCCCGAGGGGTAGGGCAGCATCTCCAAAACGTAGGCCTTGGGCTTGGAGCCCTCGGAGCCGGGCTCACCCGGGTTGGCGACCTCCCAGGTCCGCTCCTCGCTCCAGACGCGCTGCCATTTGGTTTCGATCGGCTCGGGTTCGTACCGTTGTTCGGAGACGTTCACGGCCCGGGAGTGTAGATCGGACGGCGGAGGATCCGGGGAGGCGCTAGGCGAGCGAGCCTTGAGGTACGAGCGCCTCTGATGCAGGCAGCAGCCGCACGTACGGGCTGCCGTGGCGGCTGACGTGGATCTGCTCGCCGGCGGCCGCCCGCTCCATGTACCAGCCGAAGCGATTGCGGAACTCGTGAGCGCCGACGGTCTCGGTCTCGCCGGGCGACGCCTCGTCCGAGTCCTGAGAAGTGGAGCTGATGGGGCTCGAACCCACGACCTCCTGCATGCCATGCAGGCGCTCTCCCAGCTGAGCTACAGCCCCAGGGAACTCGTAATCGGCCGCGTAGTGTACCCCAGCCCTTTGCTGGTTCCGCGGGGCCGCGGTTCGCAAGCTGACCCTGGTCATCCCCTCCAGCTCCGCAAGCGGCATCAGATAAGCGCGCTGGAGATCGGGTGAGTAGGCGGCGATCAGATCGATCTGCTGGAGCTCATACTTGGTGCGGACGTAGCCATCGGCGCTGCGACGACTGGAGACCAATGTGATTGAGAGCACGTCACCGCTGAGCCGAGCCGTCTTGCACTGAACCCGGTACAGGCGGCCGGACACCGAAAAGACGAAGTCCGCTCGCGCGTGCTCGGATGCCGGCCTGTACACCTCAACGCCCTGCTGAAGCGCGGCAAGCACGATCGCGCTCTCGCTCACGGCCCCGCGATGGTTGGGACTCTCCATGCGAACAGACGTTCGCAGATCGACCGGACGGACCCACCGCTCGACCCCCCGCGGGCACCCAAAAAAGACTCCGACTCGGCTTCGGCCTACTCAGTCAGGTCGAGGATCAGCTCGCCGCTGCCGTTGCTGCGGACCTCGAAGCCGAGATCCCAGCGGGACTCGAGTTCGCGCAGCAGGTCGACCGGCTCACGCAGGGAGACGTCGATGCTGGCCCGGCCCTCGGAGAAACGGCGGATCGAGATCTCGCTGGTGGCCTCGATCGAGTTCGCCGCGTCCTCGAAGCTGACGAGCTGGGAGAAGTCATGAAAGGGACCGATGTTGACGAGCACGCAGCGATCGTCGACGGGATCGGCGACCGGGTCGGCTCGGCGGTCGAGCGCCGCCTCGAGTTCGTCGAGCGCGTCGGGTTCGGCAGGAGCAGCTGCGAGACCGAGCTCGGGGACCGGCTCGGCGTCTGGCTCCGCATCCTCTTCCCAGGCGCTGCCGAGCCGCTCGATGGCGCTCCCCAGAGCCCCGAGCAGGGACTCGGCCACGCCCTCCGGGGCCCCGACCAGGGCCCTGGCGCGGACGCTGACCTCGGCCGCCTCCCGGAGCGCATCGAGGCGGATCCGGGTTGCCTGGCCGCGGGCGGTGACCCTCAACTCCTCAAGGTCGGCGCCGAGAGCGGCCAAGCCGCGCAGCTGACTGGCTGAGTCTGAACGGGCGAGGTCGAGTTCCGCCTCCAGATAGGCCATGCGGCGATCGCGCTCCACGCAGGCCTGCCGGGTCTGCTCGA
>Ga0307378_10009033_pt1 | contig 13140 bp, 9 predicted proteins | sample UN1MG_FD_202238 | JGI IMG/M metagenome (GOLD analysis project Ga0307378, IMG submission 202238) | Soil microbial communities from Risofladan, Vaasa, Finland - UN-1 | ecosystem: Environmental > Terrestrial > Soil > Coastal area > Acid sulfate soil | place: Finland: Risofladan, Vaasa | collected... | reverse complement strand
AAGCTCCGCCGCTTTGAGCAGTACAACCGCCCTTGATTCCCAGGGCATCTGGCCCCACTGTTTCTTGGCTTTTTGAGCCGCATCGATAGCCTTGATGGCATATTCTCCGTCGGCCTGGTGATACCTTCCCAAAACTTGCTGGTGATTGTGGGGGCAGCGAATATCCGCGAGATTGCCGTTGCGCACTTCTTCGCCGCCGATTATCATAGGAACTTCTATTTGCCCATTGAGCATATCCCGGAGCCTGGATGATAATTCGGCTCGTTCCGGACTGCCCGGTGCGTACTGCAGGCATGGTTCGTTGACCGGTTGTGGGATTCGAAAAATACCATTGAACATGTGTATCTCCTTAACTTAAGATGATTTCTATGAGTCCTTTCCGCAGCATTTTTTGTACTTTTTTCCGCTGCCGCAGGGGCAGGGATCGTTTCGGCCGACTTTGGGCTGTTCGAGTTTAATTTGTTTGACCTTCACTTCGCCCTGGGAGGCCTGGGCGGCGGCTCGCTGGCGTTCGGCCATGGCAAACTGGCCAACTTCATCGTGGCTCGTTTGGCTTACATTCCAGACGCTCCTGGCCCTGGCGCCGGCTTCGAGGTGCACCTTGAAGATAATGTCCGTGACACGGTCCTCGATGGTTTCGAGCATCTCCTCGAACATTCGTGAACCTTCACGTTTAAATTCGGTTTTGGGATCTTTCTCCGCCAGGGATCGCATCCAAATGCTGCTCTTGAGATGGTCCATTGAATAGAGATGGTCTTTCCACGTGCTGTCGTAAACCTGGACCAGGACATATTTTTCAAGATCGCTAAGCTCGGCACGCAAAAATTGTGTGGCTATTTCCGATAAACGATCTTTGAGTTCCGGGCCGTCGCCGGGCAGATCGTCTTGTGTTAGAGAAGCTCCGAATCTTTCGTTGGCCCAAGTTACTAAATCAGCTTTATTTAAGCCGGCAATTTTATCGGAAAGCTCCCGGTCCAGTTCGCCGTCGTTGAAGCTTTGGCTTAGTTCAAGCAATTGTTTGTGCAATAATCGAGGCTTGGTGTTCTGTATTTGCTCGGCCGATAGGCCGGCGTTATATTTTTTATTAGCCCACTCGGCAAGCGATTCGAATGCATATATATTCGCACCCTGGGGGCCGTAAACCATGTTCATTGCGAATTCGACGGGATACTCAATCTCCCGTTGTTTGTATTTGGCCGTGGTGATCTCACTGATTTTCTGACGGATTTGTTTGGCACTCAGGTCCGCCAGCTCGCCGATCTCCAGTTTTATATCGAATTTGGCTCGGGCCCATTCGGCGAATCGGCGGAGCGAGAAATCTTCCTTGAGAAATTCGATGAGCGGCGAACAGTCTTTCTTCTCGATTTGCTCGCCGGCGGCGGAAGTCAACTGCTCCTGGATCTCGTCCGGCGACTGGTTCTTGATTTTGCCGGGAGTAAGATTAACCTGGAAGGCGCTCATGGCCCATTTGCACAGGCCCGTAATGTCCCAGCTTTGAGTGTCGCTGTAGTCCTCTAAATATTCCCCCATGGAAAGGGATATATTATTGGCGGCGTCGCCCTTGGCTTTTTGTTTTATTCTTCCTTCGATTTCCTCCACGTTGGTGTCGATGATATCAGAAGGTTTCAGATCGACGCCGAAGTTAGTTCTTGACCATTCGATAATGCATTTGATGAAATAGTCGTTACGGAGTATTGTGCCACAACTTTTTTCAATGGCAGATTCGATCATCTCGGCGATGACGTTTTTGAGTTTTTTGCCGGCTAAAATCTGACGCCTGCGCGAATAGAAGATTTTTCGCTGATAGTCCATTACCTCGTCATATTCGAGCAGGCTCTTGCGAACGTCGAAGTTTTTCTCTTCGACCTTCTTCTGTGCCTTTTCGATGCCCTTGCTTATTCGCTTGTGGTAGATTGGCTGTCCCTCTTCCCAGCCGATCCATGAAAGCGCCTTGACGGTCCAATCGGGAGCAAAGATACTCATCAGGTCATCGTCAAAGCTCAGGAAGAACTGACTGGAGCCGGCGTCACCTTGTCTGCCGCAACGGCCGCGAAGCTGATTGTCGATTCGTCTTGCCTCGTGTCGTTCAGTTCCGAGTATATGCAATCCGCCTATTTTGGCGACGCCGGGGCCGAGCTTGATATCGGTGCCTCGACCCGCCATGTTCGTAGCTATGGTGACATTGCCCCGCATTCGACCGTCCCGGCCTTTGTGCTGCTCGCCGGCTTTAGCGACGATGATGGCCTCTCTTGTATGCTGTTTCGCGTTGAGAACCTCATGATCGAGACCATATCTTTTCTGGAGGGCTTCCGAAAGCGCCTCGCTCTTTTCGATGCTTATCGTGCCGATAAGAAGCGGTTTTCCGGCCTGGCTGATATCGTTTATCTCTTCCACAATCGCATTAAACTTTTCTCGCATCGATTTATATATTGCATCCTCCCGGTCGTCCCTGATGCAGGGCTTATTGGTAGGTATTACAATAACTTCGAGCTTGTAGATATTCATGAACTCTTCGCTCTCGGTAGCGGCGGTGCCGGTCATTCCCGCTATCTGGTCGTAGAGTTTGAAGAAGTTCTGCAGCGTGATGGTGGCGAGTGTCTGGCTTTCTTCCTTTACCGTGACGGCTTCCTTTGCCTCGACCGCCTGATGCAGCCCGTCGGACCATTGCCGGCCGTGCATCAATCGGCCGGTAAACTCGTCGACGATAATGACCTTGCCCTCCATGACGACGTAGTCTTTTTCTCGCTCGAAGGTCACGTGGGCCCTCAGGGATTGTGATATCAGGTGCGGCCAATCCATGTTGGACCCGGTATAGAATGAGCCTAATCCTGCGATTTCCTGGGCAGCTCCCACGCCTTCGTGTGTAAGATTTACTGCTTTCTTGTCGTATTCTACTTCATAGTATTGTGTGGTGTTTGCAAGCATGGTCTGGGCGATGTCGGTCTCGGTCTGGCTTTTCTCTATTGCTTTTTGAGCCTTTTCGATTCTATTGCTGTTCTTGTCTCTTTTCGCTTCGGCAAGTTCGCCCTGGGCGTTGGCGATAGTACGCTCCGCTAAATCGATTTGTTTTTTAGTTCGGTCGTAGCTGCTTTGAAGACTGATCAGTTTCCTTGCTACCTTGTCGGCCTTGCCGTATCTGGTGACGTCATCAAAGGCCGGGCCGGATATGATTAAGGGAGTTCTGGCCTCGTCAATCAGAATCGAGTCGACTTCGTCGATTATGGCGTATTGCAGCGGGCCCTGGACCATCTGCTCGATCGAGGTTTTCATATTGTCGCGGAGATAGTCGAAGCCGAACTCGTTATTTGTGCCGTAGGTAATATCGCAGGCGTATTGTGCTTTTCTATCCTCGCCGGCACTATCCATGTCCGCCTGGATTGCGCCTACCGTCATCCCCAGAGACTCATAGACCGGCGCCATCCAATCGGCGTCTCTCTTGGCCAGATAATCATTAACCGTAACGAGGTGGACCTTTCTTCCGGTCAGATGCACGAGGTACGCCGCGAGGGTTGCTACTAAAGTTTTGCCTTCGCCGGTAGCCATTTCGGCGATCTTACCCTCGTAGAGGACATTGCCGCCTATAAGCTGTACATCGAAATGCCGCATCTCGACATTTCGCCTTGCCGTTTCACGAACAACTGCGAAGACCTCGGGAAGAATCTCCTCAGGTTTTGTTCCGGCTTTTATAGCGGCCTTAAACTCGGCAGTCTTTGCCTTCAGGGCCTCATCGTCGAGCTTTTTGGTCTGCTCTTCGAATTCGCTTGCCTGCAGAGCGATGACCGAATAAGCCTTGACCAGTCGCTCATTGCGAGAGCCGAAGACTTTAACAAGGGTCTTGCTTACTTTATCTAATACCATTGCGTCTTCCTGTCATCCCTGCGGAAGCAGGGAACCACAATCGTTATGATATGGATTCCCGCTTACGCGGGAATGACATTAAAAGTGTCGTCATTTAACTCGGGTAATGTATTCGCCGGTACGAGTATCGACGCGGATAACCTCACCGAGCTTGATAAAAGGCGGTACCTGAACGATCAGGCCGGTTTCGAGCGTTGCCGGCTTGTTTTGATTTGTCGCTGTGGCGCCCTTTATCTCCGGCGGCGTATCGGTTATCTCCAGATCCACCGTATTGGGCAGGGTCACAATCAGCGGCTTGCCATCGTACATACTGACCTGCAATTGGCTGTTGGGTTTAAGATATTTAGCGCTGTCGCCGAACGCATCGTCATCGAGGGTGATCTGATCGTAGTTTGTCGTATCCATCAGGACGTGCTCGCTTCCGGAGGAATAAAGGTATTCGTACGTTCTTTTGTCCAGATATGCCTCTTCGACTATTTCCTCTGCGCGCAGGCGGATATTTTGAATTGTGCCGTCGGCGAGACTTTTTAGCTTCGTTTGGTAAACCGCTCCGCCTTTGCCCAATTTTACGTGCTGATAATCCACGATTGCGTACAATTTATCGTCAATCTTAACAGTCTGACCTTTTGACATCTCAGATGCTCTCATTTGTAACTCCAAAAAACCAAGAATCAATCATTCATTAATTTATATGCCAAGAACGGGTTAGTATGACAAAATTGACAAAGAATGTCAATAAATGAATTTGCTTACATTGGTTGCGAATCTGTTCATCTGTTCGCTTGGACATGGCGGACGAGTTCTTCCCCGGCCTTGCGCGCTTTGCGCAACGCTTTCTCGGATAACTGTGAATCTTCTCTGCCGGCAACCGGCCCGAAGTAAAGCGACTTTATTACCTTTGCCCCTATGAACCTGTGGATTTATTTTCGATTTTTTCGTTTCTTTTTTATCTGCTTTTTCCGGGCTTTGCTTTTGATTCGCTGCTTCGGCTCTTTTGCCAAAAGCTCGACCGGACTAACGTCGAGCTGGCGGCCCGGGACGTTCACTGAAACTATGCGCACTTTCATGGCATGGCCCAAACGTATGCTGCACCCCGAACGCTCGCCGGCTATGCATTGGGTCTTTTCGTCGTATTTCCACCGGTCGGGCCCCAAAGCGTCCATTCGGATAAGTCCTTCGATGCCGAACTTCCTGCACTGCACGAATAGGCCGAAGCCAGTCAGGCCTGTCACGATACAGTCGAGCTGATCGCCGATTTTTTTGCTGAGCATTTGCAGTATCAGTACGGTCGTTAATTCCCTTTCGGCGTTCTCGGCCCGCTGCTCGGTGAAGGTTATGTGTTTGCCGGTCTCAGCCAGGTTCTGCTCTTGTTCTTTGGGGACAGGCTTATTTTGCAGATGAAATTCCAACGTACGATGAACTATCAGGTCTGCATACCGTCGGATCGGGCTTGTAAAGTGACAATAGTGTGCCGAAGCCAGCGCATAATGGCCGATATTCAGCGGGGAATACTGGGCCTTCTCGAAGCTTCGCAGCACCGCCATGTTTACGGCGAAAGAACGGTCGGTGCCTTTTACGGCGGCCAATAAATCCTGAATGACCTTGCGGTCCGGATTCCGCGGCAGAGAAAATCCGAATGCCTTGACGAGCCTGGTGAGATTTTTCGTGCTCATGGCATCCGGCTCCGGATGAATCCGCCGCATGAAGGGCACATTGAGCCTGTCCAGGAGCGAGGCGACCGCGTCGTTTGCCTCGACCATAAACATCTCGATGATTGTGTGCGGATAGCTGTCATCCGCTGGATGAGCATCCACGACCTGGCCTGATTTGTCGAACACCAGCTCGGTCTCCGGCAGGTCCAGGTGTAACATTCCATTTTTTCTTCTTCGCTGTTCGATTGCCCGGCTGAGTGACTCCATATCTTTGAGCAGCTCAATTACTTCAGGCCTGGTGTCTTTCGTGTGTCCTTTTAAAATTCTGTCGGCTTGCAGGTAGGTCAAACGCTGCTTTGAGCATATAACCGAGTCGGCGAAGCTGCGGGACAAAATATTGCCCTGCTGGTCGTAAGTGATATATGCGCTTTTGGCGAAGCGTTTCTGGTCGGGCTGGAGACTGCAAATGCCGTTACTCAATATCTCAGGCAGCATGGGAATCGTTTTTCCGGGCAGATAGGCGCTGTTTCCGCGAGCCTTTGCTTCTGCATCCAGCGGCGAATCCTGCGTTACGAAGTGACTGACATCGGCGATGTGAACACCCAGTACCCGGTTGCCGTGGGAATCTTTCTCGATGCTTATCGCATCGTCGAAATCTTTCGCATCCGGCGGATCGATCGTGATGATGACTTTATTCGTGATGTCCTGTCGGGTGCCTCGTTTTTCGGGATTGAAGCTGGCGGCGGCCCGGCGTGTCTGCTCTATACAGCCGGCATCGAATTGGCCCGGCAGGTGGTACTGGTAAATTATCGATTTAATCTCGGTATCGTAACGTCCCGCTTTGCCGAGCACTTCGACGATAACACCGCGGGCCAGATATTTCTCCGTCGGATAGGAAAGTATCTCGACGACGACTTTATCTTTTTCCTTCGCCCCTTTTGCGCCGACGTCGTCGACGGAAATAGGGGCGAAAAAGCTCTTGCCGTCCGGCTGAACGAGCCATGCTTCCGGATGTTTCACCAGGGTCCCGACGAATCTGTTCTGTGCTCGTTCGAGAACTTCGACGATTTCACCGCTGTACCGCATTTCGCCGCCGCGTTTGCCTTGGCGTTTGACTTTTGCGATGACGATGTCGCCGGTCATTGCGTCGGCTTTAGCTGTTGGCGGTATGAATAAATCGCCGTGCGAGTTCGGTTCGAGAGGAATGATAAAGCCGAATCCCCTCGGATTGGCTCTGAACGTTCCTACGATCTGCCCGGCCAAAGCGGGCAGGCTAACGAGATTGCGCGCACCGACCACCACATGTCCGGCGTGTCGCAGTTGATCGAAGGCATCTTTGAACTCTGGATAATCTTCTGAGCTGACGTCTAATGTTTTGGCTAACTGCGCCAGCTTGAGCGGCTCGTAATCGGTGTGCTTCAGCAGCTTGATTATTTGGTTTTTGAATATTTCCGGCATATTTTGTGAAGCTTATCCGCCAAACAGCGGCAGAAATGTTCGCTTCGTACCTTCCTTGACGCTTGACACCTGGCGCTTCACGAAATCCGAGATGATTAGCTCTTTTTTGCCTTGAGGGCGTTCAGACGTTTGGTTAAGCGTGATTTCTTTCGGGAGGCGGTTTTCTTGTGCATTGTGCTTGTCGAGGCTGTTTTGTCCAGTTTCTTTGTGATGAGCCTGAGCTGCTCGCTTGCCGCCTCGACGTCGCCTTTCTCCATGATCGCCTCAAGATGCTTAATTTGTGTCTTCACCTGGCTTTTGCGCGCGCGGTTAATCGTCCTTCTGTTGGTGTTCTGTTTTGCTCTTTTTTTAGCCTGTAACGAATCTGCCACTGTAATCTCCTAAAAATTTCTGTAACTTCTCATTATATCAATTAAAAAAAATGCTTTGATATCAATTTCTACCTTTACCTCGCTCTATTCTTGGCTTCAAACCACAGATAAAGATGGTAAAGTGGATTCACGAAAGTATATTCACCACGAACTTCGGCGTCATCAACAAGGCCGAGTTTCTTTATTCTATTCAGAAAATTGTCTAAATTCTTCTTCTCTTTCTCACCTACTGCCTTCAAAAGCTCTTGACGCCTAAAAGTTACCCCTACCGGTAACTTCTTTCCCATTTGCCATAGAATTGAAGAATAAGTCTCACTTCTAAGGACTTTGGATATCTTAGTATCTATATACTTTCTCCCGACAATTCGTGCGGCTTCCATTATTCCCTGTCTTGCATCGCTATCGCTTATATGATTATCTGTATCCTGCCAGAAAACAGCGTCGCCGACTTCGTGAAGTAGCATAGGGTAGCCACCGGAAAGTTTTACCATTAGAGATAATGCTTTCTCGGCAATGGTGATGGTCTGTTTTTTGAACATTTCTTGAAAGAAATCTTGAGATTCGTCTTCGCTCATTAACGACAATTCCACAATATCAAAAATTCTTGCAACTGAGGGCTGATGTTTTAACATGTCATTTCTTCTCTCAGGCAATCCTACAAGTATCAGCAGAAGCGGCAAAGGCTTACCTGATGTTGCTAAGGTGTCTACAAAGCTCTTCAGGAACTGAGAAAACTGGGGAACATCACTGATTCCATTAAGGTCGTCTAATATAAGAACAAGTCCATTCTTATCATTAGCTTTTACTTCGCCGTATATATTTCTCATTGCCGGCAAAAAATTATCAAGCAATCCACGCAACTTGGAAGTGTTTTTAGTGAATTCGATACCAACCCCGAAAAGCTTTACTTCACTTATGTATTTGTCAAATATGTTTTTCAGCTTATCAAAAACTCTTTTGTCCGTGCATTCAAGGAAAAGTCGTTCGAAGATTGTGCCGATCATTTCCTCGAGAGTTCTTATTCCGCCCAGATAACAATGAGCCCCGATAAAGCTGTGTTCTTTCTCTGCGTGGTGTCGAATAAGACCGGCCAATGAACTTTTTCCAATACCACGTTGCCCTGTAATGAAAATGTTCTCGTTTCTTCCAGAGGCTGTCTGCTTAAGGGCTCTTTCCAGCCTATCCAACTCCTTGGTTCGAGCGACGAAGTATTCGGGCTGCACCGGCCTGCCGGGCGAAAAGGGACTCTCTTTTGTAATTATCTCTGCCATTTTTAATTATTATTTTGGCTCGCTCTTAGTTTATCTACGCGCTGGCTGACGTCTTTATATGCGAAGTCGCTCTGAGCGATCTTGCGATAAATCTCCAGTGCCTTATCCATATCACCCTGCTGTTCGTGAGCGCATGCCAGATTATACCGCAATTCTTTGCCGATTGCATCATATTTGATCTCATGGGAATCTATCGCCCGGGAGAAAACATCGATTGCATCGGCAAGCCAGCCTTTCATGGAAAAGCAGAAGCCAATTTTATTCAGCGCTGCGATCTTCCGCCTCGGGTCTTTCTGTGCTTCCTGGAACAAAGGTATGGCTTCGTTGTATTGTTCATTCTTTACCAGACGAATGGCGTATTCGTATTTAGCTCCAAGGTCGGTCGGATAGTTCTGCACACAAAGCTTGTAATGTTCCAATTCCGTACTGTTTAATTGTGCCGATAGCTGTTCGGTCAGGGCCTTGGCCTGCGCATCGCCGGGATTAGTCTTAAGAGCGGTTTTTGCTTCTTTTAACTTCCTTTTGAGCTGTTTAATAACGAGCAGGCCCGCCCGCCGCTTGAAACTAAAATCACTTCTGGCTTTATACGTATTCTCCAGCAGTGAGATCGCATCATTTTCGGCCTGATCGGTTTCCAGATCCGAAAGGGCATCGGCCAATTCGAATATATTCGCCGGCAGTTCTGAATTCTGAGCTATTTTTTTTCTCGCATCCTCTACCGCTTTAACCCGGTAATCCTCGGTTTTGATAACGCCTGCCTGGGCCTGAAGTTTTTCCTGGCCCTCGCGATCCTTGATGGATTCCCTGAAATCACCATCGGTGTTATATTTACCCCTGGCCATAGTCAGTTCGGCCGAGAGATTCTTGAACTCATCTGACAGTTCTCCGTCATCAGGTCGAAGTCTGACGGCCCGCTGAATCGCGGCGATGGCCTTGTCGAATTGGCCAAGAGAACTATAGGCTTCTTTTAAAAGGAGATATGTTTGAGCTGACGGATTCCTGGAAGCGTTGATGGTCTGAAAGATCAGGTTGGCAATCCAACCCGCTGTTTTGTCATAGCCGCCGGCCAGGGCTGACTTCAGCATCGCCTCGGCGTACGGAAGGTGGTCGGGGTCCTTCGCGAAAAGGAATTCGGCATTAAGCATCTGCTCCAGCGGAGTTTTGCCCCGCATACGTTTTACTCGCTCCATCATCGATGGCTTTTTATTATCGGATCCCTGCCGATGCAGAGCTAATTCGGCCAGGGGAAGATGCCCTTCTATAAGCGCATCAGGGGCATATCGCAAACCCTGAAGGTACATATCGATGGCGTAATCGAAATTTTTCGTCTCAGCAACCTTGCCGGCTTTATCAAAAAAAGCTCTGGCTTTGGCGGCCGCCTGGCTATCTTCTGCTGGCATAAATTCTTACCAAATGAGTGTTTCGTACATAACTCGACCGGTATATAGTAGTCTTCGGCTAAAATTTGTCAACAAATAAATACTTGTGTAAAAACTAAAGCTGTGTTATAAAAATCCCGAACGCATTATTCTGTGTCGGGAACCCTGAAAGAACCTGAGCAAAGTCCGATTACGGAGAAATTGATATGATAAATGCTCTTGAGCAGTATGATCCGCAGATTTATGAGCTTATACGACAGGAAGCGGCACGCCAGAGCGGCTCAATCCGCCTGATTCCCTCGGAAAACTATGTATCCAAAGCAGTTATGCTGGCCAGTGGGAGCTGCCTGACCAACAAATACGCCGAGGGCTACCCCGGCAGACGATACTACGAAGGCCAGCAGGTGACCGACCTGATCGAAAGAATGGCTCAGGAGCGGGCGAAGAAATTATTTAAAGCCGAGCACGCGAATGTCCAGCCCTATTCGGGTTCGGTAGCGAACCTGGCGGCCTATGCCGCCCTGATAAATCCCGGCGATACGATTATGGGAATGTCTCTTTCTCACGGCGGGCATTTGACGCACGGCTGGAAAGTCTCGCTAACCAGCAAATTTTACAATTCCGTGCCGTACCCCGTGAATACCGACACAGGAATGCTGGATTTCGACCAGATTGAGGAGCTTGCGAAGAAACACCGTCCGAAAATAATCATCTCCGGTGCCACTGCGTATCCGAGAGAAATCGACTTTGAAATCTTCAGTCAAATTGCCAAAAAAGTCGATGCGTACCTGGTCAGCGATATTGCCCACATTGCGGGTCTTGTCGTTGCCGGCATCCACAAAAGTCCGGTTCCTTACGCCGATGTTGTCTCAACTACGACACATAAAACGCTTCGGGGCCCTCGCGGCGGTATGCTGCTCTGTAAGGAAGAGCACGCAAAAAATGTGGACAAGGCAGTTTTCCCCGGCCTGCAGGGAGGGCCGCATATGCATACAATGACCGCTATCGCCGTAGCAATGGCCGAAGCCGACACACCGGAGTTCGTCGCCTACGCAGGGCAAATAGTCAAAAACTCAAAAGCCATGGCGGAAAAGCTGCTGGAATATGGTTTCGATCTCGTAACCGGCGGGACGGACAATCATCTTATCCTAATCGATTTGAGAAACAAAAATATACCCGGCAAGAAACTCGCAAAGGCCCTGGACAGGGCCCGAATTGTCACGAATTACAACACAATACCCGGCGACCCGGCGCCTCCGATGAATCCGAACGGATTGCGTATAGGCACGCCGGCTATTACTACTCGCGGATTTAAACAGGAGCAAGCGAAGCAAATCGCCGATTTCATAAATACAGTTGCTGAAAACATCGACAATGAATCGGTCATCGAAAAGGTCGGTAAAGAAGTCCTGCTGCTGTGCTCGCAGTTTCCCGTGCCGGAGCATTTCATCATACCGAACAAAAATAACAAATAGCGTATAGGAATTAACAAAACCGAGACAGTAATGTGCCGGCCATAAACCGAAAGATACGAATCATGCTGAAAGAATTATTTCGAAAGCAGGCGGAACTAAATAAGCGGACCGGTTTCGATCCTGATGCACTTCGAGCGGACTTTGACCCGCAGACGGCCGGAATCTGGCTGAACAACTATATCGCGGCAATGAGCAATGAATTAGAGGAGCTGCGAGACTGTTCCTTCTGGAAGCACTGGTGCAAGGAAGCCAAAGAAGGCAAACGATACATGCTGAACGATCTGCAAAATGCGAGGGTCGAAGTCATCGATATGCTGTTCTTCTGGATGAGCTTGGCCCAATGCGTCGGTCTGGACGCCGACGATGTCGTCAGGTTATACGAGCAGAAGCTGGAAGTTAATCACACCCGCCAGGACAAGGACTACTCAATGGCGGCCAAGACCGAAGACGATAATAAAAATATAATTTAGTCATTGGTAAATAGTTATTTATAGGACATATGATCTGTAACGAAGTATTTTAATGGAAAGGAGAAAGAAATGAAACGACTAATTATTGTCGTGATCGGAGCAATGTTAATGAGCACGCAGGTTTGGGCTTTTGATTTGATGGGCCCCACGATATCCAGGCTGAAAGACAGCGGCAAAACCAGTGTCGGCGTAGAATACTTCTGGAGCAATATGGAGATTGATGCCGACGGCATTTCCGCTCTTGACCTGACCTCCGACACGATAGGTGATTTCGAGACAGATAAGATTACTGCAAATCTGGCTCTGGGTATGGGACGAGGTTCCGAGATATTTTTTCGTTTCGGAGTAGCCGACGCGGGCCCGGACAATAATAACGACTGGGGTGGTATTCCCGGCAACATGGGAAGCAGTGACGAAGTTCTTGTTCTCGGCGGCGGAGCAAAATGGACTCTTTATGACGGAGCGGACTTCGCATGGGGCTTGCTGACCCAGGTGAGCTGGGCTGAATATGACTTTGACGGCAGGAGTTATTCCGTCGGCGATTACGACGTAGCGTTATCTACGGATTTTGAGATGGTTGAAGTTCAGATAGCCACCGGCCCAGTTTTCCAGATCAATGAGGACATAACAATATTTGGCGGTCCTTTTCTGTATTTTCTCAACGGGGAAGCAGATTTTGATGGCACCATAGATGGCTCGCCGGCGAGAGTCATTGCCGACCTTGACCAGGAGTCGATATTGGGAGGTTATATAGGCGCAGGACTGGAATTGGGCCAAAAAGCGAATCTTTCTTTCGAAGTACAGGCCACGAGCGGCAGCTACGGCATGGGCGGCCAACTCGTTTGGAAGTTTTAAGCTTTAAGGCTGAATAATCAGGGCCATTGGAGCTGTTGGAAAACATCAAATTGCTTTGTGACGCAGTTTGCCCCTGATATGGTTAAAATAGATTGAATGGCCGCAATAAACGGTCCACGCTATCGGATTTCAATCCAATTGTCGTCGGCTGCCTGGGACATCCGGGATTGATTAGGTTGCTGGTACTACGTTGGGATGCTTTTTGCTATTCGCTGTTGTCGAGGATCGTCATGAATGCTTCCTGCGGTATCTGGACGTTACCGACGCTTTTCATGCGTTTCTTGCCTTCTTTTTGTTTCTTTAGCAGCTTCATCTTTCGCGTTACGTCTCCGCCGTACAGCTTCTGTGTCA
>Ga0307378_10009032_pt1 | contig 13140 bp, 19 predicted proteins | sample UN1MG_FD_202238 | JGI IMG/M metagenome (GOLD analysis project Ga0307378, IMG submission 202238) | Soil microbial communities from Risofladan, Vaasa, Finland - UN-1 | ecosystem: Environmental > Terrestrial > Soil > Coastal area > Acid sulfate soil | place: Finland: Risofladan, Vaasa | collected... | reverse complement strand
CGGAACGCGAGACTTTGATCTCGTAAACCGTCGCGCGATGTGTCCAAGACCGTCTCATAGTCCAGGCGTCCATTCGTAAGCTCCCGACTCGCGATGGTCCGTCCTTGCATTCGGGTACAAACACATCTTGCCAGTGCCGGCGTGCAAGCAGGTCCAGGATTGTTCGGGCAGTTATCGTCATGGCGCACCTTGCGGCCGGGGTTTTTTCGCGCATTTCGAGAGTGATGCACGAAGGGGATTGTGCTCATTTACCGGCGGTAAATGAGCGAGTTATGATTCCTGCCAGTCACCGTACCATGTGCAGTTTTCGCAACCGCCGGCGGGATCGTTTCATTTCGGCTTCAGTGATGGCCCGTAGATAGGGCAGTATCCTTCCCCAGCTTTCTGTTCCGGTTTCGCCGGCACTAACTCGTATACGCGCACCCGCTGTCTGGCGCCGCGTATATCGACCCGCCTGCCGACGCCCTGGCGAAACCGCCCCTCAGCAACGCCCCGCGCCAAGATTTTGCGCATGCTTCGCGCCGCGACGCCGCACCACTCGGCCAGTTCCTTGCAGGTCGCCCCCTGGTCGCCGTCTCCGATTGCGCCAAGGCGAGCCAACTCTATTTCCCAGGCGTCAAAGCTGATAGCGGTCATAGAATTTCCTCTTTCGGCGGGTCGATGTCGCGAACGAAATGCCGCGTATAGAAATCTTCGTCTCCTTGGCGTAAGAGCGAACCGCCCACTTGCGGCGTCGTCACGCGGCCGCCGGGGATCTTGTAAGTGAAGGGCGTCTTCAGTTGCCAGCCCGGTGTCACGAACGAAAATCCGTATCCACGGCTTGTCGGCACCGTCACCATAATGAAGCGGTGCCGGTGGCTGCGGACCACGGCGTCGAACGGTTGCCGGCCCCAGCGACCGGCCTCGGAGTAGGTTTCGACCAGTTCCTTCAGCACGGCCGACGATTCGTAGTGGCTCGTGCCCGTCGTGCCGATGTGGTGCATCAGGTGGGCGCAGCTTCGCCCGCCGATCCGCACCCGTAATTCCGGACGGGCATATCGGCCCTGTTCATCCGGTTTGGCGCCGATCGCCCGCCCGAGACGCTCTTCGTTCTCGGCACTGGCCCCCACGTGCGCCTCGGTCCCACGGATCAAGTAGAGGGCCGCGCACCGTTCGACAATCGGTCGCAACACCACTTCGGCAATTCGTGCCTGGTCGGCCAGATTTTGCGAGACTTGATGCGTTGCCCCGTGGTGGCGGCCGTCCAGCGCGTCCCCGTTGACGGCCACCGCGTACGGTTCATTGTGACATGCGCTGGGCACCCATACGTCCCAAAATTCTTGCCACCACTTCCAGACGGTCTGTTGGAGCGCGGATGGCTGGTAATGGCCGCCTTCATCGAGCCCAATTCCATTCGGCGGACACAAGCCGGCCTGGCAGCCACAATGGAGGTCGGATACCACGATCAGGTTATTAACGCTCTTGGGCGTCATGCGCTTAGCCATCGTTTTCCTCTCTTATGTTTTGCACGTCGCCGATCGCGTTCCACAGCGCGCCGATATCGCGCTTGTGTTCCTCGTCGCGTCGGCCGGCGTCGCGGCCCGCGAAATACAGGGTCGTGAGCCCGAAGCCCACAAAGAACGTGAATGCGAAAATTACGAACGCATACGCCAGAATCATCAAACCGGTCATTGTGCTTCGCCTTTCTGTTTCAGGGTAAATCCTAGGGATCAACTTTCGACGCATTGTCGGCGGGAACCGGGGGTAATTCGATCGCCTTATCACCTATTTTCCACTGAAAGGCGACCGAACCATCTTTGAAGTTACACCACCGCGCGACACCGTAGCGGATCGCTTCACACTTCAGGGTATGATCTCGCCCCTTGGACCCATGGTCGTGCCCCAGTGCATAAGCAACCAGGAGCGCGGTGAAGAGCGCGATGCAAATTGCGCTCACGAGCAAAAAGACTCCATCCGGTGACATGATTCAATGCCTTTCTTAAAACGGAATATCATCCACCGCACACGCCATCGCGACGTGTGCCGGTAACGGCTCTGGTTTCGGCTCCAGGTCCCACGCGACAACTCGGTCGAACCGCTCGCCGGTGACATTTCGGACGGTGATTTTCGTTGCCTTGGCCACCCCGCCCGCGTTGGCAATATCGACGGCCTGTTGCGCCGTCGAGGGGATCGGATCGCTGGATCGCTTCTCCCACCAGGCGACGAATTTCTGCCGGGCCTGCCCGGTGTGCTCCGGGCACACCCACTCTATTTTGTAGTCGTGGAAACCCGTGTCGTAATCGACGCGCATCGTGCGCGGGTGGTCCTCATCGCTCCCGGCCTTGCGGTGTACGTGATATTGCACGTCGCGCACGTCGTACGTCAGGTCGATCACCTGGCCCGACAGGATGCCCTTTTTACTGGCCTCCGCTTCGTGCTTGCTGCGTTCCGGGGGCGGAAATTCATAGCCGCAATCGGGGCATTTCGCGTAGCCGGCCGCAATCACCGAATGGCACTGCGGGCACTCTTTGGCCGGCGCATCGCCCCCGCCGTTGCCGTTGCGATCCTTGACCCGAATCGCATCCACCGGGCCGTGCCGAACGATGTTCCCGCCGTAGTCCAGTATGAGGCAATTCGCCTTCCCCGGGTGCGGCCGAAAACCACGACCAACCCATTGATAAAACCGACCGGGCGAAGCGGTCGGCCGCAGGAGGGCCACGCAATCGATATTCGGCGCATCGAATCCGGTTGACAATACGTTGACGTTGACCAGGTACTTGAGCGACGTCTTCGAGTCACCGAAGAGGTTAGCTGGGACGTTCTCGCCGCGGAACCGAGCCAGTAATTCAGCCCGCTCGCCGGGCGGCGTGTTACTGGTGAGGAGTCCGCACCCGCAGCCGTGCTTTCTTAGCACGGCCTGAATGTGCTTAGCGTGAGCTACGCCCGCGGCGAAGATCAAGCATGATTCGCGGTCGTGTGTGTGGGTAAGGATCTCTCGGCAGGCTGCCTCGACTAACTCATCCCGATTCATCAACTTCTCGGTCTCGGCTGCGATGAATTCGCCGGCCCGAACGTGTAGCCCCGATGTGTCTACCCTATGAACTCCCGCCTTGGTAATCAGTGGACAGAGGTAGCCCTGTACGATCAGTTCTTTGACGCCGATTTCATAACACACGTCCGTCAAGAGGTTCTCCGGCCCGCAGAGCCGGCCGGATTTCAGCCGGTAATCGGTGGCCGTCAGGCCGATCAGCCGGACATTGGGATTGACGACCTTCGCGTCGGCCAGGAACTGCCGGTACATCCCCTCGCCATCCGGCGGGATCAGGTGCGCCTCATCGACGGTAATTAGATTGAACGGCCCCAGTTCGCAGGCCCGCCGGTAGACAGACTGGATTCCGGCGATGATCGCCGGCGGGTCGGTGTCCCGGCGATTCAACCCGGCCGAATAGACGCCGAAGGCCACCTGGGGCGCGATCACGCGCAGCTTCGCGGCCGTCTGCTCTAAGAGTTCCTTGACGTGCGCCAGGACCAACACGCGCCCGTGCCATCGCGTCACGGTGTCGCGGCAAACGGTCGCGATCACGGGCGTCTTGCCGCCGGCGGTCGGGATCACGATGCACGGGTTGCCGTCTTGCGTGCGCAAGTAGGCGTAAAGTGCATCGACGGCGGCGCGTTGGTAGGGGCGAAGGATCATGGGTTAATTCGTGATAACCTGGTGAATGGAGTCCGTCGAGAATCCCACCTTCGTGAGGGCAGGATCACAGCACCGTAATCGTGACGCGATGCACCGGTTCCGGGTGGGCGTTAATCGAAAACTCGATCATGTCGATACCTTTCATGTGTGAGGAAAAAAACAGAAGGGGAGCGGGCCGGACTCGAACCGGCAACCTCCGCTCCCGCAGAAATCATCCGACGCCGCCAGCGAACACACGGAAGCGGTTGCCGAGATCCTTGCGCGCCCAGCCAACATCGGTCATGTCGACAATCGCCTTAGCCTCGGTCTGCAACTCCGGGCGCGGCGGCCTCCGGCCCGCGTAGATCGTTTGGGGCCAGTCGTCGTCATCGACGTACAACTCAATCATAATGATTCCGCGAATTCGCATTGTGTCACACCTGCTTTCTGTTGTTTCGGCTTATTGCCGAACGTGTCCGTCTTCGATGATGACCGAGCACTCGGCGCCGTCGCCGACGCGCTCAACGAAAAGTTGCCCGCCGTATTCCTCGGCGAGTTCGCCGATTAACTGTAGGCGCTCAAGGGTCATCAACGACCCGTCGCGAATCAGTAGCGTCGGCAGGCCCGGATTCAACGCGAAGCCGATCGCCACGGAAATGCGAATCAACTCGGCCGTGTTGATTTGCTGGATCGGCAGGCCCTTAAAGGTGACGCCGGTATCGTCGAAACCGAGTCCCTCGACCGGCCACTGCGCCGCCTGGAGTTGGGCCGCCTTGTCGGCGTCGATCTGCTTGATCTGTTCGGTCAACGCCTCGGCCCTTTCATAGCAGCCAGCATGTTCGTCCCAAAGTGTCTTGCGCATCGCATTGGTGCGAACCTTGCGGTTGGTCTCGTCGGCCGCCTCGATCTGCTGCTGGCATTCGTCAATGGCGAGGTCTTGCAGGCTGGCGACCGTTGCCTCTTGGGCGTCGCCGGACGCCTGCTCTCGGTCGAGAACCGCCTGTGCCTCCGCGAGTTCTTTTTGGAGTTCGACGATTTGCCTATCAAGGGAACGGCACCGTCCCCGCAGGATACCGAGCCTGTTTGCGTGAGATTGCACTTCTCTGCGCTGTTCGGCGTTCTGCTCGTTGACCGCTTGCCGCCTGCGGAGTTCCGTAATCAGGTCGGCTATCGCGATTTCGTTCGACGGTACTTCATCGTGCCACGGCACCACGTCCAGCCGCGCCTTCAGCGACTTCGCCTCCCGATTGATGGTGGTCCGGTCGTCAAACAGGGTTTTCCGCTGGCGATCCAACTCGGCAAAATCCAGCCCGACCAGTGCGCGGAGTTGCTCGGCCTGCTGCTTCGGTGGTAAGCGCGTGAAGGCCAACGGGTCGAACGTGTGTTCATTGAAGAGGTCGCTAAGGATGGCCTGCGGCGACGGCGCCGCGAAACCATCGGCAGTCGTGATTTTCAACTCCGTGCGGCCGTTCGCCGCAAACGTCCTGGTAACGGTCATGGGCCGGAGTCCGCGGGCCTCGTCGCCGTCCAGCTTGACTTCGATCTTGCCGGCCTCGGCGCCTTCCCGCAACGGCTTGGGCGGTAAGAATTTCTTGCCGCCCAGAGCGTACATAATCGAGTCGAGCGCCGTGGATTTCCCGGCGCCGTGGTCCCCGCCGATCACGGTCATCGCACCTTTCGGCGTGATTGTGACGGCTGAGATTCGTTTGACATTTTCCGCGGTCAATTGAACGATTTTCATTGTGAATTCCTACGCGTTTTGGGCGAGGGTCAGGTAAAGTAGTTCCGCCAGCCGCGGGAGGTCATCAAGCTTGGCGATCACGACCCACGGGCGAGCGTTTTGGCGATGGCACACCAGCGGCACGGCATCTCCGGCATCCGCGGCGGCCTGGTCGAGGGCCGCGTACAGGCTCAGCCGCTCGACCCGCTTGCATTCGATGTGGATGCCTGGCAGGTCGGCCACCACGTCTGGCGTGCCCGGCCCGCCGTGATACTGCCGGCCGCGGTGCGCCTCGACGCCGAACAGCCGCGTCAACTCTCCGGCTAGTTCCCGCTCGCCCACGGCGCCTTTGGTCTTGCTCTTGCGTCCGCTCATAGGATCATCCCTTCACCCACGGCGGCGCCGCATTGTCGGCCACTTGCGGAGTCACTTCGGCCAGCGCGGCTTTCGGCGCGTAGCCTTTGACCTCGTTGCCGATCCGGCCGTCCGAAAGCGTCTTACAGGCGACGGTAACGCACATCGGCAGGTTGTGGAGTTCGAGCGAATCGCGCGGCGTCATTACGCCCACGGCCCGGCAGATTGCCGAGAGGGTCGCGCGGGCCATCTTGACGGCCGTATCGTTGGGGTTCTTGAGATTCAAGCGGTCGAACAGTTGTCGCCGCTGATACTCGCCCTCGGTGATGGTCAACACGAGTTCGAGATAGCTGCCGTTGCCGCTTTTCGTCGGCTTGTGTTCGCTGGCCGTAATGGCCGCGACGTACTTTCCGGCGGGGACGGCTTCGAGCGGTACGAGCGGCTCCACTTTCGAGGCGTCGAAGTTTCCGAGGTCGGCCATAGAATCACTTTCCTTTCGGTTCGAGTTGGCGGCCGCCGATAATAGCGACCATGAGATTGCGCCACGCGGCGCCCTTTTCGCAGGGCATCACGGGCGGGAGGTTATAGCGGTTTTTTGCGAGGACCAGGTTGGTACCCTCGGTGTGGAGTTTACGGGCCTGCTGGTCTGCCGTGAGATAGAGCACGGCGTCGACCCACTCGACGAACGTGGGCAAAATCCACTCCGGTAAGTCCGGCGCCGCCTGCCGTAGTTCAAAGCCCTCGGGCGTCGTGATCTTGGTGTTGTGGGCGTGCGCCAGAAGGAGAACCGGCAGGCCGTGCGCGTTGATCGCATTCAAGAGCGGCAAGAGGTCCCGGTAGACCACGTTCTGTACGATCCCGCGAGCCTTAAAAAAGCCGCCGTGCGCACTGCCCAGCGTATTGGTCAAGTCCCCCTTGGCCGACTTATCCAAGTCGATCACGACGTGTTCGGTGATGCGCTGCACCATCCAGTCGAGCGTATCCACCGCCACGACCCGAATGTCTTTTGGCGGATTCATTGCCAGTTCCACGAGCCACGCCCTCATGGCTGGCCACGTCGGCAGGTAGGGCGTGCGTCGGAGTCCGGGGATTTCGCCGGCCCCGTTCTCGCAATCGATCAATAGCGCGCCGGCATCCGCGGCGAGCGTTGTCTTGCCCCGTCCCGGCGAGCCGTAAACGATCAGCTTCGGCGGGGCGGGCGTGGTATTCGTGATAAGGGAGTCGTAGAGGGTCATTGGCCTTCTCGGGTGTCTAGGGGTTGGTGATTGATGCGAGCCGCGACTGAGCTATCGCACACCCCTTTTTCGTCCTCGAATTCCACCCCATCGACGATCGTAACCTCGAACGATCGCCAGGGTTCGAGTGGAGTGGGGCATTTCATTAGCGATCGCAGTAGCCTGACGTTACTATCGCGACGCGAAACAAAATGAACGTAGCCCCCGAGCCCCTCGATTAGCTTGCTGATTTCGACGGCAAGCGTCGTGGCGCCGCCACCTCGCGGGCCGGTAATGGTGATTTGCATATCGTGTTTCCTTTGCTTCGAGGTTCAAAACGGGCGAGGCGCGGCCGACGAGGCACGCGCCCCGCCCTGCACTGGAGCGGTTCTTACAGTGGTCGTTGTAGCGTTGGAAACCCGGCGTTACGGTGGTAAGCCAGGGTGGTCGATCTCTCGTCGCACCAGGCGTTCCAGCCATGAAGCGACTTGACGTAAAACGCCCGCTGATCCCACGCGGCGCGATTTCGTTCCAGGTCCAACGCGCTGTCACGATAAAAGGTAGCCAGCGTGCGGGTGGCGTCGTGGACGCGGGGGTGGTTCTCTTCCGCCACGTACGCCCAAAAGGTTTTGGCGGCGCGCTCGGACCTACAGTATGTGGCATACATCGCCGCGACGATCCCCGGACGCCGCAGATGCTTCTTCTTCAGAAATGCGGCTGCCCACGCGATGAATTCGGAGTAGGCGTGCAAGAGGGCGCGGCGCTCTTCGTCGGTCAGTCGCGGCATATTGCCGAAGCCGCAGAAGTGCAAGTCGATTCCCGAAGTGATGATCTTCAGGGTTTGCGTGGCAATGCCAGCCAGGCTAAACTCGACGCACTTGTGGGCGTTGAGCCCGTCCGAGGCCGTGCGCATCGAACCGCCCGGGTCGAATTGGTCGAAGAGGTTCGCCATGTCAATGGCGGTCTCGCAGTGGAACCGGAGTACGCACGCCAAGAGCCCGGCGGGAATTTCGGCCCCTGGCATTCGGAACATTTCGGCGCTGTGGCCGCCGTTCATGCGATGTTCGCAACCATTCAGAACGGCCGTCGCCCATGTCGGAGAAAAGAAAGTTCCGGCATCAAGCTTGTTTTTCAACCAGGCAATGCGGCGGCGGCCCGCAACCGTTTCCCGGCTACGGTCGCCGTCGAAGGTCGGTAGTGCCGCGAAGTCTTCCACGAATTCCCGAGTCAGCGGGATCACATCAATACCAATTTGTCGAAACATCGCTAAGCTCCAGTGCGAGTAGGGAACTAGAATAGTTGCAGCAACAGCGCGTGCAACTCCTTGATTTCACGCGATACGAAAACGGTAGATATCTCCATGGCGCTCTTGGAGGTGTGTGCCAGCAACGCGTCGATCCGCGTTTTGATATCAAGCGCCACTTCGCGGGTCAGGGCCTTTGGAGTCCACTTCTCTTTGGCGAGGGCGGCGCCGGCCTTGTGCCCTTTGATTTTTGCATTGATGGCCGCCTTGCCGCCAGCGGGGTCCCTTTTCACCAGGGCCACCAGGCGCGATTGCTCTTTTTTGTCGGGCACGGCCTCGATCAGCTTCGCGGCTTGCGTCACGGCGACATCTCCTCTTTGGACGGCCCGCTGCAATTCGGCGGACCCCACTTCGTTCACCTTCACGCCCGCCTCGACGAGCTTCCCCGACACCCCCAGCTTCTTGCCGGCCAGATCACGGGCTTTACCTTCGTCTTCACCAAAGCTTTGTGGCAAATTTTCCACCAAGCTATTCTCTTTTTTGCGATTGCGTCCACCAGTCTTCCCGCCCTTCTCTCGTCCCTTTTCCTTCCTCCCCTTGGCCGCCTTCGCCTCGTGGTGCATCACGGCTTTGCCCGCCATGGCTCGTTGCGAGGGCGTCAGGTGGCGGCGGTAGAGGTTCATCGACATGACGTAATCCACCGGGTCGCCGATCTCGTCCCACGCGGCCGTGGCGAAGTCTTGGCCCGTCGCCTTGGCAGCGCGATAGCGGTTGCGCCCATCGAGTATTTTCCCGTCGTGCAAAACCAACGGTTCGATGACGCCGTGGGCCAAAACGTCGCGCTTCAGCTCATCGAATTCCTGGCCCTCCATCAACGGGAAGGAATCGGCGAGCGGGTGAAAGTCGTATGTTTCGTCCATCGCTTCGTGTCTTTCGTGTACTTTGTGGATTTCAAGCCGCCTCCGCTTCCGCGATGCGCTTCCGGAATGTGTCGAATAACACCTCCGTAACTTCGTTACGGGAACACATTTCTGGCGTTCCGTCCGACTCGGCCAGGACCCACGCCAAAAGTGCGGCGAGCACGAGGACGTATTGCCTTTCTTGCGAAGTTGGTAGCCTCGCCAGCATGTCGCATGACAGCGCGTAAGTATTTCGGATTTCTTCTTGCGTTCGCATGGTGTCTTTCCTTTTCAAGCCGCTTCCAACACGCGCACGGTCTCATAACCGGTCGGCCAGTTGTTCGCCCGATAGCATTCCTTCAGTCGCCCGATCGCGGCCTCATTTTCTGCCTCCTTGGCGTCGAGTGCCGCGGGCGGAACCAGCCAGACGCCGACCCGGTACGGCTCCTTCTTTTCGACGGCGATTATGTGAACGGGCATGTTCCCGCCGATCGCCGTTCGCAACACGGCGCGATAGAAGGCGAGGTTATAGAGGTAGCCGAACCGCTTACTGTCGGCCGTGAACCAGTCGAGGTCATCGCACGTCTTGAGTTCCAGGATTCCCGCGTCAGGCAAAATGAAGTCCATGCGAATCTGCGACTTCACGCCGCAGTACACCGCGCGAATGACTTGCTCGGCCCGCCCGCCCGTCAACAGCCGCTTGGCCTCCGCGTGCCCATCGGCGGCCGTGCCCATTGCGGTCACAAGCCGGTGTTGATCGTCCGAAAGTGCCGGCTTACCCTGTTTCCATGCCCACAACTCGAAAGCTTTGGTTTGGGCGCCGAACGGCTTTCCTGTTTTCGGGTTGGTTGGCCCGCCGATTGCGTAAGCGTCCTGATAGGCTTTCCAGCCCTCCAGGATCAGCGTATGGGCGGCCCGGCCGACCAGGAACGCTGTGCTATCGCGATCTGCGATGATTCCCAGTTGTCGTTGTCGGAAATACTGCGGGCATCGCCGGAAGTTCCCCAGGGCGTGCGACGAAAGGTATTCATCCGCCTTGCCGTGGTAGGTGTCGGCCGGCTCGGTAATGAGCGCCCCGAGCAATTCCGGTAACGACCACCCGCGGGCCGCCTGGATCGTTTCGAGGATCTCGTTGACGGCAAGCCCCTCGCGCTTCGCCCTGAAGTCCGGCCGGCACGCCTCTTCCATCACGTCGTCGAGCGTCCGCCCGCCCCACGTCTCGGCGATCACCCAATCGCATGTCGTGCGCAGGCGGGCCTGGCGGACGGATTCGGCGGCAATGTCGGCCGGCGAGTAAGAGTCCTCGTCGCCGTAGTACGTACCGGGCGGTCGCATCTCCGCTTCAATCGCCCCGTCTTGGTATGCGCGATTTTCTTCATCCGTGGCCTCAACGAGATTGTGACCGCGAAGCGAATCTATCCAATCTGCTTTTCGCATTATGTGTTCTCCTCTACTCCTTACTAGTAACATGGGGTGTTACCGATTAAGTAACGGGATGTGTTACCGGAAAGCGGGTTCGAATAATCCACGGAACCACCGCAACGGGCGTGTATCGGCATAATTGGCCGGTGTGTACAAATGATTGAATATGGCGAGCTAGGTGAGGGGATAGTTGATCGATTTTCCCTATTGCGCGCAAGATGGCGCGTCGCACGGCAACTCGTGCCCCAATCCGCCACCGCAGCGTTCTTTTATTGTGGAGCGAGCCATCTAGATAGTGTTGCAGTGCGGCTAGCTCCCCCGGGGCGCTGGCGCTCTCCATCGCCGCGATCACGTTCCGCCGAGTGCGGTTGTCTATTCGGGGCTCATTCAGCGATTCAATTCCCGGCTTTCCGTAGGCGTGGCCCAAGAGGCGATCGCACCGCAAGTCTTCTCCAGGCCGCTCCAACAACTGCGCCAAAATATCCAGCCCCAGCATCCCCGGCAGCGCGAACCGGTCGCCGTTGAAGCATATGCGGTAGGCGTTGCCCACCGCGATCAACTCATTCTCTTGCATCGTGTTTCCTTTCCGAATCGCTTGTTACGAATCCGGGCCGGTCGCCGTACGTAATCAGTCGGGCTATCCCGCGGAGATCCGATTCGGCCTCGGCCAGTGTGTCGTAAGGCCCGCAGTCCAGCGCGTCGGGCACGTCGGTAATCCACCAGCCATCGGGGCGCTTTTCGGTTGTCATCGCAGTTCCCCGCGGGCACTGCGCAGGGCGATCACCAGCGGATTCGAGAGCGCGCGGGGCTTGCGATGCGGCTCGACGAATCCCAGTTGCACCAGTTCGCCCCACGAGGTTTTGCCGCGTGAGATCAGCCGATAGGCCGCCTGATAGCATCGCCGGCAGATACCGCGAGAATGGACATCGGTGCATCCGCAGTTCGGGACACGGCAAAGAGTTTTAGGCTTCGGCATGATTCGGGTTTCGGTTTTACGAGGGTTGGTTGGCACTTGCGGCCGTTGTGATATCGTGAATTCTAAGCGCGGTTTTCGAGGCGAAACCAAAGAGGCGCCGATCAACGCCGGATCGCACGCCCGAACACCACACGGCGCCAAAAAGAGCTTGACAGGGGTACGGCGAAAACCAGGATTTCCAGATTCGGCAGGATGCCGAAGAAACGCGCCACCTAATGCGCCACCTGGAGCGCGCCCCGGGGCCTCACAACGATTTACGGCGAAACCCCAGAAAAGCAGGGCGCCGATGAGCGCCCCACGACGCCATTAACCCCCCTGGTCCTCACTGGAAATGAGGTGCCCCTTGACCGGGGTTGCGGGTTCGAGTCCCGTGCCCTCCGCTTGCAAGTTCTTTGACAATTAGGATTTACGGCTACTCGCGTCTCCCGCCCGCCCGGCGGGGAAATCGGCCGCGCCACCTAATGCGCCACTTTCTTGGTGCGCCCAGAGTTTCGCGGCGATCGTGGCCGCGGCCCGAGTTTCGTAGAATTGCATCGTGGTGTCAAACTTGGCGTGCCCCATCGTTTTGTGAGTCTCGACGGGCGTGAGTTTGTCGTCGATCCGCCGAACAAAGGTGCGTTTACCGATGTCGTGGGACGTGGCTGCCTTTCCCGCGTCGTTGGTCACAATGCCAGCCGCCCGGCCAATCGAACCGATAACGCGGATGATCCGCTTGATAGTCATGTTCCCGCCGCGGCCATTGGATAGCGGGAACACCAGCCCGAGGCGGTCGCCCGGCAGCGTTTCACGACAGACGGCCCAAAACTCAGGCAACACCACTTGGAGTCGCGGTTTACGGCTCTTGTGGGCCGCGGGGGCTAAGCGGATCATGGGGAAGCCGTCCACTTGCTCAATCCGGATCGACGCGTCGGAATCCCAGGATAGGCGGGCCAGTTCGGAGATACGCAGGTTTGTCATTCCCAGCCCTCGCAAGAGGCGATCCCACGCGGCGGCGTCTCGCGGCCGAACGGCGGGAACGGACTGGAGGATCGCGGCATATTCCACGTCGGTCACACCGCGGGATCGGGGCGTTTCCTCGAAGCGGACTTCGACGAAAGGCGTACGCATCAGGTAATCACGCTGCCGCGCCCAATTCAGTGCGGCCCGCAGCCGCGTCGAATAGCTGGCCACCGTGTTGGGACTTCGGCCCTCGCGGATACGCTCTTGCCATTTAACGATTCGCGGTGCCGTGATCGTGCTGAGCAGCGGGGCGCGCATCAGGTCTTCAACCGAATCGCGTACCGCCGCCCAACTCTGTTGATGGGATTTCGACTTGTGCGCGATATGGGCGGCCTCATACACTCGCGCGAACGCCATCCAGGCCATATCATCGGGGCTCACGCCCGCGAGAATCTTGTCGGCCAGTTCGGCGGCCCGCTGGTACGCTTCCCGCTTTATGCGGGTGCCGAGGGTGTGTTCCTTGCGTCTGCCGGTTTCGGGATCGATCCACCGGGCCACGTAATGGGCGCGGCGGGCCGGCCGAAATACGGTCATGCCGCATCGGGCAATAGATCCTCGCATAGCTTCGGGGCTCTCGTTAGATTCTGGTTCGTGGCGTGGGGCTCGGCCCCCGCGAGAATCCAGGTATGGATTTGCTCGGTTGTGCTCCAGTCCCGGCCTA
>Ga0307378_10009030_pt1 | contig 13141 bp, 19 predicted proteins | sample UN1MG_FD_202238 | JGI IMG/M metagenome (GOLD analysis project Ga0307378, IMG submission 202238) | Soil microbial communities from Risofladan, Vaasa, Finland - UN-1 | ecosystem: Environmental > Terrestrial > Soil > Coastal area > Acid sulfate soil | place: Finland: Risofladan, Vaasa | collected... | reverse complement strand
AATATCTCCATATGCTTCAGAAGGGTCAGAGTATGCAGGAGTTTGCTGGATTATAAAAGAATATGCTTCTCCTTTTTTGTGGTTAATTTGGTGTTCTACTGTTGATGTAATGGCCATAGTTTCTAATCTATTCTCATCATTAATAGCAGCTGTTCTGCCTGAGCCAGTCCCGTCTTCTATTAAAATAATACACCATCCTTTCTTTTTATATTATAGGATTAAAATCCCTATAACGAGTAATTTTATTTTTATTATGGAGATTCAAAATAATAAACCATGATTCTTATTTTATCACCAATAGCAGCAACACTTCCCTTAAAGAATATGTTTTTATTTTTTTGAATAATAATAGCAGAATTAAAATCCATTAAAAAACTATTTTTACTTAATCTTACATCAAAAAATTCTAGTGCATCATCAACTGTTCCTATTAAAGTTGATCCTCCATGTAAGCATTCTGTTTCTGATTCATTAGCTGAACCTCTATTCATATTTAATGGAATTATTTCTTCTCCTCCAGAGATACTTGTTGCTGCAAAAAATACTTCTATTTTTGCTAAATCTGAGTCTGTAGAAAACATTATAGATTTAATATGTAAATCATTATTGCCTATATATTTTATATAAAGGATATTTTCTTCTGTATCTGCTGCTGCAAAATCTCTTTTGCCATAGACTGAAAAAGCTGATTCATCGTCTCTAGAATGATAATAAATTCTGCTTTCTGTTTTTGAACTAGTATTTAATCTATTATTTATAGTAACACTTGCTTTTTTTCCTGTTCCCATCCCATCTTCTAAAATGCTCATGATTTAATCTCCTATTTTATCTCTATAAGATTTGGCATCTTTATAAGTTAGTTTTGTATTTGTTATTGTATCTAGATACATGTTAAATTTTTTTAATTCTTTTAATATTTTTTGGAAAAGGTCTTTGCCTTCTAAAGACATTATTTTTAATTCGTTATTTTCTTCTCCTTCTATTCCTAGTGGTTTAGCATTTGAATCTTTATCTTTCCCAAAACCCAATATATCTTTATTTGCCATTCTATTTTTTTCTTAAAAATCCTTTAATTTTCTTGTGTAGGGCCTATATCTCTATTTTTAATATTATTTCCTGTTATTATTGACATTTGCATATTTGCTTTTATTAATTCTAAATAAATATCTTCAAGCAAGGTTATTGTATCTAAATCAGATGTTTGGACTTCATTATTTTCTTCTCCAGAGATTCCGATAGGTTGAGCAAGATCGTTAGGATCTTTTCCGTATAGGATAGCTCCTGTGGTTTCGTCATCTATTTCTTGTCCTTCTATTATTTGATCAAGTAGAGATTCTCTTATTCCTTGTTCTGTTACAAGGTTGTCATCTAAGCCTGGGTCTCCTACTTCTGTGACTACAGATTTTCCTAAAAAATCTCCTAGTTCGTCTCTTAGGGCATCATCTATTTCATTTTCTTCAGCAGGAGTGATAGCTTCGTCTATGTCTGCAGCGGTAATTTCTCCTGGGTAATTGTTAGTATATATTTTATCTTTATTAAGAGATACTATTCCTGCTTTAACTAGTTTGACTAGAATTTTTGAATGGCCGGCTTTTTCTCTTGAGTAGTAGTGTAATAGATCTTCTCTTTTTCCTGGTTTAAGTGCGGGGAAAAGTAATAGATCTCCTATGGTTATAGTTTGGTTGGTATTGTTTCTAACCCACCATGATTCTCTTTTATTCTCTCCTCTTCTCATGTCCATTTTAAACTATTGATTTATTTGTATTAATATTAACATTTCCGTTTCCTGTATTTGTGATATTGACAGTAGGAGGGTTGAGAGGATGTCCGTATTGGTGAGGCATTCTATTTCCATAAATAGAACTTCTCCAATCAGTTTCTCCATCAAGATATTTAGCAGCTTCTAGTGACCTGCTTGGGGTAACATTTTTTCTATCTATATCTAAATATCTCATTGCTTCCCTTGCCATTCCTTGGAGAGTTGGACCTGGCATATCATCATCTTCATATTCTGCTTTTAGGTCTTCTACCACATTAACACATCTATTAAATGTTTTTACTGCTCTTTTTACTTCTTCTTTTGGGTATTTCCAAGCTTCTGAATAAAGAGGGAAAGAATGAACATCGTTCATAAAGACTGCTGTTAGAACAATTCTGCTTTTAGATTCTGTTAATTGCACTTTACAGGTGTATCCATCACTATCCATAGTGTCATTAAATTCAGTTTTGTGTCCTTTAGACATATATGCCAATTTGATCATTGTTTTTTTATGGCATAGTTTGACTATGGAAGATGAAAGAACATTCTCTTTTAGGCTTTTACTTTTGAACCAATTCATAATTATATATTCGATTGAAAATTAAATAATCCTTTATCATTATTTTAATAAATAGGGTATTTTTATTGAAAAGCGAAAAAATATGGCTATAATGAGCTATTATTATTTAGAAATAACATTATTATAGGAAGGATATATGAGATTAAAGAAAGAAGAGAAAATAGGTAGAAATTTATCATGTCCTTGTGGAAGTGGGAAAAAATACAAAAAATGTTGTTTAATTAAAGAATGGGAAAATTTGAAGCAGCAGCAAGAAATAAGAAAAATAGTAGAAGAAGCATATAAGACAGAAGAGGGAAAACAGGAAAACACTGATGGGATAAAGACGGAATAAAGACTAACAAAGTGGCAATTTATGTTCGAGAAAATAAAGGAATAAATTTTATAGATGTTGGATTTATAATTATGGCAGAAAAAATAAAATTTGGAGATATGGAGCAAAGTGGGAAAAAGAGGTATAATAAGTTTATAACAATTATTCCTGATACAAGTGTTACTATTCGCTTTGTAGGTCATCAAGAAAAAATTTATTCGAAATGGGACCCAGATAAGAAATCTTCTACTATGCACGAAACAAAAGTAGAGGGATCTGTAATGAGAGTAGCTTCTCTTGTTATTGATAGAAATGATAATAATATTAAAGCATATCTTTGTCCAGTTAGTGTTTTTAATCAATTAACTGGGTATGGCCCTGAACATGATTTTAAAATATCAAGAAAAGGGACTCATCTCAGTACTAAATATCACGTTGAAAGTCTTGGTAAAACGGAAGTTTCTATAGAAAAACAGGCAGAAGTAGATACTATATTGACAAGTTGCTCATTGATAAAGATTTTTAATAGTAAAAAAGCTTGGGGAGAAAAAGTTAAGGTAAAAGAAGAAATAGAGAGTAGGTTTGATATTCTAGATTGGGGAGATAATGAGTGATAAATTAATAAAAACTATCATAGCAGTTGTGTTAGCTTTTATTGCTATAGTTGGGGCTATTATCGGTGTAGATAAATATTTTGCAAAAGATGAAGAAGTTAAAAAAAATGATAATTTAATAATTGAGAGATTGGACATGTCTATTATTGATCATCGTATATATGAACAAGAACAACAAATACAAAAAATAGAGAATTGGAAAAGATTTGAACAAAGAGTAGAAGAACCAGAACTCACTCCTTTTGAAAAAGATTTTTTAAAGGATGTTCAAGAGAAATTAAAAGAGTTAAAAGTTAGAAAAGAAGAAGGTTTAAAACGTTATAATGAGTTAAAGAAAAAGTAAGAGCCACCTTTTAAAGTGGCTCTTACAGTAGTGTTACGATTTAATAAGTATTTTCTTTTTTTCTTTTTTTAGTATTTCTGTTTTTGGTAGTTTTAAATTTAGCACACCATTTTGATAAGTTGCTTCTATTTTTGATTCGTCACAGTTTTCTGGTAGTTCAATTTGTCTCCTAAATGCACCATAACATCTTTCACAAACATATGTTTCATCATTTTCTTCTTTTGTTTCTACCCTTTTTTCTCCCTTTAAGATTAAAATGTTGTTATCAATTTCGATATCAATATCATTTTTATCCATTCCAGGAATTTCTATTTTTATAGCAAATTCTTTTTCTTTTTCAACAAAATCTAGAGCAGGTGAAAAATCTGGGTTATCAATTCCTTTCAATGGGGAGAACCCATGGAAATGAAAAAGATCATCTGTTAGAGTAGAGAATAGATCTTCTTCTTGTCCAATTCTGTTTAATACTCTTAGAATGTTAGGTGTTCTTCTTTTTGTTAGAGATAAAGACATTTTTGACTCCTTAAATAAATAATATTTGTTTACTATTTATATACATATGCAAATTTTGTGCCATTAAAATATCGTTGATATTTATTAAAAATTAAGGGTTTTTATTTTTGTGTGTCATTTTGACAGTGGCAAATTTATTTTTAAATATAAAGATGTCGATATTTTAATGGTTATTAAATTTTAGGAGAAGAGTATGTATGGTTTAACTCCGGAAGAAAAAGCTATAGCATTAACATATATTGCAAATGGTGCTGATTTTATGTTTGAACCAAGTTCTGAGCTACGTGGGAAAATTGCTCTAGGTTGTCCAGAATCAGTTGGTATTAATAATGTTATGATAGCTATTCTTTTACAGGGAAAACCAATTAGATTAGATTCTGAGATGGTTAAGAAGTATTGTCTTGGCACGTTGGATAGAAAAAATACATGGTTGTTTAATAATGGGAATATTAAAGTTGTTCCTCATCAGTTTAAGCAACCAGTTAAATTAAAACCTAAGGAAGATAAAATAAAAAAGGAGAATGATGATGAGTAAGGAAAATGGTAAAGAAGATATTGAGAAAAAAATATTAAAAAAAAGTAGTTCAGAAAAGATTGTTAAAATTAATAAATTTAGTGATTTAGAAGGAAAGTTTTTATTGGTTAAGGTCGGAACTGTTGATGATAGAGCAAGTTACGAGCAGATCAAAGATGTTGAAGATAAATTAATAAAACTTTTTAAAGATAATAATGTAAATTGTTTAACATTTGTAACTCATCATGCAGTGGATTTTTCTTTACTTTAAGGAGTTCAAAAATGTTAAAGCGTCTAGTTTTTAGTGGTTTTGCAGAATATTGGCATTATGCAAAGTATTTGTCAACCGAGCAAAGAAAAATAATTTTTAAAAGTCTTTCTTCATCACAAAAAAAGTTTTTAGATAATTCTTATTTAAAAGAGGGGTGGAGTGATCTGTTTTATCGAAATGAAATTAATGAAAAAATAGATGGTTTAAAAGAAGATTACGGTTATGATTTAATAGAAATAAGAATTAAAGCATTGCAAGGGAAAAGTGTTTATGTCCCTACAAAATTTTGGAAGATAGCTGAAGAGCAAATGGGTCAGTATAAACAAGAGGCAGTTGAGTTTGTTTTGTCTGGAATAAAGGCAACTTTAAGTGACAGCAATAAGGAGGTGTGTTTAATTGAACGAGATTTAACAGAAGGTGATTTAACAGAAGAGTTTGATTAATTTTTAAATTATTTTTCTAAGGATTTCTATGAGTAAAAAAAGAAAAAATGGAAATGGAAATGGCAATGGAAATGGAGAGATAACAGAAAAAATAATAACAACAACAAAAATAACAGGACCTCAATCTTTAATAAAAAGAATATCGATTACAGCGAAAAGTGAGAATCAAAAATTACTTTTAAAATCAATTAAAGACAATTTAGTAACAATTGTTAAAGGTCCACCGGGAACTGGGAAGACTCGAATATCTGTAGTAAGCGGATTAAAAGAATTTATAATGGGTCGTTATACTAAAATGATATTTACAAGACCTTGTGTTGAAGCAAATCATGAAAATCTTGGATTTTTGCCAGGAGATTTAAATTCTAAAATTCATCCTTACATGTACCCTATTTTTGATTTTTTATCAGATTTTTTAAATAATAAGCAAATTGAAGGTTATATTAAGTCTGAATCAATAAGAACATTTCCTTTAGCTTTTATGAGAGGAAGTACGTTTTCGAATGCTTTTGTTCTATTAGATGAGGCTCAGAATACTACTCCAGAACAGATAAGAATGTTTTTAACTCGTATAGGGGAAAATTGTAAAGTTGTTATAACTGGAGATCCTCATCAATCAGATGTTAAGGGGAAAAATGGGCTTATAGATGCTTGTGCTAGATTAACAGGGGTTGTTGGTCTTGGTATTGTTGAATTTACGAAAGAAGATATTGTTAGAAATCCAATAGTAGCAGAGATAGAAAAAAGATATTCTTTGGAAAATTAAAGGTTTTAGAAGTTTAAAATTGAAATATTTATAGATATAAATAGATTTTTTGTGATCTATTGGAGAAAATATGATAGATATAAATAAAATTATTAAGATGGTTAAGCAAGGGAGCGTTTTTCGTTCTTCTTTTAATTTAAAAAAAGCTCAAATTGCTCCATCAGCAAGGCCTAAAGATTATCAGATAGTTCCATCTACTATTCCTACTAAAATAGCTCCATTAAAACCAGAAACAGAAGAGCAGTCTGTTATCATGCCAGTTCAAAAAGCTCCAGTAGAAGCTCCAGTAGAAGCTCCAGTAGAAGCTCTTCCTGATATAACAAAAAGAGAAGAACAAATAATGGATGAATGGGTTAATAAAAATATAAATACTTTGATAGATCTTGTTGGATATCAGGGAGAAGTGGGAGATTATATTGAGCCATCTTTTGTATTGCCTAGTTTAATAGAAGATAATCCTAATGTATATAATATGTTAAGCGAAAAAATTCAAAATAGAAGTGAAAATAGAATAGGAGAGAATGATGCTAATCTTTTTGTGGATACTTTGATTTCTAAAACTAATGATTATCAAAAAAGTATAGATGAAGCAGTTAAAAATGAAAGAGAATCTATTTCTAACTTAGAGATTATTCTTGAAGAAAAAATTATGAATGTAATTGATACTAAATATAATGGAACTTTAGAAGAAGGGGTAAGTGCTTTTTTAAGGAACATCGGAGTAAAGGGTTTTAATCCAGTAAAAGAACAGGTAATAGCTTTACTTAAAGATGGGATTAAATATGGTTTTGGAATTCCGGGAATAACTCCATCAAGACAAGAAGCTGGTAGAGATCAAAGATTAAATTTCTTTATAAGAAATCCTGTCCATTTACAGCCCTTTTTAGAGGGCTATCCAGAACTAGGTATAAAATACAATGTATTAAAAAATGATAACGAGAGGATTGCAGTTCTGGCTGATTTTAATAATAAGAATGATTCTATTTTATTTAAAGAGTTAGGAAAACTTGTAAATGAACTAGATATGTCTGTGTTGAAGTGGATTGCTAGAGGGTCTAATGCCATTCTTAAAGGCAGAACAAATTATAAACAACCAAAAGACGATGATGAAGAAGGTTTATCCCCATTGGATAATGAAGGGAACGTAGCAACATCTGAGATAGGTAAAGGTCTTGAGGGAGTCTCTTCAGAACAACAAATAAAAAAAGAAGAATCAAATAAAATTCTTATGAAAGGAATTTCAACAGCGGCTCAAGAGTATATAGAAGAAGACATAAACAGGATGAAAGAATTAAATCAATTAACATCTGTAACTATGATGGAAGAGAATATTCAAAATTTACGACAAAGAGAAGAAAGGATGGAGAAAGAGCTAAGGAAAGCCAGTGAAATAAAAAATAAAGAAGAAAGAGCTAAAGTTAAAAAAGGAATTCAAGCAAAATATTCAGAGAATGTTCTTATAAGCAATTATTCTAAGGGTGAAAAATTAAATGCTTTTTTTAAATATGTTTCAGAACAGATGAAAAAAACATTTTCAAATAAAGGGAAACGTCTTAACTCAAATATGAGAAAAATGATATATCGTAACGAAAAAGGCCAAGCGATTATTCCCTCTGATATTTTGAATAAAATTTTTAATGATGGTATGCCGATGTCTCAAGAACAGGTTTTAGAAAAAATTCCTAAATCTAAAGAATATATTGAGATGTATAAGGAAAAAGTTAGGGCAGGTGAGAAAGAATCTTTATTTTCTCCTGACTGGAGAATGATAATGAGTTACAAAGTAGCTTTGGATGCATTCGCAGATTTGGGAGAAATAAAAAGTAGAATTTTTGATCTTCAAGAGAAAGGAATGACAGATCCGAATGGTGTAATAGCTAATCTTTCTGGAGATAGAAATAATGAATTATTAAAAATATTTTCTAATGTAGAAGGGAAAAAAGATTCTAATGGCAATTTTATCCCTACAGACCCTGAAAATGTTGTTAAGGAAAAAAAATACAATTTTGTTTATATGACTTTACGACAGGGGATTAAAAATAAGAATAGAAAAGATAAAGATAAAGAATTTATAACAGATATAGAAAAACCTATGGTTATTTATAAAAAAAGATTAGAAAAAGAAAAAGAACTAAAGGAAGCCAGCAAAATAGAAAATAAAGTTAAGAGGGACATAGTTGAAAAAGAAATTAAAGTAAAATATTTAAAGAATAGTAGTAATCTTAAAGCGGAAATTGGAACCGCTTATTTTCCTCTTCTTTCATATATGGAAAGAAATTTATCACAATTTTCTACTGAAGCAAGAAGGGCGTTTGTTGATTTATTTGATCATCATAGGACAAAAATTAGAAATTTTTCTGGAAGTGGAAAAATAGAGAATAGTTATGATCCTCAAGAAAAAACAAATACAGAACTGTATTATAAAATAAGAGGAGAAACTCCTCCAAAGAATGTTCAAATAATGATGAGCGTTTATGATGATTATAAAAGATCAAAAACACAAGGAGCAATATCTATTGGAGATTGGAGAATTAATATTCTTAATTTGTGGGATTCAATAGATAAAAAAGACAGGGCTGTAAAAGAACATATTTTAAAGGTTGGAAGAGCAAGAAGAAATAGAGATGATAAAATTAGGGAAGTTAATTTTAAAGTTCTTCCATATTATGAGGGGAATAATAGTAATGCTGTATTAAAAAATATTAAAAATCCTTTAGAAAGAAAAGAGTTTGAGGAATATATGCTTAATTGGGATAGGATTTCTAAATTACCAATAAAATATTATAGTTATTTTAAAGGTCAAGCATTGACTGAAAAAATAATAGGAGATAGAGAAGCAAAACTTAAGAAAGAAAAGGATAAATTAAGAGATATAATGAAAGAAACAAATTTAGATAAAATGGAAATTAATAAAATATTAACAGAACACAAAATGCCAAAAATTGCTTCTTCAGCAATGAAAATAGTTTTTGCTCAATATAAGATAGTAAAGAAGAAATTATTAAAATTATCAAAGATGAAACAGTATAGTTATAAATTTGCTTCTATGAGCACCGAGTTGATTGAAGAATCTATTATAAAAACAAAAACAGATTTTTATAAGTTATTTGATAGATTATTACGATAATGATGTTGTAAGAGTAACGTATATTTGAGGAAATAAATGAAAATTAATAGAATCTGGAATATGCCAAATAAATGGACTTTTAAGATAAAACCAATTAAGGCATTGTTGAAAAAATATGTAAATCAAGAAAAGATATGGTTAGATCCTTTTGCAGGGAGATATAGCCCAGGAACTATTACAAATGATTTAAATCCAGAAATGGATGCTGATTATCACATGGATGCAAGAAAATTTTTAAATATGTTTGATGATAAATATGCAGATGGAATTATTTATGACCCTCCTTATTCTGTTACTCAAGTTAAAAGAATTTATGAAGGGATAGGATTAGAAACTACTCTTAGAGAAACAAGGGCCGATTTCTGGAGTGAAGCTAAAGACGAAATTACAAGGGTTATTAAAGATGACGGAATAGTTATTAGTTGTGGATGGAGTTCTAATGGGGTGGGGAAAACAAGGGGATTTGAAATTGTAGAAATCTTATTAGTCCCTCATGGTGGTGTTCATAATGATACAATAGTTGTGGTTGAAAAAAAAATAAAACGAGTAGAAAAAGAAAGTATAGATATATTTAAGGAAGAGGTAGAATAGTATGGTCATCACTACTGTTTGCTCTCATTGTAGACATCATGATAAAGAGCCTAATCTTGAAATAAATTTTAGGGAAGGAAAGGTATATTATATGTGCCCAGAATGTAAAAAAGAGAGTATTATCTCTTTGAAGGCAGAAAATAAACCATTTCCTAAAACAAGAAGGATGTAATATTAGATGTTTTTTATAGTTAATAAAACAAAACAGACTATTATTTTAGGCGATTTGGGAGTTACTTTAGGACCTAGACAAGCTGTTGATTTAGATAAAATAGTCTCTAGAAGTAAATCAGATTCTTCTAAATATCTAAGGATGGCTAAACAAAATGGCCAGATAGAGATCAGATCGAAAGATGGAGAAAAGCCAAAACATCCTGATAAACAACCTCAAACACAACCTCTTAGTTTAGATGGTTTACATAAAGAACTTAAAGAGATGAAAGAGATGATGGGACAACAAACAAGAGGTATTGGAAAGAGTGATTTAGCAGATTTTGCTAAAGAAATTATAAAATCAATTCCAAAATCAACAGAAACTGTCATATATCGACAGGATGGAGAAAAAATAGAGAATAGAGCAGAGGAAGAAGTAGATATAAATGAAGAAATATTAGAGGAAATTAATGCTCGGGCTGTTAATCATATCGTAGAAGGAACAAATATTAAATCTATAAAATATAAAGAAGAACAACAAGAAAATACGATATTAGATAATATAGATGAGTTAGAAGGATTACTATAAAAGAAACAGTTTAGTGAATTTATAAAAACAGGAGTATAAATATGAGTAGTAGAGTTATAGGTTTTGACCCTGGGACTATGTTTTTTCAGGTCGCAGAGATGGGAAAAGAAGGAGAAATAAAATTAAAAACAATGAGAAATTCGTTTGTTGAATTGCAAAATTATAACACTCAAGATTTAGAAGAAATTTTAAAACAAAATAAGTGGCAATATGTCTTTGATGGTAAAAATTATTATGTAATAGGAGAAGATTCTCTTAGCGTTAGTCTTATTTTCCCAAATATTGAACTTAGAAGACCGATGCAGGATGGAGTCCTTAATAAAGGAGAAAATAAAAAGATGTTGGTTATGGCAAAAATGATAGAGGATCTTATTGGGGGAAAATCTTCTGATGATTTATCATTAGTTTGTTTTTGCACCTCGGGAGAATCTATTGATAATAATGTAGATGATAAATTTCATAAAAGCAGGTTGAAAGGAATGTTTGAGAGATTGGGGTGGAATACAGAAAGGATAGATGAGGGGTTGGCAGTGGTTCTCTCTGAACGTCCTGTGATGGAAGAAAAAAATGGAGAAAAGATTCCTTATACTGGTATCGGGATTAGTTTTGGAAGTGGAAAAGTCAATGCTGTTTTAGCATATAAAGGGCTTCCTATTATTTCTATATCATCAACAAGAGCAGGAGATTATATTGATAAGAAGGTAGCTGAAAATACAGATATGTCAATATCTCAAATTACTCATATTAAAGAGAATAAATTAGATTTTTCTAATATAGATGATGATGATGATGTAATTTTTTGTTTAGATGTTTATTATAAAAATCTTATAGAATATACATTTCTCAATTTAAATAAAAGATTCAAAGAAGTTAAAAGTCAATTTTCTGGTCCAATTGATATCGTTATAGCAGGAGGAACTGCTTCTCCTCCTCATTTTTGTGATAAAGTAAAATCAGTCGTTAATGAGTTAGATCTTCCTTTTGAGATTAGAGAGCTAAGAGTGTCTAAAGATCCTAGAAATGCAGTAGTTAAAGGTTTGTTAACTCAAGCTATTATTTCTCAGAAAAGATTAAATAATAAAAAAATAGATAAGATGCTAGATTAAAAATTAAAGGTTTTTAATAGTTTTTTAAGAAGTTATACATATAAAGTATAACTTCTTTTTATTCGGGAGATAAATATGGCAGATTTTGTTATTAGTGAAGAAGTTGTTAGAGTAATCCCTACTTTTAGAAAAACTATAACTTTAGCAGCAGGAGAGAAAATAGCAGATGATGATGATGTATTAAATATGGCACAAAAAATAGTTCCTAGTGGTTACGAGATAGATGTTACTGTTAGAATTAAGGTTTCAGAAATTAGAAGTGTATAGTAAATATTTTTTATTAGGGAGTAAAATGCCAAAAAAATTAACATATGATTATGTCAAACAATATTTTCAAGATAATAATTGTGAATTATTAGAAACAGAATATATTAATAATTATACTAAAATGAGATATAAATGTGTTTGTGGCAGATTTTCTAAAATATCTTTTAATTCTTTTAAAAGAGGAAGTAGGTGTAAAAAATGCGGTAGTAAAAAAGCATCAGAAAAAAATAAATTATCTTATAATTATGTTAGAAACTATTTTAAAAATAATAGTTGTGAGTTATTAGAAAAAGAATATATTAATAGTTTTGTTAAAATGGAGTATAGATGTTCTTGCGGAAATATTAGTAAAATAGCTTTTAGTAATTTTCAAAAAGGACAAAGATGTAGAAAATGCTCAACAGAAAAAAGGAAACTATCTTATGAATATATTTATAATTATTTTAAAAAGCATGATTGTGAATTATTAGAGACAGAATATAAAAATAATTATACTAAAATGAAATATAAATGCTCTTGCGGAAATAATAGTGAAATAACTTTTGGTAATTTTCAAAAAGGAAAAAGATGCATAAAATGCGGGAGAACAGAAAAATTTACATTTGAATATGTTTTTAATTTTTTTAAAGAATATAATTGTGAGCTATTAGAAACAGAATACAACAATGTTTTTACTAAGATGGGATATAAGTGCAGTTGCGGAAATATTAGTGAAAGTAATTTTGATAATTTTAAACGATATCAAGGATGTCGTAATTGTTCTATTAAAAAAAGAGCAGGTAAAAATCATTATAATTATAATTCTAATCTAACAGACGAAGAAAGAGAAACTAATAGAAGCAGAACATCAGATCTTTTTTATAAGAAATGGAGAAAAAAAGTATATATAAGAGACAACTATATTTGTCAAAAATGTTTTCAAAGAGGAGCATATTTAAATGCTCATCATATAGAATCTTGGGATATTAATGAAGATTTAAGATTAGAAGAAAGTAATGGTATTACTTTTTGTAAAGATTGTCATAAAGAATTTCATAAAAAATATGGAAGAGGAAATAATAATAGAAAACAGTTAGATTATTTTTTAAAGATAAATATGTTGATATTTAATCATTAAATAGGGAGATAATATGGGATATTCAACTGAGAGTGATATAGTAAAAACGATTGCTCAAGCCCTTACGTCAGCGAC
>Ga0307378_10009029_pt1 | contig 13142 bp, 6 predicted proteins | sample UN1MG_FD_202238 | JGI IMG/M metagenome (GOLD analysis project Ga0307378, IMG submission 202238) | Soil microbial communities from Risofladan, Vaasa, Finland - UN-1 | ecosystem: Environmental > Terrestrial > Soil > Coastal area > Acid sulfate soil | place: Finland: Risofladan, Vaasa | collected... | reverse complement strand
CATATATGCAGGTAATTCAGGCGCTTTCGCCTTGACAGTCTCGGGCGCATCTCTCCAGACAAACTTAAGATTTAATACAAACCAATGGTCATTAACCGTAAAAACCTGCTGGCCCCTGTTGTCGAGTTTCTTGCTCCCGTTTTCTTCCCACTCAGCAACTTTACTAATCGTCTCTTTTGTCATAGGGTCAACTAATATCCACTCCGCCCCTTCTTCCTGCGTGGATCCGGCCGGCATTGGTCTATACCTTATATCCGTCACACCTATCCCCACAGGCATCTTCTCTTCCCTGTTTACTTCCCCTATTTCAATCGAGAATTGGTTAGGGTCGGTCTTCTTATAAACCTCAAAAGGGCTGTTGCCGTCAACAAAATCGTCGAGGTGTAATAAGCGGGTAACTATACCCCATTTATCCTGATTATTTTCAACGCCATAAGGATCTATCAATTCAGTTATCTTTTCATACGGACTGTAACCACCTATGGTTACTATAAAGCCGGGCAACTTTTCCTCGGTGGGTTGTCCAGCCATTCCGTACATCCCCCCGGGATAATCTCCATATCCCCCCATCCTGTCCATTCCCATATACATATCTTCCATATACATTTCGTCGTATCCTTCGCCTCCGGGACCGAGTGAGCCCCGGCTCTGCCGGAACATATCCGCACCGCCGAACTGGGCGGTCGCAATGTCACTCGAAAAGAAAGTCTCCATATTCGTTATAAATATCTGCATTCGGCTCTTGCGTGAAAAATCTTTAATCTCTTTGACGTCACCCCTGGCAAAAGCCTGATAAAGTTTGGCTTGTTTGGGATTGTTCTTCTCATTCGGCAATGCTAAAATTACAGTCTCATACAGAGATGGAATCATTTCACGATATTTGAAAGGTTCAAGCTCTTTTTCTATTTTGGCTTTAGATTCGTCACCTAAACGTTTTACAGCATCGTGTTGATCTTTGGCATCATCGATAGTACCAAGAATCCTGCCGGTTTTGTCTCGTACCGGACTGCCCTTGGAGTAATTCATCTTGTCCAGACCGGTCCTTCCAAAACACAAAAGGGAAACCGTAAGCAGCATACATGCCGCGGTGATAAAATACTTGCCCTTGCTTGCCCAGGCCATTGACCTGGCAATACTCCGCGGCAGAAGGTTGCTTTCTATCCGTGCAATACCTAATCCCTGCAAAGCAAGACCATAGACAATACCAAAACCGCTGACATTCTCATGGAATTTAGCCGGCGAAACACCCGGCCCCATCCCAAGTCTTTTAAATGAATCCGGCCTTTCCACTGGTATCTGCAAGGTCTGCTGTAGATATTTGAGCAGGCCTCGCAGCTTCGTTCCTCCGCCCAGAGCAATAATCCTCGTTATTTTGGTATCGGGATTGGAGTTATTGTAAAAGCCCAGCGACCGCTGCACTTCAGAGCCTAAATCCGTGAAAACCGGCTTCATCGCCTGGAATATCTGCCGGGCATACTTGCTTACAGGAGCCGTACGTTTGAGCTTTTCTGCTTTTTCAAAATTAAGCCTGAATGCATCCGATATCGCTCTGGTAAAGGAATTGCCGCCAATAAGAATGCATCTTTGCCAAACCGCCGACTTTGTGCAGACAACCAAATCCGTATTGTCCGCACCTATGTTAAGAACAACAGTTGCTTTTTTGTCGGAAGCAGCCAAATCAGGACGGTCATGTATCAAGTAGTTATATAAAGCCATCGGTGCCATCTGTACGTAGCCAACCTGGACATCTTCTCTGCTGAAATGTTCCAATGCCGCGTTGACCACTTCATTTTTTATCGCAAAAATACCTACCTTGATTTCAGGACTGTCGGGCTCAGTCATCAACTGCCAGTCCCACTGCACATCGTTAATACCAAAGGGAATCTGCTGGACAGCCTCAAACTTAACCATCTCAGGAATGCGTTTCTCCTCAACAGGCGGCAGGTTCACAAAACGTGCAAAACTATTCTGACTCGGCACAGAAATAATTATCTCTTCCATGCTCAAATCGTACTTATTGACAAACTTGCGCAAACTCAATGCAACAAGCTCCTCTCTCTCAGCGTCTGTCACACCATCACCGCTGAGAATCTTGCCGTGCCTGATATTGTCGAAGCCTATTACTTCAACAACACCACGCTCTGTGCTCAAGTTCAATGCTTTGAGGGAATTGTTGCCTATATCTATCGCCCAAACCGCATCGGTTTCTGCCGCCATAACAAACCTCCTGCTTGGTTTTCAATTGGTCTTGTAAATACTTCTAAACAAATATACATTATATCATAATTTAAGATGCCAAAAGTACTAATTCGTTACAGTAATTTTTAAATTATGAAGACTTTTTCCATAAATACTCTTGGCTGCAAAGTCAATCAATACGAAACACAGCAGATTCACGAACTGCTGGAACAACTCGGACTTCATAAGTGCGAACCACCCAAAAAACCCGATCTGGTTGTCATCAATACCTGCTGTGTAACTCACACCGCCTCAGCCAAGAGCCGACAATACATTCGAAAAGCCCAAAAGCTAAGTCCTGACGCTGCCGTAGTTGTCTGCGGCTGCCTGCCAACTGTACAAATCAGCGAATTAAACAACATCAACAAAAATGTTCATCTTATCGGGGATCGAAAAAATCTTGCTGAAACTCTAAGCCAAATAGCCCGCGGCAACGCTGCCGCTTCATGCTTCCGAAGCCCTCAATCCTGTCCGAACATTAATACTATTATTAAAGCAGAAAACGGCTTTAAAATCAAGTTTAAAAAAGAATTGACAAATCATTTGAAACTTCCACCATTAACTTCCTTTAAGGGCCAAACCAGAGCTTTTCTAAAAATCCAAGATGGCTGCGATGGATACTGCAGCTATTGTATTGTACCCAAAACCCGTCCTTTTGTTCATAATAAACCGGTCAAAGCCGTTATTCACGAGGCAAAATCACTCGTACAAGCCGGACACAGGGAAATCGTTGTAACAGGAGTATTCCTCGGTGCTTATGGCCAGGAGAGCGTTAGAAGAAAAAGATGGCCAAGCTGCCAAAATGACAATCTGGCTATTTTACTCGATAAAATGGCCAAAATACCCCATCTTGCAAGGATAAGATTAAGCTCGCTGGAGCCTGCGGACGTAACGCCGCAATTACTCGATACTTTCAGCAAACACACTAACATTATGCCACATCTGCACTTGTCGTTGCAGTCCGGTTCGGATGCGGTCCTCAAAAAGATGTGCAGACAATACAATTCTGATACATTTAGAAAAAAAGTTGAGTCAGCCAAACTTTGGCTCGACAGGCCAGCTATAACGACCGATATTATCGTTGGTTTTCCGGGTGAAACCGATGCTGATTTTGAGCAAACTATTCAATTGGCTAAAGATGCGGGCTTTGCGAAAATGCATGTTTTCAGCTTTTCGCCACGTAAAGGAACTTCCGCAGCAAATATGCAGGGCAGAGTGGGTATAAAAGACATAAAAGAACGTTCAAAAATATTACACCGCTTAAATATTGAGTTGAGCCAAAAATTCCAGCGACAGTTTATCGGCCAAACCGCTGAAATCCTGCTGGAAAATGATGATGAGCAGATTTACGGCCGAAGCGAGAGATATTTTATGGTGTATCTGGAAAAAACACGGAAAAAGTTGAAGAAAAATGACCTTATAAGGGCAAAGCTGGTGAGGTATGGCGAACATGGGATGTATGGGGATGAATTGTAAAAATAAACAGAATGTTTTTATATATCCCTTTCCGCTACTGTCCGGTTGTTTGATTTGAGAAATGTTGTAACGACTTAAATAACATTGGATTATAAGCGAAAATGACTGTAATCGATTTGAAATCACTTTTAGAGCCTATCCGGATAACCGTCTCGTTATGAGGCCGAGCGAAAAGTCCGAGGCCGGGGCGGCAGGCCAAAAATTCTAACTTTGTTCAAGTGGTAAAAAATCTCAAAAATAGTAATTCAAAACTCCTCTAAAAGCACAGTTTTTACTTGACGAAAACCTGGATAATTTGGTATAAATAGAATTGGCAGAGTTTATATCCATGTATATGGATATAAGCGGATTACCGCCCCATGTGGGCTGAAAAAAGTTTATTCTTTGGAAAACAGGAGGTGTGATTACGCAAGTCCATAGGTTATTTCTGAAAATAACTTTGTCTTTAAGATTTGATTGATCACATTTCAACCAACAATTTACATTTAGAGAGCAACAAATATTTTGGCGTGTGGCCAAAGCACATTCGTTGTTATCGTAACTATTTTACAGGAGAAAGTATTATGAGAACTCGAATAATCTGGTTGACAGCAGTTTTGTTGATAGGATTTATGGGGCCCAATCCAAGCCAAGCACAGGAAAATATTCTGGTTAACGGTGGCTTTGAGGACGGTGTCATGGCTCCCTGGAGCACATATGGTCCCGTTACCACAGAAGTGGTAGAAAAATTGGATGGCGCAGCAGTTTCGGAGAAACCGATTGAGGGAGATTATGCTCTGCATATCGTGGTTCCCGAAGCAGGTGCAAACTTCTGGGATGCCGGTCTTCAGAACGCAGGCCATACTTTTGAAGCGGGTAAGAAATACACTCTTTCTGCCTTTCTCAAGAGCAAGGAAGGTGACCTGCAGATTAATTTCAAGCCGGAATTGGGAGAAGATCCATGGACGGGATATGGTGATCAGGCCTTCACCATGACTGAAGAATGGACAGAATTCAGCATAACAACTCCTGTTTTTACTGAGAACGTCAATCCTGCGACCATCACATTCCACATACAGTATGCAGCCGGTGATTTCTGGGTAGATAGTGTAAGGTGGTACGAAGGCGACTATGTCCCACCTGTTTTCAAAAGTTTTAAGGCCACTAATCCCGACCCGGAAGATGGTGCCTTGCATGCGGACACATGGGCCAGCCTCTCGTGGGACCCGGGAATCTCAGCAGTAACGCATGATGTTTACTTTGGCGACAATTTAGACGATGTAAACAACAGCGCCGAGAGTGCTTTCCAGGGCAACCAGGCCGCGGATTTTTATATAATTGGCTTCCCCGGCTTTGCTTTTCCGGACGGCCTTACAAATGGAACGACATACTACTGGCGGGTTGACGAAATCAATGAAAATGATCCAAACAGTCCGTGGAGAGGCGATGTCTGGAGCTTTCTGGTGCCGCCCAAGAGTGCCTATAATCCCGAACCGGCTGACGGAGCCAAATTCGTAGATCCGGATGTAGTACTTACGTGGGATCCCGGTTTCGAAGCAAAATTACACCAAGTGTACTTCGGGGACAATTTTGCCGATGTCGATGCCGGTACTGGCGGCACCGCAAAAGGCCCCGTAGGTAATATGGACTTCACCCCCGGAACCCTCGAATTAGAGAAGACCTACTATTGGCGCATCGATGAGTTCGACGGCTTCGAAACACATAAAGGCAACGTCTGGACTTTTACAATGACAAAGACCGGCGGTGGCGTACGGGCAGATTACTTTAATGGTATGAATTTCGAGAACCTTGTTCTGAACCGCGTTGATCCTCAAATCGACTTTAACTGGGGTGACCCGGGCGGGCCGGACCCGTCGGTCGGTGATGATAACTTCTCGGTCAGATGGAGCGGTCAGGTAGAGGCGGCTTTCACAGAAACCTACACGTTCTATGCCAGAACCGACGACGGTGTGCGTCTGTGGGTCGAGGGTCTGCAGCTTGTTGACAATTGGGTGGACCGTTCAGCAACCGAGAACAGAGGAACGATAGACCTTGTAGCAGGACAGTTTTACAGCGTTGTAATGGAATATTACGAAAACGGAGGCGGTGCCGTCGCAGAGCTTCGCTGGTCGAGTCCGCACACTCCAAAGCAATTAATTCCGCAGGCGGCACTATCGCTACCGGTAAAGGCCAGCAGTGCAAATCCGAGGACCGGCTCGGTTGATGTAAAACAAACAACCATTCTTACCTGGGGCCCCGGAGACTTTGCCGAATCGCACGATGTCTATTTCGGCACGGATGAAGAGGCTGTACGCAACGCCGATACAAGCTCGCCCGAGTATAAAGGTTCGAGGGCTCTTGGTTCTGAGAGCTATAACCCCGGCGTGCTTGAGTGGGATGCTACCTACTACTGGCGTGTTGATGAAATCAACAACAACAATCCGGAGAGTCCGTGGGTAGGCGGCGTCTGGAGCTTTACGACAGCCAATTTCCTTATCGTGGACGATATGGAGAGCTACAATGATATTAATGAAGGTGAACCCGGGAGCAACAGGATATATCTGGGGTGGGTGGATGGATTCGACAACCCGGCAATAAACGGTTCTATTGTTGGTCATGCCAATGCTCCTTTTGCCGAGCAGACTATTGTTCACGGCGGTTCTCAGTCGATGCCATTCTCATACGACAACGGTGTTGGGAAATCCGAGGCGACTTTGACATTAACTGACCTGCGTAACTGGACCCAGAAGGATGTTGATACACTGACAATTTGGCATATAGGTGATTCGGCCAACGCTGCCGAGCCGATGTATGTTGTTCTCAACAACAGCGCTGTAGTTACTAATCCTAACACTAATGCGGCACAGATAGGCTCCTGGACTCAATGGAATATCCCCCTGACGCGCTTTGCAGATCAGGGCATTAACCTGGCCAATGTCAACTCTATTACCATTGGTTTTGGCAACAGGAACAATCCGACTGCCGGTGGTGCAGGTATGATGTACTTTGACGATATTCGTCTGTATGCACCGTCCGCAGAACCAGCACCCGATCCAGACGCACTCGGTAATATACTGGCCAACGGCGGCTTCGAGGACGGTGTTGTTGAGCCGTGGAGCACATATGGTGACGTTACCATGGAAGTGGTCCAGGAATCTCCAATTGAGGGTAGCTCTTGTCTGCATGTTACGGTTAACTCAGCAGGTGCGAATTTCTGGGATGCCGGTCTGCAGAACGCAGGACATGTTTTTGAAGCAGGCAAGAAATACACTCTTTCTGCTTTTCTAAGGACCAGCCAAGGTACGATGGATATCAATTTCAAGCCGGAACTGGCAGCAGATCCATGGACGGGTTTTGGTGACCAAGTCTTCACTATGACTGAAGAATGGACGGAATTTAACGTAACAACTCCTGTTTTAACTGAGGATGTCAATCCGGCTTCCATCACATTCCACATAGCTTTTACAGCCGGTGATTTCTGGATAGATGGCGTAAGATTTTATGAAGGTGACTATGTCGCGCCCTGATTTGAGAAATTGATGTGAATCTGATTAAATTCCCATTTTAGTGGGAATGAAATTAGCTGTTGTATTTATTCCGGGCCTATACCGATTCGGTATAGGCCCTTTTTCATTGACGCTGCCAAGACGGTATTTATGCGATAATCATAAAACCGGGGACTAAATCTTCTCATTTATTAAGATGATTTCCAAACCGGCTGATATAATTTCTTATGCCAATATCTGGCTGGACATTTTCGGCTGTTCCGTCGTCGTTTTGACTCAATTTTAAATAATCTCTGAACTAAAACCCCAAAAAAACACGATATTCAATCACTATTATCGAACTGTAAAAAGCGAACCTAAGTACTTTTTTAGGGTAAAAAGCCGAAAATTCAGTAAATATGCCGCCCCAAACAACACTAAAACAGGTTTGGCAAGGTCGCTGATGGCTTCTATTGAGCAACGCAAGGCTTAATAAATTCCTGCTTTTAACTAAAGTGCCCAGAGGAATCTATCGAAAAAACATAGATATAGCAATATTAATCCTGGTGTATTTGTTTGCTGAACAACAAAGACATAAAAGAGCAGAAAACATTATGTCAAAATCCTTAATGATTGTAGATGATTCGGCCACGATGAGTATATTGCAGAGTTGTCGATGCTGTACAGGGAAAGTACGGAATAGTATTTTCAATTATTAAATAATCAGGCTTAATAAATGGCAACAACCCAAACAGAAGAAGCTACTGATAACAAGCCCGAATCTGTGGAATCCGGGACAGTCCAGGAAAGTGGCAGCGAAAAACCCGAGTCAAAAGAGCCTGCCGCTACAGAAGCACCCGCTAATGAAGCTGCCTCCGAACAAGACGCGGGAGAAACTCAGGACCAGAAAGCTGCATAATAAAAAACCGACTCCAAAGGGTCCTGCACAGCCGACGAATCTCAAATCGTAGAATTATCAACAGAAGCATTCAAGGCTTTCTGCAATGACATTTCCGCTATGTTTAGCATTGGAATGAAGAGCCAACATCAGGAAGCTACCATTGTCACAATCGAGGCTCTTAAAGAACATTTTAAGAACCTCGCAGCCGTTACCTGCGTAAAGGCCGATGGCGCATTAGATGGGACATTCCAAATAATCTTAAGCCGGGAGGGATTATTTACTCTTGCTGGTGCCATAGCTATGCCGGCACAAATGACCTCTTTATTAGAGAAATGTGTTGGGCCGGAAAAGACTTTGAAGAATATAAAAAGCGGCTCACTCAAAGAAGCCGAGGAGGTTGGCGATACGGTTGTAGAAGCCTGCAATCTGCTGATAGGGTCATGGGACCGGATATTTCGTAAGGGATTGGAAGGCCACGGCCACCTCCTGCAAACCAATACCTTTATCGGTGATCCATGGGACAATCCAAAAGAAAAAATAGACCTGGTCAGTGATGAAGAATTTGTGTTTGCTTCTTATAAAATAACAATTAGTTCTTATCCAGCCTTCGACTGCGGTGTCATTTTCCCAAAGACGATCTTTACCAAAGTTAAACCTGAAGCCGAAGAAAAAGCCAAGGATGAAACGGAAGAAAAGCCTAAAACTGAAACTGAAGCTAAGCCAGAGACTGAGGTAAAGACCGAAGCGACAGCGGATAAAGATAAACCCAAAGCTGAAGAAAAGGCCAAGGCCGAAGCTGAGGAAAAAGCCAAGGCCGAAGCTGAAGAAAAAGCCAAGGCCGAGGCAGAAGAAAAAGCCAAAGCTGAAGCTGAGGAAAAAGCCAAAGCTGAGGCTGAAGAAAAAGCCAAAGCCGAAGCTGAAGAAAAAGCCAAGGCCGAAGCTGAGAAAAATGCTAAAGCTGAAGCCGAAGAAAAAGCCAAGGCTGAAGCTGAAGAAAAAGCCAAAGCCGAGGCCGAAGAAAAGGCCAAGGCCGAAGCTGAGGAAAAAGCCAAGGTCGAGGCAGAAGAAAAGGTAAAAGCTGAAGCTGAGGAAAAAGCCAAGGCCGAGGCAGAAGAAAAGGCAAAAGCCGAAGCTGAGGAAAAAGCCAAGGTCGAGGCAGAAGAAAAGGTAAAAGCTGAAGCTGAGGAAAAAGCCAAGGTCGAGGCAGAAAAAAAGGCCAAGGCCGAAGCAGAAGAAAAGGCAAAAGCTGAGGCAGAAGAAAAGGCAAAAGCTGAAGCTGAAGAAAAAGCCAAAGCTGAAGCTGAAGAAAAAGCTAAAGCCGAGGCTGAAGAAAAAGCCAAAGCCGAGGCAGTAGAAGAAAAGACCGAAGCCAAGCCCGAGACTTCAAAGGAGCCGAAAACTGAAGCTGAGACCAAGACTGAGACGACAGCGGATAAAGATAAACCCAAAGCAGAAGCCAAGCAGGAATCCGAAGAAAAAGCTGAAACCAAGGCTGAAACTACAGAAAAACCCGAGGCCGTAGAAGAAAAGGCAAAAGCTGAAACCGAAGAAAAAGCCAAGGATGAAACGGAAGAGAAGCCTAAAGCCGAAACTAAAGCTAAGCCAGAGACTGAGGTAAAGACCGAAGCGACAGCGGATAAAGATAAACCCAAGACAGAAGCCAAGCAGGAATCCGAAGAAAAAGCTGAAACCAAGGCTGAAGTAAAAACTGAGGGCGAAGCCGAAGCCAAACCTCAGACCGAAGAAAAAACATCAGCGCCTGATCAGAGCCAAGAGCCTACGAAGGGTAAGGTTTCGGAAACTATCCAAAAAATGGCTCAGTCGCCAGCTATCCTTCCGGGCGAATCCGGTAAGGCCACAATGGGACATATCAATGTTTCATCAGAAATATGCGCAACAGATATTATGCAAAAAGAGCTGGTCTGGGCAACCTCGGAGGAGAGCGTACAGCAGGCTATGACAAAAATGCAGCAACACGACAGTGGATATATAATGATAGGCAAGGATGGGATACTGGAAGGTATAGTATCGAAATCTGATATAACAGGAGCAACCAGTATCTATCTGCGACCGATATTTGCGAAATGGTATGGGCCTCTGGATGATGCAACTCTTCAAATCAAACTCAAATGGATAATGAGCAGGCCCGTTCGCACGGTCAGGCCGGAAACACCGCTGGTGACAATAATAGAAAACGTTTGCCGGTTTGGCGGGCGCGGCTTACCCGTGGTGGACGAACAGGGTAAAGTACAGGGCCTAGTAACAGTATTCGACATCTTTCGGACATTGCTCAACACAGGTGAAAATGTTTCGGCCGTTGGCAAAACAGTCGAGGCACCTGCATTAACATAAACATTAAAAAACGCATGCCACAAAAGTACATGCGTCATAAGAACACAGGTGTACCTTCTACTTCTGTCCTTAAGATTACTACTTTTCTTAGTTTACAACCGGAGGTGTCCAGGCATTATCATGTGTGCTCCCCGCTTTGCCGGCCAATGCGCCGGGGACGGTAGTGGTTCAACATATGCCCGCCAATTTTACAACGTCTTTCGCCCAGCGTCTCAACAGCGAGTGTACAGTAAATGTTAAAGAAGCCCAGCACGGAGACCGTGTTATTCCGGGATGTGTTCTAATAGCTCCCGGTGGATTGCATATGCTCCTGCAGCGTTCCGGTGCAAATTACTATGTTGCCATAAAAGACGGACCTTCCATATGCCACCAAAGGCCCAGCGCCGAGGTATTGTTCAACTCAGTTGCAAAGTTCGCAGGCGCCAATGCTGTTGGAGCAATTCTAACCGGAATGGGAAATGACGGAGCAAGCGGTCTTCTGAATATGCGTCAAAACGGTGCCTTTACCATAGCACAGGACGTGGCATCATGTATTGTTTTCGGTATGCCAAAGGAAGCTATAGACCGCGGAGCGGCTCAGAAAATCGTCCCGCTGCAGGATGTAGCCAGAACTATGATCGGCGCTGCGAGTCGTTAGTTTATCGCCGCTTTTTTAATTCGCGCCATGTAGTCAGAATGATTCCCTCGCTTTCGATGAACTTTTTTATATCAGGATCAGTCAGTAAACGAAGCTCGGCCTCGCGATTCGCACCCGAGCCGGAAATGTGTGAGAATACCTCCGTCTGTACAGTACAGTGTACAATAATCTGGGTTATGCCCGGTTTCATATCACCCAGCAATTTAATCAACTCGGCTTTTTTCTCTTCGTAATTCCTCGCCCTTGTCGGTTGGGTTACAAGATCATCGAGAACCGGAAGTCCGGCCTTCCATACCTTTTCTGCGATAGAATTTACCAATGGTCTAAGAGGGCCGACTTCATCACCAATATACTGCATGTGCCCTCCAAATATGAGAATTGGTATCTTCTTTTCAATACCCACTTTTACATAGCGGTCGATAAACTGCGGGACGAAACATGTTCCCATATGTGAATCCAAATGGGTAGGTTCAATCCCCATAGACAGGGCCTTATCGATTTGGGCACGAATCTCAGTTTCGAATTCATCAGCAGCAGCATGAGCGACAACATCGGGAACATTTTTCCATAAGTAACCGCCTGGGTCCACCAGCCCCGGCACCGCCGGTTTGCCGACAACAGGCCCCCATCGATAATTCTTCCATTCCGACGTAAGTGTAAGATGAACACCGGCGTCTGTGTTTGGATGCGCCTTGAGATGAGCCGCATATTCCGGTACCCAGGGACACGGCATCATAATGCTCAAAGAGGTGGCAATACCTTCTTCAACAGACTTGATTGCCCCCATGTTGGAATTATGCGACATACCTACGTCGTCCACATGGAAAATCACCACTTTTGTGCCCAAAGGCCAACCCAAACGTTCGGCATATGTTACTTCTCGGGCGCTGGTGACATCCAATCTCACAAAAATCGCAGAAAACAATAAGACAGTTCTAAAAGATTGATTTAATAACATATAACTTCCACCTCCATTCGACTTTCAGCGCTTAAAATCATAAAGCCAAATTTTCATTCAAAGTTATCATCGGCACATCAAATATAATTTCTGAGTCTATTCACGTTCTTAATATATCAAATTAATTACCTGAGGGCAAGCGCAGGACAAGTTTGGTTTGTTCGGTAAAAATGAAGCAAAATTGGTTGTGGAATTCGGACGGTGATTTAGGTATTATGACTTAAAAGCCGGGGGAACATAGTTGAAAGGACCCTAATTAGGAGTAAAATCATGATAAAGTTAGGCATGCATGTTGATAATTGGCGGCACTTTGACGTCTCGTACGATGTCCCTTGCCAGGTCGCAAAAGACCATAATATGGAGTACGTAGAATTTGGAACGATCGACGGGGACTATTTTATAGAGGCTTTGGGGTATAATCCCCACATACCACTTCATTCAGATCCGCTCAAGCTCAAGCAATATTTGGACTCGATGGGATTGAAAACATCACAACTTGACGCGGCCTACCCGATGTCGTCACCAGATGGTCAGTACCGCGGCATCGGCTACACTATTCGAGCCATTCAGTTCGCCAAAGCAATCGGATGCCCCTGCGTGGACACTACCGACGGCGGCCGCAAACCGCAGGGATACACCGATGACGAAGTAATGGTACTTATAAAGCAGTACTATCGTGTAGTGCTGGAATGGGCCCAGAAATATGACATTATCATCAATGTTGAGCCGCATGGTCCTTATACCACCAATCCGGATACTATGGAGAAAATTCTGAGCCTTTTTGACTCGCCCTACCTGAGGATGAACTTTGATACCGGCAACACCTTCATCGCCGGACAAGACCCGGTTAAGTTCCTTAAGCGGTTTCGGGATAAGGTTTCACATTGCCATATAAAGGATGTCAGTGAAGAGCTTGCAAAGGCCGTACGAGGGGGGCAGACAGGGATTGCCTGTTCTGTGGTCGGTATTGGCGAAGGAGTCAATGCCGACAATATAGCCGGCTGCATCGAACTGCTGAAGGAAATCAACTGGGATGGTGTTCTCTCAATAGAATGCGAAGCAGCACCCGGCAAGATTGAGCAAAGTATCGAATGGCTGCGTAATGAAATCTCAAGA
>Ga0307378_10009026_pt1 | contig 13147 bp, 23 predicted proteins | sample UN1MG_FD_202238 | JGI IMG/M metagenome (GOLD analysis project Ga0307378, IMG submission 202238) | Soil microbial communities from Risofladan, Vaasa, Finland - UN-1 | ecosystem: Environmental > Terrestrial > Soil > Coastal area > Acid sulfate soil | place: Finland: Risofladan, Vaasa | collected... | reverse complement strand
CGTTCTTCGGGGCCAGCCTTCAGACCTATGACGAGAAGGGACGCAGGGCGAATCCGTAGCAGGAAGTCCTCGAAAGGGACGAAAATATAGGTGCGGAACCAGGGACAAGGAGAACGAACATGAAGCGCGCACTGTTGGCAGGTGGGTTGGTTGTGGCTGTGCTGGTCGGGACGGTGTGGGCGGCGTACACCGCCGACGTTAGCGGTGACGGAAACAAGGCCATCCAGGTTGCGATAGAGGCCATCTTCGGCGTGGAGGATGCTGCGCACACAAGCGGTGACAATGGCGTGCCAATCCTCGCCGTGCGGAACGACACCCTGGCGGAACTGGCTGGAACGGACGGGGACTACGCGCCGCTACAGGTTGACGCCGATGGTGCGCTCTATGTTGCGGGGGCCGTTACTACCAGCGGCACGGTGACGGAGGCTTCGGCGTCGGCTATCGCGGCGGACCTGAACGAGTTGACGGCCGCGCCGGTCGCCAAGAATTGGGTAATGGGCGGGGCTGTCGTTGCGGCGGGGCCTGCTCCGGCTCCTCTTGCGGCAAGCGAGACGTTCGCCCGCAAGGTGATTATGACGGCGGTGAAGGCGGCCGGGACAGCCAATACGAGTGTCGTTTACATCGGCGACGCGAACCTTGTGGATACGACGGCGGCCTGCATCCAACTTGCCCCCGGCGACTCCTTCACGCTTGAAGGCAGTCCAGGGACGAAGTTTGACCTGAACCTGCTCAAGATAGATGGTGCAACCGCCGCCGATGGCGTGCGCTACATTTACCAGCCGATATAGTTGGCCTGAACTAAGGAGCGTGCCATGAAGCGATTCTGGCTTTGTGCTTTGCTGCTCTTGCTGCTCGCGGTCCCGGCGTGGGGCGTTGACCCCAAGACGACGAACTGGGTCGGCGGCGGTGTTGACCCGACGCTGTTTGACGCGGCGGATAACTGGTCGAACGGGGTTCCGGCCACCACGGACACGGTGCAGTTTCTCAACGGTTCCGTGGCCCTGCCTACCGCGAACTTTCCGAACGCGGGCGAGGTTTTCGCGCTGGTGATTGACGGGAACGCGGCGGGGGCGCAGTGGTGGCAGAACATTACCGACTTCTGCGGCCCAGGCGACTGGAACTATTCCTCGCTCCAAATCGGCGCTCTTGGAAGGAACCAAGACTTTATCTATTTTGACAAGGATTCCTCTGTAGCCGGTACTGTCCAGGTTTATGGGATTTTGGAGGACGACCACGTACCAACCAACGTCGCCAACGCAACGATAACGGTTAAAAATGGAGGTAACCTGGTTTGCGACACAGTTAGTTGGACAATAACGCAGCCTATCACCATCGAGGGGGCGCTTGCCATCGGTGGTGGCATCACACTCCTCGCCAACGGCGGTGTCAACCTCGCGGGCGGGCTTGACATTTCGCAGGGTTCTCCGGTCCTCGACACGGCTTCGCCCATCAACTGTACGGGCAACTGCATAATCCAATGGGGCAGCGGCAACGGCGACATCCTCGGCGGATTGGACGCGAACGGGTTCGCCGTCACGCAATCGGACACCGCCGCCGGGAACTCGCTGACCTGCGACGTGGCGGGCACGCTCGACCTCGGCACGACGGAAGCCAACTCGATAGCCGTCACCGTCAGCGCGGCGACCACCATCGGCAACTCGTTCGCGTGCGGCTCGCTCTCGATGGGGGCGAACGTGACCTGCGCGGACGCCAAGACCATCACCGTCGGAACGGGCGGGTTCACCTACACCAGCGGCACGCTCACAGGAAACCTCAGCGTCGCCACCACAGGAAACATCGTCGGCACGGCGGGAACCCTCACGGGAACCCTCAACCTGACGGCGGCTGGCGCGGACAAGACAATCTCCTGGGCCATCGGAACGTCCCTGGAAAAAATGGCACTCACCGTGTCCGGCAATTATACCGCCGCCGGCGATGTCTATTGTGCCAGTCTAGCCGGTTCGGGTTCGTTGGCGGGAAACGCAAAAATACTCAGAATATACCCACTGGCAAATAACTTCTGGACTGCAACCTTCGCCGCTTCGGAATGGGGCTACGTTTCCCTATACTGCGCGGCATCGCGTACCAACGCCACCTTGGTCAACATGGGAACATCCCCGTTCAGGGTTTATTACGCTGTCACCACAGTCACATTATCCGGCGGGTTGACGTGCGGCTCTGTGGACATCGGCGGGTCCGGGGGCAACGCCGTGCTCGACATGACCGGCGGAAATCTGACCAGCGCCGGGGCGATAACCTTTGGGGCGGTGAACGCGGCGTATCGCGGGACGCTGACTCTCGGTCCAGGCGTCCATACATGCACGAACATCGGACGCGGCGCAGGGAATACGGCGGAGACGCACGTTCTGAACCTTCGCGGAAGGCTGCGAACGACCGGGACGCTGACAGGCGCGGGCATCACGGTCACTCCGACGCAGGAGGCGTGCATCGACTGTCAGGGCGTCGGGGTTGTAACCAACGTCACCGCGACCGGAAACCGGCTCGTCGTGCGGCGGGCCGTGGACGCGGCGGGGATGCCGCTCAGGAGTTGGAACGGTGGCGATACGAATGTGAACGTGCGTTTCTTGGGCAGGAAGGTCATCGGGGAGCCGGGGGTAAACTGAGGGAGATTCGGCTATGGCGGACAACGAGAGTCCACGCATCGCGGCCCTGTCCGACAGGGACATCTTGGTGCGCATCCTCGACGAACTCGTGAAACTGAACGGGCGCATCGGGTCGCTTGAACGGTCGCGCTCGTGGTTCAAGGGATGGGTAGCCGCGTTCTCGTGCGTTGGAGCCGTATTGTCGGCCTTGTGGGCCGCTAAGGCACTCGGAGCGTTCTAGGAAAAGGAGTGACACAATGAAGCGATTGCTAGCCGTACTGCTGCTGGGATGCATGGTCGTCGGCGGGTGTTCCCAGTTGCAGGCCCGCGCTCCGATGGCCGCCAAAATCGACGCCAACTCGGATGCGGCGGCGGACCTGCTCTTGCGGACTGTCCGCACGCCCCTCACAGACGCCGAAGCCGTAATCGCGCTGAACACCAACGCCGCCACGTTCGCCGAGTACGCGGACGCCAAGACGGTCAACTGGTTCGCCTATGCCTTCGGCGACAAGACTATTTTCGTCAACGGCGAGTACGCGACGCGCCTGGACATCGCCAAAGTCCTATCGGTGGAAACCGCGAACCGGGCGACGGCCACCCCGCCGCCGACAACCTCCTGGCTCAACGCGGCTGTGACGAAAGAGTGTACAGTTCTCATGCAAGTCCGCGCGGCCAAGGATGGGAAAGGAGATGACCAATGACACTCGATGAACTGCTCGCCAAGTTGCCCGACAACCTAAAAGAAAAAGGTCAAATCTTCGGGCCGGTCGTCGTGCAAATGACCGCCCAGCAAATACAGGACTGGCTCAACTACGTCTTTGTCGGCAGGTACACCGACGCCTACAGGATTTATCTAAAGGCTGTAGGCATGGACGACCTTCTCACCGAATGGGACAAGGAAAATGCGGCTTGGAAGAAGGACAACGAGGCCAACGCCGCGCAGATTGCCATGTCCAACAAAATCGCCCTGGCAGTCTGTCAGGTGATGCTCGGCGTCGTGCTGGCTGCGGTGGGTCTTTAGCGGTTGGGCGGCGTGGAAACTTTATGGGAGGATTCTGCTCATGGACAAGGCAACGGCAATCAAGTTGTTGGCTGGCACGCTGGCGCGCGGCATCCTTTGGGGCGCGGGCCTGCTGGCGGCGAAGGCAGGCGTGGACACCATCAACCAAAGTACGGTCGAGGGGCTGGCCTACTTCGCGGCGGCGCTCATCGTGGCCGGACTTTCGGCGTGGTGGAGCGCGAAGAAGGACAAGAAACTCCTCGAAACGCCCTCACCGTAAGGAGCGAGCATGGAAGTCGCCGGTAGGTGGTACATCACCTATCCGTCGCGCGCCTGCCAGTTCTCCATCTGGCCCATTGCCGACGTACACTACGGCAACCGGGGCTGTGCGGTCAACGTCTGGCAACGCGACATCGACGCCATCGCCGCCGACCCCTACGCCCTCTGGTTCGGCCTGGGCGACCTCGGCGAATACATCGCCATCAACGACCCGCGCTTCGACGCCTCGGTGATTTCCGAGGACATGACCCCCGCCGACCTCGGCGACCTGGGATATGTCCTCGGCACGCGCATCCGCGACCGGCTCTCGCCCATCGCCGGGAAGTGCCTCGGAATGGGCATGGGCAACCACGAAATGCGGTACTACCGCGAGAAAGAGCAGACCCACCTTCACTACTGGCTCTTGCAGGAAATGGCGCAGGCGGCGGGTCACGCCGTTCCGAATCTCGGCTACTCGGCCTTCTTCGACCTGATATTCGTGCGGAGTCCCAGAACCAAAGGCGTCACGATTTCGCGGACGGTCCCCAAGTCGGTTCATTTTTCCGAAGACAAGAAGAACGGATGCGGGCGGTTCCGCCTCCGATTCGTCACCCACCACGGGGCAGGAGCAGCCCAGTCGCGCGGCGGCAAGGCGAACGCCCTTGTCCGCATGGCAACCCGCTTCGATGCCGATGTCTATGTCCAAGCCCACAACCACACGCCGGATGCCCAGCCCGTCTCGACGATTGGAGCCAACGAAAAGTGCAATAGCATCATCGAGAGGCGGCGGCTGATGGTCCGCACCGGCCCCTACCTTCGGACCTACGCGCAGGGCGTGACGGGATACGGGGAACGCGCGATGTATGAGCCGACGACGCTGGGGGCCAAGCCGATACACATCATCCCCGACAAGCGGACTTTCTTCGCCACGGTCAGCCCGTAACGCCCATGTTTCCCGTCTTACCCATCTCGCCTAGTCACTTGTGGGTTTGGGCGGCGGGCATACCACATATGGTGGTTTGGCCCGATTTTGGGTCTGCCCATGTTATCTGCAAGTTTGGATAAGATACCCGAAGCATGTAAGTCTTTGCTGCCGCACGAGTTATGGGGACGGAAAAATCTCGGATTTTTTCTGGACTTGTCCGCACCGATGGTCGATGATGCCAGTGGATTCAGGAGTCGAAACATGAGAAGCGGGACACACCCGGAAGTGAAAGAGAAATTGGGCTGCGGTTCCCGCGCGCCTTCCAAGAGACGCCCTGCTTCTGGCTCTCCTGAATCCAACGCGCGGGGCCGCAGTTTTTCTTGCCGAGCCGTGAAGAAGGACGCGCGATGAGTGAAGAATTGGCGGTACTTCTGATTCTGCTGGGTGTGCAGGCCACTAACACTATTCTTGTTGCCTTCATACTCCGCGCAGTAATGCACCAATAATGCAGGCGGATCGCAGTGCGCGGTTGACTGAAAAGTGAATACGGGCGGCTGCGGCTTGGGCGGCAAACCGGGAGCGGTTTGGATAAGCACCCAAAGGCGACCTTGCCTATAGGCGAGCAGGGCGTAAATGTCCGGCTCGTGGTCGCGGCGAGTGAAGTTGGCCTACGCCGGTGGAAATCCGGCCAGCCGCCCTTGATTTTGGCAGCACCGTGGCCGGTATAACGGGGGCTGGCCGCACAAGGGGTTGTACGATGATAACTACAACAAAATATGCAGAAAGGCGCAAAACACGCCCTGGATGGCGGAGGAGTACTACATACCCGCATGGTCCGAAATGCGGCAGTTCCTTCGCAGAGGCGCTTGTCGCCCTTCGCGCCCGCCTCGGCGAGGCCCCTGCCCCGGAGGAGAAGTCATGAGTCGCGAGATACCGTTGACGAAGGGACAAGTTGCGATTGTGGACGCCGAAGATTATGAGTGGCTGAATCAGTGGCGGTGGCACGTCCATCTGAATCACCGGAGATACCCGTATGCCGAACGAAGGCGACGAAAAGCCGACGGTCCCGGCCCTAGTCATATTCCAATGCACCGAGTTATTCTTGATGCGCCTACTTTCCTTGAAGTGGACCACCGTGATGGCAACGGTCTCAACAACCAAAGAGAAAACCTGCGATTGGCAACCCGTTCTCTGAATGAACGCAACAAACACCGCCAAAAGGCACTCGCAAGCGGTCTTCCAATGGGTGTTCGGGCTGACAGATTGCATTTTCGGGCGCAGATTTGGCGCGGAGGCCGATATATACATCTTGGCATGTTCTCTACTTCAGAAGCCGCCCATGCAGCGTATCTCACTACCCGCACCAAGTTTATCGCCGAGGAAAAAACCAGCGTTTTGAACCTTATAAGAGAAAAGACATGACACATCGCGCAAGTCCGGACCCAGACGTATCCGATGAAGAATGGGAACTGTTCCGCGAGAACGAGCGGCGCGAGGACGAGGTTGAGCCTAAACCTGCGCCAGTCAAGACCTGCGGCGGGTGCGAGAATTATGAGAAGTGCGGAAGCATGACCGGCCTGTGCCGAATACCGGGCGGTGACGGTTCGCCAGTTTTTGCCGACGACGAAGCCTGCAAAGCGCGGGAGGGTTCGGAATGAGCGTGCATAGTTGTCCGAATTGCGGGGCAGCGATGGCTGGTGAAGCGGGGCCGCTTGAAACCCAACTCGCCCAGGCCCGCGAGCGCGAGGCGACCGAGAAGGCCCGCGCGGAACAGGCCGAGGCCGAAGCCAAACGGCGCGGTGACTTGCTGGACATATTCTGCGGCCTTCGGATACCCGAACTGGAGGCCGAGGTCAAGCGGCTGCGCGTGGCTTTCATCGCGGCGGTGCGGAAGCCGATGGGCGTGGTCCCGGATGGATACGAGGACTTGTACGATGCGAAGGAGGCGACCGATGCGTGAAAAGAAAACCGACTCTCCAGCCATGATTCTTCTGCGGCATATATACAAACAGACCTCCTCGGCCCCAGGGACAACGCCCTCTTGGGACATTCTCAACCGGGCCATGTCGGACGCCATGAGGCTGGCCATCACGGCGCATTTCCGATTCGGGATGGATGACTTCAAGACGGCCAATGAGGAACTCGGCATGAAATACTGGGCGGGACAGGACGGCGGATACGGCGAGTGGTTTTACGGCCTCGCCTGCGGCGTCAACAACGTTTCGGCGGCAAGAGCCTTCGAGCACTGGAAGGAACGGGGGCCGTATATTCACATCAATATCCAAACCCGGGACGCCTACGGCAACACCTTCTCGCGGAAGAAGGGCCGCGTGGCGGTCGGGACGTGGTTTTACTGGCAGGACGGTAATCACGTCCGGGTGACTAGTATTGAGCCGGACCACCTAATCGCCTGCGCCTATCAGGAGGAGTGGGCTTGGCACGGGAAGCCGATGCGAAGGTTCCGCATCATGCGGCAAGAACTGTTGGCGGCTCGGCGAGGAGGTCAAGCGAAGGAGGCGTCCGATGGCGAAGCGTGAGTTGAAAGAAGGGCTACAAAAATCTCTTTGTGTTTGCGGCCATCCGTGGGCAGCCCACATGGAAGGGGAATGCGCGTGGTGCGGTTGTGAAACGTACAAACCAGTCGCCGAGGTCGAGGCGCAGGCGAAGGTGGAGCGCGCGAGAAAGGGGAAGTGATGAGCCGGGAACTCGACCTTGAGATATGCGAATGCGCGGGGTGCGGCGGCGAGGTCTCTGTCGTAGAAGCCCTCTGGCTGCCAGAGCAAAAACGTCTAAAGCCGGGATGGCTAACCGTGCAGGAGAAAAACGAGAAACCATACTGTAGCCAGGAATGCTTTGAAATGGCCTGCGAGCGCCGGGCGCGCGATTGCCTGCAGCGGATTCCCTCAATAGCGGAAGTGTTGGATGCTGCTGAGGCGTGTCGGGTGATAATTGCTGAGTGTGAGAAAGCCCTAGCCATGAGCGAGGAGGCGCCTGATGGCGAAGCGTAGGGATGAGTTTGTGGTGGGCTTTCCTCGGCTGAATCAGGTTGTGTGGGGCCTGGATTCGGATGGTGAGATGCGCTGGAGCGCGCCCATGACGGCAAAAGATGCCCTCGAAGAAGGTGACGCGATTATCGGCGGGGCCGTCATATACCGCCTCGTCGAAGTCCCGCTCGCCGAGGTCGAGGCCCAGGCCTCGCGGGAGCGCAAGAGAAAAAGAAGGCGTGGACAGTGAGCATTAAGCAACACATGCCCAAGATTTGCCCCGATTGCGGTTCATCCGTCGGTGGGGCCATGTTTTCCATTCTTGTTGCTAGGGCCGATTGTGGCAGGCATGTGGTTGGCCTACCGATGACGGGTGAGTGGAAATGGGGTTCGCGCACGCGCGCTTGCTATAAGGCCGTGCGGGAGCGCAAGGCGCGGGGCAAGCGAAAGGGGAGCAAGCGATGACCGACCGCGAACAAGGGTACTGGGAAGGCATCCGTCTGGCGTGCCGCGAAATGTGCCAATGGTGCTACGAGGACGGCCCGCCGAAGATGGACGAATACCAAACATGGAAGCACAGACTCAATGACAACGAACGCGCGACGTGCAAGGCGTCGGCCATTCTGGACGCCGTGCGCCGGACGCCGCCGGGAACGCTCGGCTGGACCACAGAGGAATAGAAAAAGGAGAACCCGATGAGCCTGCTGCCTGATGCCGAAGAAGGAAAAGTCGTCGATGCTGAAATCGCAGACTCGCCGCCCCAAGAACCGCACGCGGGCGTGCCCGCCGTGCAGGAAAGACCGTTGACCCCCGCCGAGTGGGTCAAGCAGTCCGACGAACGGTTCGAGTTCCACGAGACGCAGCGCAACTGGATTCTCTCGAAACTCGTCGAGGGCGTCCACTACGGGATCCCGCCCGGATGCGAACCCGACACAAAAATCGACCCGAAACAGTGGAAGGCCCGCCGGATGCTCTACAAGGCTGGCGCACAGTTCATTGCGGAAATCCTGAAATGGGAACCGCGCTTCGAGGCTGACATGACCGCGTGGGAACAAGGCGGCAAGGTCGCCGGAACGCACTACCGCAAATGTACCCTTTACCGCAAATCTGACCACAAGTTCGTCGGCGAAGGCAACGGCATGGGACAGGTCGGTGCGAAGCGGCGCGACGGCAATGCGGCCATCAAGGTCGGCAACAAGTGCGCCCTGTCCGATGCCATCCTAAACGCCACGGGGTTATCGGACCTGTTCACTCAGGACGGCCCGGAACCGGACGAAAAAGAAGCCTCAGCCAAGAGCGCGGCGGCGTCCCGCACGGGCAAGAAGCCGCCAAACACCGAAACCGCCAACGCCCTGAAAGCCGTTTCCGCGATTTATAAGGACTGGTGCAAACGCGCGGGTCAGGACGGCGGAACCGAACAGGCCGGGGCTGATTTCCGGGCATGGACAGAGAGCATCCTTCAACACGATGTGCCGCATGCGACGGAGATAACGGCTGCGGAAGCGGGCGTGCTGGCGAAATGGTTTGCGGCGAACGGGACGGCCAAAAAGGTGAACGAATGAACGGCTCCAAAACGGCAGGCTGGTTCGATGAACCGACCGAAACCGACAATATCCGTTGGTTCCGCCGGTCCCGCGTAGAGGCCCTGGTCTACGGGTGCCCTGCCAAGGCCCAGGTCGAGCAGAAATCCCTCGCCATGCAGTTCGGTTCGCTCGGTCATTCGCTCCTGCGCGATTACATGGCACACCTGCAAGCCAACGTGGTCGGCTCGGACATGGACTATCTCTTGGAAGAAGCCCGTAAATGTACGGACGATCCCCGCCTGCAACCGGCCATGCTTTCACTCATGCGCCGCGTAGGGCGGCGCATCTACCTGCCGGAAGGCCGGGTCGTCGGCATCGAGTTGGACCTTGGGCATGAAGTCATGGCCGGAATCGGTTTGCAAGGCGAACTCGACCGGCTGGACAACGGCCAACGTCCCGACGAATTGGAGATTCACGACTACAAGTTTGGCTACGGCTCGATGGGGCGGGTTGAGGCTCGGCAATCGTTTCAGGCCCGCGCCTATTCCTACCTCGTCTTGGCGAACTATCCCGACTGTTTCCGCGTCTGGTTCGTCTACCATTTTCTGCGCATTGACGACCCGCTCGCCAAGGACGGGTATCTGCAAGTCCGCTTCGACTACACGCGCGACGACTTCGACGACCTGGAAGGCCACATGACGGGCGCGCTGATGAAGGCCGTGGAAATCGAGGACTCCGGCACGTTTGACTACGTTCCGGGTTGGCCCCAATGCGTTGATTGCCCCGTTGTGTCCGTGTGTCCCAAGGCCGAACCTTATGCGGGCGACGATAAGGTTACTCTAGCAAGCCAAGCCGTTGCCCTTAGCGAGAAACTGTCCGCGATGAAGAAGGCGCTCAAGGCCCACGTCGAGGCGAACGGGCCGATATTCCTACCCGGCGGCGGTGCGTGGCTCGTTTCGACCTCCAAGAAGGCGACCTTTGGCTTCTCGAAGAAGGCGACGGAGGATGCGGAAGAAGTTGAGGAGGAAACAGAATGACCCTCTGGCGTCGCATCGTCTGTGCCGTGTTCGGGCATCGTGGTCGTGATGCGGGGTTCTCGTGGACGCTGGAGGCGCGGACGGTCGCGCGTGCCGAGTTGCCAAGCGCGCGGTTCGCGTGGAAGGTCTGCGCGCGGTGCGGGGAACTGTACGGGGAGGCGCAGAAATGACGCGCAAGTGGATTGTGGCATCGTCTGTTTTTGCTCTGGCTAACGCGGGCCTTGTGTTTTTGGGAGCATTTTGCGGGAGTCCTCGCTGGGTTGTGGTTTTCAATGCGTTTGTTTGTGGCTGGTGTTTGATGTCAGTATTGGCTTCGCTTTGCACAGGCGGATGGAGCAAGCAATGACGCGCGGGGAACTGGCGATAATCGCGGCGACCATCCTCATCGTCGGGGCCATCGTACTCGGAATCATCGTCGCAAAGGTGGAGGGCGTAGTACCCGGCGGCGCGGCTGCGTGTCCCCCCGCGCAGTCGCCCGCCGGGATTGAAAGTGAGGGCGTGGGCGGCTCATGGTCTCCGCCCACGACTACGCCCGCCGGGTCCATGACTCTCGTGCAAACGCAGGTTCGGGAACTTCCTGCGTCCCTAAGAGAGTCGCCGTCCGCAACGACGAACGGCCCCGGCGGGCTTGATATTCGGAAGGAGGGTGGCTGCGGTGATGCAGCACACGAAAGAGGGGATGCACGTCCTATCGTGCGGGGCTGCAACCTTACCCCGGTAGCCGATAGGCAACGTGGCATCTCAGGGTCGAGTGAAATCCTCGGCCAGCCGCCCTCCCCTTCCGATGTGAATCTGGCAAGGCGGGCCGCAGATAAGCAGGGAGTTCCAGTGCCGTCGGCAATACGACTACCCCGTGGAGCCGATGAATCCCAAGCCCAGGCCCGCCTTGTCGGATTTATCACCGGCGACCGCTACCCTGCCCTGCCCGAAGCATACCCTGCCTTGGCCTTGCTCCGAGCGCACGAATCATCCAACGGTAAGCGAATGGTCGGCGACGGGGGCAAGGCACAGGGCTGGCTCCAGCAACACCAGGATCACTGGCAAGTCGGTTGCGAAGTCCTCGGCGTCGATTGGCCCTGGCCCGCCGATACGCGCGACCTGTTCAAGTGCGAGATGGTGGCGATAGGAAACTGGCTGCGGTACGCGCGGGGATCGCTGGTGCGAGAGGATGTGGAGATGCTGGTGCGAACTTTCAGGCTGCCGAGCAAACCGCACCGGGCGGACAATGATGCGTACTGGTCAAAGGTAAAGGAGGTCGTGCCATGATTCAATTTCAGAGGAACGGGCAAAAGAACTGCCAAACGGTGTATGTGGGAGTAGAGACGGGGCTTCCTACCGAAACCCGACTCCTGTGGTTTACCCTTGACTGCGGGAATGCCGAATACGCCGCCTTGCTGGAATCGCACCTTCATAATCGGCTGCGCAAAACCATCGAGCGGGCGCATCAACTCGCCTACGAGCGGGGATGGAGGGACGCCAAGAGCAAGAAGGCGCGGAAGGCCGCGAGGTTTGCGCCCTACTTCACGGACGCCGCGCCTGCTATCGCGTGGCAAAGGTAAACGGGCAATGACGCCCGGCGGAGAATGAACATGATAGGCATACAGAAAACCCTTGTCGAGCGACTTTGGGAAATTGCAAAGGCCGTTGAACAGGGGAAGTACGGGAAAGACGACGACATTGATGCCGAGGCTTTCCGTGAAGACCTCGGCCTCATTTCCGACGCCGCAGAATAGTCGGCGCTGGCGTACTGGGCGCGGTTCGAGGAGGCGGGCAAGTGAGCGGGTTGACGGCAGACGAACTCAAGGCTGCTTTGCCGCCTGAATTGTGGGCCAAGGTTGCGGCGCAACTCGGCATCGGCAAGGCCGCAAAACCGAAGCGCCGGAGCAAGTACGGCAACGTGCCGACCTACGTTGACGGGCATCGGTTCGACTCGAAGGCGGAGGCCCGGCGCTACGAGGAACTTCGGCTGTTGCAGTCCGCCGGGACGATTGACTGGTTCTGTTTGCAGCCGACCTTCGTGTTGCCGGGCGGCATCGAGTATCGCGCCGATTTCATAGTCTGCCACGAGTCGCTGCCCTGCGTTCACGTTGAAGATGTCAAGGGCGGCAAGGCCACCAAGACGAAGGAGTACCGGATCAAAAGGCGACTGATGCTCGCCAAGTACGGGATTGAAATCGTGGAGACGATGGGGAGGAGCGAGGCATGAGCGAGAAACCGATTATCTTCAGCGCCGAGATGGTTCGCGCGATTCTTGACGGGCGCAAGACCGAGACGCGGCGGGTGGTGAAGAATCCGAGGGGAAGCCGGGTAGATGTCCAAAAGGCAGAGTTTGTGCAGCCATATTCCAATGCTTTGGGATTTTGCAACTGCTGGTCATTCTGTCGGGTGATAAATCAATCGTGTACCGATGAGTATAGGCAGGCCGCTTGCAACCGCATGGCTATAGACACGCTCCGTTGTCCCTACGGCGTTCCCGGCGACCGGCTTTGGGTGCGGGAAACCTGGAAGCCAATCTTCTACCCATCCACCATATCCAAGCCAACAACATCTGGCATTGTCTTTGCCGCCGACGAAGGCTTTGTCGAGTGTGATACCCGTGGCACTTGGACCATGCGTCTGTGGCTGGAAGTCGTCGAGGTCCGCGTCGAGCGCGTGCAGGACATCAGCGATGATGGCGCGAAAGCCGAGGGGGTTTCGCCGCAAAAGGAGGTTTGGATTCCCCATCCCCTGCGCCCTGTGAGCAAGCCCAAGTTTTGGCCAGCCACGCAAGAGTGCCCCTATCGGGAATCCTTCGTGATTTTATGGGACCGCCTGAAC
>Ga0307378_10009025_pt1 | contig 13148 bp, 12 predicted proteins | sample UN1MG_FD_202238 | JGI IMG/M metagenome (GOLD analysis project Ga0307378, IMG submission 202238) | Soil microbial communities from Risofladan, Vaasa, Finland - UN-1 | ecosystem: Environmental > Terrestrial > Soil > Coastal area > Acid sulfate soil | place: Finland: Risofladan, Vaasa | collected... | reverse complement strand
CCCGAAAAAGGCGGATAACCGGTAAAATCAGCCGGGTATCGGGCTTCGTTAATTCCATTTTCGAGCCATAATCATGCATGTGACCATAAATCAAGCGGCCCGGGGGCTAATTTGCAACGGTCTCAATAAATAATATTGCATTGTAGATTCAATAGGTTAACGCGATCTCACATTATTTTGAAAGGCCCAGGTAGGCATTGGGTGTCCATTCAGGGATGGATTTGGTCTTTGGAACTTTGATGTGGGTTCAATTGAGGATGGGCGATGCAAAAACTTGTTCTTTGAGATGCCCAATCTATATTGACCTCTATGCAGCTTGCTTTTCAACGCGGCATATTTTATAATGCTTGATATCTGTGAAGGTAGCATGGAAAGTACTGAAAAAGGAGAAAGAGCATGAAAGAGAAAGACACAAACACGTTAGGCCAAAGAATCAGGCAGATTCGAGGGGATCTGACGCAAAGCGAGTTCGCAGACTTTTTAAGGATTAAGCAGGCAATGATCAGTCGGTATGAAGCTGATAAGGAAACACCTTCACCTCGCATCCTGCTGAGGATAGCCCAGTTCCACGGGACGAGCATTGCCTGGCTGCTTACAGGCAGGGAGAGCGTTAAAAGCTCAGCCCAAAAATCCGCAAAGGCAGCATCCAAAACCTTTGCCGGCAGAGACGATCTGATAAATCTGGCAGCAAGCTATCTCAAGGATGCAAGGCTACCCGATGCTGAAGACTTTGGTGCAATGATGAAAGACCTCTTCAAAGACCGAAAGACAATGGCAAAGGTCTTGCAGTACTACCGCTACAGAAAATACCAAGGCAATAAATAAAGTATAACGTTCTAGTCGCAAAGCGCAGTTGCATTCTGATGATAGCCCTGGATGAAGGAAGCGACTTCCTTGCGGGCAGCTTTGTCTTCAGTGGCGAATGCCTTTTCAGCATGATCCTTGCAGCAAGCAATCACCATGGCTCCATCCTTCTTGTCCTCATAGAGATCAGTTCGTGTGCTTCCACACACAGCGCAAGGTCCAATGGTTGAGACACTGTACTTTCTCTTCATCTAACTCCTCCTTCAGAAACTGGCTATTTTTTCCTTCTTTTGCTTTGTTCCGGGTATTGATGCTTTACAGTTTGGTAAATAGATAAGGCAATTCTTATTCCAAGTTGTGCAAATTTTGCAAATTAGACAAAAACTCTTAGATTACAGTAAGTTAAATGATCGAAAGAATAGGCTTGGCCCTCAATAGGCTGGAACAATAACCGGCATTTGTGAGCGATTTAGCGCGATACAACAACAGAAAAGACAAATTGCGATTAAAATCAATGTGATAAACAACGCTCGATATTGAACATAATGTTCACTTTCGATCACTGATTCCTAGTTTTATCATATAGCGGCTTAGGGCGTGGCGGGAAATGCCCAGCAGTTTTGCTGCTTGCTGCTTTGTTTTCGCTTTTTTTAAGGCAGCTTCGATCATCTCTTTCATGTGCCCGGAAATTTCCTCATTGAATACGAAATCACTCTTTTCATCCGATTTGCCCGTTGCCGAAGGTTTATCAAGATGAGAGTTGTTGTTCTGCAAATTCAAAATTGAACTTTCAATCACAGACTGATCCTGATTTTTTAGCAGTACTCTTTCGAGTACATTTTTCAATTCCCGGATGTTTCCTGGCCAATCGTGTTTGGACAAATCTTTAAGAGCCTCTTGTGTCAAGACAGGTACTGTTAAGAGTCCCATGTCCTGCGCCAATTTCTTGAGGATCTCGCCCGCGAGAATGGGAATATCTTCCCGCCTTTCGGACAAGGGGGGTACGAGTATAGTTAGGACATTCAGCCGATAGTACAAGTCTTCCCGAAAATGTCCGGTCCGAACCAAGGTTTCAAGTTTGCGGTTAGTGGCGGCTATGACCCGAGCGTTAACATTGATATGGGTTTCTCCTCCGATGCGCCTGATAGCATGAGTATCAAAAAACTGGAGAAGCTTGGCCTGCAAAGCTGGGCACAGGTCTCCAATCTCATCAAGAAAAAGAGTCCCTCCATTAGCAAGTTCCAAGAGGCCACGTTTGCGGCCCCTGCTTCCGGTGAAGGAACCTGGCTCATGTCCGAAGAGTTCGGATTCCACTAGGGAGGGGGCGATGGAAGTACAGTTGAGGTCGAAAAACGGACCTTCAGCTCTTGAAGAATGCAGATGAATCCAACCAGCAAGGAAATTTTTGCCAGCTCCACTTGGACCGGTGATTAAGAGGTTGCCGTCGCTCAGGGAGGCGATCCTGGCATCTTCCCGCATCTGTCTCATGGCCGGCGAGGGGTATTGATGAAATGTTATATCTGCCCCATAAGGCTGCTTGTAATCCTTGGAACGCAGATGACGCACCTCCTCCTTGAGAGTGCTACTGAGTCTCCTTTCCGCTTCCATCAGGGCGTCTTCAGCCTGCTTGCGCATGGTTATATCTCTTGTTACTCCAAGAATGCCGATGGGCTTACTGTCCTGGTCATGAAAATAAGAAAGTTTGACCTCTACCCAAAACAGATGCCCATCTTGATGGTGACTTTGTAGCTCAAGAGTATAAGGCTCAAATTCATTCATATTATATTGATGTATGGCCTTAGCGAAATAATCCTTGGCAAATTCAAGAGAACCTGGCAATAGAAAATTATCAAGGGAGATGGATTGGGCAACTTCAATGCTATAGCCGAACATGGTTGCAACAGAAGGGCTGATGTAGGTCAGATTCCACTGCAAGTCCGTGGTCCAGATGACATCACTGACATTTTCAGCTAGTAGCCTGTATTTGAGTTCACTTTCCAAAACTGATTTTTCTGCCCGAAGCCTGTCGGTAATGTCAATGATGGAATGGAGGTGGCATCGTACACCGTTGACCATCACTGTGCCGGTCATGACCTCCACATCTCGAAGTTGGCCATCCCTACGAATGATCTTATAGGTTACAAGAGGAGGGTTGTCGCGTCCCTCCAGCCAGTTCTTGGATCTCTCAGCCGCTATCTTGAGACTTTCAGGGGCAATGGTGCTGGTTATTGGGACCTTAAGACCTTCCTCTAAACTATCATAGCCATAGATAGCCAGTGCTGCGGGGTTCACATAGATGCATTCGAACTTGTCATTGATCAGAACGATGCCTGCAAGGGAATTCTCGGCGATGAGTTTAAATATGTCTTCGCTCCAATTCTTGAATACTTCGTTGCTATGAGAGGTAGGAGCATTGGCCATCAGCATGCAAACACAGGTTGGCTCCCTGTCCTTGATGGGCAGCTTCCCAAACTGAATTTTAACCCTAACCTCATCACCATCCCCCTTGACTAACAGGAAATGAGCATTCTCCATTTTCTTGCCTGAAAGCACAAGATTGAGACACTCCTTGAATCTTTTCATCTCCTCGGGATGACGCCAAAGAGAATCATTGATTTGCTTTAGGTCCTTGCCCTGGTACCCGAACTCTTTTTGGAAGTATTGATTGGCCGCGAGCAGGCCATCGGTCTGGTAAACAAGAATGCTGGCACTGGACTCAAAAAGATTAGGTAGGAACTGATTCTGGAACAACTCCCAAGGGAATTCACGTTGTGGCAATTGTACAATGTCATTCACTGGCTGCACCTCTTAATCACTTAAGCAACCTACAATATACAAATTGCACAACAGTAAATCAAATGTCAAGACCCTTGGGATGCAAGACCCTCAAGCATAACCTTGCACCATTAGGGACGCATTGAGTCCTCCCCCGCCGTGGGCTGAGACGAACACTGTATTGACATCTTGTCGCCGTGATTTATTGGCTACATAATCCAGGTCACAACCGGGCAGTGGATTTTGGAGATTGAGAGTAGGCGGGATGATTTTATCTCTACAGGAAAGGACAGCAGCAACTACTTGGAGCAGGCCTCCTGCGGCAGAGGGATTACCAATAGCGCCCTTCAGAGAAGTTACAGGAATGCTATCAGCACGTTTAGCAAAAGCCTTACGGATGGCCACACTTTCAGCTTTGTCCAGAGCCACAATACTGGGGGCGTGGGCACTGATGTAATCAATCCTCTCATCAGGTATCTGGTTCAGAACCATTGCCATACAGCGTGCCATCTGGGTGCCGCTTTCGTCTACATATTTAAATGAGGTGGCATCAGTTGTGGCTGCAAAAGGCCCGAGCCTTGCATGAATATACCTTTCCCGTTCACGCGCATGGTGTTCAGTTTCAACGACGAGAGCAACAGCCCCTTCGCCAATAACATACCCATCCTGGTCGCTGTCAAATGGGCGCGATGCATGTGCTGGGTCATCATTTCTCTTTGCCAATTCCCCTGTTAATCCCTCACCCAAGAATGGTATTGGACTTATAATATCAGCTCCGACAACCATTCCTATCTTAATCTCCCCAAGTTGTATACGTTCAATACAAAGCAATAGTGCCAGGATGCCTGAAGTGCAAGATGTGGTTATGCCCACTGTCCTGCCCTTAATCCCAAAGATGCCAGAGATCTTGGTGGCCGCAGCATAGGGGTCAATCGCTGAAAATGTTTCTGGTTTTAATTGTGAGAGATGTCCTTTTACCCAGGGCTGAAGTAGCGCTTCCATAGTATCAGTATTTTCCTGAGCAGATCCCAGGTACAAGTCAGCATGTTCCAGATCACCATCCTGAAGCTTGGCACTTTCAATTGCCATTGATGTAGCGTTCCTGGCCAGTAATGGAAATCTACCAGGCAATGATTCAGACTCATTCTTGGATTCAGCCCCGAAATCCGGGACCTCGGCTGCGATCTTACAAAGAAATAGTTCATTATCAACAGGGAATTGCTTTACCCTTCTGACACCGCAATCCCCATGAATCAGGGCATTCCAATAGGTCTCAACGCCTACTCCCAAAGGGGAGAGAACTCCCATGCCAGTAATCACAATGCCATTTGAATCCTTCATGATAATGCCCCCTGCATCAACAAGGCATTATGGTCCCCGGCCCAGCTATGCGAGACCACCAATGCCTTATTTATTCTTGAGTGTCGGGGCTTCATAGTAACAAAATCCAAATTACATCCCTCTGCCGTGTGATCGAGGTTATTGATTGGAGAGATGATGGATTGCTCCATGCTCAAGGTTGTTGCAGCTATCTGAAATAGAGAGCTTGTGCCTCCTGCATGGCCCAAATTGCCATGTATCGAGGTGACAGGTATTTTGTCTGATGATGCTCCAAGTGCTTTTTCAATTGCTCTGGATTCAACCTGGTCCCAATATGGAATGCCTCTACCGTCGGCGCAGAGCAGGTTAAGATCTGTTAGATCAAGGTTCTTAAAAAGTTGAGATAGGGCAGGGCTCATATCCCATTTCAAGCTCTCTGGAGGAAAAGGACAAGTATCTATGATAGTCTTTAACTCAACGAGTCTGGCTCTGATCCTTGCCCCACGCTCAATTGCACTTTCAGGATGCTCGAAAACAAGTGCAACTGCTCCTTCAGAAAGTAACTGGCCGTCAGCTTCACGATCATAAGGCCTGGGAACCATTTTGGGATTAGTTTCTGGTGATAGGATGCCTGCTGCTGCTTCGGCATGGAATTGGAAATTGCTTATTAGGTCTGCTGCCAAGACAATGGCAATCTCTATTTTTCCCAATTTAAGATTGGTCAGGGCTGCATCAAGCGCCTGAATACCTGATTGACAGGAAGCACAAAAGGTCATGGTTGGCCCCACGATATTGTACAAATATCCCAGGTGAGCTGTTGTACCATGAGGATGAAGGGATTCGATCCTAACAGGTAGCAGTTCTTTAAATTTTCCAAATAGGAGCTTCCCAAGCAAGTCTTCCATGCGTTCAGTGCCAAACCTTCCATAGCCAGCGAATAATCCAGTGCGTTCATTTAGTTTGTTACTCAGGTCCAGGTTGGAGTCCTTCATGGCTAAGTACATTGCAGCCCAGGCCAGTTGCAACTGTGGTGAGGCCCGTTTTGATTCCTTGGTATCTTTTGTCAGATCTTCCAGGGAGAACTGGGGAACTGTAGCAGCAAGTTTGACATTGCACCAGTCCTTGAGTTTAAAACGTGTTATGGGACAGGCTGCTCCTCTCCCAGTTACGAGTGCATCCTGAAAAAGTTCAGAACCAACTCCAAATGGTGAGACTATTCCCATCCCTGTCAGTGCAACTTGTTTCAACTTTCCTCCTCAAGATGGCTTTAAAAAATCTTCTTTATTGGTTAGAAATTGTAAACCGCGCATCCAACCTGTATTCCAGCACCAACGCTGACAATGAGAGCCTTCTTGCCTGGCTCTACAGATCCATTTTTAATAATGTGATCCATGGCTACAGGCAGAGAGGCATTGTATAAATCTCCTTCTTTATGTGTAACATCCACCACTTTGTCTTGCTCTAATTTTAGTGCATCAGCAAAAGATGATACAAACTCTTGAGAAATTTGAGGAGGAATAATAAAATCAAATGCTGACAGGTCTGTTCCATTATTCTTAAGGTACTCTTGTACAGTACCAGAGATTGCATCAATATATATTTTTATAATACTTGGAGATTGTTTAAATGACAGTGAAAATTTTCCGTCCTTGAAAATAATATGGCTCTCATAAGAGCCTGGTTGACTGATGTTTTGGTAGAAGAAATTATTAAATCCGGTTTCTGCTGCACTTTTTGAAAGCAATAGAGCAGCGCCTTGTTCCTTTAAACAAGGTTTGGGTTCTCCGTTGTACATAGGGAAGTCGATTTTATCGCTACTCACTACAAGACCTTTTCCAATGCGTCCTGCGTTAATCATCGCACCTATGACCTGACAGCCTTGTAAAAATCCCATGCTGCCATTCAATAGATCAATGGAAAGAGTCTTTGGACCTGTGCATCCTTCCTTGTCATGATTAATTTCTAAGTCACGCTGTACGAAGGCTGAAAAAGCTGGCTCTGCAAAATAATGGTCACGATAAGGAGAAATGTATAGAACAAGGCCAATGTCATTCTTCTCAGCACAAGAACTTGAAAGGCATTTCTTTCCTGCATTTTTTGCAAGTTCAATGCTGGTGCATTTTAAATTGTGATTTTCAGCTAACCCGATGGCTTCAATTATAAATCCCATGAAAGTTTCCTTTCTAACAGACTATGTTGTTCGCAGAGATATTTTCCATTGCAAGTATCCTTTCAGGCAGGTCATCCAGAGTATATGTTGCAATACCAGTTGTTAAACCAGAAGCTCCCATAATGAATACCAGGTCACTCCCTGAACCAATTGTTTTATCCAGTATCTTGTCCCAGAGAGCAACAAAACATGAAGTTGAAGAGGAATTCCCACGGTGCTCGAGATTGATGATCATATTTTTGTCTGAGGAGATTTTTTTACCGAACCATTCATTGACTGCCTTGCCATATGCCTTAAGTGCACGACTTGCGGTCTGATGGGGAATGATGAAGAAACTCTCCTTCTGGTCCCAGGAAAGGTCCTTTATCGTGAGTCCGATGTGCTCAGTGCACAATGGAGTTGCCACAGCATGAATCTTTGCAGAATCAGTACGCATTGAAAATCCGCCATGAGCTTCCTTGCTCGGGCCGCCTATGCATAGCTCACAGTGTTGGGCTGCGGTGAAAAAGTCCAATTGGTGGAATCCAAGATCATCATTTTCAGTACTCTCAAGTATAAGTGCAGCTCCTGAATCACCAAGAGTCAGACTTGCAAATTGAGGATCAACAGGGTCGCGCATTTCCTTCTGGGCATTGCCGATAAGATAGGAAATGTATTCCCCGCTTATTACAAGTCCTCGTTGAATAAAGCCTGCCTTAATAAAGGAATCCATGAGAGTTATAGCGCAGACCATTCCAGCACACGCACACGAGATATCAAAGGTTATGGCATTACTAATATTAAAATGGTTAGCAAGCTTCGCAGCAGTGGAAGGCTCAAAGGAAAATGTAAAGTCAGGCCCGTCCATGCGAGATATGTTGGCAGCAATTATCATCTCTATGTCTTGTGGAACATAATGTGAGATTTTGAAACACTTTGATGCTGCCTTCACTGCCAGATCAAACGAATACTCTCCATCACCAGCAACAGGTCTTGTTTTGATGCCGGTTAATGCTTCCAGGTCTATGGCAGGCTTGACTAGGCAACCATCAATGACCTCTTTAGAGCTAAGGTGTTGTTCAGGAAGATAGACACCCATGCTTTCGATCAAGGTTTTCACAGCAGGAACCTCCTTTTAGTCTGTAAAACGGATACATGTAGAGTTGTACTATATCCAATATATATTTCAATGTCAAGTATTCTTCATTCTTTTTTGCGAGCCCAATAATGCCTTATTAAACAATTAGTTAGAATGAGTATTATCTCTGGTGGCAAAACAAGCTAATACTTTTGGAACAGCTTGAATACAATAGAAGTTTCTTCGTGTCTTCTTTGTTCATATAGCTATGGTACATCTCCGGCTCATCAAGCTTGATTTAAGATTGATGTTCTGTATAATAGTGCGTGTTCTAACTCAAGGTGAAAGGGGGAGGGCCATGAAAGAAAAAAAGAGCAAGATGGAAGAAGCTGAAACCATTGGTGACAGAATACGCTCAATCCGTGGAAGCATGACTCAAGAAGAGTTTGCAAATATCCTGAAAATCAGACAGGCAATGATAAGCAGGTATGAGGCTGATAAGGAAGTCCCATCTTCAAAAGTTCTTCTAAGGATTGCAAAATACCATGACTCAAGCATGGAATGGCTCCTTACAGGCAAAAGCCTTTTTTCTGAATCTGGATCAAAGAAAAAGTATATATCTCTTGATGAAAAGATTAATCTTGCATCTAATTCTCTCAGAGATACTAAGATTCCAGAGGCAGAAGATTTTATTTCGATGATGAAGGATCTTTTTGACAATCGTAAGAGGATGCAAAGAGTTCTTGAAATTTATCATTTCGAGAAATCAAGAAAGAAACAACAATCTCCGAGAGGCAAGGCTAATGTTTAATGAAGGGGTCATGAGATGATAATTCATCCCTATACAGGCATTGCTGTGGTGCCCTATACTCGGATAAAGGAACAGGCGGAATGGTTTAAAACATTTCTTGCCAAAAATAAAATTACCATAGATAAGAAGTCAATACTGAACGAAGCCATGGAGATAATTAAAAACCTTGTTATATGGCAATACGATGATTCTAAGGTCCCTGCTAATCTGGATACACATGGTGCAATGTCAAAGGCAATTGGATTCTTGTACCTGATATCTGCAATACGCAAAGCTTCAAGTGAGACTTCATTCAACAAGGTCAAGAAACTTTTACCAGAGTTAGCAAAAGAAAATCCTCTGATGACGATGCGCGATAAATCAACAAAGCCCAGAAATTTATCTTTTGAACTTGAAACAGCTTGCCTATTTATATCCACTGGCATTGAAGCTGAGTCCAAAGAGCCAGACGTAGTTCTTAATTACAATGGTGAAAAATGGAACCTGCCATGCAAAATGATCTATTCCCAAAGTGCTGTCACTCTTGCTGATAGAATCGAAGAAGGAATAGAACAAATGTTGAGATATGATTCAAGCTATGGCATGGTTGTGCTTGGATTAAGCAACAGGATTGATCATAGTTCCTTCATTCCAATATTAGATGATAAGAAAGGCATATATGGATCATTTATAGACCAAAAACAAGCAGAGCGCATTATCCGTGCGGAGATAGAATTGCACTTCAATCAAATCAAAGATCAAGGAAAAACTAGATTTGACGATGGGAAGAAAACAACGAAATTTAGGGGGATTATGATTGTTGCCCATACTACCTGCGTAATAGGTAAGACATTTTCCATTTTAACAGGTGTTGGTTTGGTGCAAAGATATGATTTAGATCTCCCCAAATTAGTAGAAGGGCCTGAGTACAGGCTGAGCAAGAGATTTAATGATATTGCGCAAAAAATTATTACTGAATAAATGGAGCTTTAAATATTATTCCTGCTTACCGCTCATTGCTTCGCTATCCAACCAGGAAAAGGTAAAGCTTTAAGAGAAGGTTCATGGAATCACCTTCCAACTTAAAGCATTTCCCTTACTGACTTCTTTCGTTAAATAAACAATGGAGGTGATGTTCATGAGAAAAATGAGCATTGAAGAATATAGAGAGTATGAAAGAAGGCAGGCAATAAACATGGATGCTGAGGAGGTGTTAAAGAGATGTGTATCTTGTGGTTCAAGAGAAAATCTGAGTGAGCTTGACTACAGAGGTTCAGGCTTGTATATTTGTGATGAGTGCAAGTTCAAGCAGGAAGGTGAAAATGATTCCTGCAATAACGTAAATATTTTGATGAACAAAGAGCAAGAGCTAATTGATAAGAATAAAGACGAATATTCTATCTCCTTAATATCCAGTACGCTGATGCATGTTAGTGGATGGATGGTAGGCAATCGAAAGCTTAAGGAAATAATCTGTGCAATGGATACATTTCATGAGCAGGCAGAGATTATGAAAAATGAACTGTCACGAGAACTAAGAGAAATGGATGCAATAAATTTGGCAAAGAGGATTGTGCAGACTTATGAAGATGGACTTGACACAACTCTTCAATTATGAAAATATAATAACTCAAGTAGTTTTATGTCTGATTGATAGTGCACTTTAAGAGAAGCTATGGCTGAAAATCAGAAATGCGAAGAACGGATTTGCCGAGAGAGGGGCTGTTTAGTAACAGCTATTCATTTGTCAGAATTCTGTGCAGAGCATCTTACCCTTAAAGGAAATGATGCTGTTAAATCCTGGCAACGTAAGATTATGGATAACAAGGAAAGTTTGAAGGGGGGTAATTTTTATTTAGCCCCTCTTAAAGGTGCAAAGCTTCCAGGAGCAAATTTTAACGAAGCAGACCTACAGCACGCCTTCCTTGAGTACGCATTCCTTGAACAAGCAAGTTTTAATAATTCAAATCTTCAATTCGCCAACTTTGAAAATGCTATGCTATTTACCGCTAATTTAGAAGGATCTGACCTAAGTTTTAGTAATTTCAGGAATGCTGATTTAGCCTGTTGCAATTTGTCAGAGGCAAATTTAAAGGCATCGAACCTTGAAAATTCTGATCTAAGTGGAGCCAATATTACTTGTACAAGCTTTGAATCAGCCAACCTTGAAAAAGCCAAGCTCGATGGAGTTCACTATACAGAAAGCTGTAGATTTCCTGTTTATGGACAGGCAGTAGTACTCTGTTTATGGCTATCCTTTATAGATCGTAAACTTTGGTTGCTTGGAGGAATATTGCGTCATTTTACTGAAGCTGTGCGCGGTACTGACTATTTCAATATATTTTTCGATTGTATTAAGAATTACGCCGTAGGCCGTATTCGCGAGTTTAAGAAAAGAGATATTAAGTGGCCAATCATAAATATTCTTAGAAAACCGACCTTATGGAAAAGCTCGGCAGTCGAGAATGTGGGTACTTGTAATTCCATTTTCCGCCGATACATTAAAGACCAATCATACCTAGAAGCTAGGCTCGCAAGGACTAGGTACGGCTCTTGGGATCGAGTCTGGATGTTCGTTTGGGGTATCACCTGCGGATATGGAAGTAATATTTGGCTTTGGATAACTTGGGCAAGCCTTCTTGCAATAACATTTGGAATGTTGTATTTCTTGGGCGACATTACTGGCCACAACATTGTTAAAGTAAATGTTATAAGCCGCGCTGACCCAACTTGGTTTACTTATATCTATTTCAGCGTTGTTACTTTTACTACCCTTGGTTTTGGCGATGTTACACCTACGGGAACCTTAGGCGAACTTATAGTAATGGTTGAAGTAATTCTTGGCTATGTAATGCTTGGCGGCCTAATTTCAATTTTATCCACAAAACTTGCCCGCTTAGCAGGATAGAATTGCGCTCCATGCCTCCCATCTTTAGTAGATTTTTTTAGCTTCAAACCTCTTGCCTCTTTTCAGAGCACTAGGTTCTTTTCTTTTACATGCCATTGTCTTCAATCTACACTCATTCAGAAAAATTTACAACTCCATCTATTTTTTTCTTGACAAGATAAAGGTATTTGATATAATCAGGTCTGATGCATGATTCTAGCGCAGCCAAATATGAACATAACCTATTGTTATTAAATAATAAACAAGAAAGAAGACACCGTGTCCTTTAGGGGGTTAAGATGCCAAAGATTGTCGAGCTGAAGAAAGATAAGGGCGAGAAGAAAGCAGGCAAGAAGGCAAGCAAAGAAGCTTCTGCAAAGAAGAAAGAAGAGCTTGTAATGCCTGACGGCCTTCCTGCCGGCAAGGTAGTTGAGATAAAACTTTCAGAGATCAACCTTGAGAATACAGAGTACCAGTTCAGGGTCAACTTAAAGGTCAATGACCTGATTAAGAGCATCAGGAAGGATGGCCAGCAGTTCCCCATCATCCTAAGAGGAAACAAGCCCTATCAAATAGTATCAGGCTTCAGGAGAACAACTGCCTTAAGGGAGCTTGGTGCTGAGACAGTTAAAGCAATAATAAGAGATGATCTTGATGATGAGAGGGCCTTTGCTGTCTCCTTTATTGAGAATGAGAGGAAGAAGAATCTTTCTTCCTTGGACAAGGCTCATGCTGTTGAGAAGCTTAAGAGATTAAATAAGAAGAGAGAGGAGATAGCAAGAATCTTTGATTTGTCAGAAAAACAAATTTCAAGATATGAAGAGATTGCTGCTTTTCCTGATGTTCTTAAGAAAGCAATTGGCAGTGATAAGATACAGGCGAAGCATGGTCTTTTATTGAATCAGTATTATAAGAAATTTGGGAGCAGAGTTAATTTGGACAATTGGGTTGCAAGGATAAGTGAGAAGGGTTTGTCATCTGAAGACTTAAAGAAAGAATTGGCAAGAGAAGTTCGAGGCGTTAAAAAGACTAAAAAGTTCTTTGAGAAGAGGAAGGATGGTTTCAGATTATTTCCAATGTCCTTTGATCCTAAGAAAACCTTAGATGAAGACAAAGAGAAAATGAAGAAGGCTTTGAAAAGTGCTTTGGACATGCTATAAGATTCTCAGTTACTACTTGATTGTGCTCAGTCAATTTTAAATAGTAATTTCTACAATATGAGACCGTTGCAAATTAGCCCCCGGGCCGCTTGATTTATGGTCACATGCATGATTATGGCTCGAAAATGGAATTAACGAAGCCCGATACCCGGCTGATTTTACCGGTTATCCGCCTTTTTCGGGCC
>Ga0307378_10009024_pt1 | contig 13149 bp, 7 predicted proteins | sample UN1MG_FD_202238 | JGI IMG/M metagenome (GOLD analysis project Ga0307378, IMG submission 202238) | Soil microbial communities from Risofladan, Vaasa, Finland - UN-1 | ecosystem: Environmental > Terrestrial > Soil > Coastal area > Acid sulfate soil | place: Finland: Risofladan, Vaasa | collected... | reverse complement strand
CCCAGGGACAGTGGGCGAAGCCCGGAAGGAACTTGTCACATCGAGTGAGGGAAATATGACCCCGAAGACGCTTGTCGCGCTGCTTTTCATTCCCGTGCTGGGGTCGGTGAACGCGCCGGTGCAGGAACCGGCGCGACTCACGCTCCACTCGGCGCTGGACCTGGCGGAAAAGCAGAATCTCGACCTGATCGCAGCCCGCCAGCGGCGCGCCGTTGCCCTGGCGGGCGAACGCATCGCCAGGCAGCGCCCCAACCCCAGCGCGGGCTTCGCGGCCTTGCGCGACACGCCACACGAAAGCCTGTTCTTCGATCAGCCGATCGAGCTGGGCTCCAAGCGCCGGAGACGAATCGACGTTGCCCGCCAGGAAGGCATACTCACGGATGTTGACATCGCCGCGCTGGACCGCCAGGTGCGCCGGAACGTCCGCGAGGCCTTTTACGCGGTGGCATTCGCGCGGGCCGAGTCCGAGCGGCGGGGGCGGGTTCTCGAACTTGCCCGACGCCTCAGGCAGACCGCCCAGGAGCGCTTCGACGCGGGCGCGGTCGCCCAATTGGAAGTGGTTCAGGCGGAACTCGAAGTGTCACGCGCCGAAGCGGACCATCGGGTTGCGCAGCAGCAGGAGAAAATCTCGCTGAGTCAATTGAACGCCCTTTTAAACGAGCCGGCCGGGACGGCCTGGGAACTGACGCAATCGCTCGACGAGTTGCCTCCCCAAGAGGAGTTGACAAACCTGATTCAGCGCGCCGGCGGAAGTAACGCCGAGCTGCAGCGTCTCCAGCAGGAACAGGAAGTTGAGAAGAGCCGGCGAGCTTTGCTCAAGGCGGATAGGATTCCCAACCTGGTCTTGGAAGCGGGAACGGACTTCAATGCCCCGGGCGATTTCCGGGTCGGGCCACGAGGCCAGATTTCCGTGGAGTTGCCTCTGTTCAGCAGAAACCAGGGCGAGATTGCCCAGTCGTGGGCGATGCAGCGCGTGCTAGAGGCGCAATCCGCCGCTACCCAGCGCCTCGTGGCCGGGCGGGTTGAAGGCGCTTACTTTGCTTTGAACGCGCAGCTTGCACAAGTGGAAATTTATCGGCAGACTCTGCTACCCTCGGCACGGCGCCTGGAGACGATGGCCGAGGAAAGCTACCGCGCGGGCAAATCCAGCATCCTGACCGTGCTCGATGCCCAGCGGAACATCCAGGAAGTGGAGCGGGGCTATTTGGACGCGCTGTTTACCGTGCAGACCGCCTTTGCCGGCCTGGAAGAAACAGTGGGATCGCCCCTGGATTAGATGAGACCGGAAACAATGCGAAGAAAACACGCCGTGACGTGGGTAGCTTTGGTTCTCTCCACCGGACTATTGATGGGTTGCTCGCGGCAGTCTGCGGAATCCGACGAAGGGTCGGGGGGGACTGGCGCCCCGGTTGTGGAGGTGAGCGTTTTGCGGGTGGCTCGCAGCGAGATCAGCCAGACACTGGCCGTTACCGGGACGATTGCCGCGCTGCCGAACCGCGACGTTAAGGTGAGTTCGCTCGTGCCGGGCCGCGTCGCCGAGATGGCGGTCGCCGAGGGCGACCGCGTGCGCGCCGGCCAGGTGCTGGCCAAGATTGAGGACCGCCCCTTCCTCGACCAAATCCATCAGGCCGAGGGCGCCGTCGAGCAGGCCAAAGCCAACCTCGAGAACGCCCGCCTCAACCGCACCCGCAATGAGACCTTGTTCCAGCGCGGCGTCGCCGCCGGGAAGGATCTGGAAGACGCGCGCACGCAGGTGAGCGTCAACGAAGCGATGCTGCGCCAGGCCGAAGCTGCGCTGGCGCTGGCCCGGCTGCAGCTTTCCCGCACGGAGGTGCGCTCCCCGCTCGACGGGATCGTGGTGAAACGTTTGCTGAGCGTGGGCGAGCAGGTGGACGGCACGGCCGCGCAGCCCATCTTCGAGGTGGCGAACACCACGCAGGTCGAGCTCTTCGGCAACGTGCCGGCGATCTACCTGGAGAAGATGCGACCGGGACAGGAATTCCCCATTACCACGGATGCTGCGCCCGGCAAGAAGTTCATGGGGCGCGTGGTGGCCATCTCGCCCGCCGTGGACCCTTCGACCAATGTGGGGCTGGTCAGGATTCGCATTTCCAATCAAGCGGGACTCCTCCGCTTGGGTATGTTTCTTTCCGCGCAAGCGCCACTGGAGACCCACCCGGACGCCCTGGTGGTGCCGAGCCAGGCGGTCTATCGTGATGACCAAGGGCAGCCGCACGTCTACCGCGTCCGCGGCGACACGGCGGAGGCGGTCCCGGTGAAACTGGGCATCGAAACCCAAGACCGTGTCGAGCTGCTCTCCGGCGTCGAGGAGGGAGACCCCGTGATCCTCTCGGGCGGGTACGGTTTGGAATCGGGCGCCCGGGTCAAGGTCCGGCCATGAACGTGGTGCGTTTTTGCCGCCGCAACAGTCGCGCCGTCTATCTGCTGACGGCCTTGCTGGTGGCGGCGGGCGCTTTCTCAGCCTTTCGCCTGCCCAGCAACATCTACCCGGAACTCACCTTCCCGCGCATCGTCATCCTGGCCCAATCCGGAGATCTCTCGCCGCAGAACATGCTGCTCACCGTAACCCGTCCCCTGGAGGAAGCGGGGCGAACGGTGCTGGGCGCGCGGCGAGTAAGCTCCAAAACCATCCGCGGCGGCGCCGAAATTTCCGTGCTCTTCAACCCCGACATGGATATGCAGTACGCGCTGCAATTGGCACAGGCTCAGATCAGCGAAGTGCGAGGCCAATTGCCTCCCCAAACAGAAGTCTCCGTGGAGCGCATTACGCCCAGCACCTGGCCCATCCTCATGATGATCCTGCATGGGGCGGTCCCGGCTTCGGACTTGCGCGACTACGCCTACTACGATCTTCGCCCCATCTTCAGCCGTGCCCCCGGAGTGGCGCGGGTGGACGTCCAGGGCAGCGAAATCCGCGAGATATCCGTTATTGTGGACCCCCAGAAGATGCTCTCTCACCGGCTCTCGTTGCCGGAGATCGCCGACCGTCTGCGCGCCACCAATGACGTCGCCTCCGTCGGGCGGCTGGATAAGGGCAATTCTCGCTTCCTCGTTCTGGCCACCGCCCAGTTCACCAATCTGGAGGAAATCCGCAACACGGTGGTGGCGCTGGAGGATCAATCGCCCATCCGCCTCCGCGATATCGCCGAGGTGCGCGAAGGAGCGCAGGACCCCCGCATCCTGGTTTTCGGCAATGGCCAGCCCGGGGCGCTGATCAGCATCTCTCGCCAGATCGGCGGGAACATCCTGGAAGTCGCCGACCAGGTCAAGCGCCTGGCGGCCAACCTGGGCTCGGCGATCCCCTCGACCTTGCATCTGACGCTGGTCTACGACCTGGCGGAATTCGTGCGGGAGGCCGTGGCCAGCATCCTCGACGCGGTCCTGATCGGCGGCTTGCTCGCCGTCCTCATTCTTTTCGTTTTTCTCCGCGAGGGCCGCACCACCTTGATTGCGGCGATCACCCTCCCCGTCACGGTCATCAGCACGTTTTTCTTCCTGAGCATTTTCGGGGGCACGCTCAATCTGATGTCTCTGGGCGGGCTGGCGATCGCCATCGGCCTGGTCATCGACGACGCCGTAGTCATCATTGAGAACATCTATCGCCACCTGGGACTTGGCGAATCGGCGGCGGAAGCGGCTGAGAAGGCCACCCGGGAACTGCTTGGGCCGGTGGTGGGCTCGACAGCCACCACGGTGGTGGTTTTTTCCCCGCTCAGCCTGCTGCAGGGCGTGGTGGGCGAATTCTTTCGAGCGCTTTGCCTGACCCTCGTGGTCGCCGTCCTGCTTTCGCTGGTCTTCGCCGTCACGCTGATCCCCCTCCTTTCGGAGCGGTTCCTTACTGCGAGATACCATCGGGCCTCCTCCTCGCGCTTCATCGAGCCCGTGTACCGAGGCTACGAGCGGATGGTCCGCTGGTCGCTGCGCTGGCGATGGACTGTGGCAGGCGCCGCCGTCCTTTCGGTCGCCCTCGCCGCCTTCCTCTTTTATGCACGGATCGAAACCGGCTTCCTCCCCGAAATGGACGAGGGCGGTTTCGTGCTCGACACTTGGACGCCGCCGGGTACTTCGCTCGAGGAAACCAATCGCGTGGATCATTTGATCGAAGAGGAAGTCCGCCAGACGCCGGAAATCGCCTCCTTCCTGCGGCGCACCGGCGCGGAGATGGGCCCTTTTGCCACCGAGCAAAACACCGGTGAGATCGTCGCCAAACTCAAACCGCGGTCGCAGCGCCGGCGAAACATCTATGCAACGATGGAGGACCTGCGCGAGAGGATTTCCAAGAATGTCCCCGAGGCCCGAGTGGAATTCATCCAGGTCCTGCAGGACATGATCGGCGATATGGAAGGCAATCCCAGCCCGGTAGAAGTGAAACTATTCGGCAGCGACATGCCGACGCTCGAAAAACTCGCCGCAGAGATCGGGCCGAAGATCCGCGAGATCCCCGGCATCGTGGATTTCGCCGGACCTCAGAAGGGTAATCCGGAAATCGTCGTGCACGTTGACCCTGTCCAGGCGGGGCGACTGGGGATGACCGTCGATCAGGTCTCGCAAGAGGTCAGCGCGGGCTTGCTGGGGTCGACGCAAACCGAATTGCGCGAGACCGACCGCACCGTCGGCATTCGCGTGCGTTTCCCGGACGCCTTTCGCTACGACTACGCCAACATCCGTCAGTTCCCCATCGTCACCCCGGGAAAGCTGGTGGTCCCCCTCTCCGCCCTCGCCAGGATTGATCAGGTGCAGGGCCAAAACCAGTTGTTGCGTGAGAACCAGAGGCTGATGGTGGACCTCACAGCCCGTTTGGAAAACCGCGGGCTGGGCGGGGCCATCCGCGACGTCAGCAAGGTGCTCGACACCGTCCAATTCCCGGTGGGAACGAGCTACGAGATCGGGGGCCTCTACGAAAGCCAGCAAAGCTCTTTTCGCGAGCTGCTGGCCGTCCTCGGACTGGCTCTGGCAGCGGTCTTCATTGTCCTCGTCGTGCAGTTCCGTGCTTTCGCCCCCTCGCTGATCATCATGTCGGCCGCTCCCCTCTCGCTGCTGGGGGTCTTCACGATGCTCTGGCTGACCGGCACAGCCCTCAACGTCTCCTCCTTCATGGGGATTATTCTCATGGTGGGCCTGGTGGTGAAAAACGGCATCATCCTGTTCGAGTACGTCCACAAGCTCTGGGAAGAACAAGGCATGCCTCTGAGTGGAGCCCTGGTGGCCGCGGGCAAAATCCGCGTGCGCCCGATTCTCATGACGACGCTTTGCACGTTGTTCGGATTGCTGCCGCTCGCCCTGGGCCTGGGATCCGGCGCCGAATTGCAGAAGCCCCTCGCACTGGCGGTCATCGGCGGCCTTTCGATTTCAACTTTTATTACTCTGCTGGTGATGCCCGTGCTCTACTCTCTGCTGGAAGCAAAAAGAGCATAGCGCGCGTGGGGCCCGAAGCTGATTCTCCTCTTGGCTCCCTTCGTGGGTTCTTAGGATTTCGGCAGTCCGGGGGCTGGCCCCCCAGGCGCGAGCAAGGTATGATTCCCGTCGGAGTGCTCTCGAACAAAAACGCCGGCGTCCGTGGGTGCGCTTGAGGCCGCTCAAATAAGGACCCGCACGGATCTGAAAATTGTCAGGCGCCGTTCGCCGAGCAGAGGAGAACATCAATGGAGAATTTCGGTGTGGGAATTATCGGGACGGGCTGGGTTTCCGGCGAATACATCCGCGCATTCGGCTCGAACCCGCACACCCAGGTGCGGGCCATCGTCAGCCGCGACAAGGCGCGGGCGCAGGCCAAGGCAGCCGAATGCGGCGTCGCCAACTGCCGGAGCTACGACCGGCTGGAAGACATGCTGGAAGACCCGAAGATCCACATCGTGGTGATTTGCACTCCTCATCACCTCCACGTACCCCAGGGCATCGCGGCGGCGAAGGCGGGCAAACACATCGTCATCGAAAAGCCCGTGGCGCTGGACCTCGCGGGGATGCGGGAGCTTCAGAAAGCAGTACGGGACGCGGGCGTGCGAACCATCGTGAGCTTCGTGCTCCGCTGGAACCCGTTGTTCGAGACCATCCGCGCGCTGCTCGCCGACGGTGTCGTCGGCAAGCTGTTTTATGGCGAAGTCGACTACTTCCACGGCATCGGACCCTGGTACGGCCAATACGAGTGGAACATCAAGAAATCCATCGGGGGCAGCAGCCTGTTGACCGCCGGCTGCCACGCCGTGGACGGCCTGCGCTGGTTCGTGGGCAAACGGGCGGTGGAGGTCTTTGCTTACGCCAACACCAGTCCGCAAAACCTTCTCGGATACGAATACGAGCCGAATAGCCTCACTCTGGTCAAATTCGAGAACGGCACGATCGCCAAAGTAGCGTCGTCGGTCGAGTGTGTGCTGCCCTACGTTTTCAACATCATGCTTTTGGGCGACCAGGGCAGCATTCGCAATAATCAGGTCTTCTCCAAGCGCTGGGTGGGACAGAAGGGCTGGGCCACGATTCCCACCATCCTGCCCGACAGCGGCGACGTCACGCATCATCCGTTTCGAGACGAGATCAACCACTTCGTGGACTGCATCTTGAAGGGCTGCGAGTCCCACGCCAACCTGGAGGATGCTGCCCTGACGCATGAAGTCTGTTTCGCATCGGAAATCTCCGCCCGGGAGAAAAAGCCCGTGTCCTTGCCGCTCTAGAATTTCGATTCCAAAGGAAGGAGAAACTGTGATGCCTCGCCAATTCGTGTCGATGATCGCTCTGATCCTGACGATGGCCGCGACCGCCGCCGCCCAGAGCGAGAAGGCGATCGTGCGGCCGGTCGAGATTGACCAGGTTCTGGTCAACCCCGGGATGGGAATTCAGACCTTCCAGCGATTCAATGGCCAGGCGTTGAACCCCGGCCTCAAATGGTCGGAGGAGGGGCCGACCTCGAAACTCCCCGACGAAAGCGTCAGGCCGAACTTTCCGGATTCATCCATCGCCTACTGCCGTTGGTTCTGGTCGGCGCTCGAGCCGGAAAAGGGCACGTATCGCTGGGACATCATCGATCTGGCGCTCGAAGAAGCGCGGGCGCACCACCAGACCTTGGCCATCCGCCTGATGCCTTATGACCGGGAGCACGCGCTGCCCGAGTGGTATCGCAATTCCGGCGCGCGCCGCGCCAACAAACCAACGGACGAGGATGGCAACACCTGGCAGCCCGACTTCAGCGACGCGCTCTACTTGCAGTATTGGGGAGAGCTCGTTGCCGCCGCGGGCACGCGCTACGACGGGCATCCTTACCTCGACACCGTCGATATCTCATCCGTCGGTTACTGGGGCGAGGGTTGGAGCCGGTACATGCCCTCGTTCCCTCACCAGAAAGTGCTGATCGATATCTGGATCGAGGCCTTCAAGCGCACGCCCCTGCTCATGAACTTCGACGAAGAAAAGGCGCTCGCTTACGGTACCCGCCAAGGGGCGGGCTGGCGCCTCGATTGCCTGGGCGACATGAAAGGCCGCGTTTGGGAAGGCCGAACCTCAGTTTGGAGTCATATGCTGGATTTCTATCCACAACAAATCGTCCGCGCGGGGATTCAGGATGTCTGGGAGCGCAGTCCCGTGTCGCTCGAGACCTGCGGCACCCCGGGTTCCTGGAAGCAGCGCGGTTACGACGTGGATTACATCCTCGCGCAAGCGCTTCGTTGGCACATCACGTCGCTAAACGTGAAGTCCACAGCCATTCCTGCGGAGTGGGAAAAACAGTTCGAGGAATTCCAGAAAAAGATGGGCTACCGCTTCCTGCTGCGCAAGCTGCAATATCCAAAAGCAGTGAAAGCGGGAAGCATGATGCCGGTTGAGATGTGGTGGCTGAACGCCGGAGTCGCTCCGGTCTACCGCGACTATTGGCTGGCTGTTCAGATTAGTTCTCCAAATGGCAGCGCCGTCATCCGCACCGACGCCGACGTCCGAAAGTGGCTGCCCGGCGACGCTGTCTATGAGAGCACGATTTATGTCCCGGAACACCTGAGGCCGGGAGCCTACCGCTTCCGACTGGCGATGCTCGACCCGCGCACAGAACAGCCGGCGGTCCGATTGGCGATTGAAGGCCGGCAAGCTGACGGTTGGTACGATTTGGGCGAGATCACCGTGGAATAGATGGCCGCCATCCAGGGGCCGGAGATCGCTCCTCGCCCCTCGGTAAGGCAAAAGTGACACGGGTGTGGAAAGTTTTTCACACTAGGTGCAATTTTAATGTTTTGACGCCATTGGAATTTGGATTTAAAACCTTTATTATCAATGGCATACAAAATGCCCAGACTGGCGAGCTGATTGCTGAAGTGAAGGTGTACATGTATCGATGTTGATGAACGAATTGAGTTTCTTGGGGGAGGTCTATTCATGAAAACGCGTAAACTCACGTTCACCCTGGCACTGTTCCTGGCAATGAGTGTGGGACTGGCGTTGGTCTTGAGCTGCGGCAACAGCTCGAGCCCGAGTCCCACGGTTCGAACTGGCAGCGCCACGGTCACTTTGAGCGACCCACCGACCTGCAAAGTCCCCATCGGAGACTTCGTCAGCGTCTGGGTGACGGTAACCAAGGTTCGGGCTCACATTTCGAGCACCGCGGATGCGAACGACGGCGCATGGGTGGATCTGGCGGACCTAACCAGCAACCCGATGCAGATCGACCTGCTCAACATCGGCGAGAACACCTGCGCGCTGGCGACTCTGGGTTCGGCGAGTGGCCTGCCGCCGGGGAATTATCAGCAGATTCGCCTGCACCTGCTGAGCAATAGTCCGGGTAATGGCGTGGCAGTTCCTTCGACAAACAATTGCGGCGACGCCGGTTTCAACTGCGTCGTGTTACCCGGGGACATCAAGCAGGTGCTCCAGCTCTCCAGCCAGGACCAGACGGGGATCAAGATTCCTCCGGGCCGCATCGCCGGAGGTGCCATCAGCATCGAGGCCGGGCAGACGTCGGACATCAACATCGACTTCAGCGCCTGCGCTTCTGTCGTCCGTCAGGGCAACGGGCAATTCCGCCTGAAACCCACGCTGCACGCCGGCGAGGTGTCACTCTCGACGGATTCCATCAGCGGCCGGGTGATTGACAACGCCACCGGCCAGCCGATTCCCGGCGCCACGATTTTCGTCTTCGCCGAGCAGCCGGACGCGAACGACGCGACCGTCGACCGCGTCATCATGTCGAGGACGGCGGACTCAACGGCGGGAACGTTCAGCTTCTGCCCGCTGCCTTCGGGCAACTACGACATCGTGGTGGCGGCGGTGAGCGGCGCCGGCGTGGCCTACAACGCCACCATCACCTTTGGCGTGCCCACCGGAACCGCTCTGGCCGATATACCGCTTGAGCCCGAAACCAGCGCGGCCACCTCTTCCGCGCAAATGCTGGGCCGAGTGAGCACTACTGCGGCGGACGGCACTGCAATCGGAGCGGACATCGCCATGTCAGCCTTCCAGGATGCCACCCCGTCTACCATGACAACACCCATGCACGTAACCATTCCACTCCTCCCTGGTTCCTCAAACACCTTTGCTACCGAAACTGGGGGTATCTGTGACCCCACGACGGCATGCCACGACTACGTCCTGTACGTTCCCGGCAGCAATCCCAAGGTGGGCACCTTCACGACCTCGGGCACGGTCTATGCCGGCCCCGCCACGGGCGACATCCTCTACAGCGTGAATGCCCAGGCCTTCGTCCCGGGCGGTCAAGGGACGGCGAACTGCTCCCCCTCGACCGTAACGACCAGCCTGAACGATGCGGCCAATCCGCTGGCCGTCACCGTCGGAACACCCGTGACGGCGGAGACGCTGGCATTCACCGGCTGCACGACGGGGTTCTGAGGCGCCGCGGCCGGGAGCAATTCAGACGTGAAGGGTTCTTGAAAGAGGCCGGGTTTTGCCCGGCCTCTTTTCTTTTCCGGGGAAGAGTTCAGGAAAGATTCACGGTTGATCCTGCTGGGTCTTATTTCGTCCTGGAGGCAGCAAGCTTGGCGAGCAACGCGGAGCGCGTCGAGCCCATGGTCATAAGCAGGGATTCTCTGGGGATGCCGGTCACAAAGGGTTTGATGAGCCAGGTGAGAATAGTGGGAATATCGCGCGTCAACGAAATCGACTCGCACTCGACGTACACGCCTCCGTCACGCTCTTCGAATCGCCAGTAGGAATACAACCGCCACAGAAAGCCGCCGTCGTTGCCGACGGGCTTCTCGTGCTCGTTGGGCTCTCCGGCATCGGCGACCTCGGCAATGCGCGTGCTATAGGAACGGCTGTACCAGTGCTTCTCGTCCACCGGAAAGTAGTGGACGTCATGATCGCTATTCAGCGTCACGGTGATCACCTTCTTCTTGCGCAGGCGATAGAAAATCTTGAAGTCATTCCCGTTGCGCTCCACGAGCTTGGAGCGCAGGACTTCGGGCTTGTAGCTGTCCTGGTGGCGATCGTAGTCCTGAACCAGGTCGAGCGTCTGGCGGAGGTTCGCGCCGGGAACGAAGACGGCGCCGATCCAGTGATGGATGAGAGCATCTGGCGCGGTGATCTTCCGGCCTGAAGCATCGAGCGTTTGCAGCCGATCCATAAAGACTTCGCCGCGCTGCAATTGCGCTTGGATCTGCGAACGGCGTCCCGCGGGAAGTCCATCCACGTAAAGGAACGCGCCGGGCCGCTTCAGCTCTTCGTCAATGCGCGCTTCCGTGGCCTCGACGTAACGCCCAAAGGCCTCCAGAGTCTTGGGCTTCAGTTCCGCGCTCATCACTTCGGGCGTCTGGGCGGAGAGCAGTTGAATTGTCAGGACGAGAGATAAAGTGAAGGGCAAACGCCGGGAGAAACGCATATCCGCTTCGTGACCTATCGCCGCCGAAACTACGCTAAAATGATATCCTGACAGGCTTTCGAAAGCCACTCGAAACGCTTCCGTCCCACCAGCCGGCTCGCTTGCCGCATTGGCCTGCCTGCGATAGATTGACTGCGCCATTCGCGGACGCGATTTTGTCTTGAGGAAACATGTCAACGATGAACAAACAGATGACCCTCGCGGTAAGACCCGTCGGCTTTCCCAAGGAATCCGACTTCAAGCTGGTTGAATCTCCCATTCCCACGCCCGGACCGGGAGAGTTTCTGGTGCGCGTGCTGTACCTCTCCGTCGACCCCTACATGCGCCCGCTCATCGGCGAGGGAAGGTCGTACAGGGCGGCCGTCGAGATCGGCGATGTCATCACCGGCGGCGGAGTCGGAGAGGTCACCCAGTCAAATCACCCAGGCTTCGCGGTCAGCGAGATTGTGGAAGGCTACTTCGGCTGGCAACAGTACGCCATCTCGGATGGCTCGGGCGTGAGGAAAGTTGATCCAAACCTGGCGCCGATTTCGACGGCTCTCGGGGTGCTCGGTATGCCTGGGCTTACGGCCTATTTCGGACTGCTCGACATCGGCCAACCCCAAGCGGGCGAGAGTGTGGTGGTTTCCGGCGCGGCGGGCGCTGTCGGATCGCTCGTGGGACAGATCGCAAAAATCAAGGGCTGCCACGTAGTGGGAATCGCCGGGACGGACGAGAAGGTCCGGTACTTGACCGAGGAATGCGGGTTCGACAAGGCCTTCAACTATAAGACGACGCGCAACTACTACCGAAAGCTCAAAGAGCTTTGTCCCAACGGAATTGACGTCTATTTCGATAACGTGGGCGGCGCCATCACCGACGCGGTATTCCGGCTCATCAACGTCCGGGCGCGAATCGTGGTGTGCGGCCAAATCTCCCAATACAATCTGGAGCGTCCGGAGATGGAGCCGCGCTGGCTCTGGGCGCTCATCGTCAAGCAGGCCAGAGCCGAAGGATTCCTGGTCTTCCAGTTCGCCGAGCGTTACCCCGAGGGACTGGCGCAGATGGCGCAATGGCTGAAGGAAGGAAAGCTCAAATACCGGGAAACCATCACGGAAGGAATCGAGAATGCGCCCCGCGCCTTCATCGGCATGTTGAAAGGTGAGAACATCGGCAAGCAGTTGGTGAAGGTCGCCGACCGCTGAGCCCGCCTCCCGCCGCTCATCCATTCCCAAGTCCTGCAGAGAGAACGAGCGTCACTGAAAGCACCGCTTGCTCCTGTCGCGCAAATCTGCGAATATTTGCGGTTCAGCTTCAGCCAGGCAGTTCATCTGAGCCACAGTTCTTTGGAGGACTTATGCCGCTCGACCCTAAACATCGCAGTCGCACCATCACCGACGGCCGGGACCGCGCCGGGGCGCGCTCCATGCTCAAGGCCATCGGATTCACCGACCAGGATTTGGCGCGGCCCATCGTAGGCATCGCCAATACCTGGATCGAGACCATGCCCTGCAACTTCCACCTGCGCCGGCTCGCCGAGAAGGTGAAAGAAGGGGTTCGCGCCGCCGGCGGCACACCCATGGAGTTCAACACCATCGCCATCTCTGACGGCGTGACCATGGGCACCGAGGGCATGAAGGCCTCGCTCGTCAGCCGCGAGGTGATAGCGGATTCCATCGAACTGGTTGGCCGCGGCCACATGTTTGACGCCATGGTGGCGCTGGTCGCCTGCGACAAGACCGTCCCTGGCGGCGCCATGGCGCTCATCCGCCTCAACGCACCGAGCATCCTGCTCTATGGCGGCTCGATTGCCCCCGGCAAATTCGATGGCAGGGATGTGACCATCGTGGACGTTTACGAGGCCATCGGGGCGAAGGCCGCCGGCATGATTTCGGATGCGGACTTCAAGAGGCTTGAAGACGTGGCTTGTCCAGGAGCCGGCGCTTGCGGCGGACAGTTCACCGCTAACACTATGTCCACGGTGATGGAGTTTATCGGGCTCTCGCCCATGGGATTCAATGGGGTTCCGGCAACCGACCCGAAAAAAGAAGAAGTCGCTTATCAAACGGGCCTGTTGGTGATGGATGTTTTGAACCGCGGCGTTCGACCGAAAGACATTCTCACACGCCAGGCTTTTGAAAATGCCATTGCCAGCGTCGCGGCGACCGGCGGCTCAACCAATTCCGTCCTGCACCTGCTGGCCATGGCGAGGGAAGCCGAGGTTCCGCTCACCATCGACGACTTCGACGCCATTAGCTCGAGGACGCCGCTTATCGCTGACTTGAAGCCCGCCGGCCGCTACGTGGCCACGGACGTGCATCGCGCGGGTGGGATTCAGCTGATTG
>Ga0307378_10009023_pt1 | contig 13149 bp, 12 predicted proteins | sample UN1MG_FD_202238 | JGI IMG/M metagenome (GOLD analysis project Ga0307378, IMG submission 202238) | Soil microbial communities from Risofladan, Vaasa, Finland - UN-1 | ecosystem: Environmental > Terrestrial > Soil > Coastal area > Acid sulfate soil | place: Finland: Risofladan, Vaasa | collected... | reverse complement strand
AGGGCATAGAAGAACCGCTGGAGCTCGATGTCGAGCAGGGCCCCGCCGCCGACGAAGAACTCGAGACGGCCGCCGAAATTCTCCCGGATCTTGCCGAAGAGAAGCTTGTCGTAGAGGGCATAGAGGGGCTTCTTCAGCTTCTTCGCGCCCCGGCCCTGATCGATATTGGCCGTGTAGTTCCGATGGGTCAGGATGATGCCCTTGGGGTCGGCGGTCGTCCCCGATGTGTAGCAGATATTGGCATAATCGCTTTCTTTCAAGGACGTATAAGCGGCCTCGAATTCCTTCCTCCGCGTTTTCAGGAATTCCTCGCCGCGGCCGAGGCCCAGGCTCATCAGCCCGGCCGCGACGCTGTCTTCGAAGAGTCGGGGGAGTGTCCGTTCGGCCATACGGAACCTCCTCGTCGGGAATGGTTTTCTCATCGTACGTCCGGCCCCTCGAAATGTCAAAATTCATTCTCGATGGGCCCGGACCGACTAAACCTGCGCGGGAAATTGTATATATTGTATATCCGGAGGTACCCGTTAGGGGAAGATGAAACCTGGGGCGAGCGCGAGGCCATGAAGGACAAGCGCCGGGACGTCCGCCTCGTCGAGGAAAACAAGGTCGTTGTATCGTTGATGACCGGCGAGATACACCCCGGCCTTCCGACGGTCTTCTATTCCCTCACCCGCGACATCTCCATGGGCGGAGTCCGCATCATGACCTCGGCCCCGCTCGAACCGGGCGCCCGCCTCCGGCTGGACCTCACCTTGGGCCGTTCCCGCAAGCGGATCCGGGCCGTCGCGGAAATCCGCTGGTCGAGGGAACTCTACGGCCATGAGGTCTTTGAGGCCGGGCTCCAATTCGTCGGCCTGGAACCCGACGCCGAGTTCACGCTGATCGACCATATTTTCGGAGCCAAGGCCGCCTCCGGGACCTGAACCCGGCCCGCCGGGCTTGCTTTTCGACGAATCCTAAGCTAAAAATGAAGCTCGTCCCGAACGGAGGTTTCATGTCCGCAGCGTTCCCGACCGCGTTATCCGTCGCGCCGCCCTGCTCAGAAACCGACGCCGAGCGCCAAGCCCGTATGAAATGGTGGACCGAGGCCCGTTTCGGCATGTTCATCCATTGGGGGCTTTACGCCCTGCCCGCCCGCCACGAGTGGGTCAAGAGCCGCGAGCGGATAAGCGATGAAGCCTACGACCGGTACTTCGCCCATTTCAACCCGGACCTCTACGATCCCCGCGAATGGGCCCGGGTGGCGCGGATGGCCGGCATGAAGTATTTCGTCATCACCACCAAGCATCACGAAGGCTTCTGTCTTTGGGACTCCAAACTCACGGATTGTAAGGCTACGCGAACGCCTTATGGCAAGGACCTCATCAAGCCCCTCGTCGAGTTCATGAGGGCCGAGGGCCTTCGGGTGGGATTCTATCATTCGCTCCTCGACTGGCACCACCCCGAATACACCATCGATCCGTTCCACCCGATGCGTGACGACAAGGCCTTCGTCGAAAAGGCCCGGACGCGCGACATCGGCAAATACGCCGATGATCTTTTCGCCCAGGTCAAGGAGCTTCTGACCGACTACGGGCGGATCGACACGCTGTTCCTGGATTACTCGTTCCCGGGACCGGGGGGCAAGGGCCGAAACGAGTGGAAATCGGAACGGCTCCTCAAGATGATCCGCGAGATCCAGCCCGGTATCATCGTCAACGATCGGCTCGATCTGCTCGATGTCCCGGGGGGCTGGGACTACCGGACGCCGGAGCAATTCATGCCTAGGGAGTGGGTCAAGGTCGACGGCCAACCCGTTCCCTGGGAGACGTGCCAGACGTTTTCCGGGTCGTGGGGTTACTATCGGGACGAATCCACCTGGAAATCGGTCCCGCAGCTGATCGTCCTGCTCGTCGAAACGGTCAGCAAAGGCGGGAACCTCCTGCTAAACGTCGGGCCCACGGCCCGCGGCATGTTCGACGGCCGGGCCATGGACAGGCTCCAAGGGATCGGCGCGTGGATGGAGAAGAACGGCCGTTCGATCTATGGGTGCACCCAAGCGCCCGGCGAGTTCCGCGCGCCGGCCAATTGCCTTCTGACCTACAATCCCGAAGCGAAGCGTCTCTATGTCCATATCCTCGAATGGCCGCCGGGGGTGCTCGCCCTTGAGGGCTTCGCCGGGCGGGTCGAATATGTCCAGCTCCTTCACGATGCCTCCGAGATCCTCATCACTGAGAAGGGCGGTGAGGTCGGCTTCATGCCGGGCTCGAGGGCGAAGGAGGTGGAAAACACGTTGACGCTCAGCCTCCCCGTGCGCAGGCCCGACGTCGAGGTCCCGGTCATCGAGCTCTTCCTGAAATAGGTGAACATGCGAAAACCGAAAACAACCCTCGTCCTCGCCGCCGCGGTCTTGGCCGTCCTGCTTTTTTCCGCAAACGCGGCCGCGGCGCCAAAGGATTACTATTACCCCGAAGTCCGGGTGGACATTGCGATCGCGAGCGACGGCACGTTTCTTGTCGAAGAATACCGGACGTTCGAGTTCGAGGGGAGTTTCAGCTACGCCTATATCGTCATCCCCCTTCGCGACGATCGTTCGGGCCTCCGCCGCGAGGTTTCAGTGTCCGAGGTCGAGGTGACGGATGAGCGGGGGCAGGCCTTGAGAACGGAGCTCGGCGAGCAGGGCGGGCGGCTCACGGCCAAATGGTTTTATTCCGCCCGCGACGAGCGGCGGACGTTCCACATCCACTACCGCGTCGCGGGAGGGATCATCAGCTATTCAGACGTCACCGAGCTTCACTGGCAGGCGATCAGTGACGGTTGGGACAAGCCGGCCAGGAACATCCGGGTCACGGTCACTCTGCCCATCCCGGTCGCGAAGAAAGAGGAGCTCAACGTCTGGGGCCACGGCCCGCTCGCCGGCTGGGCCGAGGTCGTCGACGAGCGCACGGCGCGGTTTTCCGCTCCGGAACTGGCCTCTCGACAGTCTTTCGAGATCCGCGTCGTCTGGCCATCCGGGATCGTCGCCGGGATCCCGTCGGACCGCAACACCCTCACTTCGATCAAGGCCGAGGAGGCGGGCTACGTCCAAGACACGATCGAGCTCGTCCGCAGAGCCCAGAGGGACGAGGAGCTCGGTCGACAAAGGTCAGCGGAAAACAACCGCCGGTTCTTCAAGGCCCTGGGCGTTTGGGGGACCTGGCAGGTCGTCGGCCCGCTCCTCTGGCTCCTCCTGTACTTCCGATCCTGGTCCGCCGTGGGCAAAGATTATCGTTTCGAGGGCCTGCCGGAATATGTCCGGGAGCTTCCCTCCGACAAGCCGCCCGCCTTCGTCCAGACGCTCATGCGCGAAGGTCGCGCCGTGACCCCGGCGGCGTTCACGGCGACTCTCTTCGACCTGGCCCGGCGGGGCATCCTGGAGATGGAGGACCGGAACGTCCTGAAGAAAAGGATTTTCGGTTCCAAAGCAGCGGTAGAAACCTACATCACGCTAAAAAAGGACATTTCCCTGTCCGCGGACCTGCGCCCCTTCGAGAAAGCACTCCTTGATTTTCTCTTCAACGAGGCCGTGCCGGTGGGGACGACCCGGGGTGCCGCCTTCAGCGTCGACGAGCTTCAGAGTTTCATGAAGAAGAAGCCGCAGAAATTCCAGGCCTGGTACCTGAAGTGGACCAAAGGGATCCGGGAAGAAGCGAAAGCCCTGGGTTTCCTCGAGCCGGAGGGGCTTAAGGCCCGCAATATCTTCTACGCCGTTTCCGTTCCTCTGGCCGTCCTGACGCTCAGCCCCGTCCTCCTCATCCTCGCGCTGGTCCTCATCCCGACTTTTAAAAGACGGACGATGGCCTGGGCCCGCGAGAACGAGGCTTGGAACGGCCTCAAGCGCTTCCTCGACGATTTCTCGGAATTCAAGGAGATCCCCGCGGAAGCCTACAAGCTTTGGGAACACTACCTCGTCTTCGGCATCCTCTTCGGCAACGCGAAAAAAATTCTCAAGATGCTGCCCGTCATTTTGAAGGACGACCGGGCCGTCGCACCCGTGTGGTACGCCGGAATCAACCAGGCGAATTTCCTGGCCGGTGGTGGGCTCCAGAGCGTGATCAGCAGTATCGAGCATACGGCGACGTCCATCAGCCATGCCAGCACCTCGGCCGCCCACTATTCTTCCGGGGGAGGCGGAGGCTTCAGCGGCGGGGGAGGGGGCGGCGGCGGGGGAGGCGGGGGAGGCGCGGGCTGATGAAAGCCGGGAAAGGGTCGTTCCTCTGGGCCCTGATCCTCGCGGCGGCCAGCCTTTTCCCGGCCCGGTGCGGCAGGCCGTCCACAGAGGTCCGCATCAGGGAATTCCTGAAAAAGGCCGTGGTCCTCGCCGAAAACAGGGAGATCGGGGCCCTGATGGAGCATTTTTCACCGGAATATTCCGATTTCGAGGGGCGGGACAAGGCGGCCGCGGAGCGGCTCATCGCCGATTACCTGGGGAGGTTCCGGGGGATCGTCATCCATCTTCTGAGTTCGCGCGTTGATGTCTCCGGCCCGGACGGGCGGGCCGCCGTCGAGTGCGAGATGTCCTTCTCGCACGGCGCGGCGGAGGTCCTGCGAAAACTCTTCAGCTACTCCGGCGAATATTATCGCTTCCGGTTCGACCTCGAAAAATCCGGGAACGGGGAGTGGCGCTTCGCCCATGCGGAATGGCGATCGGTCTCTCTGGCCGACCTCTTTCCGGAATCCCTGCAGATCCTGAAGAAACTTTTTCCGGACCTTTAACGTATCCTTGAATGACAGACCGTTTCCGGCCGCCGGCCGGGGCGCTTAAAATCCACGCTTGGAGGATGGATATGGACGATGAAAAAAAACAAGGCAAAACGAAGTACGAGGAATTCCGGCTGAACGGCGGCGAGATCATCAACAAGGTCAAGGAGATCATCCACCAGGGAAACGTCCGCCGGATCATCCTCAAAGACGAGCAGGGCAAGACGTTCATGGAGATCCCTCTCTCCGTCGGCGTCGTCGGGGCCATCGTCGCCCCCATCTTAGCCGCCGTCGGGGCGGTCGCCGCGCTCGCTTCGAACCTGACCATCATCGTCGAGAAGACCGAAGACTGACCTTCGCGCCCGCGGCTTTTCTTCGGCGCTCCTCCGTGCTATAAATGGTCCCTCGGATTCCGAAGGACGGAGGAGCGATCATGAGCGGACGGCTGCCGGCGAAACTTCTTTTTCTCGTCATCTTGACCTTTTTGGCACGCGGGAGCGTTCTGGCGTCTTGCCCGCCGGCCGCCGCGGCGGCTTCCGTCGACGGCGTCCTCGATCTCATACCGGTTCCCGCAAGCCTGACCGTCCGGGACGGCCGTTTCCGTGTCGACGAGAACCTCACCATCGCTCCCACGTCCACCGGGGATCCCAAGGGCGCGGTGCCGAGGCGCACTTTCGGGGCCGCGGCCCGGTTCATGTCCCGGCTGGCCGGCCGGACGGGCCTCTTCCTGAAACAAGATTTCCTGGCCTCCGAGACCCCGTCGGTCGAGGGTGGAATCCGCTACGCCTACGCCCGGCCCGGCGCGTTGCTGCCCAACGAGGACGAGTCGTATGCGCTCACGGTCGATCCGGACAAGGTCGCGTTGGACGCCAAGACGGACCTCGGTGTCCTGAGGGGCTTTGAAACGTTGCTCCAGCTCTTGAGCGCCGACGAAACGGGGTATTTCTTCCCGTGCGTCACCATCACCGACAAGCCCCGGTTCACCTGGCGCGGTCTGCTCATCGACGTCGGCCGCCACTTCCAGCCCGTCGACGTCATCAAGCGCAACCTCGACGGGATGGCCACCGTCAAGATGAACGTCTTCCATTGGCACCTGACCGAAGACCAGGGCTTCCGGGTCGAATCCAAGGTCTTTCCCATGCTCCATAAGCTCGGGTCCGACGGGATGTTCTATACGCAGGCTCAGATCCGGGACATCATCGACTATGCCGCCGAACGCGGCATACGGGTCATGCCCGAATTCGACATCCCCGGCCATTCGACGAGCTGGTTCGTCGCCCACCGCGAATTTTCAAGCGCGCCGGGACCCTACGGCGTCGAACGTAAGTTCGGCGTCTTCGGACCGGCGTTCAACCCGGCCGACGAACGGATCTATCCTTTTTTCGACGCGTTCTTCAAGGAGATGAGCGCCCTGTTCCCCGACCCCTACCTGCACATCGGCGGGGACGAGGTCGAAGGCCATCAGTGGGACGCCAACCCGGCCATCCAGGCCTTCAAGAAAAAGGAAGGCCTCGCGGACAACGGCGCCCTACAGGCTTATTTCAACAAGCGCCTGATCAAGATTCTGGCCAAGCACGGCAAGAAGGTGGTCGGCTGGGACGAGATCTTCCAGCCCGGGCTGCCGAACGACATCGTCATCCACTCATGGCGCGGCCCGAAGGCCCTCGTCGAAGCCGCCCAGAAGGGATATCAGGGGATCCTGTCGAACGGCTATTACATCGACCTCTGCCAGCCGGCCGAGGCCTATTATCTGAACGACCCCCTGCCGCCGGACACGCCGCTCGACGACCGTCAAAGAACGCTCATCCTGGGCGGCGAAGCGACGATGTGGTCCGAGCTGGTAACGCCGGAGACGATCGACTCGCGGATCTGGCCGCGGACGGCGGCCATCGCCGAGCGGCTCTGGTCCCCGGCCTCGGTGACGAACGTCGACGACATGTACCGTCGGCTCGGACCGGTCAGCATCGAACTCGAGGAGCTGGGGCTCCTCCATCTCAAGAACCCGGGCATGCTGCTCAGGCGCCTCGCCGGGGACATACGGATCGAGCCGCTACAGGTCCTGGCGGAAGCCGTCGAGCCGCTCAAGAATTACCGGCGGCATGGCCAGGCCGCGTACACGAGCCTTTCTCCCTTTACTCGATTCGTCGACGCCTGCGCGCCGGAATCCCTGGCCGCGCGGGCCTTCAGGAAGAAGGTCGACCGATTCCTGGTCGGGAAGGACCCGGTGCTCGGCCATGAGATCGGCGCGGCCTTGGCGCTTTGGAAGGCCAACCACGTACGGGTCCTGCCCCTCATCGCCGCGTCGCCCGCCTTGCGAGAGATCGAACCTCTGTCGCTTGGATTGGCCCGCGCCTGCGAGGTCGGGCTCGAGGCGCTTGACCGGATCGTGAAGGCCCAGACCCCGACGGCGGCCTGGGCGGAAGAAAAAGGAAAGATCCTGGCCGAAGCGGCCAAACCGGCGGCTCACGCCGAGCTGGCCATTCTCCCGGCCGTGACCAAGTTGGTCGAGGCCTGTTCGGGACCGGTCAAATGACGCTCGCCGCAACGCGACGCTCATACACGATCATGTCCGTCGACGTCGAGTTCGCGCCGGGCGCCGCCGCGTCGCCGTGGCCGAGGATCCCGTCGCTCGAGGTCGATCAATATCTCTGGCTCGACAACGGCTATCGCCCTCCGGTCGAGGTCAAGCTGTGCTATTCCCGCAGCTCCCTGCCTGTCAGGTTCCAGGTGGGGGAGCGCCGGGTGCGCGTCAAATACGTGAAATTCCAGCCCGAATTCTTTGACGAGATCCTCTTCGGGTCATGAGGATGACGGTATGATCAAGGCCCGGAATATCCTGGTTTGCGTTGTCGTGGCCATGCTTGTCGTGGCCGCGTCGGCCGGGGCCGGTCCGATCCAGGACCCCATCACGGTCGTCGACAGCTTTGAAAGCCGCCTGGAAGCGATCCGTGGTATCGGCTCTGACATGGCGGCGGATGTCCGACCCGGGGTCTACCTCTCCTTCTGGGGATCTCTTCTCCGAACCCCCGTTTTCTATGAGCCCGTCGACGCGGCCGGCGGAACAAACCTGGCCGCCGGCCCGCCCGGGATCATCCTGAACGAGGGGCTCCTCAAGGCCGTCTATGACATCGAGATGGGCATCCTCAACGTGGGTGGGCGGCGGCTCATCGTCCGTTGAAGACGGCGCCCGCCCCGCGGTTCGAACAGGAGACGGCGATGATCATCGCGGAAAAGAAGGCCGATAAGGCGAACGCCCTTTTCATGATGTCACCTCCGGCTTGCGACGCCTGGCGCGGACGTTTTGCGGCGTCCCGAGATTAGCACACGCCCGGCGGACGGATCACCGCGGTCGGGTCCGGTTGGATTTCCGGCGGGTCCTCGGATATAATCCTCTCCTTATATTATCCGGGACCCGGGCGGAGGAATCCCTGACCATGCTAACGATTCAAAATAGGCGCCCCGAAAACGAGGGTCGGGTCGGCTCCAATCTCGTCCTCAAGCTCTGGGTTCGGGCTGGAGTCGTGGCCGCGGCCGCGGTCGCCTTCGGCAGTCTTTATTTTTTCGTCAGGCAATATTTCAAGGACGGGATCTGGCGGTTCGACCTATCCCTCGTCAACAAATCCCTCGGCACGGCCGCGCTCTTTCTCGTCGCCCTGTCGATGTTCCTGACGGGGGCGGCCTATTTCTCGCGCCGCCCGGGAAGGTCGCTGGCCTACCGGAAGCACTACGGCCTCATGGGATTCTGGACCGCCCTCGTCCACGGTGCCGTCAACCATTTTTGGCTTTCCGCCGTGGGCCTTCAGCCGGAGAGGAAGCTCGACGCGTGGCTTTCCGACGTCCCGGGTCTTATCGCGCTCGTCCTTTTCGGGGCCATGGCTCTTCTCTCAAACGCCGCGGTCAAGGGGCGATTGGGAGGGGAAGCATGGAGAAAAATCCTGCGCTACGGGGGGTACACGGCGTTGCTGCTGGCCATGGCCCACGCGGCGCTTCTCAAATGGGCAAGCTGGACGGAATACCTCAGGACGTTCGGTTCGGTCCTGCCTTCCCTCAGCCTTCCCATCGCCGCCTTCGCCGCGGCGGCGGTCCTCCTGCGCTTGGCTGTCTGGGTCTCGGAAGTCCGGAAAAAATAAGGCCTATTTCAGCTTTTCCTGGCCCTGGAACTCCCGGTAGGGGCTGAGGTAAGTAAGCGTCTGCCGATCGTGTTCGTCGGTCGTTCCCAGGACCATGCGGGCCATGAGCTCACCGAGCCCGGGCCCGAGCATGAAACCCTGGCCGCACATGCCGACCGCCAGCATGTATCCCTCGAGCTCGCGAGTCCAGCCGACGACCGGAAACCCGTCGGGCGTCATGGGATAGAGACCCCGCCAGGTCCGCCGGACGCGGAGCTTTTTAAGGCGGGGGATGAGGTCGACCATTCGCCGGGCGACCATGGGCAGGAACGAGCTCGTCTCGCGGACATCCATCCCCCAGATGCTGGGACTGGGCGTGATGCAGAAGATGACCTGGCCGGTGTCGTGTTGATAGAAATAGTAGTTGGCCGAGCCGGCGACGGGGCGGATGTCGACGACCATGGGTTCGAGGAAACGGGCCACGGCCTCGGTCACCGCGCCCTCGTGCGAGTCGGGCCGGACGGGGACGTCGATCCCGGCCAGCGCCGCCATCTCCGCTCCCCAGGGTCCGGCGGCGTTGATGACGACCGCGGCGCCGTATTCGCCCTTATCGGTGCGGACACTCCGGACCCGGCCGCCCTCGATCGCGTATCCCGTGACTTTCTCATTGAACAGGAACTCGGCGCCCAGATTCTTAGCCCGGCTGTAGAAAGCATGGACGGCGAGCAGGGGAGAGGCGTGGCCGTCTTCGGGCGAGAACGTCCCGCCGATGAGGCCGTCGGGATTGAGGTCGGGGATGACGCCCAGGAAGGCCTTGGCGTCGAGCCAGTCGATGTTCAGGCCGTATCGTTTCTGGACGACGAGAAGCTCCTTGAGGGTCCGCTCCTCTTCGCCGCGATAGGCGACGAACGAGTAACCGCCTTTCCGCCATTCGATCTTGTCGCCGAAGCGCTCCTCCCAGGTCGAAAAGACCTCGAGGCTGCGCAGGCAGATGCGGATCTTGGCCGGGTCGGAATGGGTGGCGCGCAGGCCGCCGATGGCCCGTTTGTTCGAGCCCTGTCCGACGCTCGGATGCTTGTCGACGACCAGGGTTCGGAGCCCCGACTCGGCCAGGGCCAGCGCGGCGGGCGCGCCGACGCTGCCGGCCCCGACGATGACGACGTCGTAGGACTTATTCGTTGCCATGGCCGTTTTCCTCCCGGTCCAGGCCCGCGAACACCTCCAGGGAGACTTCCAGGAACAGGGGCCGTTTCAGCTGGTCGACGATCTCGGACTCGGGAACGCCCTCCTCGCGGAAAAGTCGATGGACGAGGGGCGTGCAGGTCTTTGCGCCGCAGGAGCCCATGCCCGCCCGGGTCACCGCCTTGATCTCGTTGATGTCCCGGACGCCTTCGCGAATGAGCTTCCGGATCTCCCCGGCCGCGACCCGCTCACAGCGGCAGATGACGGTTTCCTCGGGCGTCCGTTCGACATAGCGGGAAAGGGGTTCGGCGACCTCGGGCGGCTGGACGCGGATGCCGGCGATCCTCTTCGCGTATTCCTTCGGCGCCCGGACCTTGACGATGACGGTCCGGTCGTTGGCCTTGAGGGCTTTGACCGCTCCGATTTCGACCCGGCCCAAGGGGCCGCCCGTGGTGTCCTCGACGGTGACGATATCTCCCGGCTTCAGGGTCTCCTTGAGGAGCTCGAAGGGGACGGCCACCGTGGGGAAGTCCGCGTCCTTGCGGAAATCGACCAGCGTGATGGCCAGGCCGGGGCAGATGGCGACGCATTTTTCACAGCCCGTGCAGCCCTTTCCGCCCTTCTCGACGACGAACGAGGGGAGCCGGCGGATGTCCGTTTCATCCATTTCGATGAGAGCGTTGGGACAGACGGCGGTGCACGGATCGCAAGGGATCTCCTGGTTGCAGTGGAGAACGGGGAAGACGCCCGTCTCGGCCGCGGGGGTCCTTTCGTGAATGGTCTCACCGGGCCGTGACTTGAGGATGTCGATCGTCCGGTACCAATCGGGCGAGATCTCGCCGACGTCGTGACCGAGCGCCCGGGCCACCTCGAGCCCGCGGATCCTGCCCGAGAAGATAGCGGCGGAGGCTTCGGCGATCTCTTCGGCGTCGCCGGCGGCGAAGGCCGTCAGGCCGAATTCGCGGGCCTTTTCGTGGAACTCGTTGACGGGGTCGAGGCCGACGGCGATGAGGAGGGTGTCGCAATCGAAGGACCGTTCGGTCCCCGCGATGGGCTTGAATTTATCGTCGACGCGGGCGATGGTGACCGATTCGACGGTGTCCCGGCCGTTGGCGCCGAGGACCGTATGCGAGGGGTAGATGGGCACGCCGAGGCGGGCCAGCTTATCCCGGTGGACCTTGTAGCCGCCGCACACGGCCAGGATCTCGGCCAGTCCGACGACGGCTATCCCGGCTTGGAGGGCATGGTACCCGGCGATGAGACCGACGTTGCCGCCGCCGACGATGAACAGCCGGCCCGTCGGTTTGACCAGATCCCTGTTGACGAGCGTCTGGAAGGCGCCCGCGCCGTAAACCCCCGGCAAGGTGTTGCCGGGAAAGGCCAGGTTCTTCTCCCTCGCCCCGGCCGTCGTGAGAAGGACTTCCGGTTTCACCACGACATACCGGCGGCCCTCGGCGAGGACGCCGACGGTCTTGTCGCTGTAGACGGCCAGGGCCGCGCTCTGGAGCCAGACGCGGACGTGCGGAAACGAGCGGACCTCGTCTTCGAGGCGCGTGGCGATATCGATGCCGCGCGTGCCGGCATAGACGGCCTCGATCGAGCCGAAGAATCGATGGGTCTGGAGGACAAGCTTGCCGCCGAGCCGGTGCTTGTCGTCGATGATGAGGGTCTCGATGCCTCGCTTGCCGAGCTCGATCCCGGCCGAGAGGCCGGCCGGGCCGCCGCCGATGATGAGGACGGGCACGCGGAGGGTCTCGATCGGGCGGGGCTCTGCGGAGCCGAGGCCGGCGGCGTCGACCCGGGGCAGTTCGGGAAGGCCCTCGACGGGTTCGATACGCAGGCCGGGCCGCGCGAGCTCCATGCAGGCCTTCACCGGGATCCCGTCGGCCAGGACGAGGCACTGGGCGCACTGGCCGTTGGCGCAGAAGATGCCCTGGGCGGCGCCGTCCTTGGCGTGATGTCCGAAAACGCGGATTCCGGCCGCGAAAAGGGCGGACGACAGGGTCTCTCCTTCAAGAGCCTCCAACGGGTGGCCCTTCCATGTCAAGGCGATGGATTTGCGGGGAGGGATGGGCAGGATGGGGTGGTGTTCAATACGATACACAGGCGACCATTCTCCTTCCGTCTTCGACGGCGGCCGAGTGGCCACTTCCCCCGTACTTGCCCGTGGATGATAAGCCACGGCCGAACGGCGGGCCGGCAAAGGCGCGTATTATAGCACAAAGGATTTTTTGCGAGTAGAAAAATCCGAGGTGATGTATAATTCCGACGAAGACGATGAGGTCGAGAGAAAATATCCTCGCGGCGACGGCGGGGACTGTTAAGGAGGAAGGGCTCATGAAAATATTGATGGTGCCGGTCGTTCTCATGGCGGGTCTTGTGCTCGGAGTCGGAGTGTCGTCCGGTCAGAGGACGGAGAAGCCCGTCCTCCACGGCCAAAACTGGGTGGCCATCACCGGAAAGCCGCTGGCGGCGACGGCCGGCGCGCTCATTTTCGCCAAAGGCGGCAACGCCGTCGATGCGGCCTGCGCCATGCTCGGCGCCGTTTGCACCATGTACGACGTCCTGAGCTGGGGCGGCGAGACCCAGGCCCTCATCTATAATCCCAAGACGAAAAAGGTCCTTGGACTGAACGCCCTGGGCGTCGCCCCCGCGGCCGCGACGGCCGAGTTCTACAAAGCCAAGGGCTTCGAGTACCCGCCCGCCGACGGCGCCCTTTCGGCCGTGACCCCCGGCACTCCCGGCGGCCTTTTAACGATGCTGGCCGAATTCGGCACGATGAGCCTCGAAGAGGTCCTCGAACCCTCCCTCCGGATGGCCGAAGGGTATCCCATGGACAAGGAGATCGGCGACCGGATAGAAAAGGATAAGGACAAGGTCAAGTTGTGGCCCTATTCCCGGGCCGTTCTCCTGCCGCATTCCGGCGAAGCCCGCGAGGCGCCGCATCCCGGGGAGCTCTTCCGCCAGCCGGACCTCCTCGACACCCTGAAAAAACTCGTCGATGCCGAGCGGCGGGCCCGGGCCGCCGGCAAGAACCGGAAAGAGTCGATCTACGCCGCGTATGACCGCTTCTACCGGGGCGACATCGGGCGCGAATTCGTGCGCGGCTCGGCGGAGCAGGGCGGCCTCATCACGATGG
>Ga0307378_10009022_pt1 | contig 13150 bp, 14 predicted proteins | sample UN1MG_FD_202238 | JGI IMG/M metagenome (GOLD analysis project Ga0307378, IMG submission 202238) | Soil microbial communities from Risofladan, Vaasa, Finland - UN-1 | ecosystem: Environmental > Terrestrial > Soil > Coastal area > Acid sulfate soil | place: Finland: Risofladan, Vaasa | collected... | reverse complement strand
CTTTCTCCTTTATTTTTACAAGCTGCCCATAATCAACCAACCCAAGCGGAAAACACCTAGGCAACACATACGAATAATCATCGTTCCCATCCGTAAACATCACGAGCGATTCCAGCCAAGAAGGCTGCTTTGTCACGCTTGCGAGCCTTTGCATCATGCTCATGCAGGTTCGCTGGGTCCATTTGCCAACCGAAAACGCTGCAAACAAATACGAGTACCGCTTCACGCAGGTGTAGACCCAAGCGTCACCGCTTTCAGGTTCAGGCGTGCCTTCTCGCTTAAGCGTTTTCTCTTTTTTTTAACGAACGTCCAAAACTCATCACACTCATACTGCGACAGTCCCAGATTCTTCATCAAATACGCACTTACATTCTGAGCGTGTTCAGCCATATCCTCTAATAGCACTCCTATCGTATCGCGGTGGTGACCTGTAAGGCGCTCTATGCTCCTTATTCCGTTTTTTTCCACCAGATGCTTGCATATGTTCAGTATCTCGTCTTCTGGCAAATGTTTTCTATAAAGAGGTGTGCCTTTTGTCTCCATGAAAAAGATGTTGCAGTACAGACAAAGATAGCGCTGATGCCCAGTACGGTATTTTCCTCTCTTTATGATTGCTTTATCTTTCTCTCTAAGATAATGTGAACATCTTGGATTTTGACATACAACATCAACTTTGCTTCTCGGCCTGCCTTTGGGCACATAATCACCGAGAATATCAAATAATACGAAATATAAAAAGTATTCTATGTTAGGACATTACCAAATTTTCTATAATCTGATCGATGACTCGTTAAAGCATGGAGAAAGTTACCCAAATCAGAGTACGCTGCAAAGAAGGAAAGGACCAGCTGACGCTGGTTTATGAGGATGACGGCGTTGGCATAGCCGAGGATGAAAAGGAGATGATCTTCAAGGAAGGCTACGGCAAAGGCACAGGCTACGGACTTTACTTGATACGAAAAATCTGTGAAGCTTACGGCTGGACTATCCACGAAACAGGTGTACCCGGAAAAGGAGCCCAATTCACCATGACAATCCCAAAAACAGGCAAAAGCGGGAAAACAAGTTACATGATAAAAGAGCCGTAGCATAATTGTGGACAACGGACTTTTAGGGAAGCCGAAAAATCTTGTGAACTTTTAGGTTACCATCTTCACGCTTTCGGCGACTGTTTCAGCTCTCTTCAGATTGTTAAGTAAAACATTTAATCGATAGGAACTTTTGCCGATTTTGAACAGTTGCTTTACGACATAGTGTGGTCGAATGAAGAAACGTTGGTACCCCTCATGGATCATCTGTTCAATCTCTTCGGCGGGCACAGCGTCGGGCGAGACTTCAGACACCATAACTCCTGTCTCCCAGTGTTTTTCTTCATCCAAAACGCCCTGCATCTTCAGTTCCTCCCAGATGTCTGTTCCCGGAAAAGTGGCTAATATGTTGAATTGGGGAATGTCCACCTGCAGTTTCTGCGCAAACTTTAGGGTGTTCCAAATCTCCTGTCTCGTCTCGTGGGGCGCCCCCAAAATGAACGAAGCCACTATTACGTCTATGCCAACTTTTCTGGCTCTTTTAACTGCATCCATTGCCTGCTGCGGAGTTGTCTGTTTATCGTAGTAATCCAAAACCTTCTGAGTGCCATTCTCGATCCCAAAGTAAATCATTTTACAGTTAGCTCTCACCATCGCCTGAAGCATATCTTGGGGACAATGGTCAACTCTGCCTTCGGCAAAAAATTCGACATTCACCTTCTCTTTTTTTAGCCGTTGGCACAGCTTGATGACTCTTTTGGGATTCAAGGTGAAGTTGTCGTCTACAAAAAGTAACTGTTTGTAGCCTTGGCTGGAAAGAAGATGCAGTTCCTCAAGTATGTTATCTACAGACCTAGACCGCCAAAGAGTTCGTGCCAATCTTCTGCATCCACAAAAGCGGCATCTGAAAACGCAGCCTCTAGAAGTGACGAAGCTGCTGAACTTTTTTGGCGCAACAACTATTCCAGCGGTTGTATTGTGGTATTCTACGTCCAGCAGTTCCCTGTCTGGAAAGGGTAGGGAGTCAACATCCTTGATTAGCGGTCTATCAGGAGTTGAAATAGTCTGACCATTATTTCTGAAGTTGATTCCCAAAACTTTCTTTAGGTCACCCTTTTTTTCTAGACATTTCGCCAGTTCGAGGCTGGTGTGTTCTCCTTCTCCCCGAATAATCGCGTCCACAAAAGGATATTTTTTCAGAATTCGTTCAGCATTGAATGTAGCATAAAAGTTGCCGAAAACAGTGACGATGTCTGGGTTCTCGTTCTTCACTTTTTCTGCGATAAGCGCTGCTTTTCGTCCTGAACTGCTGCATGTGGAAAAACCTAGAATGTCAGGGTCCTCTTTTTTCACCCAATCCACTGTTTCTTTCAGGGAGTAGCCCTGCGCCGCCTCATCTATGATGGAAATGTCTACTCCGTTTTCTCTGAGGTAGGTTGCTATGTAAAGCATGCCAAGGGGAGGGGCTGCTCCCACCATCTTCTTAACATCTTCGATAGGCAACTCAGGATTTGGACCCGGGTTTATGAACGAGAACTTCATGCTATATCCTTTTTCCAGTCCGTAACTTTTCTGCAGACGCATTTAAATTTACTGTCAAAACGGTAATTAAGCCAGTAGCCCTCAAGTGCTGCGAAAGAGGTTATTTCAGCTTTTCATGGGTAATGCCAGTTTTCGATCATTTCTTTGGATATACCCTTTTTTTCTTTCCCGTATCGGCATAACGGCTTTGTTAGATGCCTCTGGGATCTTGACGATGTAATGTAAAGTCCCGTCTCTAGTTCACGTTCTTCGTTGACTTTCAGCTTTTTTAGTTGCGAAGAACGAAAACCACACTTGTAGCACCTGAACCCCTGATTCGTTCCCATAGACTTCATTCTCTTCCCGCATTCAGGGCAGCTTGGATTAACAAAAGATATTCTAGGAGCCAATTCCAGAATCCTCAGCTTCTCAAGATTGATGGTCAACTGATGCTCTGAAGATGTGGGGCGAACACCTCCGAAGACTTTCACAATGTCTCCAGCCATCAGCTTTCTTGCTGTTTTGCAGAGACTTACCGTAGGTTCATAGGCGGCGCAATCCACTTCCCCTGTTTCGTCCTTTATTGCAAAGATTACGTGACCGCCTTGGATTACCATCGGTTCCTTGGATACCACTCCCTGAACAATCACTGGATTGTATGGCTGTATTTCCCTAACGGCGCTGACCTTCCGCAGGTGAGCGTCAGTTCCTTGGTTTGTGCGAAAAATTATCCATCTCTCGACTGGTTCATCTCGGATAACCATTTCGTGGGCTTCTTTAACAGCCTCTGGGGTTTCGCCTCTGATTCCGCAAAGGATGGGGTCAGGTCCTCTAGGCGTAATGAGGATTCTACCTGTTTCAGGGTCTATGTTGTTATATGTGAGGGGAGAATTTGCATCCATAGTTTTCACGGATGAAGCTTGTACGCGGCGAGGTTTGTCGCGGTTTTCTGGTGTTCTATATGATATGATCTCAAAAGTGTGGTCTCCGCTCAAGTCCTCTCCGATGGCGGCTAAGCCTCCGATAATCCCTCTTCCCTTCTTGAATCCCACTGCCTCGGCGTTGACCCTTTTAGCGAGCTTTAATGCCGCCTCAATCGTTAACATGCTCTGCTCGGCTTTTTTTGCGAAGTCCCTGATTTCTTGAGGAACGTCCTCGGAAATGAAGACAACCCCGGGGTCTGTTCCGCCGTAACTGAGTTCAGAGTTTGCCTCAACTGTGTCTAAGACTGTCTCCTTGATTCTGTCTACGCTGTCTTCGTGGCATTTGATTCGTAAGCAGAGGGCTCCGTTGCCTCGGGTCTTCCATGGAACGTTGGGGTTAAGCCTGACTAGGTTTGGGTAATCCGTGAAGGAGATACCTATGCTGCATAATTTTTCGACGAGGAGGGCGGCTATGTAAGTGGTGCAGCCTCCTTTGGGTGAATCGGTGTCGTCGAATCCTATGTGCAGCTTAACCATTAGCTTCCGCTCGTTGAATGTAATTAGGTTGTTGGGCGGATAAGAATATTCAGATAATGGATTGGTTATTTCGGATTGAAAGGTGTATAGAAAAGGGGGAGGTGGAGGCTACTTTTGCCCCTCGATCACTATCATGGTTAGGGTTGACCGAACCTTGTCCAGTCTTCTCACGTTCCATGTGACAATTTCTTTAAGTTTCTCCATGGTGTCTGCGCCGACCTTAGCTACGACATCGTAAACGCCGTAAACCATGTAAGCTTCCTTCACTGCATCGATCTTCTTCAACTCATCTAAAACTTCGTTTTCAGATCCTATCTCAGTGTTTATCAACACGAAAGCCATAGGCATAAAACCATCTCTCCACAACCTAATGATTGTCCTCGTCTCCCTAAATAATTTGCGGCTTTTATGTCAAACAAAAGAGCCATTTATTGGTTTTCGGGGTCTTCGTTTAGGTGTCTGACAGTCAAGTTATATAAAATCGACAAGTATAAAGAATCGGCTTGCGATGAACTAGTAGGTGATTGCTTCTCTTGTTGTGTGAAGTCTGTGGTCGTCAAATATTTGGTACCCCTTTCAGGGCAATAATTGAAGGAGCAAATATGTCTGTCTGCTCTGAATGCAGTAAACTAGGTTCTGGTTACTGGGAACCTAAGCCTCAACAGCGTGCAAAAAAGAGCATAAAACGTCAGCCAATAACTTCGTTCTTGAAAAGAAAGCAGCTTCCGACTGTTACTGAAACCCTAGAGCTTGTGAGCGATTTTGCTCCGCTTGTGAGACAGGCTAGAGAAGGGTTGGGACTGAGCCATGAGGATTTGGGTAGAACGATCAGAGAACGTGTCTCAGTTCTACGTAAAATTGAAAGCGGCAAAATGGTTCCCGATCTTGCGCTTGCAGAAAAGCTGGAACATACACTGAGAATAAAGCTTCGTGTGCCTCCTTCAGAACCTAAAGCTCAGCTTAGTCCATCATCTAAACCTCGCGGAACAACATTGGGAGACATTATTCAGTTTAAGCTGAATGAAGAGGAGGCAGAGAAGTAACGAAAGCAATAATTGTTCAACGGCGGCTTCCCACGGAACATTCAAGCCTAGCTGAACTCAAGAGTCTCGCTAATGCGGCAGGATACACAGTTGTAGGCTCCATGGAGCAGGTCAGGAAACGGGATCCTCGCTACCAGATTGGGCGAGGAAAAACAACTGAACTAGCCGATTTGGTTAAAGCAACCGGCGCCGAGAAGATAATTTTCGATAACGATCTGACTCCTGTTCAATCCTACAACTTGGCTAAGATTACGGGCTTAACTGTTATTGACCGCTTTCAGCTCATTCTCGAAATCTTTTCCATAAGAGCTTCAACCTATGAGGCGGAGCTTCAGATTCAGATGGCTAGTCTTCGGTACGAGTTGTCAAGAGCAAAAGAAAGGGTGAAACTGGCTAGAATGGAGGAGCAGCCCGGTTTTATGGGAATAGGAAAATATGAGGTGGATATTTACTTCGAAAGTGTAAAACGGCAAATCGGTTTCATCAAAGACAAACTGGAGAAGAAGCAGGAAGAACGTCAGCTGCATCGTGCCCGAAGAGCCGAGCTGGGGTTTTCTTCGATTTCTTTGGCTGGTTACACGAACGCGGGTAAAAGTTCACTGTTTAATTTGCTCGCAGAAGAAACTGTTATTGTTAACAACGCTCTCTTCACAACTCTTTCCACGACAACTAGGGCGGTGCAGTTTTCCAAAAGAAAGGTACTGTTAACGGACACCGTCGGCTTCATTGACCGTCTGCCTCTAAAGTTAGTTAAGGCTTTTCATTCAACCCTTGAGGAAACCATCTTTTCAGACGTGATTATCCTAGTTGTTGACGTGAGCGAACCCGAAGAAGACATTAAACGTAAGCTCTCTTGCAGTCTCGACACAATACAGCAAATTGGAGCAACAGGAATACCTGTGGTAACTGCGCTCAACAAGATCGATTTGATTGAAGAAGATGAGCTGAAGCGCAAGATTGAATATTTGAAGGAGCGAGCGCCAAACCCTGTTCCTGTCTCAGCGTTGCATGAAACCAACATTGCCTCGTTGAAGCAGGAGCTTATCAGGTACCTCGAAGTCTTCGTTGAGGCGTCGTTTTCCGTGAAAATAAATAACGAATCCATGTCCTTGGTTTCGGAGCTTTTTGAGCGTGCCCATGTGCAGAACATAGAATATGAAGGTGACATGGTTAAGGTTGTCTTCCGCGCGATTCCTTGGTTCGCGGACAGGGTTAAGGGACGCATAAAAAAACTAGGGGGAGACTTCAAGTCTGAAGCCAAAAGCAAATGAGAAACCAAGGTTGCCAAAAGTTGTTGTTCTGAGATGGGGACATAGACACAGAGATCAAAGGCTCACTTCTCATGTGGCTCTGACTGCCCGAGCATTAGGCGCATCTGGCTTCATTATGACAGATATAACAGATTCCAAAGTGAAAGAGACCATTGAAAAGGTTACGGCATGTTGGGGCGGTGATTTCCAGTTTGAGATGGGGCAACCGTGGAAACGTGTGGTTAAGGAGTGGAGAGCACAAAACGGCATCACAGTTCATCTCACTGCCTACGGAGAAAACATCCAAACAAGTGATGTAATGAAAAGAATCAGGACCGCAGAAAAAGACGTGTTGGTTATTGTGGGCAGCCAAAAAGTGCCCGCTGGATTCTTCTCCGAATCGGTCTCAGATTTTAATGTCGCTGTGGGTAACCAGCCTCATTCGGAGTGCTCCAGCTTGGCTGTTTTTCTTGACCGATTTTTTGAGGGTCAGGAGCTTTCAGAGGATTTCGTTCATAACGCGAAAAAGAAAATAGTTCCTTCGGCTAGAGGCAAACGGGTCGTCGAAGTTTAGTCTGTAGGATATTTTGGTAAGAGATTTAAGCTTTGTTTCCGCGTATATATGTGAGTGGAGTAGAAGGTTTCAATGTTATCTATCGTGGACGATAAAACTTTGCAGAAGGTCGCCGAAACTTTCGGGGGCGAAGAGGCAGTTCAGATTGTTAGTGTACTCAAGGGAGTCGGAGAAACCACCGATGATGAGATTGCCGCCAAAACCGAGATAAGACTCAACACGGTTCGCAAGATCCTCTACAAGCTCTACGATCACTCTCTAGTGGGCTTAAGAAGGTCTCGTGACAAAACCACGGGCTGGTTTATTTTTCACTGGAGGCTTCAGCTTGATCAGCTTGCTGGCTTTATTTTGAACCAGAAACGTCGTGTTCTAGAAAAACTGGAAACACGGCTCACGTACGAGCAGGCCCATGACTTTTACTCCTGCTTCACAGAAGGATGTAAACGTATTCCCTTTGAGGATGCAATGGAACTTGTTTTTCGATGCCCAACCTGCAACAAACTTTTGATGCATTTTGACAATACTGAACTGAAAGCTTCCTTGGTGGAACGGGTTGAGGCGTTGAGGAAGGAATTAGGTGAATGAGAAACTGCCGTCGTCCCAGATGGCGTTGAGCTTTCTTTCTGAATGTGGTTGTTCCAAAAGGGTTATAGCTCATTGTGAAGCGGTTTCTGCTCTTGCTGTGAGGTTTGCTAGAGCCTGCGAAAAGAAGGGATTACCTGTTGATGTTAACCTTGTCGAGGTTGGTGCTCTTCTTCACGACATTGGGCGCTCAAAAACGCATGATGTAAATCACGCTATTGTTGGTGTGGAAATAGGTAAGTCCCTGAACTTGCCCGAATCCATCTTGTCTATCATTGAGCGTCACATTGGCGGAGGCATAACCGCTGATGAAGCAAAAAATCTTGGTTGGCCAGTAAAAGATTATGTTCCAACAACTTTGGAAGAAAAGCTTGTGACTTACGCTGACAAGTTGATTGAAGGCTCTAGGGTGGTGCCTATAGAAAAGACAATCGAGAAGTTTTCTAGGGAGCTGGGAGTGGGTCATCCTGCTATAGATCGGGTTATAAGGCTCCATGAGGAGCTTTTCCATTTGATAGGCGATTTGAATGCCGACAGTCACATTACTTGAGAAGCTTTACGGTTCAGGCTCCCCTGCAACCTTTGAGAAGCTCTATTCTAGTTTGGTCAGCGGTCTTAAAGTGCAATTGAGTTTTGCTGGCACAACGAACCGTGGATGGATACAACTAGATATCTCCGGAGATGACGAAACCGCAGCCTTGAGTTTGCTTAACCGAGAAGTCGGGTTGGCGCCCGTTTCTTTGGATGATCTGGAAAAGTTTTCTGTTATGCAGGGTAAGGTCATTTTTTCAGGTAAAAGCAAAGATGAGCTTCGTGTGGATTTGGGGGTTGTTTCTCCGAAGGTTTTGGATGCTGTTCTTTCGGAGAAGCGGTTGCGTGCTCAGTTGGCTGACGGTAAGGAGCTTCCGCTTCAACGTTTGGTTGAGCTTTTTTGTTTGTATGATAATGTGCCCATTGAAGTCAAGATTGCTGAAGATGTTGAGGGGGAGAGCAAGACTGTTGAGGCGCTTCTGTCTGAGGCGCAGCTTTCTTTGTTCCGCAGTTGGGTTCGTTACCGGTTTGATCGGCTGATCGTTTTGGGTTCTCTTTTCTCTGATGTTGAAGAGGCTGTGAAGTTGTCGAGGCACTCTCGGGACGTCATCAAAACAGAGTCTTTGGGTGTTCTTGAGCAGGTTGTTCTTTGCAAGTTGGGAACTGATGCTGTGGGGCTAATTCCGAAGCTTGGGCGTTATCTTAAGTCTGCTGTTCTTGTTCCTTTTTCGCCGAAGAAAATTATTGATGCGGTCGGCAGCCAATCTTTTGATTGGTGAAACTTAAAGCAAGCTGACGTTCAGTGTCTCTTTTAGGGCTTTCATGTCTACGATTGTGTTGATGCATCCGTCTCGAAGTAGTATTACGCCTTGGCCTACTATTCCTAATTTTTCGCAGAGGTAGCTTCCGAGGACGAGTTCTTTGGAGCATGCAACGCCCAGAGATGCTTTTGGTTTCAGTTCAAGCAGAATCTTTTTCGCTAAACTTCCTCCGGGCATGATGAATGTGCCTTTATAGCCCAAATCTTTGGTTAGCTGCATTATCTTTGCTATGCTGCATCTTCCACACTGCTGGCATTCGTAGCCGTATTTGCCTATTTCTGCTGGGCAATCTTTGGCGCGGAGACATTGAGGCAGCAGTAGGACTCTTTCGTTGTAGGGTGTAGATGCAAAACTTTGTATCACTGAACGGTTTTTGGTCTCAACATAGAGTTGAAACAGTTCTTTTTCTTCTACACCCACCTTGGTTGCGATTTGTTCCAGCTTATGAAGTGCGAGGCCGCTGAGTTTTGTTTTGGCAAGTTTTTTGACAACTCGCATGATGGAACTGTTTTCGCTTTCGTCCATGTGTTTCGTTGTCTCCTGTCGTAAGTTTGCATAGAACCTCTTGGTTAACTTGTGAGAAGTTCATAAGGTGCATATAAAGGTTAACCAAAATGGCGGGTGACGTACTTGGCAGGATTTTGGTCGAGAACCGTTTTTCTGGGTTATTTTCGCCTTTTTTATGGATTTGATGTTGTTGTTTGGTTCCAGTAGTAAATTTGTGGATATTTGCCTGTGACTGGATACGCGGGGTCGTCGTAGACCATGTCTAAGGATGTGCCATATTGTGTGAGGAGCTGGCGTGAGATTGTCCAGATTTGCTGTGATTTGTTGTCTGGTTCCCAGAATGCCCAGATTTTGTCTTGTGGGTTTCGCATTCCCCACCCGTAGTTCCTTGGCAGCACCAATACTGCCTCGGCTTTTGCTGAGCCGTGAATTACGTAGGGGTTTTTCACGGTGTCTTTCCAGAATCTTTCTAGGGCGTCAAAGTGTTTGTCGGTCATTATTCCATATTGGTTATCTTCAGGGTATGTGGGGTAGTTGAAGATGATGACGTATTTTGCGCCTGTTTCGTAGGATTTTCGCATTTGGTTGTAGATTTCTTCTGCAGTGTCTAGGTAGGGTGGTTCATTGTATTTCCAGGTTATCATTGTTCCCCAGTTCTTGTTCTGCAGGGTTGCTGCGCCTCTTACTAGGGCGATGTCCTGTTCTAGTGTGTGGTTCCAGCCTAGCTGAGCGAATACGACATCGTAGCCCATCTTGTAGTCGAACCAGTAGAGCACATAATCGGAAGTGAAAACGTCAATTGAATTGTCTTTGAGTTGTTTGTAGCCTCCTTCCATCTGGAGAGACATTGTGTAAAATTCTGCTACATTGTCGTAGTCGGCGTTGGAAATTTGCCTGAAAATGAGGCTCCAGTTTTCGTAGTCGATCCAATTCCCGCCTGGCTCATCATAATAGTATACTCCCAAGAATTTGTCGCCCCAATTTTGCTTAGCCGTTTCTAGCCAAGATAATCGCCACGTGAAACCTTTTCTTTGCAGCATTATCGGTTCGAGGTCGCCGAAGAAAACTATGATGTTTAATCCAGCGTCTACGGCATAGTCGCAGATTTCGTTTGTTGCTGTTTCATTCTCGCTTACTGGTCCAGACTGCAGAACAAACAGGTTAGTGTAACCTTTAACCCTGTCAATAAGAAGCTTTGCCTCGGCGGTTGTGTTTCCGCAAAAGGTGACGCCGACGTAGAATTCTTCGGTTTTCCTGTTTTCGTTTGTGAGGTGCTGTGAGACAAAGAATGATGTGCTCACTATCAACAGAAGGCAGACTATGGGGAGGGTGAACCTTTTCTTCATGGCCTGTTTGCTTCCTTTTTGGTTTATGCGTGTTTTTCTGAGAAAGTACTGTTTTCAACATAGCACTGTTATTAGGCTCCTAATATGAATGTTAGTTTGGTGTTTGGTGAAAGTGTGGTGGGCCGAGCAGGATTCGAACCTGCGACCTCAGCCGCGTAAGGGCTGCATCCTAACCGGACTAGACAACCGGCCCAACGTCCAAGAGTATGGATGCAACGGTTTTATAAAAACTTGGTTTCAGGTTTGATAGATACTTTTTTTAGGCTACGTTCTGAACAAAATATCCTATGCGGGGTTCTCCTAGCCTGGTAGGGAGCAGGCCTGCTAAGTCTGTGGTCCATGTGGCCACGCGGGTTCAAATCCCGCACCCCGCGCCACTAAACATTGAATAAGACCTCTACAAAAGAAGGATTACCTATGGATAAAGACCTGTTTTTAAGAAAATACAAACAAGTTATTTTAGATTGGGCCAAAGACAACAAATCACGCCTTATTGAGGGTAGAAAGAATTATTCATGGGAAGACAAAGAGCCTAAAGCATGTCTAGCAGAACGTAATCAAGTTTCACAGGCTATCGTTCTGTCTCGAATTCAAAATTCTGGTGGTGTTGATCTTGAAACGCTTGATATGATCATGTCTTGGGGTGGGTTTTCTCAGTTTCCTTTGCGTGATGAAGATAAAGTTTTAGAGGTCACTCGAAGAGTTTTCGATTTTGTTGATAAAGGCAAAGTATCTGATGCAATTGAAGAACTCTTGGCAATAAAGGGTGTTGGAATTGCTCGGGCATCAAAAATTATTGGGCTTTTCGATCAAGAAAGATTTTGTATCTACGATAGTAGAGTTGGACAAGCTCTAAAAACTCTACAATTCACTGAAAAACCAGTCCTCAAATGCCCAGCAGGACGTAAGAGATCAGGAGATATTTGCTCAGACTCTAGATGGGCAGAAAACTATCAAAGGTTAATCTGGACCCTAGAAATAATCCGAGATTACCTACACTCCGAAGGGTATCCCTTCAGCATAGCAGACATCGAAATGGCTCTATTCATGATGGGAAAATAGCTAGCGCTTACATTCACGTATGCTATATTAACAGTTTTTGTTGATGCTTTTGTATCCACGAGACCTTCAGAGATTGCTTTTTTCTGCCGTTTCAATCTTCAGGCAACAGTAAAAACGTGAGCCTCACTTGCAATAAAAAATGTTTTATTTTCTTCCAACGGCTTTGACGTTTTCTACTCTGATCCACGGCGCAACCAGCTGCCCCATCTTCCTTACATTACTGCCCAACGCTGACACATTCCTCAGAACATCAAAGAAAACGCCAGTCAACATAACGTCCCGCACAGCATAAGCCACGTTTCCGTTCTCAATCTTCCAAACTGGAGTAGCAACAACAGAAAATTCTCCGCTCTCTGGATTGCTGCTGTGAGCGCCCTGAACGCCATAAACTATCAGCCCCTCTCCAATTTCGCCTACGAGTTCCTCAGGTGATTTGTTTCCTCTCGTAAACGTGAAGTTGCTGGCCTCAAGAACTGGCGTAGACGCATAAGGAGCAAGCCCTGACCGCGAAGCATTTCCAGTGCTCTCTACTCCAGCCTTGTTCGCCGTGTAATTGTCATACAGGAAACTCTTCAGAACTCCCTTGTCGATGACCAACGTTTTCTGGCACGGAACACCCTCACAATCAAACTTGCTCGTCAAAAGCCCGCCCTCAAGAAGCCCATCATCATACACAGTAACAAGCTCTGAAGCAACCTGTTCTCCGATTTTGTCCTTAAGCGCAGACCTTTCCCTCTGAACATAATCCGCCTTGACAGCGTTTATGACTGTATGATAGAGGAGGGAACGAAACGCAGCCTGAGTAAAAATCACCGGAAACGTTCCAGACTCCATCTTTCTGGCTTTAAGAGAAGAAACAGCCTGCCTCGCAGCCTCAGCTCCAACAGCCGCAGGGTCAATGTCATAAACTCTCTCCGCATCCAATTCATAACATGCCGGAGTCACATCCGTTCCATCCCTTGCAATCGTCTCCATGGAACATCCAACAGCAGTTCCCACATCAGATGCTTCAACGCCACGAGAATTAACAATAGCCGTGCTGAAGAAAGAAGTTCCGACTCCTCCATCCACCGCCAAAACCCGCTTATCATACGCCTCAACCGCCCCCAGCATGTCCGCCGCCATCTCCACCAACTCGTCAGAAGACAAGTCCACTATCCTCTTGTCGTAGGTGCCTCTTGTTTCACAGAAACTTCTGGGGCTAGGAAACTTCAGCCAATTCTTGTCTGGCTTGCTTGCTTTAGCAGCCCTGAAAGCTCTCGTTGCAGCCTCTTCAACAGTCTTGTCCGTTAACGTGTTTGTGTAGGAGAATCCGACTGCTTTCCTGTAAACTGCTCTCACTCCTAAGCCCTGATCCGCGCTTTTGGCGCTTCTGACGATTTGTCCCCTCTCAATATCTATCGACGTGCCACTGTTCACGCTAAG
>Ga0307378_10009021_pt1 | contig 13150 bp, 10 predicted proteins | sample UN1MG_FD_202238 | JGI IMG/M metagenome (GOLD analysis project Ga0307378, IMG submission 202238) | Soil microbial communities from Risofladan, Vaasa, Finland - UN-1 | ecosystem: Environmental > Terrestrial > Soil > Coastal area > Acid sulfate soil | place: Finland: Risofladan, Vaasa | collected... | reverse complement strand
CCACATCTACGGCCACACGGCGGAAAATTGCGTTGACCTGATTGAGGCAATCAATTCGCCGAAGCTCCGGCTGGTCTATGACCCGGCCAACTTCGTCTGGGGCGAGAAAATCACCAACAACGTCGAAATCTGCTGGCCCGTGATGAAGCCCTACGTCGTCCACATTCATATCAAGGACTGGAAGCTCGGCGCCGCGGACGTCGGCAGCATACCGGGCGAAGGCGATGGGCAGATAAAAGAGCTTCTTGCCGAGCTGGCGGCGATGAATTACGACGGCTGCCTGACTATGGAGCCCCACCTGCAGCTTGGCGGCCAGTTCGGCGGCTCGACCGGGCCGGAGCTATTCTCTATGGCGATTGCCGCCGTAAGAGAACTCTCCGCCGAGGTCGGTTTGGAGTGTGACTGAAAATTTGAATTAAATATCGAGACGTAGGGTGGGGCTTGCCCCACCATGATTGAATCGGTGGGCCGAGGCCCACCCTACAAATCTTTTTGATTTTCTTAAGGAAAACATAGATGAAGACCTGGAATTTTGGAATTGTTGGTGCCGGACTGATTGCTGATTTTCACGCCCGGGCCATCGGTGACTTGCCCAACGCAAAGCTGGTCGGCTGCTGCGACAAGATCGCCGAAAGAGCCAAAGCTCTTGCTGACAAGTATGGTGTCCGTGCCTTCGAAGATTACGAGCAGATGCTCCGGAGCGATGAAATCGATATCGTCACCATCGCCACGCCGAGCGGATTTCACGCCGAGCCGACGATTGCCGCGGCCGGGGAGGGCAAGCATGTGATATGCGAAAAGCCGCTGGAAATTACCTTAGTGCGAATCGACCTGATGGTCGAAGCCCACGAAAAAGCCGGCACGCGCTTAGGCGGAATATTTCCCTACCGATTCAACGATATGATGGTTCCGATCAGGGAAGCAATCAATTCCGGGCGTCTCGGCGTGATTACATACGCCGGCATCTATGTCCCCTGGTGGCGGACCGACGAGTATTACACGGACTCGTGGCACGGTACATGGAAACTCGACGGCGGCGGCGCGCTTATGAACCAGTCTATTCACATGGTGGATATGCTCTGCGATGTCATGCCGCCCATCGAATCGGTGCAGGCATTCACGGCAAAGCTCGGCCATCCGCAGATCGAAGCCGAGGACACTGCGACCGCCGTGCTGCGCTACACCAGCGGCGCATTGGGAATGATTTACGGCACGACCGGTTCGTACCCGGGCCAGTTCAGGCGATTCGAGATTACCGGCACAAAAGGCACAATCATCAACGTGGAAAACAGCATAACGGTCTGGCAGTTTGCCGATGAGAAGCCCGAAGACGCCGAAGTCCTGAAAAAATTCGGGGAGATCGAAGGCGGCGGCGGCGTTTCCGACCCGGCGGCAATCACGCACGAAAATCATACGCGGAATTTCAAGGCGTTTCTCGACGCCCTCGATTCCGGCGAGGATTTCTGGATCGACGGACGCGAAGCCCGCAAAGCCGTCGAAGTGATACTGGCAGTTTATAAATCCGCCAAAGAGCAGAAACCGGTTAAGCTGAGCTAATGTTCCGTTGAAGGTTGTCCGATGCGACGATGGCTCGTGCTAAACGAGTGCAAAGTCGCACAGAATCGAATCGGCGATTCCAAGCGCCTGGCGCGTAAGCGAAATTCCGCCGGAGTCCTTCTCGATCAAACCCAGTTTCCGGTACCTTCGAATCGGCTCCGCAAAAAGTTGAAGGGCGTCATAACCCGTCCGGCTTTTGAATTCGGCCAAATCAATTCCACGCCGGCGCCGCAGATTCAGCACGGCGGTTTCACATGCCCGTTCGAGGCCGCTGAGCGTTTCGCTCGACTCGACCGTGCTTGTGCCGCTTTTGACCGCCCGGACATACTTATCGATATCGGCGAAATTCGAACTCCTTGTCCCATTCAAATACGAAGTGGCATCGGGCCCGATACCGGCATAACTTCCGTTTGCCCAGTAGTTAAGATTATGCCTGCACTCGAAACCGCCCCTGGCGAAATTCGATATTTCGTACTGCTCGATTCCGGCCCGCGCCAGCTCGTCAATTGTCAGCTCGAACATTGCCCGGTCGGCATCCTCATCGACTGCTTCTATCAGCCCCGCGGCGAGATCCTTGCTGAGTGGAGTGCCGTCTTCATAACTGAGGCCGTAAGCGCTTATATGGTCCGGTTGAAGCTCGATTGCCGAGAGGAGATTTTGTTTCCATGAGTCAAGGTCTGTGCCCGGCACGGCGAAAATCAAATCCAGGCTGATATTGCCGAATCCCGCCGACCTGCCCTGACGGACCACCCTGCGTGTGCAATCGACAGTATGACCTCTGCCGAGAAAATCCAGCTCCCGCTGAATAAGAGACTGTGCCCCGATCGAAAGCCTGTTTACCCCTGCTTTGCGCAGCTCACGCAGCAGTTCCATATCGACCTGTCCGGGATTGACCTCGACGGTAAACTCTTCCGCCGCCGGGCACCGCTGCTTAGCCCGGCCGATAAGCCGGAGCAGGTGTTCCCTATCAAGGGCGCTCGGACTTCCGCCGCCGATGTAAATGGTTTTTATGCCGTCGCCTGGTTCTAACCGCTCCATCTCGGTTATCATCGCAGAAACAACGGTGCCCGCATCGTATTGGTCAATGGGCCTGGAATAGAAGCCGCAATAGCGGCACTTGGTCCGGCAAAAGGGAACGTGTACATATAAGCCGGGGCCGTCCCAATCGAATTTTGCACCACCTTTACCTGACATCTTCCAAACCTTTGCAGCCTGCTTAATTCATACGAGAACCTGTTAGAGCTTACCAGAAACATGCCGGGTGTGGAATAGGTGCATTCGAAGAACAGGCCGTCGTTTTTTCCAATCAATACGTAAGGCCGTATCATTTTTAATTTGAACAAGGACCATGCCCCATTTATATTCGGCTATAACTGTAAATTTATGATTCACTGAAGAATTGAAACTTATGATCAGACTCAGAGATATAGCACTGCCCTTCGACCACAAGCCGGATGCTCTGGCAGCAAGCATTGTCAAACGGCTGAATATATCCGGGCGGGAGCTTCTTGATTTTACGATAATCCGCAAATCCATAGATGCGAGGCGCAAAAACAATATCGTGGCTGTTTATACGATAGATGTCCGGGTCGAAAATGAGCCTGAGCTGCTTCGCGGATTTTCGCAGGACATCAGCGTTTCTCCCGCCCCCTGCATGAATTACCAGATGCCGGCGGTTGGAGATATACAGGGCCTTCGGCCTGTTGTCGTCGGAAGCGGTCCCTGCGGCCTCTTTGCTGCTCTAATCCTTGCCCAGCTCGGCTTTAAGCCCATATTGATAGAAAGAGGAAAAGATGTCAAATCGAGGATAAAGGATGTCCAAAATTTCTGGCGTAACGGAGAGCTTGACCCGGAATCTAATGTGCAGTTCGGCGAAGGCGGAGCCGGCACTTTTTCCGATGGGAAACTCACCTCGCAAATCAAGGATAAACATAACCGTTCGAGAAAAATTTTTGAAGAATTTGTCAAAGCCGGGGCGCCCGAAGAAATACTCTATCAGGCCAGGCCTCACATCGGCACGGACAATCTCGTCAAGGTTGTAAAGAACCTCCGCAGCGGAATTATCTCGTTGGGCGGACAGGTTCGCTTTGAAACAAAACTGACAGGTATCGAAATCAGGGGCGGTAAAGTTGCCGGCGCAATCGTCAACGGCTCTGAAAATATCGAGACGGACACCATCATGCTCGCTTTAGGACACAGCGCAAGGGACACGTTCGAGATGCTGCATCGACTGGGCATCCCCATCGAAGCAAAGCCGTTCTCGATAGGCGTTCGTATCGAACATCCGCAGGATGTAATAGACAAGGCCCAGTACGGCAGGCCGGCATCCGGCGGGTTTCTCGGTCCGGCTGAATATAAACTGGTCCACCACTGCGAGAACGGCCGCTCCGCTTATACTTTCTGTATGTGCCCCGGCGGAGAGGTAATCGCCTGTTCGTCCGAAGCCGGGGGTGTAGTAACAAACGGCATGAGCTTTTATTCTCGAAATCGTCCCAATGCTAACAGCGCCCTGCTGGCGGGTGTCAATCCAGGTGACTTCGGAAGCACAGACCCTCTTGCCGGCATTGCGTTTCAGCGGAAATGGGAGCGGAAGGCCTTTGAGACCGGAGGCAATAATTACTTTGCGCCCGTCCAGCTTGTTGGTGATTTTCTTGCCGGCCGGCCTTCGCATTCACTTGGCCGGGTTGTACCGTCGTACAGACCCGGAACCACGCCGTGCGACCTTGGAGAATGCCTGCCCGGATTCGTTGTCGAAACTCTCCGCCTGGCGATTCCGCAGATGGACAGGAAGCTCAAAGGCTTCTCGATGAACGATGCGGTTATGACCGCGGTGGAATCGAGAAGCTCTTCACCGATAAGAATTATCCGGGACCGGACCTTCCAAAGCCCCGATCTCGAAGGCCTGTACCCGGCCGGTGAAGGGGCGGGCTATGCCGGCGGAATAATCTCCACGGCCGTCGATGGTATCAAGATAGCCGAAGCGATATGCGGCAGGACGCTGAAAATGGGCTGAAAAAAACTCAAGCCCCTGGAAAAAGCAAAGAATCCCATCCCGGCTATTAAAGAGCAGAAACTTCTCAGCCCCGGTTGATGCGGCATGGATTTGCCGGCTCCGGCAGATGGTTACTCGCCCGTTTCTTTTTTTAGCGGCGTGGTCCAGAGATAGATGGTGTGTTCACTCTTATCTTCTTTGGAGATCAACGTTACAACCTTGTCCGGTTTGATACCTTCCATTGCGAAGATGTGTGAGACGATTCTGGAGCCGGGCTTGAGCTTCTCCAACTGGGGGATCAGCTTTACGTTCAGCCTCGAAAGCAGAAACAGAGTAATGACGTCCGCCTTGCTCAGGTCAAGCGTGAAGATGTCCTTCTGCTCAATTTTAACCAGGTGACCGACCTTGTTCTTTTGAACGTTTTCCAGCGATTCTTCGACTCGCCGGGGGTCTATATCGAAACCTTCGGCCATGCAGCCGTATCTCCTGGCGGCCGTCACAACAATCCGGCCGTCACCGCAGCCCAGGTCGTACAGCAAATCGTCCTTCCTGACTTCGGCCAACTGAAGCATTTTGTCCACAACATCCTGAGGTGTAGGAACAAATATCACATCCACGGCATTGTACGTTATGCCTTCGACGTTTATCTCCGGAGACTCCGGCAGGACAATATTGCCTTCTTTTTCGGCGTGCAAATTAATCCATCCAGAGCCTGGCGTATCCAGCGACAATGTCAATTCGGCCTTGAATGGAATTTTCGAACCGGGCTTACCGTGCAGTGCTTTCAACAGACGTGTATAAGTTACTTCGTCCGACAGTGTCAGTACCTTCTTTGTGTTGGGCGGCACCGTGACGTTATCAAAAACGGTTGCCGTAAGAAACGTACGACCGTCGCTGACAAGGGCGTAGCGTAAACGCTGCAACGGCAGACTAACCCGATAAGGATTGTCAATCTCGACGTCGAAAAGCACTGTGGCATAGTCCAGCTCGACGCCGCCGAACCGCATAGCTTCCAGGCGCGCCGCAGGCTCCCGGTCGTATTGGATATCACGCGTTGTTTCACAGCCTGCGAAAAAAGCTGCCGTCAATACTACAGAAAGAATCAGACGTAGTATAACTCTCATAGCCGCGACTCCTTTCAACGTAAGCTCGTTCGGGATTTCCCGAATTCATGGCTCTGCAACACCCCTGCCACTTGCGACGACGGCAGCTTAAGTCTTTTAATCTTACCGGGACCGGGCTTCAGCTTGAGACTGTTGATTGTTGCCCGAGAGACGCTCCGGCGTCTTGTTTATGCCGATGTTTTTGCAGTTGCAGCGGCGAGGGTCTTGTCCTGGTAAATTTTATCCCCCTGCCGGTCACAATCTCCTTTTGCTCTCTTACAAAGTCAATGTACTGCAGCAAGGCCCAGGCGCTGTTGTCCCATCGCATCTGATAGCCTCTCTGGTGGGCTTGTTTTTCCATCATGAGCCGTTTTTTCTGGTTGAAGACTACATAGTCGAGGGCCAGCGCTATCTGCTGAATGGACGGTTCTCCCGGATCGACCAGAATTCCCCGGGCGTACCGTCCGACAATAAGACCTTCGGGGCATCGTTTGTTCGAGTGAATCAGCTCCCGGGCATACATAAATTTCGTGGCGATTGCGACCCTGCCGGAGCCGAGCGTATCGGCCAGGATGCCGCTGGATATCTGGTGCATGTTAAGGTACGGCAGAATCATGCAATTTGTTGCCCCGTAGAGTCCGACCAGCGTCGTTTCGTCCAGGAACGAATCGAGAAAAACAACGTCATACCGGGTGATGTCCGCGCCGTTCAGGTCTTTGATTTTGCACCAGGTCAGTTTCGAATCTTCCAGTGCCTCTCTCAGCAGTGCCTGGTATTTGCGATAGTGTTCGCCGCCTTCGGCCTTGACGAATTCAGGGTGACATTGACCTGCAATCAGATAGACTATACGAGCCCGTTGATCCTCGGTGCAGGATTCAGCCAGGAACTTGCCGTAGGCCCGGATGCTGTATTGAACGCCTTTGTCCGGCGACAGCAGGCCGAGTGTCGTGAACAGAAAACGATCCTCCATCCCATACTTGCGTTTCATCTCCAGCCGGTCGTACTGTGACCGGTGCTGCATTCTTATTCCGTGATCTATGTGTTTGAGCTTGCCGTGGGCAATTTCATAGGTCGGCGATTCGAGGATGTTAATCGCGCTTTCCGTTGTCACGATGAGGCCGTCGCTGGATTCGGCAAGCTCCTGCAGAACTTTCTTTTGATGCTCGTCCGGGTCATCGAGGACGGTATGCAGGTAGACTAATGTGATAAGGCCGTTCGCCTTGAAGGCCCTGGCCATTTTGATGAAATTCGTGCCCTGTCCATCCTGGCCGTTGTCGTCCGGATCGAGACCGTACTCGTGCTGCAGAAGAACAACCGTCGGGTTTGAGCTTTCCTTTGCGCGGGCGATAATGTTGGTGATTGTATCCTGCCAGGATACGGGATTGTACTGATCGATTGAAAGGTCCACGGGAATGTCATATCGGCCGCTGCCGTTGTCAATCGCGGCGATCCTGATATTGCCGATCTCCGCCGTGAAGTGCTCCAGCGCAGTCGCCAGGTCCCGGGAGAATGTCCCGATCCCGCATCGACGCGGCGGATACGTACTTACTATCCGAATGTTATATTGCATAGCCGACTCACTCCTGCAATATCATCGGCGCAGGACCGTATGTTTATTTTCCGATTGCCGCCGGTACGCCTTCGACCCGATTGCCGCCAGCACGCCTTTGACGTAGCCGACCGATTCGGCCAGACCGGCCAACGGGTCTTTGGCGTCCTTTTCATATTCGAACGAAACGATGCCGTCGTAATCGATCTTTATCAGTGTCTTGAGGAACTTTGGGATATCGATCACGCCGCGTCCGGCCTCGACGGCACTGCCGTCTTTATTCGCCGCCGAGACATCCTTTATATGCACGTCCAGCAGCCGGTCGGCATACTTCTTGACTGATTCCGCCGGGTCGACACCGGCACGCATCGTATGGCCGATATCGTTGCACAGCCCGATTCGCTTATCCAGGTCTTTGATTTTTTCGTAAACGCTTGCCGGCGTCGGATACACTTTATCCGTCGGCCCGTGATTGTGAATGGCCACTTTGATATCGTATTGCCGAACCTTCTCGTTTACCAGCGGCAGCAATTCGGGCTGCGGCACCCCGACGATGACCTCCATCCCGGCGGCTTTTGCGTAATCGAAAGCGTCGTTCACCTGTTTTTCGTTTCTCATATAGATGACGCCGCCGCCGTAGAGGGCCAGCCCGGCGTCTTTGACTTTCTGCACTGTGGCCTCGATCTGAGCCGGCGTGCTGTCCATCGCCAGGTGAAAGTCCTTAAAACAAATGTATTTCAAGCCGACCCGCCTGGTCATTGCCAGTGTATCTTCCAGATTGAATTCTCTTAAGGTGTACGAAGCCAGGCCCAACTCAAACTTCGGTTGACTTATCTTCTTGCCGGCACTGCCGACCTGAGCCAGACATCTGTCGGTCCCGGCCAGGCAAGCCGCCCCAACACCCACTACCTGCAGAAAATGCCTTCTGCTCTGTTCTGTTTTTGTCATCTGTTTTTTCTCCTTACTTGATGTTCCTGCACCGTTTTGTGCTTTGACGCCGAGCATAAGGCAAATCCTTTTCAAAAGCAAGGAAATTCGCGTTGCCGAACTCAGGGCCGTTTGGTATTATAACGTTTTTAAGACCATGTGCCGATGTTATGGTCTTTCATGGAGAAAGGCAGGCAAGAACAACTGAAACGCCGAAGAACCAAACAAGCAGATAGAATCACCCGCCGGCAGCTCCTTAAAAGCTCTGCTGCAGCAGCCTGTGCGTTCATATCCGCACCGACAATTCTGCCGGCGAGAGTTTTCGGCGCCGAGGCCCCGAGCAATCGCATTACCATAGGAATGATAGGAATGGGCCGGCAGGCCTACTATTCCAATCTGAAATCGTTTCTTGCCGCATCTGATGTTCAAGTCCTCGCCGTTTGCGACGTGGATACATGGAGACTCGACAACGCCCGAAAAGCCGTTGAAGAACACTATGGCAAAGAACGAGCCGCCGGCACATTCAGGGGCTGCTCGGTCTTTAGAGATTTCCGCGAGCTTCTGGATCGGCCGGACATCGACGCGGTAATGATTTCCACGCCCGACCACTGGCATGTGCCGATGGCAATAGCCGCGGCCAAAGCCGGCAAGGACATCTGCTGCGAGAAACCGCTGACGCTGAGCATCGCGGGCGGCCGGGCGCTTAGCGATACGGTCCGGCGGTACAATCGCGTCTTCCGCACCGACAGCGAATTCCGTTCGCACGCGTGCTTCCAGAGGGCGTGCGAGCTGGTACTCAACGGGCGAATCGGCAAGGTGCATACGATTCGTACGGGCGTGCCCGCGGGCGACGTGGGCGGTGAAGCCGAGCCGGAAATGCCCGTGCCGGATGAACTGAATTACGATATGTGGCTGGGGCCGGCACCGTATGCTCCATATACGCTCAATCGCGTCCACCCGCGGCAAAGCTACGAGAGGCCCGGCTGGATGCGCGTGCCCGACTACTGCGAGGGAATGGTCACCAACTGGGGCGCCCATCTCAATGACATCGCGCAGTGGGGCAACGGCACCGACCGCACCGGGCCAGTCGAGGTTGAGGGCAGCGGAAAGTATCCTCGTGACGGCCTTTGGAACGTGCTGCTGAGCTTCCAGCTCGAATATAAGTACGCCGACGGCGTGAGGCTCTTCTACAATATAAGTCAGCCGCACGTGCGCTTCGAAGGGACCGAAGGCTGGATACAGGCCGACTATAACGACCGAAGTCTCAAGGCCGAGCCGGCGTCGATTTTGAAATCGCCTGTCGGTCCGGATGAAATCCACCTGCCGCTGAAGAGTGAGAAGCGGGACTTTATCGATGCCGTGAAAACTCGCGGGCAGACACTTGCGGATGCCGAGGTCGGTCACCGGACCAACTCGCTGTGTCAGATAGGACACATCGCCATCCAGCTCGACAGGAAGCTGCGATGGGACCCGGATGACGAGAAATTTATCAACGACGATGCCGCCAACCGGCTGCTGAGCCGGCCGATGCGAAGTCCGTGGAGGCTCTGAATTTATTATTTTCTATTGACTATTTACTATTGAAAGATTTGTGACGGGGTAGAGACATGAAAAGCGACAGAATTAACAAGACAAATACCATCACACGCCGGCAGTTTCTTAAAGGCTCGGCTGTGGCCGCAACAGGTTTTCTGGTCCCGACAATCGTGCCGGCCTCGGTATTCGGTGCCGATGCGCCGAGTAATCGCATCGCGATTGGCTTTGTCGGCGTCGGGCGAATGGGGATGGGCGATCTGCGCGAGCTTCTTGGACGCAGAGAAGCCCAGATCGTTGCCGTCTGCGATGTCGATGCCAACCGGACCAAAAATGCCCAGAAGACCGTCGATGCACGTTACGGCAAACAGAGTGCCGGCGGAACATACAAAGGATGCAGAACCTACGGCGACTACAGGGAGCTGGTGACACAAGACGATATCGACGCTGTCTGCGTTGTCACTCCCGACCACTGGCACGCGCTGCCTTCGATTGCCGCAGCCAAAGCGGGCAAGGACATCTTCCTGCAAAAGCCGCTGACACTGACCATCCGGGAGGGGCGCGTCTTGAGTGACACGGTTCGCCGGTACAATCGAATCTTCCAGGTCGGAAGCCAGCAGCGCTCGGAAACACGGTTCCACCGGGCCTGCGAGCTGGTCCGCAACGGGCGCATCGGCAAACTTCACACCGTCAAGGTCGGTTTCGGCACGGACCCGGGCACCGGCCCTGAACAGCCGATGCCGGTACCTGATAATCTCGATTACGATATGTGGCTTGGCCCGGCGCCCTGGGCGGCTTATACCGAAAAGCGCGTCCATCCGCAGAAGGATTACGACCGGCCCGGCTGGCTGCGTATCGCCGCTTACGGCGCCGGCATGATAACCGGCTGGGGAGCCCACCACAACGACATCGCCCAGTGGGGCATGGGAACCGAATACACCGGCCCGGTCGAAATCCAGGGGCAGACCGAATATCCGAAGGATGGACTCTGGGACGTGCACGGCGATTTCAGTATCGAGTACACCTACACCAACGGCGTCAAGGTCATCTGCACCGACAATAAAAAGAACAAGCAGGGCATCCTCTTCGAGGGCACCGAAGGCTGGGTCTACGTCAGACGCGGGCAAATCGATGCCCAGCCCAAATCGCTGCTGACTTCGACCATCGGCCCCGATGAAATCCGGCTGTATAAGAGTAATAATCATAAGGCAAACTGGCTCGAATGTATCAAGTCGCGTGCCGAAACCATCGCCCCCGTGGAGATCGCGCACCGTTCGTGCACCGTCTGCTTGCTCGGCGAGATCGCGATGCGGCTCGGCAGAAAGCTCAAATGGGACCCCGACAAGGAACAATTCATCGGCGACGAAACGGCCAATCGGATGCTCTGGCGACCGATGCGAAGCCCGTGGCAGCTTTGAGATTTACTATTTTCTATTTGCTATTGACTATTTAATAATGCGGGAGCTTTTTATGGCTCGTTGGACACATGTAGTTGCGGCGTTAGTTATATTCACATGCGGATGTTCTCTGGTGCCGGCGGCCTCGCAGATGGTCACGGCTAAGATCGAAAAGGACCAGGTCGTCGTTAGCGTTGACGGCAAATTGTTTACGTGCTACAAGTTCGCCGGCTCGCAGAAGTATCCGTATTTCTGGCCGGTCAACGGGCCGCTCACCGGCAAGTCCATAACCACCGAGACGTCCGAGCCGTATCCGCATCATCATTCGCTGTTCTTCGGCTGCGACCGCGTCAACGGCGGCAACTACTGGCAGGACGTCAACGAGCGGGGCCAGATTCTCTCGCAGGGCCCGAAGATTGCCGAGGCATCGCCGCAGCGAATCGTCCTTACCGATACGTGCCTCTGGAAACAGCCGGGCAGGGAGCCCGTTATCGAAGATACGCGACAAATCACAATCTGTGCTCCGAACGAAAAGCTGCGGATTATCGACTTTAAGATTACCATGACGCCCCTGGTCGATATCGAGATACTCAAGACCAATCACTCGCTGTTCTCGGCGCGGGTCGTGCCCGAATTGAGCGTCAAATCGGGCGGCACGCTGATTAACGCCGAGGGTAATACCAGCGAGAAGGGCACGTTCGGTGCCGCCTCGCCCTGGTGCGATTACTCCGGCACGCGGGATGGGGCCGTCGAAGGCATTGCCATCCTGCAGAACCCCGCCAACCGATGGTATCCGAGCAAATGGTTCACCCGCGATTACGGCTTCTTCTCGCCGACGCCGATGTACTGGCTCGAAGGCGACAAGCTGAACCTGGCCAAAGGCGAAAAGCTCTCGCTCGAATACCGCGTCGTCGTCCACGCAGGCGATGCCAAAACCACCGACATCGCCGAGCTATTCAACCGGTACGAACAAACGGCAAAATAGGAAGCGATTTCCAGAAACACCGTCACACAACTCTCCGATCCCTCCTTCGAAAAAAAGAAACGCTTACGTCATATATGATCATATATGATTAACGGGATAATGCTCGTAGTCCTTTTGATTAGTCAAAAGGACTACGAGCATAGCGCGCTCAAACTTATTTGGACGTGGCGTTTGCCAGAAGGGCCTTTATCTGGATTTGTTTGCGGTCCTGGAACTTTTTATCCGAAAGCGGTTCACTGCGTCTTTTGCCGAGGCCGAACTGCTTTTTGAACTCTTCAATGCTTCGAACAGTCGCACTTTTGCGTTCAGTAAGCACCGCCGAAGCCTGCCCCCCGGCAGGCAGAGGCGCCGGCGGTGCAGTGGTTTGTGATATTGTTTCTCTTATAGTCTTGTTATTAGTAGTGCGCAAAATCTTACCAGGTCGATCACCGGATTTTGCGCTCTGACCGCGCAAATTATTACTGTCCTGTGCGCAGGATTTTGCGCGGTGAACCGTTGTTTCTTTGTCCGGATTAGGGACCTGTTGCTTTCTATACCATAACACCGAAGCCTCGCTGACCTTCGGATGAGATTTGGCCCAAATTGTTCGATAGTATCCTTTAGGCGACTTTGTCTGAATCAGATTTGACCGTGCTAACTTCGCTATCCACAGCGAAATTGTACGAGGGCAAACCATGAATATCTTTCCGAGCGTGGCGTTGCTTTGCCAGCAGCCTTTTTCGCCGAAACTGTAAATATGTGCCGGCATAACCTTTTCGCAAAGGTTGATGCCGGGAATGTTAAGGATGTGATAGGGAATCTTCAGATAAAGCTCTTTCGGCTTCTTCTTCCCATTCATCCTGTTTTTGTCCGCGGCCATATTTGCCTCTATAATCATTTCCAAAAAACAAGCCCCCCATAATTGGAGCTACCTGCGTGTTTGATGCGAAAACGACCGCAGGTCGTCCCGACCGAGGCGCAGCCGAGTGGAGGGATCTGGTCCTGCCTCTACTATTGAACGTACCTGCAAGTTTGATGTGAAAAAATACAAAATTGTAGACGGGATTTTTAACATAAGTTCTTGTGGGATAAGGAGTAAAAAATATTTTGACTTTTTTCATTTTTGTT
>Ga0307378_10009017_pt1 | contig 13155 bp, 19 predicted proteins | sample UN1MG_FD_202238 | JGI IMG/M metagenome (GOLD analysis project Ga0307378, IMG submission 202238) | Soil microbial communities from Risofladan, Vaasa, Finland - UN-1 | ecosystem: Environmental > Terrestrial > Soil > Coastal area > Acid sulfate soil | place: Finland: Risofladan, Vaasa | collected... | reverse complement strand
GAAGGATGTCGTAAAAAAGGCATAGTTAATCAAACTGATTTTCCAGTAGATTTAACTGGAAAAGTGGGGAGGTGGGTAAGATTAATAATGTTGTTGGAGGGCATAGGTGGTTATTGGCCGCCCGTAGCACCTCCTTACATTGATTGGTTTGAAATTAGTGGAGGTGTTATACCTCCACCAGAACCATCCCCAGAACCAACATTTGAATGTGAAGATATTCGTTCGTTTGCAACAATTTGTAAAGATGTTGTTCAAGATAAAGCAATTATTTCAAAGAAAATAGATGATGGAGAAGTGAGGCAAGAAAATTTATGGGATAGAGGGGATGATAAAACTATAGAAAATTTAGTAAAAGGAGAAACAACTTTTGCTGATAATCTTCATGGGCATCAAGCTATTTTGGATATGTATAATATGTGGTCAAAAAGATGGTATTATAAAAAATCTTTATATAAACCACAAAATCCTCCTGATGAAAGTACATCACAGGCAGGCGCAGATTTAATTGGTTATAAAGTAAAAAATAATACAGCATTACAACCTTCATGGAATATAAATAACGTAGATGAAGCTATTTTAGCATTATCTCTTTTGATGAAAGGTTTGAAGGAAAGAAAATTTCCAACCATTCAAGAAACAATGCATACTTCGGGAAGAATGTTAAATTTGACTTTTGTACCTTTACCAGATAATCATACTAATGGAAAATGGTACGATGGTACAGATGTTAAAGAATCTCAATGTTCGTGGATAGTAAGTCCATCTTTTGTATGGGGAATAGATGGAGTTCCAACTCCGTGGGTTTTTTCATGTTCAACATACGGCTTGGGATCTGGAGGAGAATATCCACCTTCCCAAATAGAAACAAAATGGAATTGGGAACAATGGAATTACTTTTTTACAAGAATTATAAATGGTAATATTTTATACGGTAGATGGTTAATTCAATTTCTTTGTGCAGGTACTACAAGTCTTTTTTCTTCATTATTTTTTGTACTTGCTGTTCATGCCAATTATTCTATTGTGGGAACTCATTGGTTTGGAGAAGAGGAAGAAACATCAGTTAAAGATCATGAAAGCTATAAAGATGAAAATGGAAATTATATTAATGGATGGTATTTGAATAAAATAATTGATTATAATAACCCAGATAGTCATTATGATGATCCTGGATTTTAAATCCTAATGAAATTTTTCCAACAACGATTCCTGAAGAATAATTAAAAAGGAGATGATAAAATGAAAAGAAGCAAATATCAAGATGGTGTTGAAGTTCACATGGAGGATTTAAACAATACCGAAGTAACAAAAGCAGACGCTATAAAAGAAAGACAAAAAAGTTTTACTCAGCCAGGTGTAATTGAAGGATTGAGAGTTACACCTAATACTTTTACTCCTTCTCATATAGATATTGGAGTAGTCGGTCCGGGCGGTATCTGCTATTGTGCAAATGGCGAAAGAATAGAAGTAACTTCGGCTATACTGGATAAACAGTTGGTAGATGAAACTATGGATGTTTATAATTTTATTACTCTTGTTTATACAGAAGTAGAAAGTGATTATAAAGAACATGAATCTGATGGAAATACTTATCCTACAAGAGTAACAGAAAGTTATACGGTAAGTATTCTGACAGAAGCAAATTATGGAAGTTTGACAGATGTTGAAAAAGAAAATAGAGTGGTTGTAGGAATTGTTCGAGCAAATGGCCCTGGATTGGCATTATCTCAAAATAGAATTCAGACAAGTCTTGAATTATTACCTATAATTACTTCTACGGCAATAGATATTGATGGTGTTTGGTTATTAAGATTTAGTGATAATACTGAAAGAGGATCGGCTTCTTTTAAATATACTTATTCTAGTGAAAAAAGAGAAATTCAATACATGGCTCCGAATGATACAGATTACGGCGCTTCGGTAACATTGGTTGGTGATGGGGATTATTTATTAGAATCAAACGATACAGATTATTGGTGTAGAATTAGAATTATTGTAATTATGATGCCTACTGCTAGTTCAACAGTATCAACTAATGTTACAAAATTGTATGAACCTCCTTTAGAAGGTTCTACAGAATTATATCCAACTCCTACTGCAACTGCAGTAGATAAATTGCATAGATCAAAAATAGGAACAGGATTACCAACTTCAAACAATCCGCATGGATTGACTTATGATGATTTAACTGGTGGTTTTACAGATGTAACAAAGCATCAAGATTTAATGCATGCCAATGGTATAGTTTCGCAAACATGGGAAGAAACAGGCTCTTCAAACTGTTTGGCATGTTCGATAAATGTTGGAACGGTTTTAGTTTCACAACCAGGTGCAAATGAATTTTATTTTGTACATGGTTTGGGATTTTCTACAATAGAAGGAATTACAAGTGTGGTGTGGGACATAACCGATCCTGCAGGAACGTGGTTTATCGCTTTAGGAACTGATCAACAATTGCATAAAAGTTTATCTGCTTTTGATGAAGATGACTATTTAGTACTTTGTAGTGTTGATGTGACAGTGAGCGGTGGGAATAGATTGTTAGGAAATTTGGTTGACTTGAGAAAGTTTGGAACTACGGCAACAGGAAATATTCAAAATAAGGCAATTACTCATAAAAAGATAGACGATGGGGCGGTTAGACAAAAACATTTATGGGCAGAGGGCGATGATCAGACATTAGAAGCATTGGTTAAAGGTCCAAATAGTAATGCTGATCATTTGCATTACCATGATGTTGAAGATCCAAGAGATTTATTTTATCTTAAACCTTTATTATATGCGCCCCAATCAACTGAGCCAGATGAAGTGGGTTCAATTTCTGGAGCCAATTTGGTAGGTTATAAGAATCCAATGCTCGATAAAGAAGGAGCGGATTATGGAGATTTATTTCCAGAAGATGTTAAAACTGTTCAAAAGGCAATTGATCAGTTAGCGGCTTTGATGAAAACAGAAATGGCAAGAGAATGTCCTAAAGTACAGGAGGTCATGCACTCGGGCGGACGTATGTTAAACTTGACTTTTGTACCCTTGCCAGATAATCATTTAAATGGTGGTTTTTGGAAAGATGGAGTTACACAAGTTTCAGAAAATCAATGCTCTTGGATAGTAAGTCCAGCTTTTGTATGGGGCGCAGCAGCGGCAGCAGTTCCGTGGGTTTTTTGTTGTTCAACATTTGGTTTAGGAGTGGGTGGAGATTTTCAACCAACTAATGATTCAGCATGGACAGGCGGTGGAGATCCTGCTAATTTTACGCAAGCTTGGGCCAATTGGCTATTGTTGTTCAATGCTATATTAAATGGACAAGTTGTTTGGGGAAGATGGTTGATAATGTTGGTTTTTGTTGGTGCAGCAAGTGGAATTCTTTCACTTTTTAATGTTTTTGGGTCACATGCAAATTATCAAATTACTGCAACTAATCCAAAACCTATAAGTTAAAAACCTATTAAGGAGGTATGAAAATGTTTTATGTAGTTGATAAATATAGAATATTGGCTGAATCTGAAATACCAGTTCAAATGAAAGATTATCCTGATTGTGAATTGATTGAAGGACCTCCAGGAGTATCCATGATAAATTTTGAAGTTTGTATGGAAAAAGGGATTAAGAAAATTAAAACTAAACTAATTCTAAATGCTTTTGATATTGATGTATCAATTCCAGGAATAGAACAAATTAATGGTGCGTATGAAATAAAAGTTGGTGGAGAACCAATTGAAATAGAAATAAAATTAAGCGGTGTTCCTTATATTCCACCTCTTTTTATATTCCCAGAAAATTTTGATCCTAATAAAAATAATATAGATATAAGCTGCTCTAGAGGAAAATTGAGTACAAATGTTCTTGCAAAGTCTGGAATTGTAAAATGGACACCAGTTGATGAGACAGTAGAATGTTCTATTATTGTAACCGCATTAAACTTTCCTCCAATTCAGAAATTTATAACAATAAAATTGATATAATATTGATAAAATGTGTATAATATACAGTAGGAGGTGATTACAATAGAAAAGAAGACAATAAATGAATTATTAGTTTGTATGTCGATTGTTCGGAAAAGAATTAATGATTTAAGCGAAATTCGGAAAGAAGTTAGCAAAAAAGAAAGAAGATTCTTTGGTAATGAAGAAACAAGTGTAATAGAGCCGCAATATGATGTAAAAGCAGTGGATAAAAAGATTACAGATTTGCAGAATTTTTTATATGAAGCGGATTCAAAAATAAAACAATCAAACGCCAAAACTAAAGTAGATATTGAAGTGGATGTGAAAGTGTTATTGGAACCAATTAAATAAAGGTTAAATTTGAGAAGTGCTTAGTTAATGCAGAATAATCCATATTTTATTATGGATGAAAAAGCCGAAAACAGTCTATCTGACTGTTACTTGGACAGGTCTCGCCTATTGTGGATAAAATTTATACAATTGTTATTTTTTGTTAATATCCTGAGAAAAAGGCGAAGACATTGTTAATTGTTGATCTTTTCAGCCCTTTCTGTATTAACTATTTTTCTATGCACAAATCGTGCCAAAAATATGTCAAAATAAAAAAAATATATTTTTAAGAAAAGACTTGACATTTTTTAATTAGGTGTTATAATGTTATTATATTAAAAAAAGGAGTTTAAATGGGCGGAATAAAATTAGGCATTCCAGTAGGCATGATGTCAATTATAAAGATTCGCAACATGGCGGAGGAAATGCGAAAGGAAGCGAAGGGAAAGGATTTAATAGATTTTGCATCTTCTAAATTTCTGCAAAAAGATTATTACGAAGTTCATTTGGAAAAATTTGTGTCGAGACGAAAAGAAGGTGCTTATGAGTTTGCTTGCTCTTTTGAGTGGATGCCATCAGGAACTGTAATGGAGCATTTTTCTGTAGGGCACAAGGGACGAGTTCTATTGCCAAACGAAGCACAGCTCTTGGCAATTTTGTTAGGCATAAGAGATAATCGAAAAGCTATACAATCAAAGCGAGGGATTTGTCATTGGTTTCAACCAATTTCGTTTAAGAAGCGTGATAAGATGCCTCAAGTTGGTTTTACTGTTTTAGAAACTACTGAAGATTAAAATAAAGGTTATGAAAATTATAGAACTTACTCAAGGACAAGTAACTTTAGTAGATGATGAAGATTTTAAGAATCTGAATCAATTTAAGTGGTGGGCTGATAAAATTCCAAGTGGAGATTTTTACGTTACAAGGAATATAAAAATAGAGAAAGTCTGGAAAAAAATAAAAATGCATAGAATAATTATGAACGCTCAAAAAGGACAATACGTAGATCATCGAGATCATAACACTTTAAACAATAGGAAGAGCAACTTGAGAATCTGTACAACTGCTGAAAATGGTATGAATCGACAAAAAGGAAGAGGAGCATACACTTCTAAACATAAAGGTGTTAGTTGGCAAAAATATAGAAAAGAATGGGCAGCTTATATAAAGGTTACTGGCAAAACAATACATTTAGGACGTTTTGATAATGAAAACGATGCTGCACAAGCATACAATGTTGCAGCACTAAAATATTATGGAGAATTTGCTTGTTTGAATATAATTGAAACCTGAAGATTAAAAAGGGAGGTGAAAATAAGGAATAAAGTTTAAATGGCAAGTAAGATGGCAAGAAAACCAAAACAATAATTTAAGAGGAGAAAGATTATGCTTAATGTAAAAGTGCCAGGATTAACAGCCGAGTTAGAAAAAGAAAAGGATTTTAAGATATTAACAATAACAAATGTTGAAGAGATTTTGGACAGAGGTTTTACAAAAGAAGGCATTGCAACTATTGGCAAAAGTTGTGGTATTCCAGCAGGATATTTGAAAAAGTTGCATAAATCAGATAAAGATTTGTTCAATGCTACTTTAAAACATTGGATGGGAGTTGAAGATGTTTTGGCTAAAAGAAGCGTAGCCATTAAAAATGAACAAGTAGCTGGTTTATGTAAACAAGACAAAATTTTAATTCCTACTGGTAACATGCTTGAAAAAGTTTCAGATATCTTTGATGCAAGGGGATGGGATGGTGATTTGGTGAAGGGAGCAATTCATCCTAACGATTCTTTTTTAAGTATTGTATTTAATGATATTCAGAAAAACGCAGCGGAGGGTGCAGAAAAAGGAGATTTGTTAAATGCTGGTTTTTCTATTGTTCATTCAATGCTTGGAGATTTTAAAGATAGAATAGCATCGTATGTTCATCGTCTTGTTTGTACAAATGGAATGATAGTTGATGATGAGCAACATAGCTGGGATATAAGCGATGATACTTTTCCAGATACGGCAGAAGATTACATTTGCCAAGCTAAAGACATTGGAAAGGAACTCATGGATAGATTTATTTCTTTGAAAGACATTCCAGTAACAAATCCAGTTTCTGCTATTACTTCAATGGGAAAACAAATGGGGATTGGTGCAAAAGATATTAATTTGCTTTTACAAGAAATTGGAAGGCAACCTCTTGGAAATATGTATGAGGTGTCAAATCTTTTAACATTTTATGCTACGCATCAATCAGACGATCCGTATGAAGTAAGAAAACTTCAAACACGCATCGGGAATTTAATAAATGTAGAAGTTTGTGATTGTTGCCATTCAGTAATTAAAACCATTAACAAAAATGTTTAAATAATTATAACCAAAGCATAGGGAGATATTCTCCCTATGCTTTTTGTAAGGAGGCAGAGATGTTTAAAAAAGTTTTAAATGTCATTTTGTTGTTATTGTGCATGGGATGTATTGGGTGTATTGTTGGCGATCCACCACCAATACCAGACGAGCTTTTACCACTAGAAGGGGATTGGAATTTAGTAACGTATGGTGTAGAGCCCAAAAACGGGACGCTATATAGCAAAAGTTGGTATGAAGAATGGGAATTAGGATGGCCTAGAACAATCGAGCTTGCAGGAGGTGAAGAAGTTGAATGTATGTATGGGTCTGATTCTTTTAGTGGACAAAATGATTTTTTAGGTGAATATAGGGCGACTATTGATTGGTGTGGAGGATTGGTAGCTAACCTTCCTTTTCGGCTGTGCAAAGATGATTACACCTATTTTGTTGTGAATATAACGAACTGTAAAATGGAAGAATTCAATGCTGGTGAATGGCAGGGAGAAAGTTACTGTTTTTGGTACTTTAACTTTGAAAATGAAGATACTGTGTTAGGTATTGTTCAAAATTACGATGATGGGTGGAGTGATTTTAGAGGAACAAGAAGGTAAAAGTCAATTTATAAATCGTGTAGGGAGAATATCTCCCTACGCTTTTTTGGAGATTTAATTATGGGAAGCATATCTAAAAGAATTAAAAGAAATATGATTGAAAATAAATACGGAATAAGAACTTCTGTTAATAAATTGAAAAAAATGAAAAAAATAAGAGAAGAAAAAGCTAAAAAGAAGGAAGAAGAGATGGCTTTGTGGGATAAAATAAAAGGCATGGGAAAGGAATAAAATGAGAAACATCAATCCAATTGTTTATAAAATTATAAAAATTAAATCGGCAATTGATACCAATGATTTTGCAAATGCAAGGGAAATTATTGACACTATTAAACCAGAAGAACTTTCTAAATATTCTGAATTTTTCGAAAGAGTAATTAAAAAATTAGATGAATTGATGGAGAAAAGCGGTTAATTTTTATAGAGAAATTATAAAATTATTAAAGAAAAAGACTTGACTTCTCTATAAACTGATGGTATAATGTATAGATATTATAAGAGGATTGAATAACGAAGACAGAGAAATTTTGTTTCATTAACGGAGGAAAAATAATGAAGAAGTTTGTTATTTTGTTTTGTTTATTGATAATGCCTTCTTTTCTTGCATCTCCTGGATTGATGTATGATATTGAAAAGGATATTAATAATTTTATTAAGAAAGAAAGAAAAGAATTAATTAAGCATGTTTTAGGAGATTATAAAGAAGAGATAGTTTCAGCTATTATTAAACATGTACCTCGGGAAGAATGTTTGCATGGTGAAATTAATCTGAGAAAATTATTAATAATTATGGCAAATAAAGAAAGTTCCGGAAATCCAGAAGCGATTAGTAAAAAAGGCGCTGTAGGCGTTTGGCAGATAATGAAGAAGGAAGCAGAAAGATATGGTTATACATCCAGTGATATGTTTTTAATAGAAAACAATTTAATTGTTGCCAAAAAAGTTCTTTATCGAAAAGCTTGTTTGGTTAAAAACCCTTGGAATGCAGTGAAATATTATAATGGTAGTGGATCACGTGCGCATAATTATAAGATTAGTATTAAAAAGGCTTACTATAAAATTATTTAAAAAGGAGAAGAAAGATGTGGAGAATAGATAGGGATGAATCTCGTTTATCTGATGCTGAGCTTATTGCATGGGAATACGTACTTCCATTTAAACACATTCTAATACTTGAAGGGGATAGGGACAAAGCTGAAAAATTAAGTGAATTTTTGTCAAAGACCTTTCCAAAACAAGTTCTGAAAAAAGCAGCAATACAGATAAAAAATAAAGCAGAGGAACTTAGTTTATGATAATAGCTGGCTTGGATTTGAGTTTAACAGAAACTGGTTATGTTTTCTTAAAAGTTGGCGAAACTTCTCTTTCTTCAATTATAGAAAAACAAGGAGTAATTAAAACTCCTTTGAAAGCAGAGGCTCGTTTGGATTTTATATTGAAAACCGTAATCAAATTGGTTGTAGAAATGCAACCTCTATTAATTTGTATAGAGAATTATTCTTTTGGTTCAAAATTTAATTTGCCGCAGGCCGGTGAATTGGCCGGACTTATAAAACATTTTTTATGGAAAAATAAATTTAATTTTAAACTGGTATCGCCCCATGAATTGAAAAAATTTGTTTGTGGAAAGGGAGGTGTTAAAAAGGAAGTAATTCTATTACATACATACAAAAGGTATAACGAAACTTTTGAAAACAATAACATCTGTGATGCTTTTGTTTTAGCAAAAATTGCTGAAGCTATAATTAATCAAGAAATAAAATTAACTGACTTCCAAGAAAATATAATAAAAAATGTAAATAAATTTTAGGATTTAATATGAATGCGGAAATTAGAACAATTTCATTAACACGGGGGCAGTTTGCAATAGTAGATGACGAAGATTTTCAAGAGTTGAATAAATATAAGTGGTTTGCTATAAAAAACCGAAATGGAGATTTTTATGCAGTGAGAAAGAAAAAAACTGAAAAAGGCCAGAAAACAATAAGAATGCATAGAATAATTATGAACGCCCCTAAATATTTATTAGTAGATCATCGAGACCATAATACTTTAGATAATAGAAAGAACAACTTGAGAATATGCACAAATTCAGAAAACAGTATGAATCAGAAAATAAGAAATGGATGTAGTTCTAAATATAAAGGTGTCTGTTGGTTTAAACCTTACAAAAACTGGATGGGGTATATAACAGTCAATGGCAAAACAATATTTTTGGGATATTTTGAAGATGAGGATAAAGCTGCCCGAGCTTACAATGTTGCATCAAGAAAATATCATGGAGAACATGGCTTGCAGAATATAATAGAAGGACAAATAAGAAATGATATTTAATTTCTGAAGCTTAATAAAAACAATTAAAAAATTGAAAAAAGATGATCGATTTTACAAAATCTTTAAAGAAAGGGATTTTACCGTTTTACTATTTATATGGTGATGAATTTTATTATATTGATAAAGCGGTAGAATTGCTCAAGAAAAAAATAATAAGTAATGAACAAAATCTTATTGTTTTTCAAGGAAATGTATCTCCAAACGAGGTTATTACCTCCGCAAGGATTATTTCTGTTTTCGGGGATAACAAATTAATAATAATTAAAAATTTTAAAAAAATGGATTGGCAAGTTTTTATTCACTATTTTGAAAATCCAGTCGTAAATTCTACTCTAGTTTTTATATCTTCCAAATATGAATTGCCTGCAAAAATAAAGAAAATTTTCGAGAAGAAAGGAAAGGCGAAAAATTTTAAAAAAATTCCAGAATATAAATTAGATAAAATAATTATACAGCTTTTCAAAACGCATGGAAAGTTAATTGGTGAAAGGGAAGCAAAATTAATAATTTCTTATTTAGGCAGCGACTTGCTAACTATTAATAATGAAGCCAAGAAGTTGGCAATGTATTCTGGAAAAAAAGATTATATAGGAATACAAGATATCAAAACAGTTTTAGAAAAATCAAGGATGGGGACAATTTTCGAATTAATTAATTTTTTATTGGATGGAAATAAAACTCAAGCAATAAACTTGTTTAATGATTTATTAGAAAATTCTGGAAGTGAGTTTGTAATGGTGGTAATGTTTAAAAATTCTTTAAAAAAGATAATTAATTGTAAAAAATTAAAAGGAGTAGGAATTAATGATAAAGAGATTGGAAAGATGCTTGAAATTCATCCTTACTTCTTAAAAGAAACTTTGAAGAGGTCGGAAAGTATGTCATGGAATAAAGCAAAAAAAATGTATGAATTATTAGCTTGGACAGAGAATGCAATGAAATTTAAAAAAACTTCCAATAAAATTTTGGTGGAGAGATTGTTTTATGAAATTTGATAAAGGAGAAATATGGAAACTTTGATGTTAGTAGATGGCAATCATACAGCGGCACGGGCTTATTTTAAATATAATTTATCAACCAAAGGATATCCAACAGGAGTCATTTATGGCGTAATTAATATACTTAAAGGTTTATGTAATGCGTGGAAACCAGATGAGTTGATAGTATTATGGGATATTGGTAAATCAAGCTATCGATGTGGTTTATATGAAGGGTATAAGAAAAGACCTAGTCTTCTTGGAGATGATTTTCGAAGTCAATTGGAAATGCTTCAAAAAATATTGGATGATATGGGAGTTGTTCAACTTGGGATACAGGCAGTTGAGGCAGATGATTTATTTGGAATAATTATAAACGATAAGAAATTGACGAATGATTATGAAAAAATAATAATAGTTTCATCCGATCACGACTTGTATCAATTGATTGAAGGAAGTAGAGTTATTCAATACGATCCTATAAAACATAAGGTGTTTGATGAATTAGCTTTGGATAGAGTAGAAGGTTTAAAGCCCTTGCAAATTATTGATTTTAAAGCGCTGGCAGGAGATACTTCTGATAAAATTCCTGGCATTGGAGGCATAGGCAAAAAGACGGCAAAAACCCTTCTTAAAAAATATGGTTCGATGAATAATTTTGATTTCAATGAAATGAATAAGAAGAAATCTACAGAAAAAATTGTATCAAATTGGGAACTAGCTTTGTTATTTAAAAAGCTAACAACAATTTTTACATCAACAGATATGTTGAATGATTTTCAAAAAAGAGTTTATGAGGATTGGTGTGAATGGTATTCAGATAAAAGAAATTTTATGAGGGCCAAAAAAGAAGTTTTAAAAGAATCTTTTAGAGCGCTTGATTTTAAATGGGCAGAGGATATTCCAAATTTCTTAAGAGAATTTGGGAAAGCAATTCATAGGGGAGATTGAGATTTGTAATTAAATAAAAGGAGAAAGAAGATGGCAGTTGTTGTTGGTTATAGAAATTTAAATATAATTTCAATTGAAAAAGATAAAGGATATGTTATAGTTGATGTGGCGGGAGACTTATGTCAATGTAAAAGTGTTAAATATGATTCAAGAATAGACGTATGGGAAATAAAAGAAGGAAAAACGATGGGGAAAATTGAGACTTATAAAGTATTAAATGAAAGGAGAAAGAATAATGAAAGTAAAAATTGGTGATAAAATATACGATGGAAAAGAAGTTCCTATTATGTTAATATTGAACAAGGGGGAGAGGGAACAAATAGCTGAAATGTATTCTACATGTACAAGGTATTGTATGTATCCGCAAGATAAATATACAGTAGAACAGATTAAAGAATGGATGCTTGATCCTCCAAAAGAAAAGTGGGAAATCTTATATGAAGAAAATGAAGGGAATTTACGTAGGAAAATTCTTAAAAGAAAATGAATTTGGAAAAATAAGGAGAAATAATGGAAAACTTTGTTTCATTAATTTTAAAAGAATCAATTGATATTCATTGTTGTAATTCAAAATCACTTCCGCATAATCCTCCAAAACCAAAATGTGGAATGGAGTATTGGGACATAGAATTACATGTTTGTTCAGATAATAATAATCTTATGCTTGAAAACTATGTTAAAAAAATTAGAAATATAATACATTGCTGTTACGCATCGGATCTTCATTGCATTATTGAACCTTTTTGCATGACAAATTTTTGTGAATATTTATTCAATCAAATTTTAGATTTGGGTTTAAAATTAAAAAAAGTAATTATAACTCCCAAAAAGGATAACTATAAATTTTTATGGGAACGATAGTACACTCTGCTTTTTCATTATCTCAATACGAGACGTGCCCATACCGATGGTATTTGATGTACAAAATCAAAATTTATCGGTATGATCCTCCATCACCCGCACAACTTTTGGGAAAATCTTTTCATAAAACTGTTAAAAGTTTTTTAAAGAGTAGTTACAGAAGTCAAAAATGGTTGTACCAGCTTTGGAAGCAAAATAAAAAAGTAATAAATGATATGCATTTTGAAATGATTGGCGATATAGCAATTGAATGTTGGTGGAAGTGGTACAAAGCTACAATTATTTTAGAATACATATCAAAGAAAATTGAAGAAGAATTTAACATTTTTATTATGGGGCATGATTTTAAAGGTTATATTGATAGTGTTTTTCAAAAAAAATATGAAACTGATAAATATTTAATTTCTGATTGGAAAACCGGATCATGGGAGATAAAAAACATAAACGATGTTGATACAATTTTAAAAAATTCTATGCAATTGTATATTTATGGTTGCATGGTATCTGAATCATTGAAAATAGATATCTCACAAATAGATTTGGCTTTGTATTTTGTATCTCATGATAAATATGTGGTTTGTAACATGTCTGAAAGTAATGCTGAAATAAAAATTCAGAAATGTTTAGAGGATATTTCCGAATCTAATTATCGAAAAATAAAAGGAGATGGCTGTCTTTATTGTCCATATAAGGATTCTTGTGATGACGAGTAAACAAAAAGAATTAAAAGTTTTGGTTCAAATAGGAAGATCTAAAAAAGGGTTTGGGTGTTTAACGATTCTTTCAGTTAAGTTAAATGGTGAGGTTATTTCA
>Ga0307378_10009016_pt1 | contig 13156 bp, 28 predicted proteins | sample UN1MG_FD_202238 | JGI IMG/M metagenome (GOLD analysis project Ga0307378, IMG submission 202238) | Soil microbial communities from Risofladan, Vaasa, Finland - UN-1 | ecosystem: Environmental > Terrestrial > Soil > Coastal area > Acid sulfate soil | place: Finland: Risofladan, Vaasa | collected... | reverse complement strand
TGTCCGCCCCGAACCGCTTCCCGAACTTCGTCACGATCCGGCGACGGACGCGGAGTGCGATATCCACGTTGCGCTGGAGGTCGTGGCACCGGCCCTGCGCGGTCAGGAACTCGTCCCCGACCTCGACAACCTCGGCCGTGTACCGGACGTTACCCCAGCACGTCCCTGCGATCTCGGCCAACCGAACGCTCGGCCCCTCAATCAGCTTCCCGTCGCGCGGGAGCTGATAGAACATGCTCTCGGCCGTCTCCTGATCCAGCGTCGCCATCGACAAGCAGTCCTGCTTGAACTGCTCGATGGATCGCGGGTACGCTTTCGCAGTGGCGATCTGCTGGTCGATGACCGCCCTCTCCATCGCAATCAGCGTCGCGTTGTCCCTGACCGCGAGCGCGTCGTCCCCGACAACCTGCGCGACCACTACCTCTGGCTTGTCCATTTGCGCCTCCTCCGGTTCAGTCGCGAACCGTATCATAATCATATTCGACCGTCAATCATCAAATGCACCATTCGGGAGGGTACATCAGCGGCCAGTCAAGAGAGGTCCGGTCAGCCGCGAATCTTCTCGATCTGCCTCGGGCTCCGACGCCGCCGCAAAGTCGCAAGGCACGGCTCATCGCCGGCCACGTACACGGCACAGATCAGGGGTCGGTCGTCGTAGATCAGGCAGGCACCCTCCGTCGATAGGTGCCGGCACCGAACCGGGAAGACGAAGCCGCGCTCCCCCGGGGTGAGCTGGACGGAGGCCCCACATCTCACCTTGAAGAACTCCACTGTGGCACGGGTGAGGCCCCTCTCTGGGAACACCAGATCCTCGCAGCACGCGCCGCCGCAGACGAGACAGTCCATCACGCGTTGCCCGAAGCCGCCCTCCGTCTCTCTTTCCAGATAAGGCCCTGCCCGAGCGTCATCTCCGTCTCGGCGATCAGGCGAATGGTCACCTGTGGGGCTCCGGGGTGCGCGGCAATCGCACCAATCCCCGGCAGCACGTCGCCGGGCTCGACCTCGCGCTGCACCGAGAGCAGCGCGAGGGACAACGCTTTCTCGACGTCCGCCACGGAGCCCTCGTACTCGATCAGTCGCCGAACCCTCTTCTGCTTCACGCGTCCTCCCTAAATGCTCGTCATGTGAGCGCAGAACACACAGTAGTCGCCGGCCGCCATCTTGTAGTGCTCTTGGCAGTGGCGGCAGAGCCACTCCCTGAGACGTGGCGGGGCGACGCCGGGCCGCCGCTTCGGTACGACCTCGCGGCACTCGCTATATGGCGCGTAGTGGCAGTCCTTCTCCGCCCTCCAGCTCGTCCCCGGCTCCAGCTCGCCCTTCCTGAGTGTCGGCCAGTCCCCCACCTCGCCCTTGGTCGCCCAGCCACACAGCCACACGTCGTTGCCGTTCACGCTGAAGAACAGGTAGGTGTCACAGTCTTGCTGCTGGAAACTTTCGAGCGACACGAACGCATTGTAGTGCGGTCGCGGCGGGACGTTCCGCTCTTTCGCCTTCACGTCCACGCGCTCGCCGTCCTCTAGCTCGATGTCAAAGTCTGTCGTGTTCCTCAACACCCCGCCGATGATCCGGAGGGCGAGCATCTCGCCAAGCCGGGTGACCCGGCAGCCTTTCCCTCCACGAATCGTCTGCGTTTCGCCAAAGCGTCGGTGCTTGATGTCGTCGGCGTAGAGCTTCGCCGCGAGGGCTCGCTCCTCCGGCGTTAGCTGGTAGAGCCGGACCGTGCTCATTTGTCTCAGGCACTACGTCGCGGGTCGGATTTGGTGCGAGTGTTGGCTAGCCCCGCGATCGCCGCCTTCACTTGCGAAAGCGCGCGCTCCCACGACTCGCTTGCGTTGAACACGCCGTGCTGGAATGCCTCCGCCGTCACCGCCGCTGGGTCATCCAGAGTCAGCGGAGCCATCACCGTCGCGTAAGTGTCCCCCTCGATAAGCGAGGAAGGCACCATCAGCTCGCCGGCCCGAATCCTCGTCACGAACGCCTGTAGCGTCATCCCGAAAGCCCTCCCTGAATCCTCCGTCGTCGGTTGTATTCAGCGTGCCCCCCCGCTCTCCACATCGACTTGTCTGTCCACAACCTTTCCATGAACGCGTACGCCTCTGGCTCCGCCCTCTTAAGCCACGCTCTTCGCGGAGCATGATCCAGAAAAGGGTCCGGTTGGGCGTAATGCGAAAACGCCTCCGCGAAATGCTCTGTCGTGTTCTTCATCCCGTACGACGTGACCTCGCAGTTCTTCCCGTTTTTCGAGATGCTCGCCCACTCGGCCGCCGCAGCGTCGCTCAGCCGAGACAGGTGGGCGTGGTGCCCGATCTCGTGCGAGAGCGTCCGGGCCGCCCTCGCCGGCTTCGATCGGAGTCCCCCCTCCCGTATCAAAGCATCGGCGTTGATTCCAGCCCGCATGAGGTCGGCGGCGTACCCGCCCAGCGCCACTCTCTCTGGGACTCGGATGCCGCCCCGAATCGTCGCGGGGCGGGTCATGTTGCTTTGCGATTCGAGTCTGATCTCGGTCAAACCGAGAACCGCCTCAACTGGGAGGCTGAGCATCTTGATGCCATCGTCCACCACCTCTCTGGCGGCGAAGTGTCCTGCCGTGCGGACGATAGCGGCCACTGCCGCGCGACCGCTCGTAGCGACACCGAAGTCGCCGCGCTGCTGGACAACGTCCCCGCCCCCGCTGGGCTGCGAGCGGGTGCGGATTCCAGCTGCCTTCTCCTGATTGCGCCGTCGCGTCTCCCACGACTTGATCGTGGCGGCGGTCGGGTCCTTGGTGCGAGCCATTTCAGCTCCCTCCCCTGCTCACGTCTTCACTCTCGCCTTCGACACGAACTTGCACGTTGTCCACCACTGGCACCACCTCGGAGAGCATTGCCAAGTGCCGACGCCGTTGGCGAGGAACACCCCAGCCGCCGCGCCCTCGATGGCGTTGTTCAGTCGCTCGATCATCACGTCGATGTCCTCCTGAGTCCGGGTCGATTCCAGCGAGACCTTGTAGGGCGGCCTGAGCAGCCGACCATCTTCGACCACGAAGTCGAGGGCGAAGACGTCGGCGATCTTGCCGGTCTGGAGCGTGTCGAGCAGCGCGTACATGCTCAGCTGACCGGAGGTGTCCGCCTCCCCCTCGCTCGGCGCCTTGCGGCTGGTCTTGTAGTCCCGCACGCCCCGCCGGGGCGGCCCACCGGGCACCAAGGGCGGCTCGTTGGTGATGAGGTCGAGGATTCCGCTGATGCGGATATTCGCGTCCTGCGGCTCGACCACGAGCTTCGCCTCTACGGCGATCGGGTCCACGTAGGGCGCCACGGTGGTGACTAGGTGCCGGCTCATGCGGATCGAGCTGTCCTTGTCGCGCCCGATCACGACCTTCTCCGGCTCCTCCTCGCCGGGCGCGACGATCCCGCTCTGCTTCTGCTCCCAGTCGAACCGCGAAGCCGCGAGGTCTGCTGCTTCCTCCTCGTCGGGGAGCGACTCGCGGAGCACCATCGACTTCGGATCGTCGGGACGCTTCGCCTTGCCCTTGATCTGCCGCTCGTGCCCCTCAGCCGCGATGGCGTGGACGACGGTGCCCCGGACCATGCCGGAGGTCGGCGGGGCCAGCTCCTTCTCCTCCTCGTCTCGCCGGTACGCCTCCCCGCAGCGCAGCAGCTTGGTCAGCCGCGAGTGACTCCAGCGAGAGCGCATGGCCTAGACCGCGATGTCGATGTCGGTCTCGATGCTCAGACGGCCAGAGAGCTTGGCGGCGAGGCCGACGATGGCGAGCGCACGCGACTTGCTGATGGGGGTCTTGCCCGTCTCCCATAGGCCGATAGTCAGCGGCTGCACGCCCAGATGCTCGGCGAACTGCTCTTGGGTCAGGCCCAGAGCTTCACGGATTCGCCGGAGCGCCTGTGGCGCCATCGCCGCTTCCATCGGTCCCTTCACGCGCCGCGTCGGGCGCTTCTTCTTCCTTGCCATCTACGCCTCCTGTCATCACGCTATCATAAAGATGAGGGAAGGTCAAGCGCCCCGGATGAAAGCGCCCCGGATGACCTCCGTTGCGAGCAGGTCGGCAGGGCGCGGCGGCTCGCCGATCGCCACGGCCCGGTAGATCCGGCCCAGAGCCAGCATGTCGGTGTGCCGGTTGTCGTCGCGCGGGAACGCAAGCGCCACGCGGCTCAGGATGTCCGCCGTCTGGACCAGCGCGCACGTCACGCAGGACAGGGCCGGATGGCGGTCCCCTACGCGAACCTTGTGGGGGCAGCGAGCCGGCGGCTCGAACTCAATCTGGGTCAATGAACCGTCTCCTCTTCTGTCCGTCGCGGAACAACCGCGTCACGTCCAGCGGACGCAGCAGGCCGAGGCCGCGCGAGACGATCTCCTTGGCCTCGGCCTCGGTGGTGTCCGGGGCGAACGAGACGAATGTCTCGCCCGCGACGCACCAGACGTTCACCCGCCGGAACACGCCGCCCTCTCCGACCTCGACCATCACCCGCGCGTCGAACGGGGTGCCGTTCGTCTGGGTCGGGCTCACTCGATCACGACCTTGCTCCCGCACTTAGGGCAGGCGCGGATGTCCACGTTCGGGTAGTGCCGGGAGCCGTCCGCGAGGAACTGCTCGACGCCGATCTGGTCCACCCGCATCGGCCGTCCGAGAGTCACGCCCTTTGGCTTCTCCGGTGCGTCTTGGGTCACCCACTTCCCCTGATCTCTGTCGAAGACGAACTGCTTCGCCAGCTTCACGGAGCACCCGCAGTAGAGCATCATCCCTTCGCCTCCTCTCGCGCTATGCCCATCGCCGCAGTCATCGCCGCCTTCACCTCTTTCGCGTTGAGAAGGTCGAGCAGGTTCTTCGTCGGGATCATCACCATGCCGGGGACCGCCGTAGCTGTCGCCACGACCCGGGCGTCGAGAAGGACCACCCCGTTATCCTCTGCCGTGACGATGTTCCCGTTCCATTCCACGAACTTCATTCGTCCCCTCCGATGTGCCGCGTGCCCTTCACGAGCGCGGGCGGGCTCACTTTCGCGACCATCGCCGCGTGGCCGGCACGCGCCGCCTCCACGGATGTGTACCGCTCCATCTCGCCGTCCAGCGGCCCGCCGAACACCAGCGTCTCCCAGAGGACCGGGACCGGGTCACCGCCGCCGATGGGGTAGCTGAAGCCGTGATCCATCCCGAGGAACACCGTCGAGACCTCCACGCCGGGCTTGACCTCGGTCCGCTCGACGAGGCACCGGCTCCGTCGGGACTGCATCCACTCCCCCCACTTGAGGAGGTCATCCTCGGGGACAGCGTCGCCGGCCTCGTCCAGAACGTACCACGCGCACTCTTTTCCCATCAGTCGTCCCTCCAGACCTCGACCCCGAGCTTCGCCGCCCGCTCCGCCATCACTTGGCCGTGAAGGGTGACTATGAAGAAGGGCTCGTGCCCGTTCACGTCGTAGGCGTGGCCCATGTCGTAGACGCACTCCGTGTACGGACGCATCTCCATCGTGAGCACCTCCTCGCTCCCGTCGGGGAACCGCACGCGGTACAGGCCGGGCTTGTCGAGGAACGGCGTCGTCTCGTCGCCCGAGCCCCACGTCCCGGCTTGGCTCATGTGCTTCTCGCCGATGAGCGTAAAGCGGTTGCCCCAGTCGTTTCCGGTTGTCAGCTTGTGCCAGCTCATCGCTCCTCCTGCGGCTGGCTGCAACAAGCGTCGATCAGGCGATCCGCAGCGCGCACCAGCGCGGCCTCGTCGAGCACGATCGCGAGCGGGTGGGCTCCGGACGCGCAGATCGCCGCGTTGGCGGCCGCGATGTGCCCGACGAGCAGCAGACGAGCATCAGCCCGTTCGCGCCCGTCGGGGCAAGTCGCCAGCGCCTGCCCGCTCATGCCACGGCCGCCGTGTCTTCGTCCTCGTCCTCAAGGTCGATCATCCGCTTGCCGCGAATGGTGGTCATGGCCTCCAGCTTGACGCCGATCTCCCCGAAGCTCGTCGCGATCGAGTCGCGCCACGTCTGGTCGTTCTTCAGCGCCTTGGGGTCCACGCCGTCCAGCAGCTTGCCGCATTCGTCCATGAGGGACACCAGCTCGGAGTCGCCGCAGACGTTGGACTCGGCCTTGAAATCCTTGATGTACTGCTGAAGCTTCGGGATCTTCCATCCGTGAAAGCGGCGGGGCTTGCCGTCCTTCTCGCCGCCAGTCAGGATGTCCTTCATGTCCTCGACAGCACCAGCGAACTTACCCCGGAAGGCGGCGACGATCTCGGTCTCCGCCAGACTGAGCCGGTCTCGCAGCCGGGCCTCCTCGCGCTCGAACATCGCGGCGCTGATCTGCTTCAGCGTCGTCGGGGTGCTCATGGTGACGTACTCGAACTCGAAGCCGAACTCGGCCCGGACCTCCGCTTCCGTCTTGTAGTCGCCTTCCTCGGCGACGGACCCGAGACGCTTCATCGTCTCGGCCTTCCGGGCGGGGTAGGCCGCCACGAAAGCCTCGACCAGCTCCAGCCACTCGACCCTCGCGTTCGCCACGAACTCGTCCACGACCCCGATCGCCTTGACCGGGATCAGGTAGGTGCTCGTGCGGTAGAGCTTGGACGGCAGCGCCTTCGATGCGAGGTAGTGCTTGACGTGCCCCTCGAAGCTGGCGATCGACTTCAGTTCCGGCGAGTCCAGCACGCACTTGTTCGCCTTCGTCAGCGCCTTCTCTGCGTCGCCCGCCACGTACTGGTCGTCCCGAAGCCGACGACGGACGCCAAGCCGGTCGAAGTTGATAAGTAGGCAGACCGAGCCATCGACCAGCGGGTTAGCCTCCTGTGTGTTTGTCTGCGTGTATTCCGTCATGTTCGCCTCCATGTATTAAGTGTATCATAATGATTGGCTGGCGTCAAGGCCGAACTGCCTCAGCCGTCCGCCTCGTCTCGCAGCCTGAGCATCTCCAGCGCGACCTCCACCGCCGTCTTCGGTTCGTCGTCGGAACCGGCTGCGGGCACGTCGTAGGCCCCCGCGAGAATGCGGCCCAGCTCCCCGTCAACCTCGGCCTTCGTCTCCGCGCTCACCGTCACGACCGGCTCCGCCGGCGCCGCCGCCTCCGCCGGCGCCGCCTGAAGGGCAGCGATCAGGGAGAACAGGGTCGAGTCGGGGAGGCCAGCCCTCCGGTGTGCCGCGATCAGGATGAGCGCCAGACCGCCGAGGACATCAACCGTCAGGCTGTGCCGAAAGTTGCGGCCCTGCAAGAAGACGCTCAGCTTCTCGAAGACCAGCATCATGGCGCTGCTAGGCATCTTCGTCATCTCTTTACCCCCATCTTTATGATGCAACAAGGATGGACTACCGTCAAGTCCGTCCGTAGCCGAACGTGCCCATCGCCCAGCCCTCCGCGAGCATGACCCGTCGCCGGGTCTCGTCACCGATCACTGCCGCTTTCGCCTTCATGTCCTCGGACGCAGCGTTGAGCCGGCCCTCGGGCCGGACCGGACGCTGCTCGCCGGCCATCAGCAGGGCCACGTCGAGGTGGTCCGCTAGCTTCTCTTGCCGGCCGACGAACGCCAGCTCGTCAGCATACGGCCCGACGTAGCTCTGGTAGAGCTGGCTGACGTAGCCTCTAGGGTAGGCGTTCACCACGTTCCGGCAGAAGCCGTCGAAGGTCGGCGCGAGCAGGTGGTCCGGCGGATAGAACGCGGGGCCAGCCGCCAGCAGCGCCTTCGTGTTCGGCCCTGTCCGCCCGAAGCTTTGGATGCGGTCGCACCAGAAAGACCGCAGCCAGTCGAGCGGATGCCGAACGAAGCAGAACTGGAAGCGCGCCGCCCTGTCCTCCTTGGGCACGTCCGCCGGCGTGCCGTGGTGCGCCCCCACGAGGGTCAGCCCCGGCAGCGCCCGCACGCACCATGACGACCCCGTCTTCGGCACGGCGTAGAAGATAACCCGCTCGTTCATGAACGGCATCAGGGCTCGACCTCCTCCGCCGTGGTGGGGACCACGTCATCGACGCGTGCCTCAGCGGCGACCTCGGGGCAGAACCGAGCGAGGTCAGGATGGGCACGATAGTAGATGCCGCCCTCGGAGTCGCTGCCGCAGAAGCAGCACGTCTCCGGCGCAGCACCAGCCTCCGGCGGCACACGGACGGGCGCCCGTCCGGGCTCGTGCTTCTCGTAGCATTTCCGACAGATCGCGTGTGTCCAGATCATGTCCTCTCCTCCAGTCGTCTAAGTAGAATCTTCAGCTCTGTTGACGCCGACTTCCGCCGCGTCCAGTGCGGCGTTCGGACTACGCGATGGCCGGGGATGGCGATGCGGATCTCCCCGGTCCTTCGCACCTGTCCGATTTTGGCGCCAAGCGCCTTCGCCCGCTTCAACGCTTCGCGAGTGTTCATTCCTCGTCGCGCGGTTCCGACGAGTCGCCCGCGTCCCACTCCTTGTACTCCTCCGTGATCCACCGCTTGAAGCGGTAGAGGTGCGACTTCGCCGCCACGGACGGCGGCGCGTCGCCGGCACGGAGGTACTCGAAGAACCGGTCCTTCTCGACGCCGAACGCGCGCGACGGGAGGGTCACGTAGGGGTCGCCCCGATCGCCTTTCCGCACGGTGAACCCGACCAGCTTCAGGCCGGAGAACGGCGACGGCGACGCCCGCCCGCCCGAGTAGGTCATCGCGTCGAAGTGGATCTCCGCCTCCGCGAGAATGTTCGCGGGCACAGGCCCACGGCTCTGCGGTCGAACGAACTCAATACGCATTGCTGTCCTCCCAGTCGAGCCCAAGAGGCGCGAATCGGCCCGTCGGGTTGATCTGCTTCTCCTTGGCGACCCAGTCCTGCCGCGCCGTCAGAGGCACGGCCCGCAGCACTACGTCGTGGCGGGCCGGCTTGAGCCACCCGCGAGCGGTCTCGCCCTCGCACTCGTCGGGCGAGAGCACCGCGAACTCGCCGAACTCGGACTGGATCAGCGTCCGGCCCGCTTCGTAGAAGCGCGCGAGCGTCGAGACCATCTGCCGAGACCGGAGCGTGTTCCACGAGTGGACGAGCACCGAGACCGGACGCTTGGCCGCAGGCATGAGCGAGATGAAGTCCGCGACCTCGAAGCCTTCCCGCCCCCGGAAGCCCTCGGTTTCGAGGTCGTTGTCGAGGCACACGAGGTCATAGCGGTCCCCACGCAGCGCCTTCATCGCGTCGTCCACGAACCAGACGTGGTCGATGTCGTGCCCCTCGGCCTGTGTCGCAAACGCCGCGTGCCGCTGCGGGTCGTCATCGAGTACGAGAATCTTCAGTTTCATGTCTCTCCTTTACCAAGCGACCTTGGTCGCCTCTCCGTCGTAGAACTCCTCGGTCCGCTCGTCGGAAGTCTTCGTCCCGAGCCCCTCTTCCAGAGCCCGAGTCGCCTCTTCGCACGACGCACCAGTGAACCCCTCGGTCGTGATCTTCACGGTCCCGTCGGGGGCAATCAGCACTTCAATGTATCGGTCGTTCATCAGTCCACCTCCTTGGGGATCGGCGTGCCGTGTTCCCGCAGCCACGCCGCCTCCGCCTTCAGCGCATCGTCGCGGAGCTGGAAGGGGCCGAGCATCGGTCCGTCCACGGGGCTCATGTCCGCGCACCAGCCCCAGCACCTTGCCGGCTCGACGTGCGACGCCCGCGCAGTCTTCACGTCGCCCAGCCCCGCGAGCAGCGGCGCGAGTGCGTCGCTGTAGATGACCCGGACGGTTCCGTCCGGCGCGATCAGGATCTCGTGCATCTCAGTACCTCGACGCCAGCAGCCGAAGCTTGATCGTCCCGTCGGCGAGCCGCTGCTCGCTCTCCAACAGGTGCCCGTAGCGGGCGGAGTCACTCAAGAGCTTCCGGTGCGAGTACGCCTGCACCAGCTTCGGCGCGTCCTTGCCGCCGAGCGCGGCAAGCAGCTTCGGCTGTCCGTACCAGTCGAAGCCGAGCGAGTAGGTCCCATCCTCCATCGCCCGGACCGCGATCTCGTAGTCCGCACCGGGGATCGAGATCGAGTGGTCGCACGTCGAGAGGAACGCGGTCATGAACTTCTTCCGCTCCTCCTTGCTCAGCGCCTTGATCCGCGCCGCTTCCTCCGGGGCGAACAGGTGCTCGGGCACGGGGCTGTCGTCAACCCAGCTTCCGTACCACCGGTACGTCGTCTTGTCCGCGTTGAAGACGAAGCCGAGTTCCTCGCACGCCGCCTTCAGCGCATCCAAGTCTTTCATCTTTGCGGTGATTCCCGACACATGGCTCATCTTGTCTCCTTTCTTACCCGATCTTTCGGGCCTTCTTGCCGGCCGCCTCGACCAGCGGGTTCTTCTCCCACACGCCTTCGTGGGAGACGGACAGGAACCGCTTATCCGCGAGAGCGGTCAGCTCGTCCAGCGACTCCGGGTCGGCCTTGCTGATCGGCACGATGTACTTCCCGGCCTCTTTCAGCGAGACCTGAAGCCGCTCGGCCAGCTCCGCGCAGTTGCGAATTTCCGCCCCGGTCCACCCTGCCGTGCTCGGCCACTCCTGACCGGCGCACCCGTAGGTCTTCTCGTGAATCCGCTTGATCGGCTCCTGCTCCGCGAGTGTCGGCAGGGCGAAGAACCAGTTGCCGAGCCAGAACCGGCGCCGGAACTCGGGCGGGAGAGACTTCATCCGGTTGCACGTTGCCATGACGAGCACGTCCGAGCCAGCGAGGCCCTCGACCATGTCGAACCCGGCCCGGATGTTGCCCTCGCTGGAGCCCAGCCACTTCTCCTTGAACGCGCCGAAGTCCATCTCGACCTTCTCCAGACCGAACTCGCCCGCTGTCGCGTCCACGATGGCCGTCTTGCCGGAGCCGGGGATACCGAACAGCATGATGCCCGCCCAGCGCAGGGCTTCCATCCGCTTCAGGGTCACGCTGAGCTGATCGCCGGAGACCTCGTGCGCCTGCTCTCCTGCGGCGTTCTGCATCATCTTCTCGACTTCGTCCCACATCAGGATCGCGCGAGCCGGCTTCGGTCCGCTCTGATACTTCCGCAGGAAGCCATGTAGGCTGTCCATCCCGGCGAGGTCGGAGTAGCGCATCGTGGGCCGCGAGATCGTCAGCCCCGCCGTGGCGTTGATCGTCTGCCGCTTGCGATCCCAGAGCGCGTCCATGTCGAGCCCGCCCTTGCGGAAGGACATCGCCACGACCGTCTCCGCCGTGAAGAGGGCCGGGAGACCCCGGACCGCGTCCACCATCTTCGGCAGCTTCTCCTCGTCCAGCGGCTTGTTCGCCGACTTGTGAAGTTCCTCGATGAGCGCGCCCAGCTGCTCGTTCGTCGGCAGCTCTTCTTCCAGCGTCACGATGTCGGCGCGCAGCGATGCGGGCATCGCAGCGAACGAGTCCCCGAGCAGCAGGACCATCCGCTTGTTTTCCTTCAGGGCCTCACGGAGATTCTGGAGCGCCTGAATGCCCCCCGCGTCTCCAATGATATGTGCGGCGTTCCCGTTGAGGGCGAACACCATCGTCTTCGGCGGCAGGTTCAGGATCGCCTTCAGCGCGAAGACGGGCCGCCCGGTCGTCGCTACCATGTCGGCAGGCAGCGTCGCCAGCGCCTCCTTGCCCGCGTCGTTGAGGTGGCGCAGCCCGTTGATGCAGTCCCACGCGATCTGGGGGCATCCGTTGATGCCGTCTATGATCGTCGCCACAGTCGCCGGCTGATCGTGCGTGACGATCGCGACCAGCGGGACGCCGGCCTTCCGGGCTGCGGCAACATTCTCCAGCAGCTTGCTCATGCTCTCTCCTTTCGGTTCTTTACTGTATCTGTATTGTATCATAAAGATAGGCCCGCGTCAACAAGGAATGAGGCCAGTGGCCGTCCGCGATCGGCGCGCACGACCTATGGGCGCTGGCCTCCCCGCCCGGAGGTGGAAACGAACGACGGTACGAACCCTTTAGAGCAGGAGCAGCTCCTCGATGGCCCGGTGAGCCTTCTTCTCGGACCATCCCTTCCCGGCGGCGGCGGTTGTCAGCTCAAGCACACGCTTCTTCGCGGCGTTGAACGAGTCCCCGTGCAGCTGCTCCGTGAACTGCTCGACGGCGAGCGTGGGTCGCTCGTCGCCCTCCGCACGCACCCGGGCGCGCAGCGTGTATCCCAGATCCGACGGGCTGATGCTGAACGACAACTTCGACGTGCCCTTCACCATCGCCACCCGGAAGCGCGCCCCTTCGCGTCGCACTGGCGGCTTCCGCTTCGTCTCTTCGCTCATGTCTCCTCCGACGGGTTTGTTGATCCAGTCCCAGCCCTAAGCGTATCATAATCATGCCGCATGGTCAACCCATTGTCGGGAAATACGTCGTCGCCTCCGGCAGCGTCGAGCGCAGCTTCTGATAGGCGTCGTCCATGATGAGCCGAATGCCGTGTTCCGCCCGGTCCTCCCACCCGTGGTGCGTGTCGAACATCGCGCAGCCGAACGGAGCGACCTCCCAGATGGCGCACCGCTCGTCGTCTTCGAGGAAGACGCACCGCCCTCCCGCGTCAACTGTCCGGGGCGTAATCGTCCCGACGCGGAACGTCTCGATCCCGTCGGGGGCCACCCTGCCCAACACGGCGCCCGGGGACGCCACGAGGAACGGGAGCGCCGACTCGCCCATGTGCTCGCTGATGGTCTGAACATCGGAAGGAACAAGGTATCCCGGCTGCCGCTTGCAGCAGGCGCGGCAGCCCTCGCACGCACACTCTGTCCTCGCGAACGTCATCGTCGCCTCTCTTTCCGCTTCAGGCACACGTAGCAGACGGTCTCGCTCTCGGTGAACCCTCTCGTGATCGTGAACTCCCGCAGGCAGCCGGGGCCGCGCACCGTGCAGACGCCGAGCTTCTTCATCGCCCGACGATCGCCGTCTTCAGATCAGGCTGCTTCCGCGCCATCGCGCACCTCCGCTCTCGCCGCCATCCATAGCCCCAACGCCAACAGCGCCGTTCCGACCATGAAGACGAGGATTCGTGTCGCCGACTGGTGAACCCAATCTTCTCCGGTGGGGAGCATGGCTCCCGTGTGCGTTACGATGATTCCCAAGTTGATCGTTGCTGCCGGCATGAGGAACCTGTGCAGATTAGACCGCCCTCGCTTCGCCATCTCGCTCCTCCCGCCGCCTATCCGCCTCGGCAATCAGCCCGTCCACACGGCCCCCGTACCGCTTCTCCCAAGTCGGCATTCCCACGCCCCGGAAGAAGTAGCTGATTGTCCGCTGGTCCGGGCCTTCCGGCAGTGCCTTGTA
>Ga0307378_10009012_pt1 | contig 13160 bp, 8 predicted proteins | sample UN1MG_FD_202238 | JGI IMG/M metagenome (GOLD analysis project Ga0307378, IMG submission 202238) | Soil microbial communities from Risofladan, Vaasa, Finland - UN-1 | ecosystem: Environmental > Terrestrial > Soil > Coastal area > Acid sulfate soil | place: Finland: Risofladan, Vaasa | collected... | reverse complement strand
AAGTCCGAGGGTTGGAATCTGAACTACGCCGCAATTGCTTCGCTGTGGCGGGCCGGGTGCATCATCCGCTCCGCCTTGCTTGGTGGAATCAAAGAGGCATTCACCAAGAATCCGAACCTTGTCAACCTGCTGCTCGATCCGTTCTTCACCGAGGCGGTTAGCCGCGCCCAGCCGGCCTGGCGCCGGGTCGTCGCCACGGCAGTCAGCCTCGGCGTTCCCGTGTCCGCCATGGGCTCGGCCCTGGCTTACTTCGACGGCTACCGCAACCCGCGCCTCCCGGCGAACCTCCTGCAGGCGCAGCGCGACTACTTCGGAGCCCACACATACGAACGTGTGGACAAGGCGCGTGGGCAGTTCTTTCATACCGATTGGACTGGTCGTAGCGATTGAGCTGTTGTCATTCCGAGGCAGTGAGCGTGAACGGCCGACCGCGAACCATGCCGGCTTATCAGCCTATATGCGGTATGGTGCGCGCTTCGGCCGATCGAGCCACCGCGTCGCCCCCTCGTCGCCAACGATCTGCTCGCTCACCGGGTCCCACTTGATCGGCCGGTTCACCCAGAACGCGATGTTGCCCAGGTGGCAGACGGTGACCGATCGGCACCCGATTTCCACGTCGCAGATCGGCCTTCGCCGCGTGCGGATACACTCGAGCCAATCCTCGTAGTGCCCCGGACTCTCGTAGAGATGCAGATCGTACGGGTCTATCGGCTGTCGCCCGATGCTCTCCGGCCACGTCGTCAGATGGTCGCGGTTCACTTCGAGTCTCCCCTTCGCCCCGGTGAAGAGAATCCCGTCCGCGCCGCCCTTGATCATGGCAACCCCGTTGGCGTACCGGTAGGTCAGCGCGGGCACGTCTTTCCCATTGGGGGGAATGATCTCAACGGGGCCGGTGTGATCCATCCCCAGTCCCCACTGCGCGATGTCGAAGTGGTGCGCCCCCCAGTCGGTCATCTTCCCGCCCGAATAATCCCGTATCCTCCGCCACCCGTCCTCATAGTATGAACCGCAGCGCGTGACGTGGTACGGCTGCCACGGAGCCGGACCAAGCCAGCGCTCGTAGTCGAGGCCTTCGGGAATCGGCTGCGCCGGCAGGTACACCTCTCCCGACGGCGGGCCCACGCCCACGTTGACCGTGTGCACGTCCCCGAGCCGACCGTTGCGAACCAGCTCGCACGCATGCCGGAAACGCCCGCCCGAGCGCTGCTGGCTGCCGGTCTGAAAGACGGTCCCGTAGTGCCGGGCCGCGTTCACCATCGCCCGCGCCTCGCCGATCGTTAGCGACAACGGCTTTTCACAATAAACGTCCTTGCCCGCACGCGTGGCCGCGATTGCCATGATCGCATGCCAATGCTCGGGCGTCGCGATCACCACCGCATCGATGTCGTCGCGCGCGAGCAGCTTCTCGTACTCGTTGTATGCCGCGCAGCCCCGGTACCGCCCGTCGGTTTGCCGAGCGGAGTAATACTCCTCGACTCGCTCCTTGGCTGTCTCCCGAGCCTCCGTATCCACGTCGCAGACCGCGACGATCTGCACGTCCGCGTACCGCAATAGGCTTCTGACGTGAGCTCGGCCCATCTTTTTGAGGCCGATGATCCCCAGGCCGATTCGTTCAGACGGGGCGCGCCGCGTCGTGTCGCCAAGCGCGCTGCTGGGCACGATGTACGGGGCCGCGACGGCGGCCAGGCCCGCCTGGCGGAGAAAGCTACGACGTGATACAGGCCGAGTTCCTGCCATGCTCCACCCGTCCGACTGTCTCGGAGTAGCCACAGGTATTATCATGTGCCCAGCGGCGCGGAAAGGCAACGACGAAGCCGATGACGGTCGCGCGGTACCGACGCGATGGCGGAGAGGATCCCAGGATGAATTGCTCGTCGTCTCGGATGTGTTTCCTGCTGATCGGATCGCTCGTACTCCCGTCCGCCTGCACTTCGCAGCCGACCAGCAGAAGCCGTTTCGTGGGGGCACCGGGCGAAGTCGTGCTGACGACGCTCGATCCCGGACACTTTCACGCGGCGCTCGTGCAGAGGACCATGTACGAGCAGGTCTCGCCAGACGTCTATGTCTTCGCCCCGGCGGGCTCGGACGTCGAGGATCACTTGCGCCGGATTGAGGGCTTCAACAGCCGGGCCGAAAACCCGACCCGCTGGCAGGAGCACGTCTACGCCGGTGCGGACTTCCTCGAACGGATGCTGCGCGAGCGGCCGGGCAATGTGGTGGTCATCTCGGGTAACAACCGGAACAAGGCGCAGCACATCAAGGCGTGCGTCGACGCCGGGCTGAACGTGTTGGCGGATAAGCCCATGTGCATCGACGCCGCCGGCTGCATGCTGCTCGAACAGGCGTTTGGGGTGGCGAAGACAAACGGTGTGCTCCTCTACGACATCATGACCGAGCGGTCCGAGATCACGACAATTTTGCAGAAGGAACTGGTGAACAACCCGGCTGTGTTCGGCGAATTCCAGAAGGGCATAACTGACGATCCGGCGGTGGTCAAGGAGAGCGTGCACCACTTCTTCAAGTACGTCGCCGGCAATCCGATCAAGCGGCCCGTGTGGTACTTTGACACGACGCAGCAGGGCGAAGGGATCGTGGACGTGACCACCCACCTCGTAGATCTTGTCCAGTGGGAGTGCTTCCCGGAAGAGTCGCTCGATTTCGACCGCGATGTGGAGATGATTCGCGCGCGCCGCTGGCCGACGCTGATCTCACGCCAGCAGTTCGAAAAGGTGACGCAGTCGCCGGAGTTCCCGGAGTTCTTGAAAGGCGGACTGAACGCCGATGGTGTGCTTCCGGTCTACGCGAACGGCGAGATGGTCTATACGCTCAAGGACATTCACGTGCGCGTCACCGTCCGGTGGGATTTCCAGGCCTCCGCGGGTGGCGGCGACACACACTACTCGGTCATGCACGGTACAAAGGCAAACGTCATCATCCGACAGGGTGCCGAAGAGAGCTACCGATCTGAACTGTACGTCGAACCGGCGTCCCCCGACCAGGCTGCCGAATTGGCCAAGACGTTGAAGCCGGCGATCGCGAGCTTGCGAAACACATACCCCGGCATCAGCCTGAAACCGCACGGCACCGGCTGGCAGATACTGATTCCTGACGAATACCGCATCGGCCACGAGGCCCACTTCCGGCAGGTCACCGAGCGCTATCTGCAGTATCTCGTGGACGGCAAGCTGCCGGACTGGGAAGTGCCGAACATGCTGACGAAGTATCGCACGACGACGGCGGGGTTGGACATGGCACGAAGGTAAGCGCGGCGGAAATGCGCGGTACAAGTATCGCGCTCCGTCATCCGGGCGAGGAGAGCGTCCGATGAGCCACACCATGCGACAATCGCGGCGAAAGTTCCTGAGAACCGTTGGCGCTGTCGCCGCGGGACACGTCTTGTTGCCACGTGTCGGACTCGGCTCGCCGCAAGAGAAGCCCCGCGCCGTGTTTGCGCCGAAGATTGGCGTGTGCACGTCTGTCGCGAACGCCGCTGTGCTGCGTCAGAGCGGCGCGGACTACATTGAGGCGGGCGTGCGCCGGTTTCTCCTGCCGGACAAGCCCGAGGACGCGTTCGCGTCGAACCTCAAAGCCGCCAGAGAGTGTGGGCTGCCGGTGCTTTCGGCCAACGGTTTTCTGCCAGGCTCGCTGAAAAGCACCGGTCCCGAGGCGAACCACGAAAGTGTGCTGAAGTTCGCAGAGACCACGTTCAAGCGTGCCAAACGGGTCGGCATCAAAACGATCGTCTTCGGCTCCAGTGGCTCACGCACGATTCCGGAGGGATTCGACCACGGAAAGGCCGAGCAGCAGTTCATTGCACTACTCAAGAAGATGGGACCGCTGGCCGGAAAGCATGATGTGGCGGTAGCCGTCGAACCGCTCCAAAGGCGAGAGACCAATTTCATCAACACGGTACCCCAGGGCGCGAAGATCGTGCGCGCCGTGGACCATCCGAACATCCGCCTACTGGCTGACATATTCCACATGCTGCGCATGGACGAGCCGCCGAGGCATATCCGCGAAGCAGGCGAACTGATCGTTCACCTGCATATCGCGGAGAAGGCCGAGCGCACGCCGCCGGGCGTCGCTGGCGACGACTTCACCGGGTATTTCCAAGCTCTCAAGGACGTCGGCTACAAGGGCCTGATCTCGATCGAGTGCGGCTGGAAGGACTTGTCGCAGCAGTTGCCTGTCGCGCTCAAGACCCTGCGAGAGCAGATGGCGAAAGTGGGTTGACACGGCCGGCCCGTGCCGGTTCGCGGCCAAGTAAGGGAGAGTACAAGTGAAACGATGGCAACACGCGGCGGCAGATACGCTTGCATTGCTGGCGATACTGCAACTGCTCGCCGGCTGTAATACCCGGCCGCGACCCGACGCAGCCGGATCCGCCGTCCCGGCCGCGCCGCCGTCTGAGAAGATCGTCCTGTTCGACGGCGACGACTTCTCACACTGGACGCACACAAATGGGCGGCCCGTCGGGTGGAGGCTGGTCGATGGCACGATGGAGGTCGTCGCCGCTACCGGAAGCATTATCACCAGACGGGTTTTCCAGGACTTCGAGCTGCACGTCGAGTTCAACGTGCCGCGATCGCCGCCAGAGACCAAAGGCCAAGGCCGCGGCAACAGCGGGGTATACTTGCAACGACGGTACGAAGTGCAGATTCTGGATTCGTACGGCCTAGCAGTCCGGTGCAAAACTCGCTTGACGGGCATGGTAGACTGGTGGTGCTCAGGGTGAACGGATGGAGTACATGGAGGACTTCATCCGATGGCGATGGGACGGCGACGAACGGCCGTGCAGGGGGGATTCTGGATTCCAACCGACACGCTGCGACAGGCGCCGGGGCATCCGTTCTACGAGCGACTGAACCAAGTGCTGGACGAGGCGGGGTTCGACGCTTTTTGCGAAGCGCAGTGCCAGCAGTTCTACGCTGCGAAGATGGGTCGCCCATCGGTGGTGCCCGGTGTGTATTTCCGCCTGCTGATGGTGGGCTACTTCGAGAAGCTGGACAGCGAGCGTCAGATCGCCTGGCGCTGCGACGACTCGCGTTCGCTGCGGGCCTTTCTGGGAATCGCGGAGAATCAGGGCACGCCGGACCATTCGAACCTGTCGCGGACGCGGCAGCGGATCGACGTGGAGACGCACCAGGCGGTGTTCGACTGGGTGCTCAAGCGGCTGGCGGAGCACGAGCTGCTCAAGGGCCGGACGCTGGGCGTGGACGCCTCGACCATGGAGGCCAACGCGGCGATGCGTTCGATCGTGCGCCGCGAGACCGGTGAGAGCTACCGGGAGTTCCTGACCGCGTTGGCCAAGGAATCGGGGATCGAAACGCCGACGGCGGAGGATCTAGCGAAGTTCGACCGGCAGCGTAAGGGCAAGAAGTGCAGCAACGACGACTGGCACAATCCGCACGAGCCCGACGCGAAGATCGCGAAGCTGAAGGACGGGACCACGCACCTGACGCACAAGAACGAGCACGCGCTGGACCTGGAGACGGGGGCGATCGTGGCGCCGGCGGTGCATCCGGCCGATGAGGGCGACACGGCGACGCTGCCGGGCACGCTGGAGCAGGCGTGTACGTCGCTGCAGGAGGTTCGCGAAGACGAGACGGTCCAGGCGGATACTTCAAGTCTATATGTGAAGGAAGTCGTTGTTGACAAGGGTTACCACAGTGGTCAGACGTTGGTGGATCTGGAAGAAGTCGAACTGCGGGGCTACGTCAGTGAACCGGATCGTGGGCGGCGGACGTGGACGGCGCGCAGCGCTGCCGAGCAGGCGTTCAGGCGGGCCGAGCAGGCAGCGGTGTACCGCAATCGCCGGCGGCGCAAAGGCAACCGTTCCAAACGTCTACATCGCAAGCGGGCCGAATTGGTGGAGCGGAGCTTCGAGCATGTGCTGGACGACGGCGGGATGCGGCGGGTGCACCTGCGCGGTCGGGAGAACATCGCCAAACGTTACCTGATCCACACGGCGGCGTTCAACCTGGGCCTGATCATGCGCAAGCTGACCGGCTTCGGGACGCCGAAGGGCTGGGCGGAGGCCCGCCGGGCGTGCTCTGCGCGCCTCTTAGGCGTGTGGGCAGTGCTGAAGCGTGGTTGGCGTGCGCTCTGCCGCCCTCTGGTGGCGTTTGCCGTCGACCGAACGAATCCAGTCGTCCTACGCCACGCAGCATGAACCGCCGCCAAAACAGACTTCTGCACCGGACTGCTAGATGCGAAGAGCAATGACTGTGGAGCACTCTACGGGCTGAAGGCTCCGGACAAGAACGCTTGCCACAAGCCGGGCGCGTGGCAGACCTATGACATCACCTTTCGCGCCGCTTGCTTCGAGGGCGAAGGCCAACACGCGAAGAAGGTCCACAACGCGCGCATCACTGTATGCCATAACGGCGTTCTCATTCATGATGACGTGGAGCTGCCGAACAAGACCGGCGCCGGCGAGCCGGAAGGCCCGGAGCCAAGGCCAATCATGCTACAGGACCACGGCAATAAGGTGCGTTTTCGCAATATCTGGATCGTCCCGCTGAAGTGAACTGGATTGCGGCTAATCAACAAGAACCGTCCGCTACAGTGTCATTCCGAGGAGTGAAGCGACGAGGAATCTTGCCATATCGAAGGTGAGGAGAAACCAACATGCCATCTGACCACAGAGATCTCTCGCGTCGTGACTTCCTGGTTCGCGGCACGCGGGTCGCCGCCGGCGTAGTTGCCGCCGGCGCCCTGACATCGTGCACCGCCTGGAAGACCACACCCGTGGCAATGGTCCCGCGCCGTGTCATCGGGGCCAATGACCGCATCAGCTTAGCGGTCATCGGCATCCGCAGCCGTGGGGCCCAGCTCATGCAGGGCTTCGCTAGGATTCCGAACGTGCATATCAAGGCCATTGTGGACGTGGACGAGAACCTCTTCGGGCCAACGCTCAAGAAGCTCGAGCGTATCCAGGAGATGCCGCCCGCCGTGGAATACGACCTCCGGCGTGTCTTGGACGATAGGAACATCGACGCCGTCGCAATCGCCACGCCGGATCATTGGCATGCCCTGGCGACGATCTGGGCCTGTCAAGCCGGGAAGCACGTCTACGTCGAGAAGCCGGTTTCCCACAACATCTGGGAAGGCCGCAAGATGATCGAGGCCGCGCGCCGCTACGACTGCATCGTCTCCGCCGGCTTTCATAACCGCTCGATCCGCAACGTGCGCGAGGCGATGAAATTCCTCCACGACGGTAAGCTCGGCGAAGTCTACATGGCCCGCGGACTCTGCTTCAAGCCCCGCGACAGCATCGGGAGCTATCCCGACCAGCCCACCCCGCCAGGCGTGCACCACGATCTCTGGCTCGGCTGCGCGCCGCAGCGCCCGTTCAACCGCAATCGTTTCCATTACAACTGGCACTGGTTCTGGGACTATGGCTGCGGCGATATCGGGAATCAGGGGCCGCACCAATTCGACATCGCCCGCTGGGGCCTCAACAAGCACGAGCACCCGATCACAGTGCAGTCCGAAGGAGACTACTTCCATTGGGACTCCGATCAGGAAACACCGAATACGCAAACTGCCGTATTCAGATACGCGGACGGCAAGATCCTCCAGTTTGAGGTTCGCGGGCTCTACACCAACACCGAGGGCGGCATCCGCATCGGCAACCTGTTCTTCGGGACCGACGGCTGGATGCACCTGGGTGCGGACACGAAATGGCGGACCTATTACGGCCGCAAGAACGACCCCGGCCCCAGCAGCGACACGGTCGAAGAAGACACTGACCCCATGAATCTGGCCGGCACCGGTGGCGGCAACCACTTCGAAAACTTCATCAACGCCCTGCGTTCCGGCCAACCCGAGGATCTGACCTGCGAGATCGAAGAGGGGCATATGTCCACCGTACTGCCGCACATGGCGAACATCGCCTATCGCCGCGGTCGCACGCTAGCGTTCGACGGCGAGAAGGAGCGCTTCGTGGGCGATCGCCGGGCCCAGACGCTGCTCGCCCGCCACTACCGCAAGCCCTTCGTTGTCCCGGACAAGGTGTAGGCAACGGCCGACGCTGACACAATCAGCATACGAGAGGTGACAAGCATGGCTGCAAGAACCCGCTGTTCGATACTGGCCACGGTGCTGATAGTGTCTGCCGGGGCCGCGCAGAGCGATGTGCGCCTCGTACTGAGCGTCAGCGCTCCGGAATCTGATGGCCACAATGTTCCGCTCCATGCGACGGTCTCCCTGCCCCAGTCCCTTGCAAACGAACTGGACGAGTACATTGCAGTGACACTACAAGAAGAAGGCGTCCCTGGTTCGGGCGTACCCGGACAGATCGTGCGCAAGGACGGTGCGGCTGAACTGTGGTGGATCGCGCCGCAACTCAAAGCCGGCCGCGCCGGGAACTGGGTCGCAACACTGCGAGTTACCGACGCTCGGGTGCGGCCCTGCTTCATATCGCGGGAGCGGGCGGAGCAGTATCTGGACTTGTGCTGGGACAATCGGCCTGTGTTGCGCTACATGTACGCCTGCGACGCATCCTCGCAGGAGCGACTGCACCAGACGTACAAGCCATACTACCACGTCTTCGACGCCGCCGGCGAGAAGCTGCTCACCAAGGGCCCGGGTGGCCTCTACACACACCATCGCGGCATCTTCATCGGGTGGAACAAGCTGAAACACGGTGGAGAGGAGTACGATTTCTGGCATATGAAGGATGTCACCCAGCAGCACCAACGAACTCTATACCTAAACGCCGGGCCCGTCCTCGCTCGCTTGAAGTCATTGATTCACTGGAATGACCCCGCTGGCAAACCGGTCATTGCCGAGGAGCGCGAAGCCAGCGTGTTTCGCCAGGCCGCGCCTACAATCCTGCTGCTGGAATTCCGCGCCACCCTCAAGGCAGTTGCCGGCGACGTGTTCCTGGACGGCGACCCGGAGCACGCGGGCGTGCAGTACCGGGCGCACAACGATGTGGCGGCGGCCGACCAGGCGCTCAAGGCCAGTTACTTATTCCACGAAGACGGTATCGACCCGCACCAGGACAAGGATCTTCCCTGGGTGGCAATGTCCTATGGGCTCAACGGCCGACGTTACGTCGTGCAACACATGAACCATCCGGAGAATCCGAAGCCGAGCATTTATTCGGCCTATCGCGATTATGGCCGATTTGGCGTGTTTTTCAAGCACAGGATAGACGCTGGTCAAAGCCTGTCATTGCGTTATCGCATCTGGGTCGTCGAGGGCGAGCCACCGGCGCGGCAAGAGATGGCCGCCAGGCACACGGCATTCACTAGCCCACCGAAGGTTGAAGTGCTGAACGTCGCTCAGACGCCGTGAGACCGCTAGTGCGAGAATCCCTTCTCGCACTGATCTCGCGCTTACGAGCCTTTCGGGCTCACTCCCAGACCGGCAAGTGCATCGAAGTAATCGGGAAAGCTCTTGGACACGCAGTCGGCGTCCTTGATCACGATGCCGTCAACCGCCAACCCCGCCAGTGCGAAGCTCATCGCCATGCGATGGTCGTTGTAGGTGTTGATGGTAGCAGGGGTGACACGCGCGGGCGGCGTGACCGCCAGACCGTCGTCGGATACCTCGACCGCGCCGCCGAGTTTGGTCAGCTCAGTCCCCAGCGCCGCCAGCCGGTCGGTTTCCTTGATCCGCAGGTTGGCCACGTTGCGGATGCGCGTGACGCCCTTCGCGAACAGGGCCACGACGGCGAGCGTCTGCACGACATCCGGCATCTCGTTGAGGTCTACGTCAAGGCGCTGCAACGCTCCAACTGGCGGCCCTTGTACCTCGATGTAGTCATCGCCGGCATTGACACGACAGCCCATGCGTTCCAGCACGTCCACGAAGCGAACGTCACCCTGGAAGCTGGCCCGCGTGAGGTCGCGCACACGCACGCGGCCCCCGGTTACGGCCGCTGCCGCCCAGAAGTACGACGCGGCACTCGCGTCAGGTTCGATGTTGACTTCGCCGGCCCGATAGCGCTGCGCGTTGGGCACGATGAAACGCCGACCCTCGGCAGAGAGCACCTCCACCGCAAGCGAACGCATGACCGCGATGGTCATGTCCACGTACGGCCGGCTGACCAGCGGGCCGTTCACGCGAATCATCACGTCGGCAGCGGCGTACGGCGACACCATTAGAATTGCACTGATGTATTGACTCGACGGCGGCCGATCGAACTCGATTTCCCCGCCAGCCAGACCACGGGCAACGATCGTGAGCGGCGGGTATCCCTCGACGCCCTCGTAACCGATCCCCGCCCCGATCGCGTGCAGCCCGTCCACCAGTTGCCCGATCGGCCGCGCGCGCATCCGCACCGACCCGTCCAGCCGGAAGCGCCCGTAGCCCAAACACGCCAGGGCGGTGAGAAAACGCATCGCCGTCCCGGCGTCCCCGGCGTCCAGTTCCGCATCGTCGGCGGGCAGATGCCCCCGACAGCCCTGCACCCGGATTGCCGGCCCCTCCTCGCGGACTTCAACCTGCACGCCCAGACATTGCAGGCCTGCGACCATCCGCAGCGTGTCACTGGAAAGCGAGGCGCCACGCAGCGTGCTTTCGCCATCGGCCAGCGCGGTGCAAGTGAGGTAACGATTGGTAAGGCTCTTGGATCCCGGCAGGCGAACCGTACCCGCGACCGCCCCGACCGGATGCACGCGAACGGTATTTCCAACTCGCTCAACCGGCATGGGTTGCTCCGCTGCGGACGGCTTGCGTGTGTACGCGGGCTTACGCGGCCGGGGACAGGCGGTAGAGCACTTCCACCGACCAGCGCAGCCGGTCGCACGGCACCTGCTCGTGCTCCCCGTCTGAGAAGCGCCCCAGATGAACCACCTGCTCATCCTGGCCGAGCCAGATGCGGCAGCGGGCCGCGGGCTCGCCGGCAAGTTTGCACAGCGCCGGCTGCCCGATCTTGGGCGCCTCCCCCACCGTGACCAACACCGCGTCGCCGGCCTTGAACATCGGCGCCATCGTGTCGTCGCCTAGCCGCACGCCGAACATCCCCGGGAAACAGCGGGCCACCTCCCGGCTGCGGACGAAGCGGCGAACGCGACCGTCCTCAGTCCGGCCGGAGACGAGGCGGACGGTTTGCAGCGCCTGGCTGTCACACTCCGATGCCGGCTCGGCCAGCTCGGCGGGCTGCTCGTCCGTCAGCGAAGTGCTCTGTCCCGGTGCGACCAGCCAGAACTGCCCCTCGGGGCCCACCTCAGGCGCGGGCAGCTCGTCCGGCAACTCGTCGGCCTCGAAAACCGGGATCAGGTCTTGCGGCTCGGACACGGGTAGGGCCTGGGCGACCTTCCGCCCGGCCTGCTCACCCCGCACCAGCAACTCCACAAACGCCTCCAGCGGGGCGGCCAGGGCGGGTTTCTCGTCGAGCAGCCTGGCCAAACGGGCCAGAAAGTCCTGGTGGCGCCCACGTGTCCCCGAGATCACCACCGTCCCGCGCGCGGCGACCCCCGTCAGCAGCCACTGCAAGTCCTCGCCCGTCAGCTCGCACATGCGGAGCATGACGTCGCCCGGCGGAAGCGTGCTACGCTCGAAGCGCTCATATTCCTCGAGCGGCAGGTCGAGTCGGCCGGCGAATTCGGCCTTGCCGCCCGCCCCGAAGTGCCGCCGACGCAGTTGTTTGATACGCTCTGTCAGGGCTTTCTCAGCACTGCCCATAGTCGCCTTTCCAGAACAGACCGTCGCGCGGCGTGCGGCGTCACGCGGTGTGCACCGTACCGCGGCGTGCCTGAATCCAGTCGTTGACCCGCCGCACCCAGTTTACACACGCCACGCAGATCGGCAAAACCCACCGGACGACCCCCGACAGGATTATTCTCGTATCCCACGAGACAGACCGTTCACGCGCCTCCGCAACGCGGCCCGCTCCTGCCGGCCCTCGGCACGTCGCAGCAACGGGTGATTGCGGCCCGGCTCGCCCAGGATAGGATGAAGCCTCACCGTCAATCAGGGGCGAGCAGTCCGCGGAGACAGCGCGCCCCGACGTCGGATTGCGGCGAGGAGTTCCCGAATGCGTAGGATCATCACAAACACACTGTCATATGCGAGCTTGCTGATGCTATGTCTGTTGAGTAACGCCCCAGCGCTAGCCCAGGTGCCCAGGCCCGAACACCCGCGACCGGACTTCCAACGCGACAGTTGGCTGAGTCTCAACGGCACGTGGCAGTTCGCCCTGCTCGACGAAGCCACCGACGACCCGCTAGCCATCGTGTTCGACCGAACCATCGTCGTGCCGTTCCCCTGGCAGAGCCGGCTGTCGGGCGTCGAGCTGATCCGCGACGGCGTCGGGTGGTACCAGCGCGAGATCACCGTGCTGCCAGACTGGCGCGGTCAACGCGTCTTCCTCCGCTTCGGGGCCGTGGATCAGGAGGCCACCGTCTGGCTCGACGGCCAGCGTATCGGCGAGCACCGGGTAGCATACATCCCGTTCGAGCTCGACATCACCGACCACGTCCGCTGGGGCGAGTCACAGAAGCTCACCGTCCGCGCCGTCGATTTCGGCAGCCGCGACTATCCCAAAGGCAAGCAGGAAGGCTGGTACACGCCGACCGGGGGCATCTGGCAGACCGTCTGGCTCGAAGCCCGGCCAGCAACGTACATCGACCACTCCCGCTACACCCCAGATATCGAGGCCGGGTCGGCCGAATTCGAGATCGACTTGCGAAGCAGGGACAACCTCGGCTCAGCCACCGTGACGATCCGCTCGGAGTCAAACGAGTTTCCGCCCGTCGCCGCCCAAGCCGAGCTGCGAAACGGTAAGGGCACAGTCCGCCTGAACGTCCGCGTGCCCGAACCCAAACTGTGGCACCCCGACGCGCCGCACCTTTACCCCGCCACCATCGAGGCGAAAACGCCTGATGGTTCTATCGATGTCGTGCACACGTATTTCGCCCTGCGGGAGGTCTCGCGCACCTGGTGGCAGGATCGCCCGTACGAATACATCCTGCTCAATGGCGAGCCGGTCTATCTGCGCGCTGCACTCGATCAGAGCTTCAACCCCGAGGGCATTTACACCGCCCCGTCAGACGAGTTCCTCCGCCGCGACATGCAGATCACCAAGCGGGCCGGGCTCAACGCCCTCCGCATCCACATCAAGACCGACGAACCCCGCCGACTCTACTGGGCCGACAAGCTCGGCGTGTTGATCCTGGCCGACATGCCCAGCGAGGGCTCGCGCC
>Ga0307378_10009011_pt1 | contig 13160 bp, 8 predicted proteins | sample UN1MG_FD_202238 | JGI IMG/M metagenome (GOLD analysis project Ga0307378, IMG submission 202238) | Soil microbial communities from Risofladan, Vaasa, Finland - UN-1 | ecosystem: Environmental > Terrestrial > Soil > Coastal area > Acid sulfate soil | place: Finland: Risofladan, Vaasa | collected... | reverse complement strand
TTGCCGACCTGAAATTTATCAGGGCAATCGTGGCATCCTTGAGGTCTGGAAAACGTTTGGCCCCAATAACTACGATGGAAACGGTAATCGACAATTCAAGAAAGTGTTTAGTCGAGTCAACTTACCAATGGGTAATGTGCCAAGATTAGGAAACTCGCCAAGGACAACGCCGCGAATCTACCGAGGAAACTGGAATCCAGATGGGCGACGCGACCCCCGTACACGATCTGGTATCTTTGGCAGCACTGGTGCTGGTAATCCTAACGACGATGGGTATATGTTCCTTGGCATGGATTGTATCTATGTCGGAGACGAGGAACTACATGGAACGGGGTTCAGCGACGTAAACCCAGGCAGATTACCGGAACCTTAATAATGGCAACTACGTTTGGAATTGATGAACAGGCTGAACCAGCAGCGACTGGAACGCAGGATTTTACGGACTCCGCACTAGGGGGCGTAAATGGGCGGTGCGGAATATTTATGTCCACTCGTGCGACAGCACTGGACACAATAACGTCCGCGGCAGATGTGAACTTCAGCTTTGTGTATAGCGCAAGTGCGGCAGGTGGCTTTAGAACCAACGCAAAGGATGGCGTCTTACCGGACGCGAAAAGTGGCGGGCACTCTAGTGCCATTTCACACACGGCTCTTGGCGCAAATACAGCAGAGGATACTGCAGGGGTTAATAATGTCATTTCTAATGGCCAAAGAATTAATTGGTCTGCAGTTTCGGGCTCTCAGTACAGAACCGTCGCGGGATTATTTGCGGCACCGGGCGGTGAGCTTGAGTCGGCACTTGTCGTTGCTGATGAAGCATTAACGCTGGTCAATACGACATTTTCTATCACTGGATTAGGTTTCACGCCGCAAGCGGTCATACTGTGTTTCGTACCAAACTATTCGTCATCTAACCAATTCTCAGGTGGTTTCGGAGTTGCTGTAGATAACGGCGCTGGTACGGATCAGTTCGCCGTGGAAGTGGCGAGCACAGGAAACAACGACGTTGCCTCGGTAGCCGACGGGGTGATGCTGACGGATCGTTGTTTCGTCGCAGTAAATGCTTCTTCGGAATTGAGGTCGTGGGAACTTACGTCATGGGATGCAGACGGTATCACCTTTACTGTAAGGGGATCAAACGCCTCTAACCTGTTGGCAAGATGTCTTTTCTTTAGGAGTGATGATTGGACGTTCGTCGCGGGTCAATATGATAACCCAACATCAGGAACGGTAACGGCGTCCGGGCTAGGAATTGATCCTGAGTTTATGATGGACGTCATGACGCAGCTGCAGTCAACAGATACATTTGTTAACGACAGCGCACAGTGTTCGGCGTTTGGCGTTGGGCTTGTTTCTCTGACGGAACAGTTTAGCGTCAGTGCAAATCATCAGCACAATGTAAGTACATCTGTTGCTAAGTCGTATGTGGACTCGACTGGCGTCACATGCCTTGGCGATGCTGGTACTATCGCTATTGCGGGTTCGGTCGCGCTAGGCACTGACCAATGGACTAAGACGTTCACGACATTTCCGGCGGCAGTGACGAAAGGATTTTACGTCGCCGGTGGCCCAGTAACTAATCCATCGGTAAATACTGACATCCTCGTGCCAACAGGACCTATCCGTTGATCGTAGTTAAGCCACCTGCTGGCTGCCTATCATTCCGTACTGAGCCACCTTGTGTCGAGGTGGTGATACCTTTCTTCGTTTATTGCACAGCGGTCGGCGCACCTATAAGCACCGTGGTTAGAACCGATGTCAATATCCGCGCACCACCTGTGAGGCATTAAAAATGACCACCCGCACAAAAACAATCGAGTTCTGTTCAACCGTCGATGTTACGTCACGAGCCGCTGGTGTGAACGTCGACAAGTCCATAGCGATCTACATACCGGAAACGGTAGTGGCGTTCCGAAGCTGTACCGTGATGTGCTACTGGCGCGGTGACATGCCATCATCATCTGCGAGTTCCGGGGCCATCGCTATGGCGATCGCCACAACGTCAGGGTTTACGACACAGCAGACATTCACGCTGGGTACACCCAACGCTAACTCAGGTGAGGTTGAGACGTTCACCGCCGGTGCGGACGCGGTTTCGTTCTTCACAACCAACTGGTCAGGCACATCCAATACATGGTGGGTGCGCAAGTCCACGGGAACGATCGCCACCCAGAATCACAGCTTCAAGCTGATCATCACATACGACTATGACGATACCAGTGCGACGCATATCAAGACCATCCGCATCCCGATCGAATCAACACGCAGCTTACTGACGACAACGATGCAGACGGTCGGTGGTGCGACGGCGATCCCGGCATTGACGGGTGGCAGTACGGTACTCCCTGAAAATACGCCAGTCGTTCGGCAGGCGTTTCTGGAGCTGTGCGGCAACGAGGCGACGGTGTCTACTGCTGACAATATCTTTCAGCTCCGCATCAACGGTGGTACTACCGTATCCGTCTGGGATGTCGAGGGGGCACTGAACTCGTCGTGCTGGGCATACTTCTGCTATGACATTACAGCCGAGACATTAACGTCGGCATCATCACTGGAAATGATGAGTCTGACGACAACGAACCGTGGCGACAACTTCGGTGGCTGGGTGACTGTAACGTATGAGTTTGTTCCTGCCGATACAACCGTGGTTTGGAACTCACTCGTTCTCGGCGCGATGGATACGACCGGGCAGATGGGTGGTACGGCTGTTGGTGACCATGACGCATGGGGTCGCAGCATCTACATCATGGAGCCGACCACGATCACACTGAAGGAGTCCGCGGTTGTTCTGGGCATGAACGACTCGGCAGGATTCCCTGCGCTTATCGCCTGCGGTGACCAGTCAAGCTATACGACCTACACGATGACACCGGGAACGACTCAGTGCGGACAGTACAGCCTCGTGCATCGTATCGACGGTGGTGGACAGAATGGTGTGGCGTTTGAGGCACTGGCGCGTGGTGAGAATCTTTACGAGCTGCGAACCTACAGCACGACCAACAACGCTGGATGGGGCGTGAACGGCATCATGCTGCTCAACTATACGTCCGGAAAATCCACCGAGGGTGTCGGCGCACACGCGCACAGTATCTTTAATCTGATTGAATTCACCGCGAACGATGCCTACACAACGCAGAGCGACAGCAAGACCAACGCCATAGCCGAAACGGATTACTGGCTGGTCGGTGCGGTATCGGACGGGATTATTCTTCAGGATAATATTGGTTATTCCATCGCGCTACAGGCTGAGAGGGCTGCTGGTGAAGGCGAGGGTTCAGGATGGGAGAACTTCGGAGTTTCCACCTACCGTACTGACGCAGAGAATCATACCATAACGTGTCGCTACGCATCTCGCTCAATATGGAAGCGACACCCCGGTGAGACGGATTCGTCCCGTCTTGATATTGAGGCGAGCCGCAGCTACCGCCGTGATGGGCCACTGTCATCAGGCTGGTGGGGAATCTGGGCGACGTATCACACGATGACATGGGCGGTTGCCGGGACGATCTCAGGATCAGGCGGCGGCACTGTCAATCTGGATGTTTATCGTGCATCAGATAACTTATGGCTGGCAACAAGTTCACGATCAGGCGATGGCGCGTACTCAATCACCGTTCACAATAATACCGAGAACGTGTATGTCGTTGCCTATGAGGACGCCACGCACACCGGAGTTTCCGCAAAAGACGTAGGCGCATAACATGGCGCAGGACATCACATTAGGGAGTCCGGGCAGCGGCTTTGATATTGTGCTGTCCGTTGCTAGCTCGGTTACCCGAACGCCAGGGATCGACACGCTTGCACTGACAGGACAAGCGCCCACTGCTAACGTCACGCACTCAGCGGCGCCAGCAGTACGCGCACTTGTACTAACAGGACAAACGCCCACTGCTAACGTTACGCACTCAGCGGCGCCAGCAGTACGTGCACTCGCACTGACAGGACAAGCGCCTACGGCCAACGTTACGCACTCAGCGGCGCCAGCAGTACGTACACTCGCACTGGCGGGACAAGCGCCCACTGCTAACGTCACGCACTCAGCGGCGCCAGCAGTACGTACACTCGTACTGGCGGGAGAAATACCTAGCGTAACGAACTCACTCAGCGTCACAGCTAACGCTGGCGCCTTAGTGCTAACAGGACAAGCGCCCACTGCTAACGTCACACACTCAGCAGCGCCAGCAGTACGCACACTTGTACTAACAGGACAAACGCTCACTGCTAACGTTACACACTCAGCGGCGCCAGCAGTACGTGCACTCGCACTGGCGGGACAAGCGCCCACTACTATCGTCACAAGCTCAGTGGCGCCAGCGATCGACACGCTTGTATTAGCGGGACAAGCGCCAACAGTTCAACGCAGTTACACCATTAGCCCAGCGGTAAGAACGCTTGCACTGGCAGGACAAACATTAACAGCAGCACGTAGCTACTCCGTAGCGCCAGCGCTCGATACGTTGGCGCTGGCTGGCAAAGTACCACTCGCGATGCTGACGCACTCAGCAGCGCCAGCGGCGAAGACATTAGTGCTAAGTGGTAAAGCTCCTGACCTGTTGTCGGCTGGCGGCATATCACCAACAGCAGGCGCGTTGGTTCTGGCAGGACAAGCGCCTACGGCCAACGTCACGCACTCGGCGGCGCCCGGAGCAGCGCTACGCGCAAATTATCTCTGGCCTAGCAACGACTTTACTCACGCGCGTTGGACTAAGCAGACGAATGTTACTTTGAATGGGCTAGTAGAAGGGCCGTTCGGACAAATAGATGCAGAGGAGATTGATTGGACAGCAGCAGCTACTAACCTTGGCCTATACCAAGCTGGCGTACATACCGACCCCGTTGGAACGATGTTCACCCATTCGCTTTGGATACGGTCCGATACACCCGGGAATGGACTGGTAAGACTCACTTGTCCAAACGCAAGCACTAACTTTTTTGATATAACTGCGACAACTGCTTGGCAGAGACTCGACGCTAACCTTCTAACAGCGGCGTCGTCGCACGGTTCGTGGTTAAAGAAACAAGCTGGCGGTCCGGATATCATACAGATATACGAGTGGCAGCTTGAGCCTGGTGCGTCAGTAACTTCGCTCATTTCTACATCGACAGGAGCAGTCGAGGTCAGCTTGCTACTCAGTGGCCAAGCACCGACAGTTCTGGTGTCACGCACAGCAGCTCCGGCAGCCGATACGTTGGCCTTACTTGGCTATGCACCAACTGTCGAACGTAGCTACGTAGCATCACCAGCGATAGACACGCTGGCCTTGCTTGGCTATGCACCGACAGTTCTGGCGTCACGCACAGCAGCTCCGGCAGCAGACACACTGGCCTTGCTTGGCTATGCACCGACGGTCCTGGCAACACGCGTAGTTGCTCCGGCAGTAGCTACGCTGATACTGACTGGCCAAGCGCCCACTGCCAACCTCACGCACTCTGCAGCACCCGCAGCTGCGGGCTTAGTACTGACCGGTCAGTCGCCAACAGCAGGTACTGGTTCTGGTGACATAGTTTCTCCGCCAGCAACGACGTTACATCTGACTACGTTCACGGGGCTGGAGCTGTTCGGCTATCCACCGACGGTAACAGTCACGCGGGATCACGTCAGAATACCTGCGACTGGCAGCCTGGTTTTAGCGGGTCAGGTGACCATATCAGACCTCGTCGTCGAACCACCCGCGGGTGCGCTCGACATACTGGGCTATAGTTTCACGGCCAACTCAGCGGCACCGATCGTCAGGCTTGTTGGTAACGCTGCACTGACGCTGACTCCAACGACGCCAATACGCCCGGTCGGTTTGTTGCTTCGCGGCCATGTACCGAACCTCGCGTTTAGTAAGCCGTCGCCTTCAGCGGCGACGCGACGACTCAACGGTAAAGCGCCGACGCTCATCAACACGTCGCCGCTGAATAGGACCATACCGACCTTCATCCGTCTGGCGGAGCTGGACGGTAGCAACGTCGCGCTGGAAGTATCAGCGACTACGAGTGGCGCGTCGCTGCGCCTCGATACCTGGGCACCAACATCGATCGCTTCGTCGCCGGTGTTCTTCCCGCCCAGTGCCGCGCTGACGGTTGCCAGCTTCGGACTTGGCACTAACCACGTCGCGTTACCAGCAGTACGCGCACTAACACTGACCGGCTACGCGCTTACTGACGTAGGTAACACCATTAGACTACCGGCTGCTGGCGCGGCGTCGTTGACAGGCAACAGCTTCGTCTTCGTCTCTAACACGCAGTTGATGCTACCGCCTGTGGGTGCATTGGCGCTGGCGAGTGGCGGCACTTCCGTCGGACGATCCATTACCCCTGAAGCACGAGCCCGCCGCCTCAACGGTAAGACGCCGACAGCGGTGGTACGCTTAAGCTATGTAGTGACTCCCGCCGCTGCGACGTTGTCGCTGGCGACAGGCGCTCCCGTAGGTAATGTTGGCAACTCGACGCAGCCGGGGGCTACGGCGCTGGTGCTTACGAGCCAGGACGTTACGGCAATAACCGAGCTGGACGTGTTCGTCAGCCCGGGCTCGCGCGACCTAACACTGATACCGTATGCACCGACCGATAAAGTCTCGGGCTCGATCGACGTCGATAGGAAGCGGCTGATCCTGGCAAGGTTTGCACCAACGCTGGTCCATGAAGTAGTCACGTGGGACGGAGCACGGTGTAGGCTTATCAACTTATCAAACAGACATAAGATCAGGGTGTTACGTGGCGACTGAAAAACTAAATGTTATCGCCTGGGATGCTGGTTGGCCGACCGGCTTCGTCACCAATATTGACGAGCCCATCGCCAGCGCTGATGGGCAAAACATCAGCACCACGCTCCTCGGCGATGTAGTTGTCCTGGACTTCAACGACGTAGTCAGTATCCATGACATCGACATCGTCACTGTTGTAGTGCCCACTATCCGTTGTCGCGAGACGACGGGCGACGCGGGCGCAGCCGCCAGACTGGCAGTAGAGTTGTTGATAGGCGGGGTAGCGCAGGGCGGTGTTCAGACCGTAGCCACGATGTCCGCAGCTTTTAACAACGACTCGATCACCATACCTGCCTGGGACGTCGACTGGACAGTGGCGCAGCTCAACACTCTGCAGCTTCGCATCACTACCACCAACCTCGCCGCCGGAACACCGCAGTGGGCCATCGATGCCGTTGACATCGATATAACGTATACCGTTGTACCCACGGTGGCAGTAGAGCCGCTGCTTGGTACGCTGACACTGACTGGCGTAGCACCTACAGCAGCGCCTGCTGGCGGCTTTCATCAAGCTCGTCCGGCAGCGGCGACACTCTCCTTGTCCGGGGAATCCTTGGTGCAGTCGCATGTCCTCACTGTGCCTGTCCGCGCAGTGCAACTAAGGGGTCGTCCGTCGTACCTCAACCCGTTGACAGTGCAGCTACAACCCAGCGGCTGGTCAACCAATCTTGGCTGGATCAACGATCCCAGCAACATCGATGAGCCGGTCGCCGGGGCTGACGGGCAGGTCATGGAGACCGATATAGCCAGTGCTATCCTGACACTGGAATTTCCTCAAGTGACGGGGATCATCACGGATCAGGACGACGTGCTGGGCCTCACTATGTTGGCACGTGTAAGAGCGAACTACACCGATAACCTCAGAGGCGTTAGCTTTAGCTTGTATATGAGCAATGTCGGGAAAGGGCTGACGTCGTTCTTCGCGTTTCCGGCCTTTACCTTCATAAACCAGGCGCTTACCCCTTCTTTCTGGAGCCAGGATTGGACGACAACCCAGCTTAACAGCATGCAGGTAAGGGTCACTGCGCCGGACAACCTCGTCACTGGTGGGTTCATACAGCTCGATGCGTTGGACGTATACATCACGTACTCGCCGCAGTCACCGGTCTTAGTACGACCACCGGGCACTACTTTAGGCTTCAGCTCCGCTGCGCCCGGGCTTCACAGGGGTACCTACAGGGCGCCTGCTGCCGGTGCCCTGGCGCTGACTCCTGTCGCGCCAACGTTCTTCCGCGTCGATCTGAACTATCCGTCCGAAGAAACCTTGTTGTTCAGTGGCAAGGCACCGAAGCGGATAGTGAACTTCGTGCCCCTGTCATTGCTGGGCAGCCTGGCGCTGAGTGGCAAAGCTCCGTCCGGCGTCGTTAATCACCTCTCCCTGCCCAGTGCTGAGTCCCTTGCACTGAGCGGTAAGGTGCCTACGAGTAGTGTTACGGGAAACAAGGTCAGGCTACCCGCGCGGCGCCAACTGACGCTGGCCCCTGAGGTCGTTCTGCTGCAAGCGTCCGGCATCACTACCATCGGCGGCTCTCCGGCGACTGGCGCGTACACAGGGCAGGCACCGGTCGCAGTGCGCGCTACCAGCGTCTGGAAAACACCAGCGAAGAAAGCATTAACGTTGACCCGCTACGCGCCGAGCAGGGTAAACAGCAAGCTACGGTACCCGGCAGTCAGGGCAGCGACGTTGTCAGGCAAGACACCCAGCGCCTCCACAAGCGTACTGATCTCGCCGGACGCGGCCACCATCAGCCTGACCCCACAGCTGGCGCGCCTCGGTGGCGCCCCATGGGATCTGTTGCTGACGACTTATGCACCGGCCATCGTGGTGTCGCACCTGGTATCCCCAGCCAGTACTTCCATGGCACAGGCTGGTTTTGCTCCGTGGGCATTGGTTAACACCGAGGTCACTGAAGTGGGGCGGCTGACGTTGACGCTGAGTGCTCCGCGCCTGGTGCTATCGACGTTCTTGTACCCCGGGGTACCTGAGCTGATCAGCCTTACGGTAAACTATGACATTGAGTTTATAGCTACCCCCACAGTAATTTTGTTAGATTAGGAGCCACTATGGCACTCCAAGAGAAGATCTACCTGAACCGCGACAACGCTATCAAGCTGGGGTTGACGGCTGATGGTGCGCCAGTCAACGCAGCAACATTAACCAGGGTTATCGTGAAATTAACCGACGGTGATGGTAATGTTACGTCCTACGACAGTAATGTAGAAACGAATGCTTTTGACTACAGCACGCAAACGGCGCAAGTGTCAGACACAGTCACGGGTATACTGGCCATCAAACTGCAGGACGCAATCTCTCCACCCGCTGCAGGCGATGATTATACACTCGACCTGATTGTGTACGACGCGGCCAACGGCAACGGCATTCACTGGGATTCACCCTTTCCGGTGCAGGTAATAGATGGATAAGCGAATAGCGCAGAATGGTATTAACTTCATACTCAGCGAGCGGTTCACCTTCAGTGGTACGGACTTCATACCACTCGCGGAGTTCGTACGTGAACTGCAGGCAGAACTAATTAATGTCAGTACGCAAGACACGCAAGGCGGGCATACCGAAGGTCCGGCACCAGGACCCTAACCTACAAAGAACGTTCGATGCTCTCATCGAACGTGCGGAAGTTCTTGACGGTCTACGCGGTGATCCGCTGGACAAGGCAGTCACGTACCGTGACCTCGGCCTCAGTGGCTTTACGATAACCCAAGGCGGTGCCGGTGGGTCACCGCTTATTACGAACACTCCCCCCGGTACCGGTGGCCTCGGTGGAGATGGTCCGGGCATAGGCCCTGCAGCAGCACCAGCCAACCTGACAGTGACGGAGACTTTCCTCGCACTGTTGGCGGTATGGCAAAACCCGTCGTTCAACCTGCAGCACATAGAGGTGTGGCGATCGCTCGACGATAACCTGCTAACCGCGCAGTTAATCGGCACCACGGTGGCACCTCTGTACGTTGACTACGTTGGTGAGTTGAAGACGTTCTATTACTGGGTACGTGCCGTTGGTACGGACGGTACATTCTCTGCTTACAACTCTGTCAATGGTACTGTCGGTACCACCGGCATAGACCCCAGCGCCTTCGAGTTCGAGCTTAACATCAGTGGCGCCAACCTTGACGCAGTGCTGGCCGCTCGTATCGACCTCATCGACGTTGATGTTTTACAAGACTCATTGATGACGCGGGTCGCCGTAGCTGAGGGCGACATCGTTACCATCGATGCGCGTACCACGTCGTTGGAGTCATCTGCAACAGGGCTTGCCACCTCTATCAGTGGTAACACCACGGCAATCAATGCTAACGCATCGTTGCTTGCTACACAGCAGACCAGCATCACCACGTTGCTGTCGGACTTGGGGATTGCTGAGGGCGACATCGCCAGTAACGCCGCCAGCATCGTAGTAAATTCCTCTGACATACTGGACTTGCGGGCAAGCCTCGGCGCCATCGATTCCGGCGGTGGCCAGGATTGGGAGTTTCTCACTACGGTCGAGGGCTTCGTCGCTGGTAACGGTACGTTAACGCACACCGGCGCAGGTACAGGCGCGATTATTTATACGCCTACCGGCGCTGACTCGTACCTGCTCAGTCCAACCATCGGTATAGGCGGCGGCATTTTCACTCAGGTAGTGGCGCGGGTACGCCAGACTATCGGCGGTGGCACCTGGGAGGGCAGCGTTACCTATACAACGGGCGGACACACAGCGTCCAGCTCGTTCATCAAGACGATTCCTGACCCCGGCCTGGCGCTGAACGAGTGGACTACGCTGACCTGGGATATGTCAAACCTGACATCAGGCGGCGCTGACTGGGAAAGTTCCACCATCACCAGCATTCGCCTCGACCTGGTGTCTGACGCAGCAGGTAAGTTCGAAGTTGACTGGATCATCATTGCCAAGTTCAGTACCACAGCGTTGTCTGAGGCACTCAGTGCGCTGGACGTACGGGTCACTTCCAACGAGAGCGGCATCTCCGCGCAAGCCACGCAGATCACTGCGCTGGAGTCGTCGGTTAATGACAACAACTCAGGTGTAGCAGCCAACGCTAGTGCACTGTCAGCACTGACTGCGGACGTCGTTACAAATCAAGGAGAGATCGACGCTAACAGCGCAGCAATCCTGGCGCTGGAAGCGACAGTCAACAACGGTACCAGCGGCGTAGTGGCTAATGCTTCGGCGATCGGTGTGTTGCAGACCGACGTCAGCACCAACGACGGTGTACTGACAGCGCACGCCTCCGACCTGACGCAGCTATTGGCACGGATCAGTGGCGGCTACGCATCGATAGTTAACTCACTCGCTTCCTTGAACGCTAACTTCGGTACCAGCTACTCCGCTGCAGAGATACAAGCGTTCGCTGACGTCGGGCTGCGCTCCGGCGTAGCAGCTCGTATCGACACTAACGCCAACGTTACACGAACTGTGCAGCAGGCTAACGGCGCACGAATCCGCATAGACCCTAATGGTATCTACGAGGTGAGGTTCAGCGTTTACCACAACCGACCGACTGACCGTGGATTTTTCTACGCTGGCATGAACGCGTACCTCGCCGCTACGGGTGGCACAGCGCAGAACATGAAGAGTGTTAACAACCGTTCGGACTTCGGATCTAATACGCCTTCTCCTATGTGGCTAACCACTCGTGACGCTTTCGCTGACGAGGAATGGCTGGACGTTACCTGCTACATACTCGGTAGTAACGTCAGCACCAGCGTTTGCCCGAACATGGTCATCAACGGCAGTACATCGCCGACGGGCTACTTCGCGTTTGTTGATGGTTATAAAGTACTCAGCGCGCCTTACGTCGAACTGGCGTTCCTTAACAATAGTGCTTCGCCGACGTACGGTGACGGCACCGTTACAACTACTTACATCACGAACCTGAGTGTGCACCGCATCGACTCGGAGGCGTCGAACTACGCTGCTATCCAGACGGAAGCAACAGTCACGGCCAACGCACTCGGTGATCTGAACGCGTTGTACTCGGTCAAAGTAGAGCTGAACTCCGGCGGCATACCGTACGTCAGTGGGTTCGGACTGACTGCTGACGTCATTGACGGCGTCGCTACTTCTGCCTTCGGCATCCGTGCTGATCAGTTCTTCATCGTCTCGCCGAGTAATACGGCGGACTCCAAGATACCGTTCAGCGTCGGCCTGGTGAATGGCTCAGCGACGGTGGGTATCAATGGGCAGCTGATCGTCGACGGCACCATACGTGGTACGTCGATCCTCGCTAAAACTATCGGCGCTGGGAAGATCAATGTAACTACGCTCGATGCTGTCAGCGCTAATATGGGGGTGTTGGTTGCGGGTACGCTTACAACCAGCGGTATTATCGACCCAGCCGCTCCTTACTACGACCCACCTGACAATTTAATTCCTAAATATATACCGGACCCCAGCGCATACCGTGTCGAGATACAGAACGCAGCGGCAACCAACTATCCACTGTGGTATGGCTCCGGCCCGAAGGGCGGCGGCGGTGGCTTATTCTACGTAGACACTACCGGCGGCGTAGTGGTTAAAGGTTTGCTCCAGGCAGGCATGATCGACCAGAGTTTCTTTGCACCTGCCGCAGCCAACAACACGTTCCGCATCGCTTGCGACTATCCAGCGAATTACTCGAACGGTGTGTACTCCGGCAAGGCGGCGCACCTCAGCCCAGTGCTGCATGCGAATGCCCAGCCAAACCAAACGGTATCACCCGATCCTTTCGGGCTTCCGTTCGGTTCTTACTGGTCTCCTCTGCTAACGTTCGTAGGCCCTACAAACACAGCTGTCTCCACGCAATACGGCAGACTGGGCTCGAACTCTGAAATGATTACGTTTAACGTATCCGTTAGCGGGGAACCACAAGCAGGCGTCGGTGCCGTCGGGCTGGACTGCTTCTTGTACTACCTCTACCACTCCACGCCGAATCCTGACACGGGCATTATAACCAATCCGCTCTGGAGAGCTGCGTTCAGGTTCACCCCCACGCACGCTTCGCGGACGCAAGTTACTGCGACCTATGTGCAGACGGTTATTACCAAGGAGACAGACTACAACTACGTCAGTTTCATGCTGAGGGTAATGGGTTGGGCGGGGATGGCACCGTATAACATGACGGTTAGCAGTGTGTCGCTGAGTGCGTCTACACCGAACTTCGGTACTGCGGACCTCACGGCTACAGACGTAGTAACTACCCTGGACATTGAGGATTTACCTTTCTGGCCGCGGCTCCCAGGCCCATAATGGTTGATGCCCCACTATGAAAGTGCTTAAGCTAGAGCCAAGTAGCCTAACCGAAGTCTGGGATACGATTAAGCCCTGCCTGGAGACGATGAAACTCGACTGGCCGGAGCTTGGTACTTGGCGCGTGGAGGATGTGTATGCGTCCATCAAAGCCGAGGAATCT
>Ga0307378_10009008_pt1 | contig 13163 bp, 19 predicted proteins | sample UN1MG_FD_202238 | JGI IMG/M metagenome (GOLD analysis project Ga0307378, IMG submission 202238) | Soil microbial communities from Risofladan, Vaasa, Finland - UN-1 | ecosystem: Environmental > Terrestrial > Soil > Coastal area > Acid sulfate soil | place: Finland: Risofladan, Vaasa | collected... | reverse complement strand
CAATTCTATCATATTCTGTCTTAATTTTTTCAAATGACTTACCAGATGTTTTACATGTTGTCATTACAGTTTTTCTATTTTTTTCCAGTTTCCCACAATATTATATTTTAATATAAATATTGTGGAACTGGAAATTATGTGGTGGAGGCGGGGGGCATCGATTCCCCCGTCCAAACATGCGATTAATTAGTTTTCTACAAGTTTAGGATAAAGTTTTCTAACTTTCCAAATTATCGGCACTTTTTAGCCTATGCTGCCGAATTATAGATTCAGTTTACCCTACTGAAAAAGGGGTTCTTTGCTGTTTTTACTGCTTCCTATGCTACAAGTGCGAGTTCAGCGTTACTCACAAATACGCTTTTACCTCTCGTAAGAGATGTTGGAATAGACATAATGTCTTCTGCAATTATTGTTATGAACCTTTTTTAAGTAGTCCGATTCAACTACTACTTGCTTTCCTTATTGACCTTCACGCTGTCAAAGCCAAACCGCCCCCATTATTTTAAAAGAACATTCCATTTCTCTCGAAATAGGTTTTCATAGTCACTACCATCACACATATCTATCTGCATCATGTTAGCTCCAGTCTTAATACCAATCAATAAATACTTTGGGTCTTTAATTCCTCTTACCAAAATTGGTTCAAATGCCCTATTCACTATTTCTTCACCTTGTAAACATTTCAATAGGACATTACCATCTTCTCGATATTCAATAAAAATTGCTGGTATTATATATAATTTATTTATCTCTTTCATTTCTTTTTAGTCGGCTCTTTTCTGAAACTCCATTTATTAAAACCATGCTGTGTTATTTTATGCTTATCAGCGACTTCAATCATTTCTTTTTCTCCAATACCTAGAACACCACCAATAAACATACTTACTTCCTGAAACGCTGTAAAGGCATCCATAACCTTATAAAATTCATAATCTTTAAGCACTGGATTTTTAATGAAAACCTCACTCATGCGTGGTTTCTTTCTATCGCTATCATAAATGAAAATAGGTATCTTTAATTCTCTAAAGATTCCAATTGGGTCATAGTTTGTTATATATTTAATATCGTCTTCAAAATTGCTTCTCCAATAATTGTCTTTAAGAAATTCTTTGGCGTTTTCATACCCATAAATAATATCTGTTTCCCAATCATCATAAATTAATCCTGTTTCCTCACTTATTTTCTTTATTTCATATTGAAATTTCCATCCTAAATAAAGTTTCCCACAAAATCCGACAATAAAGAAATTAGTTTTCTTATACTTCTTTGTCTTTTTGTGGTCAATATCACCATGTTTAATATTCAAGAAAGGATTATCTCGATTAACACCATGCCAACCAGCATTAAGACTTCTTCGAAATTCTTTTGGGAATAAATTAGAATCAGTAATTTCCTCAGAATTGCGTTCATAGACAAGTGTTTTGTCAATTCCCATTGAACCGACAACACCATCATAATAATCTTTATGTTTTGAAATTATATACATTTATTAATAACTTTCCCTTATAAATACAAAATGATAAAAGTATTAAACTTTTTGGTAAATAGCAAGTGTTTCGGTATTTATTAATATGAAAATAAAATTACCAATTTATCGATACAATAAGAAAAATCTTAGTTATAATAAAATAATTTTAACTGGAAATTTAATGTTAAAATTATTTATAATCCAGATTCTAATTAGTGTTATTTTAATTATATCATTATCTCAAATCTTTAACACACCAAAAGAAATGAGACTAATTCAGGAGTTAAATGCTTTAAAATATGAGTTTTATGTTATTGATAATAAAACAAATGAATTACAACAACTACTTGATATTTTAGAGCAAAAAGATAGTGTTATATATCAATCATTATTTTCAACACCAAAACTAAATCAACGATTCGAATCAGGATTTGTTTCTGATTACGAAGGAACTTTTGCCGATACAATAAATCAAATTGGTAATAAATTATCGAACATTGAAATGAGATTAGAACTTAGTAATTATTATTTTAGGAAATTAATAATTGAAATCGGAATTAATAATGAACGACTTAGCCACACACCTGCAATTCAACCAATTTCGAATACTGACCTTCGTAGAACATCTTCTGGTTTTGGGATGAGAATGCATCCAATATATAAAGTAAAGAAAATGCATCACGGAATGGATTTTGTTGCTAGTGTTGGAACACCAATACATGCCACTGCTGATGGTGTAATTAATATTGCTTCTGAATCATTTTATGGTTATGGTAAATATGTTAAAATTTCACATAATTCAGATTATTCTACAGTATATGCCCACATGAATAAAATAATGGTAAAAAAGGGACAATATGTTAAACGTGGTGATGTTATTGGTACGTTAGGAAATACTGGATTATCAACAGGACCGCATCTGCATTATGAAGTAATTTATAAAAAAAGACACGTAGACCCAATTAATTTTTATTTCCATGACCTTACTGCTGACCAATATGAAGAAATGTTAAGGATTTCAAACAGTATTGAAAAGAGTTTAGATTAGCACGCAAGGTAGGATTCGAACCCACGAACTCCGAAGAGAATAGTTTTGGAGACTATCGCCTTTAACCACTCGGCAACTTACGTATTTAGGTTACTTTATCAACACATTGATGCGAACTACCACACCTTGTTTGTATCAATTTCGCCAAAGTTGTCATCTTTTCAACTAGTCAAGAATCTTTTCCGACAACTTTAGTACCCCATCTCAGACTCGAACTGAGAAAACTTGGCTTTTAAGACCAATACGGTTGCCAATTACGTCAATGGGGCATTTAAAATATTGAAATAGCAATTGTTATACTTATTGCAATTATAGTTAATGTTTCCCACCACCACATAAAATGTTTTTTATCCAGAAAATATGTTACAGGCATTAATGCTAAAACACCTGCTGTCATATACCACATATGGTATTGAATTATCATTGCAATACCACCTAAAAGCATACCACTAATAGCACCCAATAAATGAATTGCTCTTGTTGGATGTTTACGTGTAGCTGCATTTGCTCCAACAAACACAATACCGCCTCCAGCAAAAAACATTAACCAAGAATTACCTAAAATCATTGCAGGAAATGCAAATAACCATGTAAATAAAACAAATAAAAAATTCTGTTTTTCTGGGAGTGCATAATAACTTTCAGATATTGATTTTTGAACACCATACTTTATCATAATGAACAAAACATAAGCAATGAAAACAGTTACCATTACTGAAAATAATATTGTTGATAGTATCATAATTTTTCTTTATTATAAATACTAAATATTTGGGAGTAGTTAGATACCTTATGTCAGAGACTGAGCCACTCTTTAACATTATTCTACTAACATACCTATCTCACCTGCCCCCCCAACAACAGGTAGTTTGTGGAGCATGAGGGACTCGAACCCTCGACATCTACAGTGCAAGTGTAGTGCTCTAGCCAATCTGAGCTAATGCCCCATAGTTTTGCTTTTTATCCTAACAGTTTAAAGCATCGGGAAAACACCGTTTGTGACGAATGAAGGAATCGAACCCCTGTTACCAGCCACGCAGGACTTACGGTGAACTCTAGCCACTGAGTTAATTCGTCATTAAATAATTTGGTCGAACAGTTTTTTTGTACCGAGTATGCTATTAATATTTCATCAACCAGATACATGGTATTAATAAGCCTACGTGCCACGTTCGCACTTACGAGTTTCCATTTATACTACGTTACCAAATTATTTGTGGAGTCGAAGGGACTTGAACCCTCAACCCCCTGCGTGCAAGGCAGGTGCTCTAGCCAATTGAGCTACGACCCCATATGAAATTTTTCATGCACCTCGCTGGTCTATAAAAATTTCAAAAGTCCCGCTTGTTCCGACAGCAGGATTCGAACCTGCGACCTTCCCCTTGAGCGAGGACGAGCTAACCAACTGCTCTACATCGGGCAACAACAGTTTTATTACGTAATTATTATCTGTTGTTAAATATCACCTTCCAATGATAATATCACACCCATGCGAGAACTATCATTTCTCGCCTTAGTATAGGGAACTTACTATCCCCTACCTTCAATGAACAGAGTGTACGGACGGTGGGAGTCGAACCCACAAATTTCAGGGTCTAAACCTGTTGCCTCTTAACCATTCGGCTACGTCCGCATATATTGATTTTTTCAGCCGTGGCAAATCAATAAAACCTTCGTCCCTTTGGTCGGAGTCGAACCGACACGCTTTTTACGGCACATGGTTCTTAGCCATGCATGCCTACCAATTACATCACAAAGGGTTACTTTATAGGTCTGCAAACCTATAAACGGCAATTATAGGTTTGCAGACCTAATTCCTTTGAACCAATAAATGTTATCGGTTATTTTGCCGATAGTTAATCACTATCGGTTATTTTGCCGATATTGGCACACATTTATTGGTTCTTGTACTCCCTACTGGACTCGAACCAGTGACATGTTGTATGTAACACAACCGCTCTTCCAACTGAACTAAAGGAGCAAATTTTTACCAGTAAACCCGATTTACTGGTAAATTTATGGTACTTCCTGTAAGATTCGAACTTACGACTTCTTCCTTGTAGGGGAAACACTCTGAACCAACTGAGTTAAGGAAGCGAATAATATCATATATGATATAATGTTATTATTTTAATGTGTGGATTAAAGAAAAACCATTGAATAATATCATATATGATATTATTCAATGCAAATTAAAGTAGTCGGACGGGGAATCGAACCCCGATTGCTGGGATGAAAACCCAGATTCCTATCCGTTAGAAGACCCGACCATATGAGAAACTAAACATATAGAATATTTATATACTAAACACCCTATACTCAAAATCAATACCTAAAGTTTCAGAGAAATCTTCCCCTAATTCCTTAACATCTTCATCTTCTTCTTCATATCCCCAAACAATAGTTACGTTATTAAGTTTATTAACAACATTTTTTAATATACTATAAATCGTTTTTGTTGAAGAAGTGTTGATATAAATAAATTCATAAGTAATAAATAAACTCACATCACTATGATTTTCAATAAAATAATCAAGTGCTTTTTCAAGTTCTTCGTAGCATTGAACGCTATTTTCAGGATAAGATTTTCCTGAAATTGTTAAAATACCTTTTTCGATATTAAAATAAATTGCTGGAGTACAATTAGTACCATTAATATATAAATTTTCCATGTTTTTGTAAGGTTAAGTTTAATATTTAATCCATCATACGACAAATATTTTAAATTGTTACAAAAAAGATGATTTTTCTTGCCAATTAGTGGTGATTAATATCACCATTGAACTGCCAACGGGACTCGAACCCGCATTACTCAGATTGAAGGTCTGATGTCCTACTCCAAATTAGACGACAGCAGCATTTATTAGTTTATTACCGCTACAACAGTAAAAGTGGATGATTAACAGTAAAACATACTAATTTATGGATGATTAACGGTGGATTTACTGTTGTAGCGGTAACAAGCGGTGTATAGGGGGTTCGAACCTCCCTAACGTTGTACCTTCGTCTTGTTCCAACCATGTTCTTATTGTACACTAATTTCATGGTAAATCGTGTCGCACGATTTGTTATTTAGGACTATATGGTAGCGGGAGAGGGACTCGAACCCCCGACCATCCTTCACAGACAGTTCCAGCTTATGAGACTGGTGAGATACCAACTTCTCTACCCCGCAATATTAAAATACTTTACCACTTGTTACGAATGATAGCTTTTTCATGCTATAGTTCTCTGCTTATTTAAGGCAGAAGTGTTTATTACACCAACTCGTTTATCTTCGTGAATTAAAACCCTCTAAGTAATAATCCGACAGTAAAGTATTATTCATCATACTTTTTTTGAATATATTCAGCAAACTCTTTACTTATGTCTTTACCAAACTTCTTCTTTAAATAATATGCGTTTATTGAAGCAATATAACTTGGGTCATCCAAAATTACACAATTTTTTTGATTTTGACGATTTTTCGCTGTTAACATTGCCTCGAAAATTGTTTTCGGTTTAAATGTGAACTTGTCACCACATTTATAACAATAAACAATTGTGTGGGATTGAATCTCACCACATCGAGTACACATACATTTTTCAAACTTCTGTCCAAGAATTCTTTCAAACTCAATAAAATATTCATCCATAAGCATCAAATTTAGTTTTGCCGACCACGTGGGAATCGAACCCCTCCTTTGGCGTGACAAGCCAATATGCAAAACCATTACACTTCGCAGTCGATATTGTGGGGTGAACCCAATTGTCCACCCCTATCATTGAATTTAATAAATCACTATTTTATTTCCAATACGTCAAAGAACTATTATAACAAAAAACCCGACTCATTTACGAGTCGGGTTTCTGTTTTCTTTTAAGGTATATTTGTTATCCTATACCATTATCAGTAAACCCGACTCTACATACCTCTTCCGCATCATCAACCCATAATAGGTCAACAAGGACTGCGTTCATCAATATGTTTACTAAATTTTTCATCGGTTTTCTAATAAATTTGTTAATACTAATTTTGTTTTATAAGTTTAATTACTACTTTGAGTTTATAAATACGACACAAAGATATTAAATGTTACAATAAATCCAAACTTTTTTCAATAAAAAATAAATTTTATTTTCCTATCAGTTCTTAACTCTTTGGTTTCTAACATTAAAGAGCATCAAAATTATTTATCGTTTTTTTAAATATAATTTGGATTAATTTCTTTCAATACCATTATCCGTAATTGTTTTGCACATTCTTTTGGTTTATTATCCATATTGTTTTCAATAAATTCAATATATTCTGCTTTATGGATTCTTTTTCTAATTTCAAGTTCCAATTTACCACTTGGATTAATTTTATTCCAGTATTTGGTCATTTGTTTCCAAAAATCAGAATTAGTTATCATCAACTAAATATTTATTTATCGTTTTTTTCAGTAGCCATTCTAAATGTTGCTACTTTCTTGCCATTAATGGTTGGCATACCGTGTTCGTCTTTCCCTATTGTCTTTACTAGTGTTCGTTTATTCTTAAACCTGCCAGTCATAATGGTATCACCCACTTTTACATCAATGCTAATTTCTTCATTTAATTTAGATTTATCTCTTGCATTGAGTTTATCTACTACTTCTAAAAGTCTTTTCTGGCTATTATCATTAAACATAATTTTAATTTTTTATTTAAGTGATTCACTAGGTATAACATACCCAATTGAATTTTTATTATCCCATACTTGAACAATTTCATGACCTGTTTCAAAAACTAATATTGAGTTTTCAGAATCTGGGTCAGTATATTGGTTTCCATTACGTGACCATTCCTGTCTTTCTTCTGGAGTATAAAAAGCATGTGAGTAACTTGCTGAGAAATATTTTTGTTGATTAGCAAAATCATCAAAAGATTGTTTATCCCTAAACTCAACAACATTAGGATTTTTCGAAATTACTTTAATTGCGTCAGGAATTATTGGTTGGTCAACAGTTGTAACACCATGTTTATTTGAAATAATATTTTCATTTAACATTGGTTTAAAATTCGGGTTAACTCTTTGCATAACCTCGAAGAGTCTTTTTTTACTATTGTCTTTAAACATAATATGTGTTTTTCATATAAATACGTGTTAATTATGAAAATTCTGGCACGTATATTGCTTTTTAATTAAAAAACATTATTATGAAAAATTTTATTATATTAATCCTCACACTCTTTTCATTTACTTTAGTTGCACAAGAAAGAGAACTTTCGGATTACGAGAAATATCGTATGGAAAAAGAAAAAACATATACTGTAAGTGATACAGTATATGTTATCGAAAAACAAGAAATAACTCAACCTCTTGTGATTAATAATTATAATTATGATTATCAGTCGCCAAATATTGGCAATCTATACCACTATAATTATTATGACCCTTGGTATTATGGTTACCATTATTATAACCCTTGGTATACACCATATTATAGACACCATTATTCTAGGTATCATTATTACAATAAACCAAGGCATAGTTATCATTATTCTTACAATAAACCAAGGCGATATGTTTCATCAAAACTTACAACACATACAAGTACGAGAAAACCTGTTACAACTATAAAACATAATAATCCAAGAACATATCGTCCTGAAACTATTGTAAGGAGAACAACTCAACAGCGTCCTTCTACATATACAAAACCTGCTCAGACTCAAATGAGAACTTATAATAGGTCATCAACTCCACAACGGAAGACATATAGTTCTCCATCAAGAACACCATCAAGTAGAACTTCAACGAGTACTAGGAGTTCAACAAATACTAGGAGTTCAAGTAGTAGTAGTACTAGTAGGAGTTCTAGTAGAAGATAGTTTAGTCTGGGATATAGGGATTCTACCACCCCAACCTTTTCCATTATAATAATTGAAACATCATTCTGTAATTCAGTTGGGTCACCTTTGGTTGGCAAAATGATTGGTTCGAATTCTAAATCATCAGATGATTTATCCAAATCTTCAATACATTTTTTTTAAATAAAGTAATAATTCTTCAGCGTTCATAACTATCTTCCTTGACCCCTATAAGGTTTTTTATAATTCTTACTATTCTTCAATTTACTATTTCTCGTTTTTGCATGTACGCCTTTACGTTTTCTATTGCCTTTAGCAATTCTATTACTGTGTGTGCTTGTTGCAGCCATTTTTTATTAAGTATTAAATTATCCGATTAAATCATGTATTGAACTCTCACGTGGGAGAAAACTAGCAAGAGTTTTAAAGAAATTTTCATATTTCTTTATTTTCTCATCCTTTTCCTTAAGTTCTTCCTCTCTATTTATTAAATAATCATAAGCATCTGATATTAAATAATCATAAGCATCTGATTTCTTAGGGAGATGTTTAAGACTTTTTTTCAATTTCAGAAATTCAATTAATTCATTATACGCCTTTTTTTGACATTCACGTTCTGCTTCCGCATTATAATCATATAACATAATTATTTTTTTTAGCAAAGATAATGATTATACGAAAATAAGCAAGGATTGTTACATAAATTTTTGTTGTCCCTCAAGGATTCGAACCTTGACTAGCAGAATCAAAATCTGCGGTGCTGCCATTACACCAAGGGACAATGGTGGGAGTGGAAGGATTCTCACCTACATCTCCTGCCTCCATAGGCAGTGCTCTAAGTGTACACTTTTTTAATTAAGCTACACCCCCGTTTAGATGACCTGAAGGGATTCGAACCCTTAAACCCGTTAGGGTGTCGCCTTCAAAGGACGATGCATTGCCAATTCTGCCACAGGTCAGTGGCGAGATTTTTTGGTCTATCTATGGCGACCTTGGAACTACTAAGCCTCGATATAGACAAATCTCGTAAACCTTCTATTCTATACCGAACCTCGCTGTCTCGAAGGGATTCGAACCCTTAATCTTTTCCTTCAGAGGGAACTATGTTGCCGTTACACTACGAGACAAAATCATTTTATTTTATTATGTATTTTCTTCCTATTTTCCAACCCGTTGGAATATCCTCACCCCTTTTCATTTTTTTATTTTCATTACCATTTGTTATCCAACAAGTTCCATATTGCGAATTACCTTCACCATTTTGATGTTTTGAATTCGCCCTCCCTATTTTTTCTTTAGTTTCTTCCCTATGTTTTCTACCATTCCAATCATAATTAATTTTTTTTTCTTTTCTACCTTCAGAATAGGCATTTTTTAATGATTTCGTAATTCTCTCACCCTTTCTTTTTACCCATTCTCTATCTTTATGCAACTTACGTTGTTTTTTAATTGAATTTTTGGCGTTTTTCTTTTGTTGTTCAATTGTAAATCCTCTTCCACCTTGTCCACCAACCATTAAATTCATACAATCTACTTTTGCAATTTCATTAAGATTAACTATTTCAATTTCATTTTGAATCATCGTTTTTCGGTCAGGTAGAAATTCAATAATTTCACGCTTATGGTTTTCCGCACCATATTTATTAATTGAATATCTTAATCTTTTTCCAGAACCTAAATAACCATCATCGAGATTATCTGTTGAATGCATTCCAATATAATATCTATTTGTAAGAACGTTTGTCGTTTTATAAATGAAATAATATTTTCTTTCTTTTTGAGCCATAATCTGTACTTTCCCCATAAATACGAGAAATCACAAAAAACGACCAAGCGGGTGATTGATGAGACTCGAACTCACAACGACCAGAATCACAATCTGGTGCTCTACCAATTGAGCTACAACCACCATTTAAAGATACTTTATCAGGTACTCGGTGCACCATTTCCCATCAATTTCTCTTATTGTTAATTTTTATTAGCTTTCCTTGTAATGACAAGTTCTCAGAATTAACAAACTTCATTCCCACTCGTCAGAGAGGTGGGGTTCGAACCCACGGAGGACAACGCCTTTGTGCCCTCACTGGCTTCCAAGACCAGTAACTTCAACCACTCGTTCACTCCCTGTTGGTCGGAATAGCAGGACTCGAACCTGCGACCTCTGCATCCCAAATGCAGCGTACTGCCAACTGTACTATATCCCGTAAAAAAGGCATAAAAAAACCCCATCCTTGCGAATGGGGTTATGTTTAACCTAACAATTTACTTAAATAAAAAATTTAGGCATAGTTTCCCCATTCAGACATCTTTGGATGTTGCTGCGGTTGGGGTTGTATGTTTACTAAATTTTTCATCTTCTTATACTAACTCTATTAAAACAATTCTCTGCAAATATATGTATTAAAATCATAAATACAAACATTTTACGAAAAAAAATGTAAAAATGTTACAAAAATATAAAAAATAATTGCATCACGTTGAATGTGATGCAATTATGAATTTTAGTCAAGTCTTAAAATTTTACATAACCACTGTCTGGCAATAAAATCTAAAAACCATTCCTGATTTACTCAGACCTAACTTAATAATAATTATTAAGCAATGACTTTCAAATATAAATACTGAGTTATTGAATTTTATTATCAGAAATATTTTATTTTTTTCTAAAACATTTAAGTATTTATTTAAAATATGCCCTAATGGAAAATATTGATTTTGTTAAAATAATTAAGGAAGAAATCTCAAATTTTGACTTTTTAGGTAATGATGAATATCTTAAAGAAAAAGAAGTTAGTAACTTATTACAAAACGAAGATTTACAAAAACAATTAATTTGTGATTCACTTTTAGATAAAACTAATAAAGTAAAAATAAAAAGAATTGTTGATTCTCAAATTACAGGAAATTGGGATGAAATTAATCGAGAAGATGCTAATAGAATATCGCTTTCATATTCTCTGGATATTGAATATAGATACGATTCCCAGCAAGAACCAATAATATTTAATTTATATTTTAGTGCTGAAAAGATTGATATTGGTGTTAATGGTTGGTCTGATAGAGGAAAATTTGGTGGTACATCTGATACTGATGTTGAGCCATCAAGTGATTCTTGGTATGATGTTTTTGATTGGAACGATATTGATGTTTCATTATATACAGTTAATGGTGAAGATGTAGAATTTATTGCATTAAAAAAAGCACCGCTAAGAATTCAAGTTTTATTCATGAGACATTATCTCGAAAATTTTATTGAAACCGAGACATTAGAACTTAGAACTTCTGATATGAAAGATAATATTCAAAACATACCATATTGTTAAAATGACTAATGAAAAAAAAATATTGTTAGAGAATATTAATCGATTAATTACTAAGAAAAGAAATAAATTACTTAATTCTTATTCAAAAATACTTATAGAATCTAATAAAGTACAAAGATTAGTAAGTAATACTACGATAATAAATATTAATATATAATTACCATTTCTTATCATCACATTTTGATTTAATACTTCTTACTTTTGCTGGCATATAACAACCACAAATATCACAATAATTTCTATCACTCAACTTATCACAACCAATGCAGATTTCCATTCTGGTTTTTGCAATTTCTTCAATATCTTTATTTGGAAACATATAATTCTTCCAACCTTTAAATATTTCTTGTAATCTATTCATTAATAAACTTAATAATTTCTTCACTAATTATAAAATTAATTGATTCGTTAAGTCCTGAAATTTGATTTAATGATTCATGACCACCTTCAATAAATAATTCAGATAAATCAGACCTTTGATGTGATATATCTAATGCTTTATTAATTAAAACAAGTATTTGATTTGGATTTTCTGTTTCTAATAATTGTTTAATAATTTTTTGTAGTGGTTCTAAACCAAAATCAGATATTAAATCCCAACCATTTGAAAATTTAGGTAAAAATACATCAAGAACTTCATCATAACCTCTTTTTTCAATAATATCCATTGCCTCATCCCAACTAGATATACTTTCTCCAGTCTCATCTGAATTCAAAACATAATCATTAAATGTGTCTACATCAAAATAATTTGTGTGACCCCAAAACATTGTAATAACATCCAAATAAACAGTATTTCTTACGATAATATTTTTCCAATTATTAATATATTTGGTGGGATAACGGGTTATTTCACCCATTTTAATAAATTCCATTAATGCTTGTTTATACATTGATGGTTTTATTTTATTCAAAATAATTTTACTTTTATCTCCACTAACCATTTTATTTAGAATATCACTATATACGTCATCATATATTTCATAATATTCATAAAAACTATCTTCATTATTTTCTAAAATATCCATATTATCGATAAATTATTCTACCACCTTTACTTACAACTATATTAGGATTACTCTGACTTTCAATTAATGCATTATGAAGGACTTCTGGTGAAGTAAATGCTTTATCATATATTCTTAATTTTTGAATACCACCATCAAAACTTGAATCAAAGTTCCCACCAATAATAAAATCTGATTTTCTATCGTCTTGAACCAGAATATCAGCAGCAGTATATGTGAAATTATTAATGAACAATGTACCACCAGAATTGAATTCTCCATTGGTTTCAATCAATAAACCCATATATACAAAATTCTGTCCTGTATTATCTGGAGTTCTAAACGTACCGCTCATTGGTAACCATCTCATTTCACCACTTATATATCCAGTCCCATTGCTTGATTCGGTAGGACCGACATACCCGACTTGCTGAATACTACTACTAGTTACAGGATATCCTGTTTCACCATAATATTTAATACCATCAACAACCCACTCATAT
>Ga0307378_10009007_pt1 | contig 13163 bp, 9 predicted proteins | sample UN1MG_FD_202238 | JGI IMG/M metagenome (GOLD analysis project Ga0307378, IMG submission 202238) | Soil microbial communities from Risofladan, Vaasa, Finland - UN-1 | ecosystem: Environmental > Terrestrial > Soil > Coastal area > Acid sulfate soil | place: Finland: Risofladan, Vaasa | collected... | reverse complement strand
GCCGATATCGAGCAGGCGTTGTTTCGAATCATCGTATCCCAACCCATACGTAAATTCACCGCCCCTGCCTATGAGGAAAACATCGGTACGCTTGTAACACCAGCAGACGGCGGGTGTCAGATAGTTGTCAGAAATAAGCACCGTATCGGGATGAATTCTGAGCGAATGATGCAGGAGAAACTCGTCAGGGGCCTTCCCGTACCCGAGCTGGTTGGGCATGGCAAAGTGTGATCCGAACATCAGTAAGACGGGGCCAAGGCACCATAGGGCGAGCTTTCTTTGGGTATCTGCCGCGTCACGAGCGTGCAGCAGCAGCAGCGCGTATGTCGAAATCGCAATCACGACAACGGCGCACTTCCAGACTTCGCTGCGATCATAGATTCTCACGCCGGGTATGACCGTCTGGATCAGAATCAACGCCGCCGCAATAATGAACAATACAGCCGCAGAATTGCGGAGGTTTTTTGAAAGACCCCGTGTTCTGCCTGCTGCAAGATATTTCAGAAGGCCGACCGCCGTCAAAATGGCCAGAGGAGGGTAGCAGGGCAGGATGTACGTGCCGAGCTTACCCCGGCAGGCTGAAAGGAATAGAAAGGGAAACACCAGCCAACAGAGCAGGAACCGAAGAAATGGGTCCTTGAGCTGCGTCTTCTTGAAACCCGCCACGACAAGGGGAAAGACCGAAATCCATGGCAACGCGCCGCCCGCTAATACGGGAATGAAGAACCAGAACGCCTCCGGGTGTTGGCCGCCATGGGGAGAGAGGAAGCGATCTATGTGTTCGGTCCGGACAAAGTAATGCCAGAAATCAGCTTCTCGAAAATGAATGGCGACAGACCAGGGCAGCATCACCAGAAAGGCTGTAGTGAGAGGCACCCAACACAGAGCCGGCAGCTTTGTCCATCTACGCTCCCAGAGTGCGAAGGGGACAATGACCAGAGCCGGCAGCATGAATGCGAGAAATCCTTTGGTCAGGAACGCCAACCCGCAAAATATGCCCGAAAGAACCAGAAAGGCGTACTTCTTCCTAAATGCCGTTTCCGTCCATGCGAAATAGAAAGTTACCAGGGTAGCTGTTATGAACAGAGAAAACACACTATCCAGAACACAAAATATTCCTACTGCAAAGACTTCCACACACGTCAGAAAAGTCGCTGTGGCCAATAATCCCGTCACGGCTCCGCCGGCAAAGCGATGAACTAACAGGAATATGGCCAGGGCGGAAAATCCTGCGGCCAGTGCAGACGGAAGGCGCACAGCAAACGCATTCTGGCCAAACAGGTATTGTGATGCGGCATTGAGCCAGTGGCCGAGAATCGGCTTCTCAAAATACCGTAAACCGTCAACCTTCGGGACTATCCAGTCGCCGGTATCCAGCATTTCGCGTGACACTTCGGCATAACGAGTTTCATCGGGTATCACCATGGGCCGAACGCCCAGCGGCGCGATATACACGGCCAAGAACACCCCGACAAGCAGCAATGGTAGTATCAGTCGCATTCCCATCTCGCTGGAAGATATGTGTAGGGTACTTGATAGTAATCGAAGATTCCGCGTGCGCGATGGCCTGTATGCCTTTCCAAGAGATAGGTCACATTCAGGCCGATGCCCACATAGCCATACCGATGCTGTCCATTGAAGTGGCGTTCATCACCGGAGACATAGCCCCGCGTGTAGTAACCGACCTGCACCTCCGTGGCCTTCAGGAGGGGATTGCCCGTTCGGAGCCAGCCGTCCAGCTTGAAGGCGAGCAGGAACTTCTGCCCGGAATAATCGGTGAGGACATCAAAACGCTCCCCGGCGCGAACGGACGGCGAGGGAAACCATTCCCAGCGGAAATCCACTCGTTCCCGCACAGCAGGGACGCGATGGTGGAGATAGGCCATACTTACACCGAGGGTATTCATGACTTCGTCCTGCCAACTGAACCCCTCGCTCACGCTGAATCCGTCACCGATTTCGATCAGCGTCATCGTTAGCCAACTGTTCGTCGCGCCCATCAGAATAGCGTCGTGCTCGGCATATCCCCAGTCCTTGTAAAGCTGGTTGTAAACACTCGTCAGGGCATAACAGGTGAAGACGTGCCCGAGTTTGTCGGCACCCCCGTAAGGGGTGTCACTGTCGAACCAGCCCTCGTTGGCCGTTCGGAATGCATGACTGCCGTAGTGCCATCGGGTGACGCCCACGATCGCGATAGTACCTACCGTGGCCGCGTTTAAGGCGAATACCTTCTTTTCTCGCGGCCAGTCGTTAAATGATCGCAGGGAATTGAAAAGTGAGCCATCTTCCTCCAGACCCGGATAGGGTTTCTCCGAGCTCTCGCTAAGGGCGGAACCAGAACGCTCGCACGGGTCGGCGATACCCTGTGCCGTGAGCCTGGTTTTCATCGCCAGGCACATCGAAGCAACAAGCAGAAGCCGATAGTAAGATTTGATTTCCAAAGCCTGCATTCCTTCAAGAACTACGTCGACGATACAGCCATACCTGATGAATTCGACTGACAAGAGACCCACCCCTGGCGCCCCGGGATTTCTTTTTCGATGATGGCGGCGGGAGCGCTTTGCGGGTATTCTTCGAGCAGCACTCTCAAAGGAACAAAGCAGACGCCTTTTGAGCAGGCTGTCTTCAGGAATTGCTCAAACATCTCCAGGCAGGCGATGCCCTCGACCTCTGCGTGCACCGTCAGTACATTAAGCTTCGCAGGGTCGAGCAGGGAAAGCATGTAGTTATTGTAGTTGCTATCCGTGACGCCGTTGCGGCCAACGACTTCATCGTAGGTCGGCAGAGTAACGGGGACCTGGGGCTGGAGACGCTCGCGGCCCCCTGCGACAGGTCGAAATATGCTGTCACCTCTGCAATCACTGTTGTAATCGAAAGGAAAACGACTCTTGGCCAGAAGAACCGCTTCATTGCACTTCCATCCGGGCACAGCCGAACAAGTCGGAGGTTTTCCGAGAATTTTTGCGAGCAAATCGTAGCCTTTCTTAAGCTCGCCGTAGAGGGCATCGCCGTCCATGGTGTTGATGCGGGCCTGCCACGCATGGTGGTCCCACGCATGCAAGCCAACCTCATGGCCGGCGTCGGAAGTCGAGCGTATGACTGGGCCAAGCCTTTCGCCAATGACGGGGCCCGGCCAGAACGTACCTCGCAGAAGGATATCCCAGCCATAGAGGCTTGCAGCCCTTGTCCTTAACATCTTCCAGAGGAACGCGGGCCGGAGCAGCCGCCACAGGTGCCGGCCCATATTGTCCGGGCCGACCGAGAAAAAGAATGAAGCGTTCATGGAACAGGCGGCAAGAAGCTTACACAAGTTCGGCACCCCGAACTTGGTCCCTCTGAGCGTGTCAACGTCAATCCTCAAGCCTACTTTCATGAACTTTCAACTCCGGGGGCTTCTTGTCGCCGCCATAGGACACGGCAACTATTCTGTGCGGAACTGACGGCTTCGATTCCGGACGCGGCAGGAACTCTCCGCCCTCTATGCTTGCCCGCAGGAAGAAATCGAGCGTTTGTTCCACAGACTGCTCCAGATCAACAGTGGGTGTCCAGCCGAGCAGTTTCTTCGCATTGCGGATACTTGGTCTTCTGTATTGTACATCCTGGTAACCGCTGCCGTAGTAGGAGCTGCTTTCAACCAGCCGAAAACCAGCAAAAGGAGGAAACTTCGATCGAAGGGGGTGCTGCTCGAATTTGGCCAACAACAGTTCCGCAAGACCCCGGATGCTCACTTCGTTGTCGGGATCGCCTATGTTAATGATCTTGCCGTCGCAGATGCCGGCTTTGTTCTCGATGATGCGGTACAGGCACTCGACTCCATCGCAGACGTCCGTGAAGCAGCGTTTCTGTTTACCGCCGTCGATCAACAGAATAGGGGCCCCCTCCACGAGATTGAGGATGAGCTGTGTGATGGCACGAGAGCTGCCGATTCGGGCGGAGGTCAAGCTGTCCAGCTTGGGCCCGATCCAGTTGAACGGTCGGAACAATGTAAACTGGAGCCCCTCCTTCTGCCCGTAGGCCCAGATGACCCTGTCGAGCAATTGCTTGCAGCACGAATAGATCCATCGCTGCATCCGGATCGGTCCCAGAACCAGTTTGGAGTTGTCTTCGTCAAATTCCTTCTCATCGCACATTCCATAGACTTCGGAGGTAGATGGGAAGACGATCCGCTTCTTGTATTTGACGCAATAGCGGACGACCTTGAGATTCTCTTCAAAGTCGAGCTCAAAGACGCCTATTGGATTGCGCGTATATTCTATCGGCGTCGCAATAGCGACCAGGGGCAGTACAATATCGCATTTCCTGATGTGGTATTCCGTCCACTCGCGATGGATTGAGATGTCGCCTTCCTCAAAATGAAATCCGGGCCTGCCAATCAGGTGTTCAATGTAGTTGGATCGAAGGTCCATGCCGTGGACCTCATATCTTTCGTTGCGCAGCAGGCGCTCGCTCAGGGCACTGCCGATGAAGCCGTTGGCTCCAAGGATCAGGACGTGCTTCTTCTTCATCACTTCGATCCGGCTGCTTGAGCTGGCGCCGAATCTCATGCCTTCAACCAAATTCAGCTCGCGGGCCAATTGAGCGCCGTTCACGTACACGCCTTTTTCCGTCTGGCCAAAATCCACGCGGATCGCACCCTGGCCACATACGATCACCAGAGGATCTGTGGAGAGGACGGTGCCGGGTTCCAATGACTCTGCACAGTGGGGGACCGTGGAAACCCTCCAGAACAGGCATTTCTCGTTCGCGATGTAACTGAAAGCGCCCGGGTATGGCCGGGTAACGGCGCGGACGAGATTGCGGACCTGTTCGGCGTCGGCGGTCCAGTCGATTTGACCGTCCGCTGCGCTGCGGCCGCCATAGTACGTTGCCATTGAGTGGTCCTGAGCCTTTCGCGACGCCGTTCCATCCTTCAACTGCGGAAGCACCTCATCAAGCAAAACAGAAGCTGCCCGGGCGGCTTTTTCGTGCAGGGACATGGCCGTGTCGTCGTCGGCGATCGCGATTTTCTTCTGATGGACGATGTCGCCGTCATCCGGCTTTACCGTCATGTAGTGCAGGGTCACTCCCGTTTCTTTCTCCCCCTTGACCAGCACCCAGTTGATCGGGCATCTGCCCCGGTATTTAGGCAGAAGCGAACCGTGCAGGTTGAGACATCCGGCGGGCGGTATGTCCAAAATGGGCTGCTTGACCATGTCTCTGTAGTAGAAGGAGAAGATGATGTCTGGCGCGAGCTCTTTAATCCGCTTTACCCACAAAGGATGGTTGATGTCGTCGGGAGCGAAAACCGGAATTCCCCGGGATGCGGCAAGCTCCGCCACGGAATCGAACCAGAGATTCTCCCCCGGGTCATCTTTGTGGGTAAACACCGCGGCGATCTGGAAGCCGTTTCGCAACAAGGCTTCGATGCCGGCACAGCCGATATTGTGATAGCCAAAAACGATTGATTTCATATTACAAACTCCGATTCTATTCGAGTGCGTACTGTTTCTTCCTGCTCCTCGTCTCGCCCGACGACCTTGTGTACGAAATAGCGGGGCCGGGCCCTCACGTCGTTATAGATTCGACCGATATACTCTCCGAGCAGACCCATCCCGACGAATTGGGCACCCACGAAAATGAAGAGAATGGCAAACAGTGTAAAGATACCCTCCGCCGCCCAGGCCGGCCCATAAATTACTCTCATAATCAGCAGAAAAACGCCGAATCCCACCCCTGTGACAGATATCACAGCGCCCAATACACTGAGGACCCGCAGTGGAAACGTCGTCGTACTGGTTAGCAGGTCAAATTGCAGGTTAATCAAGCCCCCCAAGCCGTATTTGGAGTCCCCTTCGTTACGGGCGGCATGACTTACTTCGACCTCCGTCGCACGCCGGGCAAAGCTGTTGGCCAGGATCGGGATGAACGTGCTCCTTTCGTGACACTGGAGCATCGCATCCACGACGGATCGCCGATACGCTCGCAACATGCAGCCGTAATCGTGCATCATCACGCCGGTGGCTTTTTGAGCTACCTTGTTGACAGCGAAGGAAGCTATCCTGCGAAAGAAACTGTCGCGTCTCGGTACCCGGATGCTGCCCACCGCGTCGAATCCCGCTTCGATGGCATCGACAAGTCTTGGAATTTCCTCGGGCGGATTCTGCAAATCGGCGTCGAGAGTGACAATAATACCGCCCCGGGCCTCCGCAAAGCCCGCCATGACTGCAGCGTGCTGTCCGTAATTCCTATTCAGCAGCACCCCGACGACGTTGCCGCCGCTTTGCTCCGCTACCCCCGTGATAATGTCGGGGGAGGAGTCCTTGCTGCCGTCGTCCACAAGAATAAGCTCGAACGGCGACTGCATCCTGCTGCAAGATTCCGTGCATCGCCGAATCAGCTCATGGAGGTTTTCCTGCTCGTTGAAAACAGGAACAACAACGGATATCAAATCTGTCTCATTCATTTGCTCAACACCTCCTTGATCGCATTCACAACATCATCCACGTCGTCAAAAGTCATATCCGGAAATAGAGGAAGAGAGAAAATCCGGTCTGAATTCCATTCGGTATTCGGCAACATGCCGCGGTGTGTACCCATTGATTCGGTGTAATACCTCTGAAGATGCACGGCACGGAAGTGAAGTCCGGTTCCGATGTTCCTCACTTTGAGCTCTGCCATGAAATCATCCCGGCTCAACCCGGCTTTGTCCGTATCCAGGCGGACGATGAAGAGATGCCAGGCGTGCTTCATCGGATACGGCGGGTCACAAAGCGGCAGGATCTCATCAATCTCGTGCAATCGCTCGCGGTACCTCAAAGCCAATTCGGTTCGCTTGCTGTTAAACTCGTCAACGCGCGCCAGTTGACTTGTCCCCAGAACCGCCGATATATCCGTCATGTTATACTTGTAACCCGGCTCCAGCACCTCGGCTTGGGCGGATCTGCCCTGCGTCTGACGGTCGTATGCATCCACCCCAAGGCCGTGAAACTTCAGCCGCCGAACGCGATTCACCAGTTCCGGATCATCCGAGCAGAACATCCCGCCTTCGCCGGTGGTGATATTCTTGATCGGATGAAATGAAAAGATTGAAGTTCCCCTGCGACCAATCATCTCGCCTTTGTATTGTGTGCCCAGGGCGTGGGCGGCATCCTCAACAAGAAAGACATTGTGGCTTGCAGCCAGCTTACGAATCGGCTCGATATCAGCCGCGGTTCCGGCAAAGTGCACGGGAACCACAAGCCGGGTCCTGGCAGTCAAACACGCCTCCACAGACTCCGGCGAAGCCATGAGCGTATCGCGGTCCACATCGACGAAGACAGGCGTGGCGCCGGCAAGGACAGTCAAATTCACGGTGGATACCCACGTCATGGATGGTGTTATGACTTCGTCTCCGGGGCCGATACCCAGCGATTCGAGGGCCACATGCATGCCGGCGGTTGCTGAGGACAGCGCCACAGCCCCGAGGCACCCCGTATAGTCACAAAATGCCCGCTCAAACTCAGAGGTCTTTGAACCGGTTGTCAGCCAGCCGGAACGAAGAACTTCCGAAACACCAGCGATATCCTTTTCACTGATGGAGGGCCGGGAAAAAGGTAAGAAATCACTTCGCACGATTCGCCTCCTTACTCTCCTGGGCGATCTGCGAAATATCCGCATTGATAAGCCACGCCTTCAATTTGTTTTGCCGCCTCTCAGGACGTTCCCATTTGTAGCAGGTTTCCGCGTATGCCGGCTGCGAGGGCAACATGGACGCAGCCGTTTTGCTAATGTATCTGCCCTGGGAAATCACTATGCCCGGTTCGTTACTTTCGAGGAATGCCCGCAAGGCGTCTTCATCGGTCAGGAGCGTTATGGGCGGATCCCATTCCATGTAAAAAAGCACTTTGTCTTCACATCGATGCACGAACGCGACCCGCTCATGCGGTAGGGACTTAACAGTCTCCTTTATTTGCATGGCAAACGGCCGTTCGGTGCGACGGGAGTCCAGAATATTGTACTGCCAGGCAAAAAAACCGCCCTGCAGGACGGCTGCCATCAGGATCAGCGCCCAGACGGTTTGCAGTTGAGCGCTTTGTAGGGTTCGTGCAGCCGCCTTGTATGCGACTGCGCCCACAAGCAGGGCCGCCAATCCGAGAAACAGGAATGACCAGCCTAGGAGACTCGGCAATTCCCAACCCATCCTGCTCACGAGAATCCAAACAAGTACAGGGGCGAAAACCGCCTCCAAAATGGCCACTGTAATCAAGGCCTGCTTTTGAATCCGCAATCCCCGATCTCGATGTGCTCCAACAACCTCTTTGCTGAAATCCGCCAGGAACACCGCCATTAGAAGCATGCAGAACGGCAGGATGGGAAGTATGTAGTAAACCCGCCGGGAACCGGACAGTGTAAAGAAAGCAAAAATCATCAATATCGCCTGTATCAGCCATCGAGTATTGTCATCAAGCTTTTTCCAACTGCTAATCGACACGACCAATGCACCAATCAAGATCGGCACCCACGGCAGGGTCAGTAAAGGCACAGCTCCCAGGTAAAGGTAAATCGGGCCTTGGTGGTCGAAAGGCCGGAGATACCGCAGGATGTTTTCCTGAAACACCAGGGCCAACCCACTCTGCTGGTAGCTCGCCGGTCGACTCAGAGTTGCATACACGAAGGGCGCCAAGTAAACGGCCACGCCGATCCCGAGGGCCAGCCAGTGCGATGGCCACAATAAGCATCGCCAGCGCCGTTGCCGCAACAGGTCCGGCAGTATGGCCAAGACAGGTACTACAAACGCGGTCAAGCCCTTCATGTGAGAACCGACGAACATAATCAGGTAAAAGACCAGAAACGTCACGAAACCCGGTCGGTCCCGGCGGGTCCAATACCAGGTTACCGCAAGCATAACCGCGGCCAGGTTCTCGGTCTCCGCACTGGCCACGTGGGAGTACATCAGCAGGCCATAGCTCGTCAGCAGAAGACCACCGGCCAGCCAGCCCGCCTGCCGAGACCATAAACGCCGTCCCAGATACACGGTACAAGCCAGCGTCACGAGTGCGGCCAGCGCGCTGGGCAGCCGGAGAATGAACTCATCCAATCGGCCGGTTACGGCAGAAAACGCTGCAATGACCCAGTACGTCAAAAGCGGCTTGTCAAAATAAGGCTCGCCCCCGATGGTTGGATGGAAGAAATCCCCACTGACAAACATCTCCCGCGTTATCTCAGCCCAACGTCCTTCTGAAGCCCATAGACTGCGAACACCCAGTCCCCAGAGCAAGAAAAATACCGCTGCCGCAAGAAGAAAGAACTCTACCCAAAGAGTGTCTTTTCTTTCCTTGCTGTTTGGCTCAGAATATTCGTTCCTTTCGAGCACTAAACTTTAGTGTCCCCTATGTCAGGTCCAAAGCACTTCATTTGTTCTCGTGTTCTCGTTAGTTAGAATCTGAATATCAGCCCCGCATAAGCCCCGTACGCAAAATAGTCATCGACGGATCCTTTAAGACCTGATATACGATCCTTGACGTCCCAGCCGCCAATGTGGTATTGGGCGCGAACCGCAAGCTCAGCCTCAAAACTCTTGCTAAACTGGTTCCGAAGCCCTGCACCTATAAAAGGTATGACCTCGGTTCCGCCGTCTGTTGTAATATCGTAGGTGCCTCCGCCTTCTACATCTCCCTGTATATCGTCGACGTCGACAATGCCGAATCCCATTCCGGCTAAAGCAAAGGGTTTCCATGCTTGAGAATCCTGACCGTATTCGCGCTCGATCCATGCGCTGATAATCGTATTGGACGCGGGGGCATCATTTACGAGGTCGGAATTGATCTTAAGTATTTTGTAAGGCTGCTCAAAATCAAAGCCTAAGAAGTCGGCGCTCACGCCCAGGTACCATTTTGGCGCTAACAGGTAACTTCCGTATACGCCGTAAAATATCATATCGTTAGCGGGTTCGCCACTTGCTAAGTATATGCCGGCACGAGCCCCGATCTTCAGCTTGTCTTGCGTATTTCCGAAGAATCCGCCTGAATCCTGCGAGCTGCTCGAAGCGACGGAAACAGCCGTTAGTCCGGCGCCCTGTCCTATCCCGGCATAAAACGTCCCGAATCCGGGAGCAGATTCGTCGAATCCTAAGCGGGTGCCAAGAATGTCCATATCAGCGAAACTGCTCTCGCCCGGAGTCTGTGCTCCGGCCAATTGCGGAACGTAGATACACAACGCTGCGAGCATAGATAGTAGCCTGCAATTAAATAAATTCATGTTTGGTCCTTTCAATATGTAAGTAGTTCATGTTCTTCTCACCTTCCTCGCAACATTGCGCGGAAGGCGAAAACTTCCTTTAACACTTAGTCATCTCGGCCCCGCGCCCTTCCGATGCCCACAGGCTGCGGTCCCCAAGCGCCCAAAACAGGAGAACGAAAGCGGCCGCGAACAGCAGCAGGCCCTCCGACCAGTCTTTCCTGGCACAACTCGCCTTTTCGTTGTGTATCAAATCACTTCTCAACAACTACGGTCCCGGGCCAACTGCAACCACACGGCCCTCTGCCTTTCTCTCGGCGTTCACAGACTCAGACCCCGATTATTTGGTCCAAGTATACTCACGAGACCTTAAGATAGGCTGAAGACTTCAGGAAAATCTCTTAGGGCCTCTATTACCCTATCTTTCTGCTCTATCTTGCCGACACAGAAACAGAGCCCCAACTCCTGCCGCCGAGAGGAATCTGGGTTAGCACGTCTGGGCCCGGAAGGAAAACCGAAGGCATCCGTGCCGACAGCCATTCGCCATCAAAAACACTGCAACCGCGATTGCACGGTTGCGCTTACCCTCGACGATTAACCTAAAACTCAGAGAACTGGATGACTTTATTTTCTTGGCCAACGATAGAAACCTGGCCAAAATAGTCAACCTCGTAAAACTACCGGCTCTGCCGCGAAAATTTAACAGGCCAATTTGCTTAACGGCGGTGGTCGAATCACTCAAGAAGCGTGGGTAGTCAACAAGAAGGGGAACCATACCCATAGGCATAGGCCCCGAACGTATCCAGACCGACATTTCCCATTATGAGTTCACAAACAGTACTCTTGCACGCTATGGCCTTTACAATAGCACAATATGCGGTGCGATTTCAACGCCTCTGATCGGCAACTCGGCCAAAATTCCTGTCAGAAAGACCTCAAAATACGCCGATTTGCTGAAAGCCAACATTTTGGCACTTTTTCGACGCACCCACGGAGTACTTGGGAGATTCAGGTTCTTGATTCGAAATGAGGGTGTGGCGCTGAACGCGGACTCAGACCCACTACGTGCGGGCCAACCGGATGGAAACAAGGGTGCCGGACTCAGGACGTGATGTGATTGAGATAGCGCCGTTGTGGCGACGGACGATCTCTTGAGCAATAGCCAGTCCCAGGCCGGCTCCGCCGGTCGAATTGCAGCGTGAGTGGTCCACGCAGTAGAAGCGGTCAAACAGACGCGGTAGCGTCTCAGGCGGGATATTCCCTCCGCTGTCGTGAACGCATACCGCGGCGAAATTATCGGGTTCACATTTCAAGGCTATGCGAACGGTCCCGCCAGGCGGCCCGTACCTGACGGCGTTGTCGAGCACGTTGCTGAACAGGCGGACCAACTCGTCCAAATCCCCCCGAACGGTTGCAACTGACGAGTTTTCAAAGATCACTTTGCCTCCTGAGCGTTTTGCCTTCTCGTGATAGTTGTCTGCAAGCTCGCCCAGCAACACATCCAATTGGACCTCCCCAGTGATGGTCTGCCCTCCAACTTCGTCCATACGGGCCAAGGCCAGCAGTTGTCCTATGAGCCGCTCCATGCGGGTAACATCCTCCAGCGCATCGTGGATTGCCCGTTTGTACTCATCCGGTTGCCTTTGGTGCATCTGCGCCGCCTGAAGGGTACTCTTGGCCCCGGCCAGAGGGGTGCGCAGCTCATGGGCGGCGTCGGAGGTAAATTGTTTTTGCCGCTGTAAGACGTTGTTCAAACGCTCGAGCATATCGTTGAGTGCCCGCACGAAGGGACGCAATTCCTTGGGCACCTTTTTTTCGTCAAAGACAGCCTCTCTGACATTCGGGTGTGCTATCTCCTGTAATCGTTTTGCGGTCGTATCGATAGGGCGCAGGCCACATCGAACGGTCCACATAATTGCCACAACCGAGCCTACGATGAGGCTTGCCCCCAGGATGAGCAGCAATCTTAGAAATTCCTGCAATTCGTGGAAGGTAAAATGGCTGGAACCCGCCACCACGATATTCACGGTCCCCTCGTCAATCCTGTGACGCATCCAAATCACCCGGTATTCATCGCCAGGATGACCGGTGTTGACAAAAGCAGACTCCTCTGGTGGTGGGCTGCTCCGGCTTGGAAGACCTCGCAACCAGCGCCCATGTTCGCTGTCCGGCGAATCACTGGCAAGCAAGTCGGCAGAAGAACCGTCCATCCAAATCCGATATGAAAAAGAGGCAGTGTCCGGACCTGAGCTTGCCGTGACTGCACGAACTTCCTCCTCCAATTCCTCTTCGCCCTGACGGTCATCCAAACTTGCCAGGATGCCGTTAGCCATCGCCAGAAGTGTTCGATCAATGCTGCGAAGATGAGATTCTTCAAACTCGACATACGCTACAATGGAGATAGTGGCGATAACGGCCACGAGTACGGTGGAGATCCACAGCGATACACGCCACTTCAGAGACAGGCAAATCATGCGGGTAGCTCTCCAAGTACATAACCTTGATTTCGAAGGGTACGAATCACTTCGCGGTTTGGCCCCGAGCTGAGTTTCTTTCGCAGGGAGCTGATGTACACCTCCACGACATTGGAGAAGTTTTCAGAGTACGAGCTATACAGGTGTTCGGCGATATCCGCTTTAGATACCACTTCTCCAGCTCGCATTGCCAGGTACTCCAACAGGCGATATTCCATGGCGGACAGCCGTACCGGCCTGCCGCGGAAGATGACCTGATGTCTGGCCGTGTTTATGCTTATATCTCCGATTTCTATTACAGGAGCGGCCCGGCCGTACGAACGGCGCACCAGCGCTTTGCAGCGAGCCATTAGTTCGCTCATATCAAACGGCTTGACCATATAGTCATCACTGCCGGCTTCAAGCCCTTGAATGACATCGCGGGTATCGTCCCTCGCTGTCAAGATAAGTACAGGAGTCGTCATACCTCTGTCCCGAAGGTCCCTGAGAATCTCG